>Ga0307505_10002084_pt1 | contig 14552 bp, 12 predicted proteins | sample 23_S_MG_FD_202183 | JGI IMG/M metagenome (GOLD analysis project Ga0307505, IMG submission 202183) | Soil microbial communities from Populus trichocarpa stands in riparian zone in the Pacific Northwest, United States - 23_S | ecosystem: Environmental > Terrestrial > Soil > Riparian zone > Trees...
CTCGCGAGCGAGTCGAGGCCGGTCGCGAGATCGAAGTTGGTAATGCTCCCTTCGACCTTCACCTCGGGCATGCCGCCGGTGCCCAGTCCGAGCGCCCCGCGGCCGCGCAACGTGCCGCCCCTGAACTGCGCGTCACCCACGGTCAGCGTCAATTGACCCTTCCGCATGGAAGCGGTTGCCGCGACCTTCTGAAGCTCGGTCTTACGCACCACGACGCGGCCGGCGGACAGACGAACATCGAGATCGAATGCATCGAGACCGGAAAGCCGCAGCGGTTCCTGACTCCAGTCGCGTCCGCCTGCATCGGTGACGTTGAGGCCGCTGGAATAGGGAGTGAGATCCGAAGTTTCGCTGGCGAGCGTGGCTTGCACGCTGGTTCGCCCATCGCCGCGCTTTACGGTGAGTCCGCCATCGGCGCGGCTTCCGTCGAGGTCGATCGACAGACCGCTCAATGCAAGCGAGTTGGATGTGAGCGCCGCCTGCGCCTTCAGCTTGAACGGGCCGAAGCCGTCGCGTGTGAGCGGCAAATTTGAAATGTGAGCGATCACTTTGCGAAGCGACGTCGCGTCTGCGGCGAGTGCTCCATCGGCCTGGATGCCGTTGCGATAGGCGATGCCGCCGTCGAATCCAAACTTGAAAACATCCGAATCTAGTCGCAGCTTGAATGCACTGCGATTGCCGCGATTGAAGGCGATGGTATCGGCGACGGAAAGACCGAAAGTTGCCGGCACGCCGCGCCAGTAGAAGGAACCCGTCGCCGTGACGCCGGCACCGGACCAGGCAAGCGCCGCGTCTACCGCGGAGAGTACGTCGATGCGGTTCGAACCCTCCGTGCGGAACAGCACCGTGCCGTCGATGAACCGGATTTCGGGGCGGTCCTCTTGCTGCGCGGGACGTTGTTGTAGCGGCATGCCGACAAGTATGCCGCCGTCGGCCGCGACGTCGATCGAAAGGTTCGCATACTCGAATGTGAGCGATGCAATTTCCACCTGACCGTAGAGGAGCGGCAGAAGCCGCACCGTTGCCTTCATCGCAGCGGCCGTAAACGGCGGGCGCACGCCGTCATCCAGCCGGACGCTATCGATCCGCAATGCTGGAGTCGGGAGAAGTGCAAAGCTGACCGGCCCGTCGATATGCGGTTCGACCCCGGTGGCGTCGCGCAGTGCATGCATCACCGCGCCGCGCGCTTCCTGTTCCGATACGAAATAAGGGGTGATGATCAACACGCCGGCTACGAATACGACGGCGCCGAGTGCGCCCGTTGCCATACGTGTCAGACCGTTCGAGAATCTCATTCGCTTCCGGATCGTTGCATCAAGTATGCGGAGAGCGGGAAATACACCCAACCGCTCTGCGGCCTCGAGGCCTGACAGACGCGGCGCGAACCAGTATGAATCCCCGCTCCAGTGGCTGCCGCGGTGGTAGCCGAGGCAGGAAACACACTATCCCATGCTCGAAAAAGCCGGGCAACCATTGTGGACCCCAACACCGCAGCGGGTTTCCGCCTGCGAGCTCAACCGTTTTCGCGACGAGGCCAACGCTCGATTCGGCCTCCGGCTGGGGGATTCGCGCGCGCTGCATCGCTGGTCGGTCGAGAACCGTGCTGAATTCTGGGATCTGGTCTGGGATTTTTGCGGCGTGATCGGCGACAAGGGACCCCGCCGCCTCGTTGACGGCGACCACATGCCCGGTGCGTTGTTTTTCCCCGACGCCAGAATAAATTTTGCCGAGAATCTGATGCGCCGGCATGACGACGCGGACGCGTTGATTTTCCGTGGCGAGGACAAGTCATCCTACCGATTGACATTCGCCGAGCTCGACGCGCTCGTGTCCCGTCTGCAACAGGCGCTGCGTGCAGCGGGCGTCGGCAAAGGCGACCGCGTCGCGGCCATGTTGCCGAATTTGCCCGAGAGCGTCGCGCTGATGCTCGCGGTCACCTCCCTGGGCGCGATTTTCTCTTCATGTTCGCCCGACTTCGGCGAGCGCGGTGTGCTCGATCGCTTCGGACAGATCGAGCCGAAGGTCTTCTTCGCCTGCGATGGTTATTGGTACGCCGGAAAGAAGATCTCGATCGCAGAGAAACTTGCCAAGCTTGCAAATGATCTGCCGACTGCGAAGACGGTGGTGGTGATACCCTATCTCGGCGAAGCGGAGAGGGTTGCGAAGGCGACGCCGGGCGCGCAGACGCTCGGGGATTTTGTCGCGCCCTTTTCGGCGAAGCCCGTGAGTTTTGAGCCGCTGCCCTTCAATCATCCGATTTACATTCTGTTCTCGTCGGGCACGACCGGCGTTCCGAAATGCATTGTGCACGGCGCGGGCGGCACGCTGCTTCAGCACCTGAAAGAACAGCGGCTGCACTGCGACCTGCGGCGGGGCGAGCGATTTTTCTACTTCACGACACTCGGCTGGATGATGTGGAACTGGCTGGTGTCGGGGCTCGCAAGCGAGGCGACGCTTTGCCTATATGACGGCTCGCCGTTCGCGCCACTGCCCGAAGTGTTGTTCGACTATGCGCAAGAGGAGAAGATCAGCGTCTTCGGCACGTCGGCGAAATATATCGATGCCGCGAACAAGGCCGGAATTGAGCCGCTAAAGACGCACGATCTGTCCCCGATGCGTCTTCTGTTGTCGACCGGATCGCCGCTCGCGCCGGAAAGCTTCGAGTACGTCTATCGCTCGATCAAGGAAGACGTACATCTTGCGTCGATTTCCGGCGGGACGGATATCGTTTCCTGTTTCGTCGGGGGCGATCCAACACTTCCGGTTTGGAAGGGCGAGATTCAGGCGCCGGGTCTTGGGATGGACGTGGATGTCTGGTCGGAAGACGGCGCGCCGCTTCCGGAGGGCCGCGGCGAGCTCGTGTGCAAGAAGTCGTTTCCGTCGATGCCGGTCATGTTTTGGAATGACGCCGACGGCAGGAAATATCGCGCCGCCTATTTCGAGCGTTTTCCGGGTGTCTGGCATCATGGTGATTTCGCCGAGCGCACGGTGCATGGCGGCTTCATCATCCACGGGCGTTCGGACGCGACGCTCAATCCCCAGGGCGTTCGGATCGGGACCGCAGAGATCTACGCGCAGGTCGAGCAGATTCCCGAAGTCGTGGAATCGATTGCGATCGGGCAGGAGTGGGAAGGGGATGTGCGGATCGTTCTCTTTGTTCGGCTCCGCGAGAGAGTTCCGCTCGATCAGCCGCTCGTCGATCGCATCAAGCGGCAGATCCGCGAGGGCGCTTCTCCCCGCCACGTGCCTGCGAGGATCGTGGCGGTCACCGACATCCCGCGTACGCGCTCGGGAAAAATCACCGAGATTGCCGTGCGCGAAGTGGTGCACGGGCGGCCGGTAAAGAATACCGAAGCGCTCGCCAACCCCGAGGCGCTCGAACTTTACAGGAACCTGGCGGCGCTTCAGTCCTAGGCTTCATTCGCGGGGTAAGCTGCTCCCCGTGCGGCCGCTCAGCACGAGCATCGGCCGGCTCATCCGTGCAAGCAGCACCACCGGACCGAGGCCCACGAGCACGATCAGGAGTGCCGCGACGGCGCCATCCTCATAGGAACCACGCGAGGCTTCGGCATAGATGTGGGTTGCCAAGGTCTCGATGCCGAATGGGCGCAGCAGGAGGGTCGCCGGCAACTCCTTCATGCAGTCGACGAACACGAGTATGGCCGCGGCCCCGAGCGCAGGTGAAAGGAGCGGCAGATGGATGCGCCGCACCGTGCCCGACGCGGTTTCGCCGAGGCTGCGCGCAGCGCCGTCGAAACTCGATGGGATCTTCGCAAACCCCGCCTCCACACCGCCCGCCGAGATCGCAAGGAAGCGGATCACATAGGCGAGAACGAGTGCGGCGCCTGATCCCGAAATCAGAAGACCCATGCTGATGCCGAAAACGCTCAGCGCGGCCGAGCCGATCATGTTGTCGAACGCAGCGAGCGGCGTGAGCAACCCGACGGCAAGGACTGTGCCGGGGATCGCATAGCCGATGCTTGCTATGCGAGTGGCCGTCGCCGCCATGCCGCTGCGATCGAGACGAACCGAATAAGCCAGCACCATGCCAAGCAAGAGCGCGATGGCAGTGGCGACAGCGGCAAAGACGATGCTGTTGCGGGTCTCGATTAAAAGTTGCGGTGAGAGGCCGAACAGCGATACGCGAGTCCATGCCTGGTACGCGAGATGCGCGGTCGGGACGATGAAACCGATCAGGATCGGTAATGAACATGCAGCGAACGCACCGGCCGCCGCGGCGCCGCCAAGTTTGACCGGCGAGGGCGGGTGGGTGCGCCGGGCGCCGCCGGTGAAACGCTGACGCCTGCGGCCCCATCGTTCCAAAAGAACGAGCGCCATCACGGCCGCCAGCATGACGAGCGCGATCTGTGCAGCACCCGGCAGGCTCGATCGGTTGAGCCAGGTTGCGTAGATCGAGACCGTGAAGGTGCGCACGCCGAGGAATTCCGACGCGCCGATGTCATTGAGCGCCTCAAGCAGCGCAAGCGTAGCGCCGACCACGATCGCCGGCCGTGCGAGCGGCAGCGCGATACGGAAAAAGGTTCTCGTTCCGCTCGCGCCGAGCGTGCGCGCGACTTCGAGCACCGGTGCCGACTGCATGAGAAACAGCGCGCGCGCGGCGAGATAGACGTAGGGATAGAGCACGAAGCCCAGCAGGATGATGGCGCCGGGCAGCGAGCGCACTTCGGGCAACCAGAATCCGCGCGGATCGTCGATGCCAAGGATCGCGCGTGCCAATGTCTGGATTGGGCCGAGTGGGTGCAGTACGTCGAGATAGGCGAAGGCGACGATATAGGTCGGAACCGCGAGCGGCAGCAATAGTGCCCAGTCGAATACGTTTCTTCCTGGAAAGCGGCAGGTCGCGACAAGCCAGGCCGTAGTGACGCCGACCACGACCGAGATCGCACCGACGCCGGCGAGCAGCAGCGAGGTGTCGAGCATCGCCTGCGGCAACACATAGCGTGCCAGATGCGGCCACAGGTCGCCCGATCCCTGCGCAGCGATCGCGACGAGCGCGATCACCGGCGCCAATACGACCGCGGCAACGAGAATGGACAAAAAAATCCACCCGCGTGCGCCGTTGGTTTGCGCGACGCGGGTGGTTACGTTTGTGAGCATGATGAGCCCGGCGGCGTAGACCCGCCGGTATCAGTTGTTGAATCCGACCTTGTCGACAAGCTCACTCGCCTGTTTCCGTGCCTTTGCAACGGCACGCAGATCGACCTTATCCGGGGTCAGCTGACCGAGCGCTGCGATGATCGGATCGGACTTGGCGGTCGACCGGACCGGATACTCATAATTTCCCTTGGCGTAGATCGCCTGCGCGTCGTTCGACACAAGATACTCAAGAAGCTTGACTGCATTCGCCTTGTTCGGAGCGTTCTTGGCAATGGCCGCGCCGGAAAGGTTCACGTGCGTGCCGCCCTTCTCGAACGTGGCCAGCACCGGTGTGATCGCCTCGCCCCACTTTTCCTGATCGGGGCCACCGCTGCCGCTGCGCATCAGTCCGACATAATAAGAGTTACCGAGGCCGATATCGCAGATTCCGCCGAGGATATCGCGCGCGACTTCGCGATCGCCGCCCGCCGGCTTGCGGGCGAGGTTGTCTTTCACGCCTTTGAGCCAGGCTTCAGTCTTTTCCGCGCCGTGGTGGACGATGTGCGCCGCGATCAGGGCGACGTTGTACGGGTGCTGGCCCGAGCGGATGCAGATCTTGCCCTTCCACTTCGGGTCGGCCAGCGATTCATAGGTGATTGCCTTGTCCTTCACGCGCTCCTTCGAGGCGTAGACGAGACGCGCGCGCAGGCTCAGCGCGAACCATTCGTTGTTGGCACCGCGCAGGTTTGCGGGAATTGCCGACGAAAGCGCTTCCGACTGCGCCGGCTGCGTCACGCCTTGCTCGACCGTGTCGAGGAGGTTGCCGATGTCGACCGTCATCAGTACGTCGGCCGGCGATTTGTCGCCCTCGGCCTTCACTCGCTCGGCGAGTCCGTCCTTGATGAAGATGGAGTTGACTTTGATTTTCGTATCGTTGGTGAATGCGTCGAGCAACGGCTGGATCAGTTTCGGCTCACGCGTCGTGTAAAGATTCACCTCTTGAGCGGACGCAGCCGCGGGCAGCGAGCCCGCAACGAATGCGGCGGCGATCAACGCGCCACGTGCAATGAACAAGCGATACATCGTCTTCTCCATAATGCCGGTTGGAACCTGGAGGCGAGGGCAAACGCCGTCTCGCCACATCAAAAAACGGTTCCGGCACTATGGGAGGAGGATCGAGCCAGTCAAGAAATAGCCGCGTGAGATCAATAGCTTGGAGGAGTTCCAAACAGTTCTTGTTTTGAATGTCTCGAAACAATTAGCGGTCCGCACGTATGCGGAGCGCGACAGCTCAGTCCTCTTTCAGTTCACCGATGTGGTGTTGGGCGTACAATTGGACGCCGAGCTGCTTCACCAGATCGAGCTGCGTCTCGAGGAAATCGATGTGGCCCTCTTCGTCGGCCATGAGCTCCTCGAACAGGTCCTTCGACGGATAATCCTTGACCGAATTGCAGTGGGTCGCAGCCTCCTGATACAGCGTGCGCGCGTCGTGTTCGCCGGCGAGGTCTGCTTCAAGAATCTCCTTCACGCTCTGGCCGATGCGCAACGGATCGAGAACCTGCAGATTGGGGAAGCCTTCGAGGAAGAGGATGCGATCGACGAAGCGGTCAGCGTGATGCATCTCTTCGATGGATTCGGCCTTCCATTTCTTGGCGAGATCCTTGTAGCCCCAGTTATCCAGCATCCTGTAGTGCAGCCAGTACTGGTTGATTGCCGTGAGTTCGGAACGCAGGCCGCGGTTCAGATACTCAATGACTTTCGCGTCGCCCTTCATGTGGCCTCTCAAAATTCGGTATGAGGCCTAGTTTAGAATTATTCAAATAAGCTGTCCAGACGCGAATACCAGCTGCCGGCAGGCTTTTCGGTTCAATCGCTGGTTATTTCGGCGGGAACAGTCGAGCCGGCGGGGCAGGCCACCGGGAAGGTCTCGCAGGCACTACCGAGCGCCTCATTCATGATCGAGCGGATCGTGCGTGCGCAACGCCCGCACTGCGGGCTGCACCCGAGGCACTGATAAACCTGGAAAGGAGAGCGCGGCGCGTCGGCGCGCGAGCAGGTCTCACGAACCTGACTGTCGGACAACACGTTGCAGGAACAGACGATCATCCCGGCCCGCTCTTTAGAATTGCTATAACCTATTGAAGCCCCACGCTTTTTTCATTACAGGCTTTTCCGGGGGCGTCAATGGCCTGCGAGATCGGGTGGCCGCGGTTCTGTGAATTTGCGAGACAGCAGAGTTCCCGAAAGGAAACCCGATGGCTCTTCAAACGCAGACCGACGATGACAGATGGTCCGCAGTCGTGCGGCGCGATCCGACGGCCGATGGCGTTTTCTATGTCGCGGTGAAAACGACCGGGATCTATTGCCGGCCGGTCTGCCCGTCGCGTCCGCTGCGCAAGAACGTCAGCTTTCATGCGACCCGTGCCGAAGCCGAAGCCGCGGGCTATCGCGCGTGCAAGCGCTGCAAGCCGGAACAACAGAAGAATTGACCGCGCGCTACTCGGCGAGCACGCGCGTTGATGGGAATGCGATTTCAACGAGCGTGCCGGCGTTCACCGTGCTCTTGATCGTGAAGCTGGCGCGGTTCGCTTCGACAAGCGCTTTCGTAAGCGGCAGGCCGAGGCCGGTGCCGCCTTCCTTGCCGCGTCCCGAAGTCGTCACCTGGCGGAATGGCTCAAGTGCGGTCTTGATTTCCGTTTCCGTCATACCGACTCCGGTGTCGCGCACGCGCAGATGCACCTCGCCGTCGTCGGTAAGCGTCGTCGACACGATCACCTGTCCGCCCGAAGGCGTGAAGCGGATCGAATTGGAAAGAAGATTGAGCACGATCTGGCGTATCGAGCGCGCGTCGGCGACGACAGGCGGAAGATCGGGCGATAGCGCCGTGCGGATAATGATGCGCTCACGGTTCGCCTGCGGCTGCATCAGTGCCATCGACTGGCTGGCGATTTCGTTGAGATCGACGCTCGCAAACGAGAGGTCGAGCTTGCCTGCCTCGATCTTCGACAGATCGAGCAGATCGTTGATGAGCGAGACGAGATGCTCGCCCGAAGTATGAATGTCGCGCAGATATTCCTTGTAACGCTCGTTGCCGATCGAGCCGAGCCGCTCCTCGATCATCACTTCGGCGAAGCCGATGATGGAACTGAGCGGCGTGCGCAGCTCATGGCTGATCTTGGCAAGGAAGTCCGACTTGGCGGAGTTCGCGCGCTCGGCCTGCCGCCGCGCATGTACGAGTTCTTCCTCCGCGCGCTTCCACTGGGTGATGTCGCGGAAGACCGCGCAGAATTTCTCTCCCGTGTCGTCGATACGGCCGAGCGTCATGAACAGCGGAATAAGGCCACCCTCGCGCACCCGTCCGATCACTTCGCGCCCGTCGTTCAGGACGCTGGCCACGCCGTTCGTTGCAAGTCCGTCGAGATAGTCGGCGGCCGCGCGATAGCTTTCCGGCGCGAACAACGTGGTGAAATTCTTGCCCTCGATCTCGGCGGAATCGAAGCCAAACAGCGCCTCGGCGGAACGGTTCACCCCGAGCACGTAGCCCTGCCGGTCGAGGAGCGCCACGCCGTCCGTCGCAGTGTCGAGGATCGCGCGCATTTCGCGTGCCGTCGCCTCCGCATCGCGCAGCGCGAGTTCGCCCGCTTCCATGCGTTCGTCGAGCCCTGCACCGGCGCGCCGCAGCACATAGACAAGGGCGGTGTCGCTGTCCCACGGCGTTGATACGAGGCGCGCTTCGACGGGAATCGGCTCACCCCCACGTCCGCGGATCGCGATCGGTCGCGGACGTTCGTCGGCATCATGGGGCCCGAACGCCTGCCCCGCGGAAAAGATTCGGTCGAGCCCACCGGCATAGGCAAGCTCTTCCGTGCTCATGTAACCGGTCCAGTCGAGCACGGTGCGGTTGGCATAGAGCACCACGTCACCGCGATGCACGATGACGCCGATCGGAAGGCGATCGAGCACCGCGCGCTCGCCGCCGCTCATGCTCGGCACCGGAGGTGCGGGTTCGGCCTTGGGCGGCGCCGGCGGCGAAGTTTCGTGAGAACGGCCTTGCGGCGTCGTCGCGACGCGCTCCATACGCGAGCCGATCGCCTTTGCGATCTCGCGGAACGCATTGCGCTCGATCGGTGTCAGCGTCGGTCGCTCCGTGGGGCTCGTGCGCAGGGAGACGACATTCTCGGAGCGCTTGCCGAACACCAGCGGCTCGTCGGGAAGCTCATCGTCGACGACAGAAGATCGTTTCGGCATGTCGGTCGATTTCGCGATCGGCGCGGCTGGCTCTTCCTTCTTCGCCGCCTTCTTCGCGGGCAGTGGACGCTTGATCGGGTCGCGGAACACACCGAAACCGCGGTAGCCGAGAAAGCGGCGCTCGCGATCGAAGACTGGTAGCGCCGCGAGTTCGACCGGACGCGCGAGGTCGCCACCTTCCACTGGCCAGATCACGCTCACGCCGGACCAGGTGTCGCGGCGTGCGACCGCATTCGAGACCGCCTCGGTACCTTCAATGCCGACGAGTTCGCCGGCCTCATGCCAGTCGAGTCCTGCGAGCGTCGCGGGCCCGGCGCCGACGACGATCGCGAGCTCGGGTGAGATCGTGGTGAAGCGTCCGTCCGCATCCGTCTGCCATACGAAACGGCTTGGCGGCTTCGGCGCCTCTTTTTTCTGTTCTTCGGGTTTCGTTTTTTTCTCGACGCGCGGTTCATCGGTTGCGGCGGTAGCCGCTGGCGTTTCTTCTGCCTTGGGCGGCGCAGGATCAGTCCGCTTCTCTTCCTTGAGAACCGGCGTAGCGACGGCTTCGGGGGGTTGCTCGATCGGCTGTTCCGTCTTCGCGGCCTGCGGGATCGGAATTGCAGCTGCCTTCACTGGCGCCCTTGCTGAGGGCTCGGGCTCCACAGCCGGCCGCGCCGGTGCGGCGAAGGCCGCGGCGATGAAACCCGGTTCGTCCGTGCCGATGCGTTGCATGAGTATTCGCAGGACGCCGAACGGAAGTTCGGCACTTCCTTCCGAGCGGGCCTTTGCGAGCGCGCCATGCGCGCCGGGTATGATCTCACTAAGCGATGCCGCGCCGCCGATGAGGGAGCCTGCTGCGGCGTTCGTGTAAACACGCCGGCCTTCGGTATCGAACAATGCGATGGCGTAAGGCTCGTCGCCGAACATCGCGGCAGCTGCGGCATCCGGACTGGGCTTACCGTTCGCGGGCTCAACCCCTGAAAAGAGAAATGCTTCACCGCCCTCGGGCAGGTCCATTCGCGATGCGCTGAATTGCACTGGCCGGCGCGTGCTGCCGATGCGGATCGGTAGTGCGTGGAGCTGCGGTCCGTCGCCTTCGCGCAACTGGCGAAGAACGCCCGCAAGCGGCCCGCGCTCCGCGGCGACCGCATCGCTGACATCCTGCCGCGATCGGCCGCGCAGAAGTGCGATGCTTGCGCCATTGGCAAGCAGGAGCCGCCCTTCGCCGTCGAGGACGAGGGCCGGCCTTGCTGTGAGAAACAGCGAACCGATCCGGGGATCGGCGAGGAGCTGCAAAGTGCGGGGAGCTTGGTCCATGTCGCCTTGGCCGGAAAACGGGCCTCCGCCAGCCCGCGTTTACGTTTCATTCATAATTCGAAAGAAGCAGAAAATCCACGTTTGACGGGCTAAACTCGTGCGGCATCCGGATCGACGGTTAATTGCCGGAACCCATAAAAAGCGCCGTTGGCTATCGATTTTTCACCGGCACACGTTACCCTAAGCATCCGGTTCCAGGAGGAGCGCCATGAAATCCGCCTTTGAAATGCCGACCGAACTGAAGGCGATGGCCGAACAGGGCATCGAGACCGCCCGTCAGGCCTTCCAAGGTTACCTCAGCGCCACGGAGAAGGCGCTTGGCGCGTTCGAGACTTCGAGCGGCGCGCACGCGACGACCCGTGAGCTGAACCGGAAGGCGATGGGCTTTGCGCAGGAGAACCTCGTCGACAATTTTGCCTTCCTCGACAAGCTCATGCGCGCCCGTGACGCCGAGGACGTGGTGCGGCTCTACGCCGAGTTTGCGCAGGTCCAGGCACAGAAGTTCGCGAGCCAGAGCAAGTCCTTGGGCGAAGCGGCGGCAAAATCGATGACTTCGATGGGGAAGAATCGCGAGTAAGCCGCGGCCTCTGTGTGACAATCTTGTGCATTGCAAATATTTTGTTGCAATGCACAAGATTCGCACCTATGTTGGCATTGCAGCCCACGGCGGGGGCGAACGCCAATCCCATAGGAGCACACCATGTCGGAAGCCGGCGAAACAGTGAAAAAGGCCGCACGGTCGGCCGCTCAGAAATTCGAAACCCCGAGAATTGATGCCAGCGCGACGGAAGTCCCGGAGATGTTTCGCGAGATGGCTGAGAAGAGTGTCGAGCAGGCCAAGGAAGGTTACGCTCGGATGCGCTCAGCCGCAGAGGAAGCGACGGATATCGTCGAAGACACCTATCTGACTGCCACGCGCGGTGCGACCGAATTCAATCTCAAGGCGATCGAGGCGTTGCGCGCGAACGTGAACGCCAGCTTCGACTACGCGCGCGAACTGCTGGCGGCGAAGTCTATTCCCGAGGCCGCTGAACTTTACACGACGCATATGCGTCGCCAGTTCGAGGCGCTGTCAGCCCAGGCCAAGGATTTCTCCTCGCTCGCACAGAAGGTCGCGACCGAGGCTTCTGAGCCGATCAAGTCGAGTGTCAGCAAGAACTTCAAGGTCAACTGAATCGCCGCCCGAACGGCAGCAAAAAGCCCGGCTTCGGCCGGGCTTTTTTCGTTCATGAACTGCTTTAACAGAGTGCGCCGCGTGGCGCATTCCCGGCGTGAAACCAGCTTTTACTTTTCCGGCTCATGCTCTAGTTTGCCGCCACATCGTGCAGCTGTAGCTCAGTTGGTTAGAGCGCCGGTCTGTGGAACCGGAGGTCGGTGGTTCGAGCCCACCCAGCTGTACCATTACTTCCCCTTTATACCTGCACCTTCTTCATCATCCCTTCGGGATAGCGGTCGCCCGCGGCGGCGCCGGCCGGGACTGTGGCGCTGATGCGTGCGAGGTCCGGCGCGGAGAGCTTCACCTCGAGTGCGGCGAGGTTCTCGTCGAGGCGCTCCTTTCGCTTCGTGCCGGGGATCGGAATGACGTCGCTGCCCTGCGCCAGCAACCACGCAAGCACGAGTTGCCCCACGGTGCATTTCTTTTCCGCAGCGATCGCCTCGAGCTGATCGACAAGTTTCCGATTGCGCGCGAAGTTCTCGCCCTGGTAACGCGGATGAATGCCGCGCCGGTCGTCCTTGGCGATCTCGCTCACGGATTTGACCGAGCCCGTAAGAATGCCGCGGCCAAGCGGCGAGTAGGCGACGAAAGAAATACCCAGCGGCCGCGTCGCCTTGAGCGTCTGTTCGGCCTCGACGCGATAGAGCAGGGAATACTCAGTCTGCACGGCGGCGATCGGGTGCACTTCGTGTGCGCGCTTGATCGTCTCCGGATGAGCTTCGGATAGTCCAAGCGCACGCACTTTGCCGGCCTGCACGAGCCTTGCCATCGCGCCGACGGTATCTTCGATCGGTACCGTCGGGTCGACGCGGTGCTGGTAGTAGAGATCGATCGTATCGATACCGAGGCGCTTGAGGCTCGCATCGCACGCCTGCGCGACATACTCGGGCCGCCCGTCGACGGTACCCTTGCCGATCACATTACCGAACTTGGTTGCGAGAACGACCTCGCCACGCCGGCTCTTGATCGCCTTTCCGACCAGCTCTTCGTTGTGGCCGTTCCCGTAGATGTCGGCGGTGTCGATGAAATTGAAACCGCGGTCTAGGGCGTGATGGATGACGGCGGTCGACTGAGTGTCGTCGCTGTCGCCGTACACGCCGGACATGGACATGCAGCCCAGGCCGATCGCCGAAACCTTCAGGCCGCTCTTGCCGAGCGCGCGCATCTCAACAGCCATGATGTACCTCACCGGATGAAACGGGACTGCAGTGCGGTCTTCCTACCAGCAGTACTGCGTCCCGGCCAGCATCCCGCGCGCATGGGAGCGCTCTCAAATTAAGCGCAGTCGTCTGGAAGCATGCGCGACGGTCGGGGTTCTGAAAAAGGCATCGGCGGACATTCCCCCGACACCACCCAAGGAGGGAGTTATGCGTCAAAATCTCAATCGATCATACGATCTGGCAGGACTAGGAGCTGTGCTGGCTGCCTGTACTGCCTTGGTCGTCTTTGTGACAGCCGTGTCGGCGCAGCAGCCCCCGGTCCGTGTGCGCGGCGAAATCGTCAAGGTCGACGGCAACGCGCTTACCGTGAAATCGCGTGATGGCGGCGATCTGACGATCAACATCCCCGACAACGTTGCAGTGACCGGGATCGTGAAAATTCCGCTCTCTGACGTGAAGCCCGGCTCCTATATCGGCGTCTCGGCTATGCCCGCACCCGATGGCAGCCAGAATGCGCTTCACGTTCATATATTTCCCGAAGCGATGCGCGGCGTTGCCGAGGGTCACTCCGGCTGGGATGCTAAGCCCGGCAGCACGATGACGAACGCTACTGTCGCGGAGATCGCCGCAGTGGGCGAGGGGCGCACGCTCGTCGTCAAGTACAAGGACGGCGACAAGAAAATCGTCGTTCCCGCCGACGTGCCGGTCGTCACCTACCTGCCGGGGGCGAAGGACGAATTGAAACCGGGCGCGAAGATCTTCATTATCGCGGCACAGCGTCAGGCGGACGGCACGCTCTCCGCAGCCCGCATCAGTGTCGGGCGGGATGGCCTGACACCGCCAATGTGAAGGTTTACTTCTTTCGATAGACGGCGAGCGTCTTGTAGAGCCCTTCGTCCGTGACCGGACTTTGCTTCGCCCATTCGGCGATGATCGGTCCGGCGCGGTCGTAGGCCATCGATTTCGTATAGAAGGCGAGATAGCCGCCCGGACGCGTCTTCGCCGTCAGCAGGTCAATCATTCCGCGGTCCGTCATCGCGCCATAGGCATCGTTGTTCGGGCCGCGAAACTCCGCCACGTGCGGCAGGCACACGGCGTCGAACATCGGCAGCAGGCGCTCTTCGAGAATATAGATGTCGCCGAAGAACGCCTTGTAGGTCCGCGCGATCTCGGGGCGCTCCAGCGCGAGCTTCGTATAGGAATCGATCTCCTCGACCGACGCCGTGATGCCAAGCACTGCATTGTTCATCTGCTTATCGGCGCAGGTGATCCCGACGTGGTGATGCGTGCCGGTGCCGAAGTGGAAAACGGACCCGTTGCGAATATTCTTCTCGGTGAGAAAGTCCGTGAAGTGCACGTCGCAAGGACAGACATCGACATCGAGATCCCAGCCGCCATAATAAAAATTCATCTTGTTCAAGATACGTCTCCCTCTGTGGGTTCTATGCGATGGCTACGGCGGCGGGCGCCGGCGGTCCAAGGTCGATCGTGCGGCCGTGCAGCTTGGCGAGCGTTGCCGGCTTACCGATTGA
>Ga0307505_10002085_pt1 | contig 14546 bp, 9 predicted proteins | sample 23_S_MG_FD_202183 | JGI IMG/M metagenome (GOLD analysis project Ga0307505, IMG submission 202183) | Soil microbial communities from Populus trichocarpa stands in riparian zone in the Pacific Northwest, United States - 23_S | ecosystem: Environmental > Terrestrial > Soil > Riparian zone > Trees...
TCTCCTGCGCCTCTTCGACCATCTGAATGAGGCGGCTGATGGTGTTGTCGGCCGCTAGGCGGGTGACGAGAATTTCCAACGCGGCCGCGCCGTTGATACTGCCCGCAAACACATCATCACCTACCCCTTTGGCCACGGGAATACTTTCACCCGTGATGGGGGCCTGGTTGACGGCCGATTGTCCGGCTAACACTTCCCCATCCATAGGGAACCGCTCGCCCGGTTTGACCAGAATAACGTCGCCAATGTGCAGGTCACTGACGGGCAGTGTCACCAGGGCCGAGGGCTTACTGGCCGATAAACCGTGGCGACGGAGCAGGGTGGCGTTTTGGGGCACAACTTCCATCAGCCCACGGATGGAGCGGCGGGCACGATCAGCTGAGTACCCTTCCAGGGCTTCACCCAGGGCAAACAGCACCATGACCATACCCGCTTCGGTGAAGGCTCCGATGATCACTGCGCCAATGGCGGCGATGCTCATGAGGGCATTAATGGTGATTTCGCGGTTGAACCAGAGGGAGCGCCAGCCCCGTTGCAGGATGGGCCAGCCTGCCAGGGCCAAGGCCACCACGGAGCTAAGGCTGAGCCAGACGGCTTCTTGCTGTAATAGTTCGTGGCCGATGAGACCGGGGAGCATGAAAAAGGCTGCCAGCAGAACCAGCCGGGTGTCGGCGCGGCTCCAGAGGTAGGTAAGGAGAGAAGGAGCAGGGGCGGGGGTTGCGGCCGCGGTTCGCACCACCGTATACCCCAACGCTTCAACCTTGGCCTCAATTTGTTCGGCTGGGGTACTGCCGAGAACGCGCAACTTACCGGTGGTGAAATTTAGCTCACACTGCGTGACCCCAGGCAGTTGACGCACCCCCGTTTCAATCGTTTGGGCGCAACTGGGGCAATCCATTCCCTCAATTTGTAGGGTGATGGGTGATTGGGACATGATGTTTACCTCAATGACATGATAGTTGAAGCGCCACAACTGAGAGCCGCACGTTCAGTTGTTCTTTTCTCGGTGTGACTGCTTGTTGTCACGCTTCACGGGGTCATTGTAAACCTTCAAGTCCGGTTGAATGTCAAGAGCCATATTCCTCTTCGTAATCGTTGATGGCCGCCTCGATCACCTGAATAGCATGTTCGCGGCCAAACGTGCTTTTGACGTGGATGCGATTCTCTTGCCCTGGCACCAGTTTGTAGGTGGCGAAGTAATGACGTAGCCGCTCCATGACCGTTTCAGGCATGTCTTTCATGTCCTGCACATTGCTCCAAAAAGAATCATTCTGCAGCACAGCCACAATTTTGTCGTCGGCCTCTTCGTCATCTAACAGTTGTAAACCACCAATGACACGGGCATTTAAGATGACTTCGGATTTGGCGATGGGACGTTCACTGAAGACACAAATATCCAGGGGGTCGCCGTCCCCATATTTGGCATCGGGGGTGAGTTCACCGACTCTGCGGCCGCAATACGTCCTCGGAATAAATCCATACAGGCTGGGCGGCTGAGAGGACGTGCGCTGGGGTCGGTCCACGCGCAGATAGCCAGTAATTTTGTCTACCTCATATTTCATCAAGTCAAACGGGGTAATCTCGATGTAGGCATGAACCACATGGGGAGGATTGGGGCCAACGTCCAGTCCATGCCAGGGATGCGGCCGCCAACGGTAAAAGGGGGGTGGAAAAGGCATTTGATTCTCCTAAAAAATGATGAACCGCAGAGACGCAGAGAACGCAGAGAAAAGAAAAATCTGAGTCATCTGTGGTTAAGTTTTGCATCAGTTTATGGGGCACCGCATTTCGTGCCGGTGTTGTCTACGGATAAGACCCAGGCCCGGCTGGTTAGACCGGCGTGGGCAAAGGCCTGAGTACAGGCGGCAACGATAGCCTGATGGTTGTGTGAGGCGAAGGCGATGAGGCTGGGACCGGCCCCACTGAGGGCCACGGCTGTCGCACCGGCAGAGTACGCGGCCGCGAATGCCTCTGGTAAACCCGGCACCAAAGGTAGACGATACGGCTGGTGCAACCGGTCTTGCATAGCCACACCGAGCTTTTGATGATCGCCCGTTTGCAGAGCACGCACCAATAACCCCATCCGTCCAATGTTGAAAATAGCATCTTTGAGGGGAATATGTGGGGGTAAGGCGGCGCGGGCTTGGACGGTGGGTAGATCAAAGGCAGGCAGAACGATGACGACGGTTAAAGGGGGAACCGGAATCTGCTCCAGGTGTAAACCATCATCAGTCTGGTTAATGAGGGTGAGACCACCGAAAAGGGCGGGGGCTACGTTGTCGGGGTGGCCTTCGATTTCGGTGGCGAGTTGGAGTAGTTCGGATGGCGAAAGACCCGCCTTGACCAACGCATTGGCGGCCACCAGACCACTGACGACCGCGGCCGCGCTACTGCCCAAACCACTGCCCGCCGGAATCTGGTTTTGCTGTTCAATCTGTACCCCAGAGGGCCATTTACCCACCGTTTCAAACAGCCGTTGGGCCGATTGCCACACCAGGTTACTCTCATCGGTGGGGAGCCAGTCTGCTCCTTCGCCGGTGACGTGAATGGCGAAGGTCGCGGCCGCGTCGGTCATAGTTACCCGGTTATAAAGAGTGAGAGCCAGCCCCAGGCAATCAAAACCGGGGCCAAGATTGGCGGTGGTGGCAGGTACGGTGACAGTGATAGAAGGTCTCATGGGGTCTCACAAGGGGCAGAACCAGCTAAAGCCATTTCAACAAACTGGGAGTAGGCTTTTGTAAACCAACAAGAATAGTGACATAAGGGCGGATTTTACGCTAGAATCAGCGTAAAAACGATTGACTATTCCCGGTGTGGGCCTGCTGAAAAAACTCGCGCCAAGGCGCAAAGGACGCCAAGTCACCAGAAGAAAATTCGTGTTAATGGTTCGACTAGCTCACCACAAGTTCGTGAAATTCGTGGCTTCTTTCAGTGGATTCACGGTATAGTTGTTTAATTGACCAGCAGTGCAACGCCCTTTAGAAAATGTTGTTACCAGCTAATATCCCTCTCCCGCCCTCTCTTTCATCAGAGCAATCAGCCCTGATTCTGCAAGTGACCGCGGCCGCAGAACGGCAAATTCGGCACGGCTTACCCTGGTTAAGATCAGATGACATCCGTTCTCAAAGTCGGGTCGGGCAGGCGGGCGATTGGGCTATCGTGTTGGATCGCAAACGTCGCCATCTGGCGGTGGGGTTGTATGATCCACTCAGGCCAGTGCGTGTGTGTTGTTTCCCGTTGAACACCCCTGTGCCACCGGATGAAGCCTGGTTGACTCAACAGATCGCGGCCGCGAACCAGCAACGCGCTTTCTTGTTGGAAACACAAACGACTGGTTACCGTATCTTGCATGGCGAAAATGATGGGTTACCGGGCCTGGTGCTGGATCGCTACGATCAGGTGTTGGTGCTTAAGCTCTATACTGCCGCCTGGATTCCTCATTTGTACTTCTTGTTAGCCGCCATTAAAGCGGTTTTGCCTTTGCCCCAACTCGTTTTACGCTTGAGCGATTCGGTATTGGCCCATCCTGAATTACTGTTTCACCTGGAAGATGGTCTGACCCTGTGGGGAGAAGAAGTAGAGGAGCCAGTTTTGTTTGAGGAAAATGGACTCTGGTTTGAGGCCGATGTGGTGTCTGGTTTACGCACTGGCTTCTTTTTTGATCAGCGGGACAATCGGGCCTTAGTAGAAACGATAACCGAGGGTAAAACCGTACTCATTGGTTATGCTCACACGGGCAGTTTTCCCCTCTATGCGGCGCGAGGCGGGGCGCGACATGTGGTCAGTCTTTCGGCCAGCCAACCGGCTCTGGCCATGGCCTTGCATCAATTTGAACGAAACCGGGCCACGCCGACTATTGCGGCCGCGGATCATGAATTGCTTATGGGTGATGTCTTGCTCACCCTGAGCCAACTCCATCAGAGCCAGCGCCGGTTTGATGTCGTCGTTCTGATTCCGCCCCCGTTTGCTCAGGAGCCGGATAAGGTGGAGAGTGCCCTGGATTTGTATAGCAAGTTAACCCGGCGGGCGCTGCCCTTGTTGCGGCCGCATGGCTTCCTTTTTATCAGTTCCCGCTCCGAGGCCATTCCTGCTGAAACCTTCTACGAAACTATCCATAAAACCGCCACCCGCCTCTGGCAACCCCTGGAAGAAATCCAGCGTACCGGTCAGCCGCTCGATCACCCCATTGCCTTCCCCGAAGCGGCTTACCTGAAAGGGGTACTACTCAAAGGCTGAACCCATAACTGCCTTCAAAACCTACGTTTGCCCCACCTTTGCCTTACGGCTTGGTTAAAGATTGCCTTGTCATCGGCGTTCAGTTTGTCTTGATTTTAATCCCTGTGCTAGAATCGCCTTCGTTTGCCCCCCTTTGTGGGGGTGTTTTGTTCATTTTATGCCTTATTACCGGCGTAAAATGGGCCAGTAGTTCAAACAGTGGACCAAATAGCCTGTTTAACGGTGGTTCACTGACTAACGAGGAGGTTCATAATTAAGATGGAAGAGGAACGTCCACTCCGCGAAGCACGCGATGCCATCAGCGATTCAGGCAGTGGGGGCACCCCCCCGCCGTCTGGCTCAGGAAAAGGGTTTTCGCCGATCTTATTAGTGGGAATTTTGGCGGTTGTTGTTTTGATCATTGCCGGGCTATTCCTGCCCCCCATTTCTCTGGCTACACGCCTCGGTTTGGGTGGCAATGATGAGAATACCACCGCTGACGTAACACCAACTGATGATGAAGAAGTAGCCACCCCAGGGTCAACGTCCATTCCGGGTGTGCTTGATCTATCCCTCAGCGAAGGTACGGCTTCAGTCGCACAGGTGGCGCAGGCTGATTTTTTGGCGGGTGAAACCTGGCAAGCCGCGGCCGCGGCTCTGCCCGCTAATACCACTTTAGTAGGTGATGTTTATAGTATCAGCTACGCAGGGGCCACTCCCAAGGGTTCGGCCAGCATCAAGATGCCAACTGGCGCGGCCGCGTCAACCCTGGACTTATTTGGCTGGCATAACAATGCCTGGGCCTTCGTCCCGACCACCACTAATGGCGAACAAATCGTCACGGCGGCTGGAGAATTGCCCCAGATATTCGCCCTGGTGCAAACCGGGTCACCGGTCAGCCGGGCTATGGCCACTGAGATTCTGCCTACCCAGGAAATGCCCACTGCGGCCATTCCGCTCCTTTCTGAAGTCACTGTGGGTTCGCTGACACTTGGTGCGGGCGGTAGCCTGAGTGGTGAAATCGTCACCATTCCTGATGGGGTTTATCAGCAATTTATTCGTGTCACCAACACCGGCGTTGTCGCCGACACGCAAAGCCTGGTGGCTCTGCTCACGGATGCCACGGCCCAGAGTACCAACATTCAGGCCATCGTGGATGAGGTTACTGGCGGTAACTATGCTGGGGTCAACGTAGATTATCAGGGTGTGCCAGCTGATCAGCGCGAAGCATATAACCAATATTTGAGTGACCTTGCGGCCGCGCTCAGAGCACAGAATAAACAGTTAGCTGTCACCCTGGGCACACCTGTGCCAGAGGCCAATGGGGCCTGGAATAGCGGTGGACAGGATTGGGCAGCTATCGGTCAGATCGCTGACCTTGTTTATGTGCAAATGCCGCTTGGCCCAACTGCTTATGTGAGTGGTGGCCTGGCCGAGCAACTGCTTGATTACGCCACCCATCAAATCAATCGGCGTAAACTATCCATGGTCATTAGTGCCTATGCTGTAGATTCTATTGGCGAGACGTTCATCGAAATGCCTAACGAGCAAGCCCTCACCAACTTTGGTGAGGTGACCTTAACAGATGGTAGCCCTGAACTGGAACCCGCTTCACCGGTTGCTGTAGCCTTGACGGGCACAGCCAGTGAACTGGCCTGGGATGGTGGGGCCTGGACTTACCGTTACAGCTACGAGCAGGCCGGGCAAGCCCACACTGTCTGGTTGGGCAACGAAGCGGCCGTGAATGTCCGCCTCTTGTTAGCTAACCGTTACAATCTGCGTGGGGCTTCTGTGCGTGGTTTGGGAACTGTAGGCAGTGGTGAAGGGTATGCCACGGCTATGCAGAATTACCTGAGTGCCAATGCGGATACCACGCTGGCCAGCGCCGCTTCCATCATGTGGACGGTCAAAGATACAACGGGTAGTGTGTTAGCCAACCAGAGTGGCCTGGAATTAGCCTATGCTTGGGAAGGGTCACAAGAGCCGGGTGAATACACGATTGAAGCTGGTTTTGTTCAGGGGCAGGAAGTTGCCAGCCTGGGATCTTTGACGGTAAACGTTCAGGCTCCGCCCACGCCTACGCCAGAAGCGACGGCTACGACAGAAGCCGTCGCCGCCAACCCGACCCCCAACGCGGCCGCGCCCAGCGGCGGTGGCGGCTCCACGGCCAACGCTAACGCCACCATCACCAGCGACGCCAATGTTCGTACTGGCCCCGCTGTCAGTTATGGCTCCATTGCCGGGGGTGTCCGCTCTGGAACCCGGGTGACCATCATCGGTCGCACCACTGATAATTCCTGGTATCAGGTAACATTACCCACTGGTCAAGAAGGTTGGGTTTTCGCCACTCTGATCACTCCGGATAGTACTTTTGATCCTAGTAGTGTGGAAGTTGTTGAGGTGGCACCACCGGCCACAACCGGTGGTTCTGGTAGTTCCGGTGGTAGTACGCCTCCTTCAGGTCCGCCCCCCCCTGTCAGCATTGGCAGTTTTGAGATAGGTGGACAAACCCACTCGTTGGCGCATCCGGCGCAGATGAATTATGCCGGTATGAGTTGGGTGAAGTTCCAGCACAAATGGGGTTCGGGTGATTCGGCGGATGCCGTGGCGGGGCGGATTCAATCGGCCCATGCCAATGGCTTTAAGGTTCTTTTGAGCATCCCCGGCTCGGATCACAGCAACATTGACTTTGGCGCTTATGTGGCTTTCCTGGGCGGTGTGGCCGCACTAGGGCCAGATGCCATCGAAGTATGGAATGAGATGAACATTGACCGAGAATGGCCGACTGGACAGATTGATCCGGCTGTCTATACCACCAGTATGTTGGCTCCAGCATATCAGGCAATCAAAGCCGCTAATAGCAATGTGATGGTAATTAGTGGTGGGCCAGCCCCGACGGGTTTTGACAATGGTACCAATGCCTGGGCGGATAATCGGTATGTGGCCGGTATGGCGGCCGCAGGCGCGGCCAGCTATATGGACTGCATCGGCATCCATTACAATGAAGGTATCATCCCCCCCAGTCAGACCAGTGGAGATCCCCGTAGTGAACATTACACGCGCTATTTCTGGGGCATGGTGAATGCCTATTACAATGCCTTTGGGGGTTCGCGTAAACTATGTTTCACTGAGTTGGGGTATCTTTCCGGTGATGGTTATCCGGGGATACCGGCCGGGTTCTCCTGGGCCAGCGGTACATCGGTGGCTGAACATGCCGCCTGGTTAGCGGAAGCGACCAGCCTGGCTGGTAATAGTGGCAAGGTTCGCATGGTGATTGTTTTCAATGTAGATTTTACATATTACGATCCCAACGGTGATCCACAGGCTGGCTATGCTATGATTCGACCGGACGGGGGTTGCCCAGCCTGTGATACACTCCATGCGGTCACGGGCGGTCGCTAATCGATAAAACGAAGCATCGGTAGTCATCGCGGCCGCTGATGTTTTCCTGGTAAGGGCGCATTCTGTCTCAAGACAGAATGCGCCCTTATGTCGTAGCTTGAGTTCTACACTTTTCTTTTGAGGTATGTTATGAGAAAACGCTTACCCCTACTGATTTTGCTCTTATTACTGGCTGCCTGTGGTGGCAACCAAGACCCCGAAGAAGGGGTTAATGTGGCTACAAGCACGAATGTGGCTGAGGTTCCGATTCCTACTCCGACGTTGGCGGCTCCGGCCACTTTGCCCGACCCGTCTATTTCTATAGACGAAAGTGTAACTGAGGGTGACAACGCGGCCGCGCCTGACGTTCCCGCCCCTGAACTTCCCCTTTCCCCCTGGCCTGCTGATGCCTTCGGGTATGGCATTCAGGTGCATGGCGTTGCCGGGCAGGGCGATATCCGTGCCGTGGTGGATGCGGTAGACAACCAGTTGGGCTTAGATTGGGTGAAAGTGCAACTTCTCTGGTCAACTGTTCACCCCAATCCTGACGCCGATCAATGGTTCTTTTATGATGGCATTATTGACGACGCGTATGCTGAAGGGTTACAACTGATGGTGAGCCTGGTGGGAGCGCCAGCCTGGACGCGGGCCGCGGGAAATGAGAATGGTCCCCCAGATGATTACAACCAATATTATGCTTTTATCAATGAAATGCTGGATCGTCATCCCGGCAAAATCCAGGCCATTGAGGTTTGGAATGAACAAAATCTGGATCGGGAATGGTCAGGTGGCCTAAACCCGGCCGGTTATGTGCAATTCCTGGCGGGCGCGTATCAGACGATCAAAGCCAAAGACGCCAATATCATTGTCATTAGTGGGGCGTTGTCACCTACTGGTGTGCATGATCCCAACCGGCAAACAGTAATGAATGATTTGATTTACCTGGACGAGATGTTGGCTGCTGGGGTACTCAATCATGCGGACTGTTTGGGTGCTCACCATAATGGCTATAATCTTCTGCCTAGTACCCCCTGGGATCAGACGGGCACGGATCCTAATGCGGCTACGGCCACTTTCCGGGGGCCGTTTGATAATCCCCACCAAAGTTGGAGTTTCTTCACCACCTTAGAGTTATATGCCCAAAAGGTTCAGGCGATTGATCCCAACAAGAAGCTTTGTCTGACCGAGTTTGGTTATGCCAGCAGTGAGAACATGGGCGGGCGGGCAGTCGGGTTTGAATACTTTGATGACAATAGTGAAGCGGAACAGGCTCAGTACATCGTTCAGGCTTATCAGCAGATGCACGATTCGGGAGATGTTTGGCTGGCCTTTTTGTTCAACTTTGATTTTGGCAACAAGGCAGATCCCAATACGGATGACACGGTAGGCTACAGCATCATTCGCACCGATGGGGCACCCCGCCCGGCCTATGGGGCTATTGCCGATATGGCAAAACCCCGGTAAGGAATTGTGTGTCCTTGAGTGGTTCAATTGAATCAAGCAAGGATCCATTCGTTGGGTCTGATTTTCGGTGGCAGTCATCTATGGGGGTGACTGCCACCTTTTTGTAAGGAAATATCTTGCAACGACGAGCATTTTGGGGATTGTTTTGGCTGTGGTTCCTGATAGCCTGCCAGACCGATGAACCACCCATCGCCACCAGCACCCCGACCTTAAACAGCTATACTACTTTTCCCGCGGCTACGGTGATGTTCAATGGTGTGCCCGCGGCCGCGACCTCTCTCACCCCTCAACTGGCCTTCCCCTCCCCTGCCTATGGCCTTCACCTGGCCCAGTGGTGGCACCTGGATGCTCTGGCGCAGGATGTACGTCTGGTGCAGGAGATGGGTTTTGGTTGGGTGAAACAGAAATTTGCCTGGCGTGATATTGAACCGGCTGTGAAGGGTCATTATGACTGGTATCGCCCAGATGAAATTGTGAGCCAGGTTAATCAAGCTGGCTTAAATTTGTTGGTTCGGTTGGATGTGAACCCAGCCTGGGTCATTGAAGCGTTGCCTGACGAACTGTGGGGGCAGAACCAGCCACCGGTGAATTATCAGGATTTTGGTGATTTTTGTTATGCCACCGCGGAACGGTACCGCGGCCGCATTCAAGCCTACCAGGTATGGAATGAACCAAACTTGAGCCGCGAGTGGGGCAACCAAGCCCCTAACCCCAGAGAATATACGGAGCTGCTCCGGGTTTGTTATCTGGGGATCAAAACGGCGGATCCGGCCGCCATTGTCGTCTCTGCGGGGCTGGCCCCCACCGGAACTCCACCCCCTTTGGCTATGCCCGACATTGACTTTTTGCAGGGGATGTATGATGCGGGCGCGGCCGCGTACTTTGATGTACTCGGTATCAATGCGCCCGGTTACAAAGCTCCCCCCGAGACAGACCCGGCGGTGGCGGCTGACCCGGCCAACGGCTATGGCGGTCATCGCTGGAACGCCTTCCGCCATGTAGAAGATATCCGGGCCATCATGATCGCCAATGGGGATGAGGCCAAACAAGTGGCTATTTTGGAGATGGGCTGGATGCGCGAGCAAACCCATTTTTCCAATTACCAGTGGCATGGAGTCACAGAAGCCCAACAGGCTGAATATCTGGTAGGGGCATACGAATATGCCCGCGAGCATTGGCAGCCGTGGATTGGTTTGATGACCACTATTTACATTGCCGACCACGATTGGCAAGCGGAGACCAATGAGCAATATTGGTGGTCCATTGTTTTGCCCGATGGCACGCGCACATTGGCTTATGAAGCGTTGCGGGAGATGGAGAAATAGAAAACCCCGCCCGGCCGCCGGGCGGGGTCGTTCTTGCTAAAAGGCGAGAAACGTCTCGAACTGCCACACATCCTCGTCGGAAGGTCGCGGCCGCGCAAAGTTTTCAAACGGATCAAACCGGTTTTTCAGGGGAGTCCAGTCCGTTTGTACCGAAGGGCAGGGGCCGAGATACGGATTGGCTACAGCTAACACTTCTCGGTGCGGTAGCTCATCTGGCACACAAACACCCTGCCGGGGATTACGAATCATCCAGAAAACAGCCCCCAACACCGAAGCGGCCACCTGCAAGGTGGTGGCATTTTGACCAGGAACTAACTGGCGCGTTTCGTGAATGTCCAGTTGTGACCCCACCCACCAGCCGGTCAGGTCGTGCCCCAGCAAAAGAACGCCCAACTCATCCATACCGCTGATGATTTCATTGGTCATAATGCGTTGGCGAGATTGCATTTCGTAGCTGTTCATTTTCACTTCATGCAGAGAGGCGATGGCAGCATCGGTGGGCAGATAAGCGTAATGCACGGTGGGGCGGTAAATGGGTTTGGGACCGTCCCACACGGTCAGATGGTCGCTGATAGTGAAGGCCTCGCCGTGACGCACCACCATGCCGATGATCTCACCGCCCAGGGGAACCCAGGAGCGCACGTAGGTATTCATGCCCATCTGAGCCAGGCAAATCTGGTTATTGGGGCCGTAGGTGTGGACAGCCGCTTTGGGTGGCAGACGCCGTTCGTGGGTTCCCCAGCCCATCTCGGCGGGGGCGACACCTTCTTCGTGGAAACCAGCCACTGACCAGGTGTTGACAAACTCATCTACCTCTTTGGGTTTGTCGCTGATCTGGGTGTCGCGCTCGGAGATGTGGATGACTTTGGTGCCGCTGAACATGGCTAAACGAGCATAATCCGCCTCGGCTAACGCTTTTTCTAAGCCAGCTTTGCGGGCAGGGTCAGTGGGCAACCCTTGTCGGAGCATGGCCTGGCTCAAATCTTCCAGGGCGATTTTGGTCCAGTGACTGACCAGACCGGGGTTAGCCCCATGTTCGACCACGGCGGTGGGGCCAGGGTCGCCCCAACTTTGTTTTTGTTGGCGCAGAGCCATATGGCGAACATAAAGAGTGCGATCAACAGGGGGTGTCGCGGCCGCGTCCTCATAAGGGTCCCACAGCTCCAATGAGGTGTTGATGTACAGTACATTGTTATCATGGCACCACTGGGTGATGGCATTGCCGTCAATGTTCCAGGCCAAATCAATGAGCAGATCACCAGAGCCAACATATTGGCCTAAGAGGGTGCTGAGATTGTCCTGAGTGACTCGTTCTTGCACATAATTGACCCCCGCCGCCAGAGTATCAGGAATGGTGGCCCGCATATCGGCAAAATCCATGATGGTCAACCGGCTGAAATCCATGTCCAGATGGCGTAACAACAAGGGTTGTAAACATTGGGACACAGACCCACAACCTAATAACAAAACCCGACCGGGGAAGGCAATTTTCATTCTCGTTTATCTCCTTGTCTATGTGAGTTTACTGAGAAAGCTACGAATTTTCTCTGGTCGTTGGTGACCATTGTGCCTGGCGTGCGCTTTTTCAGATGACTCCTGTGTGGTTTAACGAATAAAACCGATAGTCGCGGCCGCGGTCAGCTACGAATATCGGTTCGGGTTGGCAACCTATTTAGCCAATTAAAGCGGGACTGATTATAACAGGTTTGTTTCTTGGGTTATACTCTGCGCCGGAGTTAATGAATGATGAATTGGTTGATGTTGGCATTTTTCTACTGGTTACATCTTCTGGCGACAGTTGTCTGGTTAGGCGGGTTGACTTTACTAATGTTGGTGGCCCTGCCTGCCTTACGCCAACAAACCCTAGACCAAAATCAATGGCTCACTCTGCAACAACGTTTCATCCCCTGGATTAATGTTAGCCTGGTACTGCTTTTGCTCACTGGTTTCGTGCAGATGACCAACGATCCCAATTACACCGGTTTTCTGGAAGTGGAGAGTGTCTGGGCCGGGGCTATTTTAGTGAAACATATCGCTTTTGCAGGTATGGTCGGCTTGACGTTTTATCTGCAACGGGTCATTTATCCGGCTATGGAACGAACCAAACTGCTGGCGGAAAAGCGGCCGCAACTGGCCGCCGCTGAACAGGCCAAACTCATCCACCAGGAACGACGGCTCTTATGGCTGAACATGGCCTGCGCGGCCGTGATCCTGCTCTGCACCGCGGTAGCAACGGCCGTTTAGCAGGTAAACGATGAATCTACTGAAAAAAGAAGATTTTTCACCGCCAAGACGCCAAGGACGCCAAGATTTTCTCTGGTTTTCTTCGTTCTCCGTGCCCTCTGCGCCTCCTTCGTGTTTTCTGTGTCCTATATTATTACAAAGGTAAAATCACCAACGATGCTTCATATAGATGGTAGTCAAGGCGAAGGGGGTGGACAGGTGCTACGCACCAGTCTCAGCCTGGCCGCTCTAACAGGAAATGCCTTTCGCCTGGAAAATATTCGGGCCGGGCGAACCAAACCAGGGTTGCGGCCGCAACATCTCACGGCTGTTCGTGCGGCCGCGGCCCTGTGCCAGGCCAAATTGAAAGGGGACAAGGTTAACTCCACTCTGCTCGAGTTTGTGCCCGATGCGCGGCCGCAAGCCGGTCATTACACCTTCGACGTCTCCGGGGCCGCCGAGAAACGTTCAGCCGGAGCCATTACTTTGGTCTTCCAGACTGTTCTCTGGCCGCTCCTCTTTGCCAATAGCCTATCCACCGTCATCCTGCGTGGGGGAACCCATGTGCCGTTCAGCCCGCCTTACCATTACCTGGCCGATGTGGCCTTGCCTGCCTACCGTCGTTTTGGCCTGACGGCGTTTCTCAAACTGGACAGCTACGGCTGGAACCCCACCGGGGGGGGGCAAATGCAAGCCACCATTCACCCGACCCAGGAATTGCAAGCGGTTACGTTTGAGCCTATTGCCAGTGACGAAGTGCATGGGGTGGCGGTGGTAACGGGGCTGCCGTCCCACATCCCGCAACGTATGGAACGGCGAGCTAATAATCTATTGGCTACGATAGGGCTGAAGAGCCGCATCAAGCCGGAGCGGGCCAGTGGTGAGCAGATGGGCGCAGGTTTGTTTTTGTCGCGGCCGCAGGCTGGGTTCTCCGCTTTGGGTGAAAAAGGGCTACCCGCCGATAAAGTGGCCGATGCGGCCGTGACTGAACTGATGGCGTTTTTGGATAGTGCGGCCGCGGTAGACGCTCATCTGGCGGATCAACTCTTGATCCCGATGGCCTTGGCCCAGGGCACTTCCCGTCTCACGACCAATCGCATCACCTTACACACCCTCACCAACATCGCCCTGCTCCAGCAATGGCTCGATCTGCCCATCCACGTTACCGGCGACCAGGATCAACCAGGTGAGATAACCGTTGAAGGGATTGGTTTTACCGCGAACACGTAAGAGAATAGAGGGTAGAGCGAGAGCGAGAGAAAAACTGGCCTGTCCAGCCTTTGACTCTAGCTCTAGCTCTTTACTCTAGCTCTAGCTCCCCCTATGTTTGAACTTATCTTCCTCGGTACGTCCGCTTCTTCCCCCTCAGTTCACCGTGGCCTTTCGGCCCACATGATCTTGCACCGGCAATACCGCTTTTTGCTTGATTGTGGCGAGGGAACCCAACGACAAATATTAATGAGTGGTCTGGGCTTCAAACGGCTCGACAAAGTGTTGCTCACTCACGGTCATCTGGACCACATCCTGGGTTTAGGCGGATTAGTTTCCACGCTGAGTCGCTGGGAAACCTTAGAAAAACTCCAAATTTATGGCGGCAAAGCCACCTTACAACGGGTTTATGATCTGATCTTTCGGGTGGTCTTGCGCGACGCTAAACCACCGGTGGAGATTGAACTTCTACCTCTGCACGGCCAGATGACCATCATGGAAGATGACAAATTTACCTTGAGTGCATTTCCCGTAAATCATCGTGGGCCGGGCTGTTTTGGGTTTATGTTTGAGGAGAAATCGCGCCGACCCTTTTTGGCCGAAAAAGCTGAGGCGTTGGCGGTTCCTTTTGGGCCAGAACGGGCGCGGTTGGTGCAAGGCGAAGCCATTACCCTGACCGATGGCCGCACCATTCACCCGGATGAAGTATTGGGAGAAGCCCTGCCGGGG
>Ga0307505_10002086_pt1 | contig 14544 bp, 8 predicted proteins | sample 23_S_MG_FD_202183 | JGI IMG/M metagenome (GOLD analysis project Ga0307505, IMG submission 202183) | Soil microbial communities from Populus trichocarpa stands in riparian zone in the Pacific Northwest, United States - 23_S | ecosystem: Environmental > Terrestrial > Soil > Riparian zone > Trees...
TTCCATGCGGATCCGCTGGTGCGCTCGGCCGAGCTGCTGCTGCACGAGCGGATTCCCCGCCGCCTGGTGTACCAGGAACCGCAGGCGGCGCGGCGCGAGGAACGGGCGCCCGCCGTGACGTCGGAACGGCCGGCGGTGCGGCAGTTCGATGCGGCGGATACTCCCCAGCCGCACGTGGCCCTCCTGGGCCAGTTGCCCTACACCGTCATGGTAAGCCACTGCGGCGGAGGGTTCAGCCGGTACGAGACGCTGGCGGTGACCCGCTGGCAGAGCGACGGATGCCGGGATGCCACCGGGCAGTTCTGCTACCTCAAGGACCTGTCGCAGGGGAGGGTCTGGTCGGCGGCCCACCAGCCGGTCTGCGCCCCCGCCGACTGGTACCGCGCCTACCTGGCCACCGACCGCGCCACCTTCCATCGCGCCGATGGCGACATCGAGACCCGAACCGAGATCGCCGTGGTTCCGGAGGACTCCGCCGAGGTGCGCCGGGTAACCATCACCAACACTGGCGATGAGAGCCGCGAGGTGGAGCTCACCAGCTATGGCGAGCTGGTGATGGCGCCGCCCGAGTCCGACCGCGCGCACCCCGCGTTCAGCAACCTGTTCGTCGAGACGGAGTGGCATCCCTGGTGCAGCGCCATCACGGCCACCCGGCGCCCGCGGTCGGCCGAGGAGCAGCCGCTCTGGTGCGTGCATGTGGTGGACAGCGGCAAGGAACGCGTCGGGGAGGCCACCTGCGAAACCGACCGCGCCCGGTTCCTGGGGCGGGGGCGGTCCGCCCGGAACCCCCAGGCCCTGCGCACCGACGGCCCGTTGTCCGGCACCACCGGCGCCGTCCTCGATCCAATCTTCGCCCTCCGCACCCGGGTCCGGCTCGCGCCGCGGCAGTCCGCGTCGGTGGCCTTCACCACCCTGGTGGCGACCAGCCGGGAGCGCGCCTTTGAACTGGCGGGGCGCTATCACGACGGCCACGCCGCCCAGCGGGCGCTGGACCTGGCCGGCACCTCGAGCCGGGTGGAACTCGGCGAACTCGGTCTGACGCCGACCGACGCCGCGGTCTTCCAGGAACTGGCGGGGCACCTCCTGTACAGCGACACCGCGCTGCGGGCCCCCGAGGCGGAGCGCCGCCGGAATCACGGCGCCCAGCCGCTCCTCTGGAGCACCGGTGTGTCCGGCGACTGGCCGATCGTCCTGGCCACCATCGAATCCGCCGAGGGGCTGCCGGCGCTTCGCCAGCTCCTCGCCGCCCATCGCTACTGGCGGCGGCGAGGCCTGCGGATTGATCTGGTGCTCCTCAATACCCAGCCACCCACCTACCATCAGGAATTGGGCGACCGGATCATGGCCGCGGTCTACTCCCTCGGCGACTCGGGGTCCGTGGACCGTCCCGGGGGCGTCTACGTCCGGCGGAGCGACCTCCTCAGCGAGGAGGAGCTGCTCATGCTGCGCACCACGGCCCGCGTGCATATCCCCTGCGACGGCCGGTCGCTCGATCGCCTCGTGGCCGCGGCGGTGCCCCCGGAGGAATCGGCGACTTTCCGGGACGAACGGCGGCCCGCCGCGCCTCGCGCGCCGGAGCGCAGCCGGTCGCGGGTGGGGCGCGCGGTCCAGCGGCTGGGCGCCCAACTGCCGGCGCTGCTGGCGCCCCTGCTGGGGTCGGCGGCCGGCGGCCGGCGGGCCCCCCCGGAGGGCGCATCCCCGACGGCCCCGACGGCGTTCGCCAACGGCCTGGGCGATCTGACCGCCGAGCATGACTACGAGATCCGGGTCGCCGGAGACCACCTGCCCCCGGCTCCCTGGGCCAACATCATCGCCAACCCCCACGGAGGTTTCGTCGTCACCGAGCGGGGCGGCGGATTCACCTGGGCCGGCAGCAGCTATTTCTTCCGGCTCACCCCCTGGCATAACGACCCCGTCAGCGATCCGGTGAGCGAAGTCCTGTATCTGCAGGACGAGGACACCCGGGAGCTGTGGTGCGCCACGCCGGGACCGGTCCGCGGCGAGGTCCCCTACACGATCCGGCACGGGGCGGGGTGGTCATCGTTCGAGCACGAGCGACACGACATCGCGACGCATCTGACCCTCGGCATGGCCGACGAGGCGGCGGTCAAGCTCTCGATGCTGCGGATCACCAACCGGGGTACCCGGCCCCGACGGCTGGTCCTGACCTCCTATGTGGAGTGGACCCTCGGCGTGCACCAGGAACTGACCCGGTACCAGGTGCACCCCGTTTTCGATCCCGGGCTGGGGACGCTCTTCGCCCGGAACCGCTTCGACCCGCAGTTCACGAACTGGGTGGCGTTTCACGCCCTCTCCGAGCCGGTCACCAGCCACACCAGCAGTCGGCGCGGTTTCCTGGGGCGCAACGGCGACGCCGGCGATCCGGCGGCGCTCCGGGTGGGCGGGATGCTGGCGGGCACCACCGACGCGGGCATCGATCCCTGCGCGGCGCTTCAGTGCGCCCTGGACCTGGCGCCGGGCGAAACGCGGGAGGTGGTCATCCTGCTGGGCGCCGCCCCGAACGAGGCGGCGGCCCGGGAGGCGGTGGCGTCGCATCGCGACCGAACAGACGCCCGGGAGGCGCTGAACCGGTCGGTGGCGAGCTGGGCCCGGCGGTTGTCCGTCATCACGGTGCGCACCCCGGAGCCCACGTTCGACGCGATCCTCAACCGGTGGGCGCTCTACCAGACCATCGCCTGTCGCCTGTGGGCGCGCTCGGCGCTCTATCAGAGCGGAGGGGCCTACGGCTTCCGCGATCAGCTCCAGGACGTGATGGCCTGTGTCCATGCCGAACCCGGGCTGGCGCGGGCGCAGATCCTGCGCGCCGCGAGCCGCCAGTTCCGGGAAGGGGATGTGCAGCACTGGTGGCACCCCGACAGCGGACACGGGGTGCGGACACGATTCTCCGACGACCTGGTCTGGCTTCCGTACGTGGTGGACCACTATGTCCGCGCCACCGCGGACCGCTCGGTGCTGGATGAGGCGGTGCCGTTCCTGGCGGCGCGTGAACTCGAACCGGGGGAGCACGAACGGTACGAGCTACCGACGGTCACCGAGGAGGAGGGGACCGTGTACGACCATTGCGTCCGGGCGCTGCGACGCGCCTGCACCGCCGGCGCCCACGGCTTGCCGTTGATCGGTGGCGGGGACTGGAACGACGGCATGAATCGGGTGGGCATCGAGGGGCGGGGCGAAAGCGTGTGGCTGGCGTGGTTTCTGATCGCCACCCTGCGGGCGTTTGCCGAAATGGCGGGCGCGCGCGGGGACGGGGTGGTGCAGGCCGAGTGCCTCCGGCACGCCGACGCCTACACCGCGGCGGTCGAGGCCCACGGCTGGGATGGCGCGTGGTATCGCCGCGCCTACTACGATGACGGCACGCCCCTGGGCTCGGTCCGCAATACCGAGTGCCGCATCGACTCGATTGCCCAGAGCTGGAGCGTGCTCTCCGGGGCCGGCGCTCCGGAGCGCCAGGCCCAGGCCATGGCGTCGCTCGAGTCGCACCTGGTGCGGGAGGACGCCGGACTGCTGCTCCTGCTCACCCCCCCCTTCGACCGGACCGCCCACGACCCGGGGTATATCAAGGGCTACCTGCCCGGGGTCCGGGAGAACGGCGCGCAGTACACCCACGCCGCGCTCTGGGCGGTGCTGGCGACGGCGCTCCGGGGCGACCATGATCGGGCCTTCGCCCTCTTCCAGACGCTCAATCCGCTCACCCGCACGCGCACCCCGGCGCAGGTGGCCACCTACAAGGTGGAGCCGTACGTCGTGGCCGCCGATGTGTATGCGGCGGAAGGCCAGCGCGGGCGGGGGGGCTGGACCTGGTACACGGGGTCGGCGAGCTGGATGTACCAGCTCATCACCGAGTCGCTGCTCGGCCTGCGGCTGGAGATCGATCGGCTACGGCTCGAGCCGGAATACTCGATCGAGTATCAGTTCGGTCGGAGTCGGTACCACATCGTCGTGCGCCAGCCGGACGGAGGAGCCGCCCGGGGAGCGGTGGAATGGACCCTGGACGGGCGGGTTCTGGCCGGGCCGGGGCTTCCCCTGGTGGATGACGGCGCGGCGCACCGGGTGGACGTCCGGCGCGTCGGGCCTGCGTCGCCCTAGTGATTCAGCAGGGCCGCCACCGGATGCAGCGGCTTGATCCGCGCGCAGATGACCTGGATCATGGCCGTCAGCGGCACGGCCAGCAGCATCCCGGCCGGTCCCCAGACCCAGCCCCAGTACAGCAGGCTCACGAAGATCGCCACCGGATTGAGCGGCAGGTGCCTGCCCATCACCAGCGGCGTGACCAGATTGCCTTCCAGGGCGTTGATGGCCACACATCCCCCCACCACCAGCAGCACCTGGCCGGTGTCGTCGAACGCCACCACGGCGGCGGCGGCGGCCAGGCCGACGGCCACCACCGCGCCGATATAGGGAATGAAGTTGCACACGAACGCCACCAGGCCCAGGAGCAGGGCATACGGAACGCCGACGAGCGCCAGGAATCCCCACGTGGCCAGGCCCACCCCCGCGCTGATCACCATGTTGAGAAACACGTAGCGGGACATCTGCAGCTCGATCTGCTGGAGTATCTCCTCCACGTTCCGGGCTCCCGACCGGGTGCCGAGCAGGTCGGCGAACTTGGCCCGAAAGGCCGGGAGCATGACCAGCAGAAAGTAGGTCAGGAACGCCACCGACAGCGTAGTGGCCACGAGGCTGGTGGTGCGCACCCGGAGCTGCTCGAGCACCCCGGGCGTCTTGACCCGCACCGTGGCCGGCCCTCCCCGCGTGGGGGGAGCGGTGGCCAGCTCCACTTGCCGGGCCGTCTCCTGGAGGGGCCCGATCACCCGCCGGATCCTGGCCTGCACCTGTGTCATGGCCCTGGGCGCCGATTCCGCCCACTCCATCACCGGCCGCACGAGCAGACCGGCGCCGGTGCCCATGATCCCCAGGGTGCCGAACACGACCAGCGCGGCGCCCAGCGCCGGGGCCAGCCCCAGCCGGCCCAGCGCCCGCACCGGCGGGTCCAGCAGCAGGGTGAACAGGCCCGCGATCGTCATCGGGAGCAGGAAGCCCGCGCCGAGACGCAGCGCAGCCGTCAACAGGATCAGGAAGATCCCGATGAGCAGCATGGTGGGCACCGGGAGTCCCGCCCCTCGTCGTGTCGCAGGCTGGACCATGATCCCTCACCTCTCACCGGACACCGGGTGGCGTGCGAAACGCGGCAGGGGGATTCCCCGTGCCGCGCTCCCCATCGTCTGGCTCCGCCGCGGCGAGTTCGTCGCGCCGCTACCGCAGGGTGAAGTTCAGGCCCACCGCGAACTGGCCGCTGGAGTTGCCGTCATTCACCGTGAAGCGGAACTCGCCGAACGGGTGCACCTGGCCCCGCCGCGACTCGGCGCCGATCAGCACGTTCAGGCCGGCATTGGTGTTGTCCGCGTTGCCAAAGCTCCGGTGGGCGATGTTGAGCCCGCCGCCGAAGTACAGCCACTCGATCGACTCGGCCGGGACCCGGTACTTGAGATCGGCGTTGAGGTTCCAGATGGTGCCGTTCTCGACCAGGAAGTAGTCGAAGGACGGATAGAACTCGAGCTGGCGGGCGATCGGGGCGCCGAGCTGGACGCCGAGACCGGCCTTCTCGGCGTCGAAGTGATAGGACACCCGGGGACCCAGGTGCACCCGGCCGTGCTGTGCCTGCGCGGTGCCGGCGAAGGCGACGGACAGCGCGAGCAGGGTGACCAGTCTGGAGATGCGAAGCGTCATGGTGGAGTTCCTCATGATGAGGGATGATCAGGTCGTGCTCGAAGCATACTCCTTCCCCGCCCGTCCACCATCGCTCGTGGGGCTTAGGCCAAGTCCCCACCTTTCGAGCGATGGTGCCGGGCGGCACGATCCCGTACCCTTGATCCGGGGCTGGTGGCAGCGCCCCGTGACCTGTGACAGGGAGCGTCGCATGCGAAAACACTGGATGGTCATTCCCCTGGCCTCGGTTCTCCTGGCCGGGTGCGCCACGAAGAGCCAGACGGGCGCCGTGGTCGGCACCGCCGGGGGCGCGGTGGCCGGCGGGGTGATCGGCAAGGTGGCCGGTTCCACCGCCAAGGGTGCCATCATCGGCGCCGTGGTCGGCGGTACGGCGGGCGCCATCATCGGCGCGCAGATGGACCGGCAGGCCAGGGACCTGGAACAGACGGTCGAGGGCGCCACCATCGAACGGGTGGGCGAGGGCATCCAGGTGACCTTCGCATCCGGAATGCTGTTCGATTTCGATTCCGACTACGTGAAGACCGATGCCCGCACCAATCTGCGCGCACTGGCCCGGAGCCTGGCGCAGTATCCCGATTCCGATGTCCTGATCATCGGGCACACCGATATCATCGGCTCGGCCTCGTACAACCAGGGGCTGTCGGAACGGCGGGCCAATGCGGCCGCCAGCTATCTGCGGTCCGAGGGGGTGAGCGGAACCCGCATCGGGACACACGGTCTGGGACAGACCGAGCCCGTGGCCTCCAACGAGACCGAGGCCGGCCGCCAGGCCAACCGGCGCGTCGAGATCGCCATCTTCGCCAGCCGGGCCGCGCGGGAAGCCGCCCGGCGGTAAGTCCTGATCGGGCCGCCGGCCGTCTCTCCGCGAGGCGGGATCGGCGGTCCACATCCTTCAGTCCGGGGGTACCGCATGGATCTTCTGACCCTGCTCGTCGTGGGCCTGGTCGCCGGCCTGCTCGCCAGCTTCGCCGTCGGCGGAGTGGGCTACGGTCTCCTGGGCGACATCGTCATCGGGATCGTCGGCGCCTTCCTGGGAAGCTGGCTCTTCACCGCGCTCGGCGTCCGGGTGCCCTTCGGCGGACTCGGCGGCGTCATCTTCGTGGCCTTCATCGGCGCCGTCGTTCTCCTGCTCCTGTTGCGGGTCGTGCGCCGGGGAACCACCGCCCGGGGAGTCTGACCGGGAGCACGCGCACCCGATCCGCCGACCGATGTTCCCTGCCGCGGCCCCGCCCTCAGCGGGGACCGCGCTGGAACGGCGGCCAGCGCTGGTGAATACCGACGGTCACGGCGGAGCGCCGGTCCGCCAACAGGCCCCTCGCCAGATCAATGCGGACCACGCCCAGCTCTCCCTCGGCAAGCCCGAGGCGAATCCCGACCCCACCATCCAGGGAGAACCGATCCCGGACTGAGGCATCCGCCGACGCGCCGACCCGCGCGCCATCCAGGAAGGCGCCCGCGGCCAGGACCAGCGGCCCCATGCGATGCACCGGAACGTCGCCGGCCAGGCCGCCGTGGAGGATCCTCCGGCCCGCGGCCCGGCCCGCCAGCACGCCGCCCCGGGCGGCCGGCTCCGCCCGGAGCGGAATGGCGCGCGACAGATTGCCGCCCGCCACCGGCCAGGCGCCCAGCGGGGCGCGGCGGCTGGCCCAATCGCCACCGAGCCGCGCCGACCAGACCGGGCGGCCGAGTCCCAGCGAGGAGGCCCACATCGCCCGGGCACCGCCCCGCCAATAGGCCCCGTGCTCCGAGAGGGCGGCGGCGTGAACGCCGGTCGCCATGATCCGGAACCGGTCGCCGCGCGCGCGGAACTCGGTGCTCGCCGCGAGCGTCAGGTAGTTCCGGTCTTCGGACCATCGCTCGAGTCCGAGCACCGCGGAAGGCCGCACGCCCGGCGTCACCCATCCCCCGAAGCCGATGCCGGCCGATCGCCAGGTGTCCTCCACCACCGGCGTGCCCGTGGCATCGAGCGCCACCCGCACCCCTTCGCGCGCGCCCTCGATCCCGAGCACACCCGGAATGCCCAGATGCGCCGGCACCTCGACTCGCAGGGCCGCGCGGGGGCGGGCGGCCTCCCAGCGCCACTGCGCGGCCCAGAGTTCGCCCGACCCGGTGGGACTGGCCACCTCGAGCTCCACCGCCTCCTGGGCGACGGCCCCGATCGCCCCGGCAGCCGCCAGGCGCCAGGCCGGGTCCACCATCGGCCGTTCCCCCACCGCCACCCGGACTTCGACCAGGCCGCCCGGAACCGCCTGGTACGCCACTCGGGCATGCCGAAGGGCTGGGACATCGGACAGCCGCCGCCGCGCCAGCGCCAGCCGGGACGGTGTCAGAACGGAGCCGTGCGGCACCGCGACGGCGGTGGCGAGTCGCGGAAAGCGAACCGTGCGCAACCCGTCGATGACCACCAGATCCACGACCGGCCGGCGGATCGCGTTCCACGCCTCGAGCGCTCCATCGGCATCGCCGCCCAGATAGCGGCTGGTGGCCAGGAGCTGCCAGCCGAGCTCGTCGTGGGGCGCTCGCGCCAGGTAATCGGTGGCCAGCCGGACCGATTCGGCGTGGCGTCCCTGCCGGAACCGTACCCCGGCCATTTCCCGCAGCACCAGCGGCTCGGCGGGACACGCCCGGCCCGCCTGCTCCAGCAGGCGGGCGGCGACATCCAGTTGATTGGCGGCCACGGCATCCAGCGCCTGATCGAGCCAGGGGCGGCAGGGCATCGAGTCGATCGGCTCGGGCACCGGCGATGTGAGGGGGGCCTGGGCGGGCACCGGAGGCGGCGGCCGGACTATCATGGCCCAGTGATCGCCCCCCGCCCAGCGGGAGAGAAATCGGGCCTCGGCCAGCGCGGTGAAGGGGGCGCCGGCGGGATCGTGGAAGACGACCCGGCCATCGTCCCAGCCGAGCACCACCACGTAGTGATACTGGTCGCGGCCCACCTGGATGAGGGCAATGACCGGGACACCGTCGCGCAGCAGTTGCTGAACGAGGGCCGGAGTGCCGCGCAGGGCGCGCGTCTCCCATCCGCGGGCACGGGCCGCGGAGTCGAGGTCGACGGTCCGGATCCCGCCCAGCGCGGGCCGGACCAGGGCGGCGAAGTCCTCCGCCTGCACCCCCCGCCGGCCCCACCACCGTTCGACCATGGCGAGGGCCGCGCCGCCGCAGAGCAGCACCGACTGCGGGAGGTAGGGAACCTCGAGCACGGCGGAGGAATCGGCGGGCAATGCCGCCGGCCACGTCTGGGCCCGCCCGGAGGCGGGGCCCAGCGTGGCCAGGAGCCCGAGTCCTGCGGCGGCCAGCCGGGCCTTCGCCCGCACCGGCGCCTCCTTCATCCTCCCGGCGTCAGACGGCTATGAGGATCAGGATCAGCAGAACGATGATGATCGCCGTGGTGCTGATCACCACGGTGCTGTCGCCACCGGCGAGGAACGGGTCGCCGAGCCCGGACTGCTGGGCGATCTGATTCAGCGTCGCGTCATCCAGGGCGGCGGCGCGGGTCGACAGCTCCGAGGCGCTCATGCCCAGCCGGCTGGCAAGCTGCCCGGCCTGCTCGGTGGCCAGGACGGCCTGGACGGCCTCGCGAGCACCCGTCGGACGCGCGGCGGCGGCGGCGTTCAGCTCCGCGCCGCTGACGGCGCTCCGGCTCTGGGCCGAGAGGGACGTGGTCGCGCCGAGCGCGGCGATGGTCAGGATCAGGGCGACTGAACGGTGCATCAACATGCGGCCTCCGGAAGAGTGCGGGACGGTTGCCCGATGAATAGCTGCCTGCGAACTCTACCGAAGGGAACCGGGTTGGCCAATCGATCATTGGACCGAGGTGGGACTAGCTCGGAGGGGTGAGTCCGTGCGGGGAAGAGCTGGACGGTGGATGGGCCGAGCTACTGGTCGGCGTACCTCTGCTTCCAGGCCCGGGCCCTGGCGGGCGGCCGATGCGAACAGGGAGTATACGGCTCAGTCACCACTGTGGTGAGGGGGTGGCCGATCTTCTCGCCTGGCGTTCCGCGCGTGGTGGTCACGACGGCAGCGGAGGACGGGGCCGGGAAGTCACCACCACCCCGACCCGAAGGAGAGCCGGCACGGGGCCCGGTCAGTCGGCCCGGCGGAACACCAGCAGCCGATACGACTTGTACTTCTTGAAGTTGGCCCCGTCGCGCCGGCCGCTGAAGTGCTTCTGCTCGTAGCGCCCGATCTTCTCGCGGAACTTCCATTTGAGGAACTTCATCACCCACGGATAGCTGGCGGAGAGCCGGCCCAGCAGGAGCTGGTACGCCGGCTGGATCGCCTCCCGGTAGGCGCGGTCCAGCAGGTCGAAGGTCGGGGCGATGCCGTCGGTCATGTCTACGTCGGTCAGCGGGACGAAGGGATGTCGCGCGATCGTCTCCCGGAACACCGCCAACTGATGGCCGCCGCCGATCGGACTGGCGCCCTCCGCCGGAATCCGGAAGATATCGGTGATCAGGACGTGCCCGCCCGGGTTGAGCAGGCGCAGGGCCTTGCCGAACGCCACGTCGAGCGGCTTGATGAAGAGCAGGCTCTCGCTGAACAGCACCAGGTCGTAGCGGCGGTCGGTCTCCAGTTCCTGGAACCGGGTCTCGAAGACGGTGGCGCGGTCGGCCAGCACCTGCTTGGCCACGCTGGTCAGGTACCCGTTGGGCGAGACGCAGTCCACCTGGTAGCCCCGGTCGAGCAGCTTGCGGGCGTTATTCCCCGCCCCGCACCCCACGTCCAGAATCGACCGGACTCCCGCGGGAATGTTGGCGATGATCAGATCGGTGTAGTTGGCCTGCGCCGCGGCCAGATTGCGCATGGTGACCGGCAGCCCCTCCGGCCAGTACCCGTAGTGCAGATCGTCCATGTCGAGGACGTGGTGGCCCAGGATGAACCCGAAGGCCAGCCCGAACTCGTGGGACGGCATCGTGGCGGCGGCGGGAATCGCGGCAAGATCGATGCGGGACGTGGGGCCTCCGGAGCTGGTCGGGAAAACGTGGGCGATGGACCTCGCGCGGCCGCGCGGGCGGCCGGGTGAATTCTAGCGCCCGAGTTCGGTCTCGGCGAGCGGCGCGGTGAACGGCGCGCCTGCGAGAGTCGTCGCGGGGGCGCTTTCCCCACACGTCCCGCCGCGCTATTCCGCCCGGAGCGCCGTCATGGGATCGACCCGTGCCGCGCGCCGCGCGGGCACCAGCGTCGCCGCCATCGCCACGCCCGCGAGGCCCACCGCCACCATCGCGAACGTCGCGACGTCGGTCTCTCCCACCCCGAAGAGCATGGAGCGCATCAACCGGGTCAGCGCCCAGGCGCCGATGAGTCCCGCCACGAGCCCGGCGACGGTGATCACGGCGCCTTGGCGCAGCACCAGCACCAGCACGCCCCGTTCGGTGGCGCCGAGCGCGATACGGATGCCGATCTCGCGGGTGCCCTGACTCACCAGGTAGACCATCACGCCATAGATGCCGATCGCCGCGAGCGCCAGCGCGAGGCCGGCAAAGAGGGTCAGCAGCGTCATCGCGAACCGGGGACGCGCCAGCGACTCCGCCACGCGCGCCTCCATCGTGGTGACCCGATAGATGGGGAGGTCGGAGTCGATTTCGTCGAGGGTGGCGCGGGCCGCCGGAATCAAGGCCACCGGGTCACCTGCGGTGCGCAATACGGCGTAGACCGACCGGGTGGTGAACTGCGTCTGCGGCAGGTAGATGACGATGCGCCCGTCGCTCTCCAACCCGTACTGCTTGACCCGGCCGACCACGCCGACGACGGTCATCCAGTTGGTCGAGTTGGACGAGAGGGGGCCGGCCCGAAGCCGCCGGCCGACCGGATTCTCCCCCGGCCAGTACTGCTCGGCAAGGTGCTCGTCGACGATCACCACGCGGTCGGCATCGGCGCGGTCCGTGTCGTCGAAGTAGCGACCGTGCACCAGCGGAATGCGCATGGCCTCGAAGTATCGGCCGGCGACGATGCGCTGGTCGGCGTTGACGAAATTCTCGCCCCGCGGCGGGACGTGCCCCTCGATGGTGATCGGACCCCAGGCGAAGAAGCCGCTGAGGGGCAACGAGGTGATCCCCCCCGACGCCGTGACACCGGGCAGTTGACCAAGGCGGTCCCAGATCTGCCGGTACGCCTCGAGCACCGCCGCGCCGTTGGGGTACTTGCCGCCGGTCAGCGAGAGCTCGAAGCTCAACACGCCGCGCGCGTCGAACCCCGGCGCCACCTGCTGCAAGCGGCCGAAGCTGCGCACGAGGAGTCCCGCACCGATGAGCAGCACGATCGACAGCGCGAGTTCACCCACGACGAGCGCGCGCCGCAACCGGCTGCCGCGCCCCCACAGCGCGTGCCCGCCCGCCGACCCCTTGCCGGCGTCCCTGAGCGACGCCTGGAGATCGAGACGGCCCAGACCGAGCGCGGGCGCGAGGCCGAACAGCACGGCGGAGCCACCGCAGAGCAGGGTCGTGAAGAGAAGCACCTCGCCCGTGATGGCGATGTCGCGGAGGCGGGGGACGTTCGGTGGCTGCAGGGCGTGGATCCACGCGATGCCGCCCGCCGCGAAGAGCAAGCCGAGCACGCCGCCCACCGCGGCGAGGAGCAGGCTTTCGGTGAACAGTTGCCGCACGATGCGGCGGCGGGTGGCGCCCAGCGCCGACCGCACCGTGATTTCGCGCTGGCGGGCCACCGCGTGCGACAGCAGGAGATTGGCGACGTTCGCGCACGCGATCAGCAGGACGCACCCCACCGCGCCCGTGAGAATGAGCAGGACGAGGCGGACATTGCCGACGACCTGTTCGAGGAGGGGCACCACACTGAAGGTCAGGCCCCCGTTCGGCGGATAGACGGCCGGGTGGTCCGCCCGAAGACGCGCGGTCAGCGCGTCCATCTCCGCCTGCCCTTGGGCCACCGTGACCCCCGACTTGAGCTTGCCGACGATGTTGTAGTCTTCGCGTCCGCGAATCTGCGGGGCGTTGGCGCCCAGGGGGAGCGGCATGAAGATCTCGCCGTCTTCGGCGACGCCGAGGGTCGGCAGCACCTCGCGCGGGAGCGAGAACCCGCGCGGCAGCACCCCGACGATCTCGACCGACTGGCCGTTGAGGAGGATCGTCCTGCCGATGACGCCCGGGTCCTCGCCGTAGCGGCGCGCCCACGTACCGTGCCCAAGCACGGCCGTCGGCGATCGTCCGGGAGCGTCGTCCTCCGGCATGAAGAACTGGCCGAGGGCCGGCTGCGCGCCGAGCATCGCCAGGAGATTCGACGAGACGCGAATCACCCCGATGCGCTCCGGCCCGTCGCCGTCACCGGTAAGATTGACCGTGCTGCCAAGCGCGATGGCGAGATCGTCGAAGGCGGAACTGCCGGTCTTGATGTCGAAGTACTGCGCCGTGGAAAACCAGTCTTCGGCGATGTCGAGCCCAGGCGACCGATTCCAGAGGATGACCAGGCGGTCGGCGTCGGCGTAGGGCAGAGGGCGCAGCAGCAGGGCGTTCGCGACGCTGAAGATCGCCGTGTTGGCCCCGATGCCGATGGCCAGCGACAGGACGGCAACGGCGGTGAAGGCCGGCCGCTTCGCGAAGGTACGGAGCGCGTAGCGGAGGTCGTGCAGCAAGGCGTGCATCGGAGTCTCCCGGGCCCCGCGCCCGGCGCGGGAAGCGCGAACGGTCAATCAACCGGCGACGGCGCGTGAAACGATACCGCCGATGTTCCGATGGAAGCAACGACGGCCGTGACGAGAAAAAGCAATATGATCCAAGCGCCACATTCCATCGCACCAGGCAACCCCGCAGAGGGGTGACCGCCACCAGCCGGTTTCGGCGCAACGCAGGGGAGAGCACCTCCCTGCGGGCCGTCGGCCCGCCTCTCCCCGTTACCGCGGAGACGCCACCATGCGTATCCTCTCCCCGATCCGTGCCACCGTCCCCGCCCTCGTCGCCATCGTACTGCTCTCCGGATTCCAGGCGGGCCGGGGCGGTGAGACGGAGCTGGCCGGCATCGTCCGCCACTATCTGGCGATGGACCTCCCGGCCGATTGGCGGGGCATCGAGGCGCTCCCCGGCATCCGCTGGGCCGCGCTGCCGCCCACCATGCTCCAGAACTGCCTCCCCGACGGGGGGTGCTTCACTCGCCAGGGGGTCGCGACGATCGGGGGACGGAACGTCGTCGTGTTGGCCACCGGTGCACGCGCCATGGTCGGCAACCTCTACTTCCGGAACGCCGCCGCGCCGCTGGGCGAAGCGGCGGTGGTCGCCGCCCTCGGCCAGGCGGGATTCACCGTCCAACCGGCCCGCTGTCCGGTCCGCGGCGGTGCCGGCAGCACCAACTGGTACCGGTTGAGCGGCACCGGGATGTCACCGGGGTTCCTCTCCATCCAGGCGGCCCGCGGCACCCCGCCCACCGAGGGGTTCGTCATCTCTCCGGGCGAGGAGCTCCCGGCGCTCCAGCCCAACCAACTGGCCCTCTACAGCACCGAGTGCGAGCCGGGCGCCCGGCAGACCCCCGTCTCCACCGTCCGGCCGCACGAGCGGCTGGCGGAGGTGGTCACCGCGCTGCTGGTGCCGGCGTCGAGCGCCGGCCTGGACTGGGCGGGGCTCGCGGCGCTTCCCACCGGCATCACCTGGAATGAGGACGGCCCGAAGGCGGTTGACCTCTCGTTCCGCAACGACCCCAGCCCGATGGCCCAGAGCGGCAACGCCACCTGGGCCGAACGGCGCTTCTCGATGCAGGCCGCGGGGACCGCCGCCCAGGTTCGCCACCTCTACCTCGAGGAGCTTGGCCAGCATCCCCGCGGCGAACATATGCTCGGCGTGGTGTACCAGAAGG
>Ga0307505_10002087_pt1 | contig 14529 bp, 11 predicted proteins | sample 23_S_MG_FD_202183 | JGI IMG/M metagenome (GOLD analysis project Ga0307505, IMG submission 202183) | Soil microbial communities from Populus trichocarpa stands in riparian zone in the Pacific Northwest, United States - 23_S | ecosystem: Environmental > Terrestrial > Soil > Riparian zone > Trees...
CGAGCTGATCGCGGCGGAGAAGATCGGCCGGGAGACGGTGACGTACGTCTCCAACATCTACAAGTACTATCTCGCCTATCAGATGGCGACCGAGAACATGAACGCACGCACTGAAGCGAAGGCAGCCGCCCAATGACAATCCGCCTGCAGACGGTCCGCGCGGCGATTTTCGCGGTGGTGGCCTGCGCCTCCGCGGCGCTTGCGGCCCCGCCGGTCGCTGCACAGCCTGCGGGGGCAGTCTCAGACCCCGTGGCAACGGCAATCGCGGCGGAGCTGGATACCTTGATGGCGGCCGAAGTCGACAGCATCCAGGGCACGCGCATCGCGTTCCGGGAGTTGCTGCAGGATTTCTACGCGCGGCGCGCTTTCCGACCGGCCTGGGGCGACGCGCAGAACGCCGCGGACCTGCGCCGCGCAGTCACCGACAGCGCCGCAGACGGATTGAATCCCGCAGATTACTTCTTGCCGCTGCTGGACGACCTTGAGCGGCAGGCAAGAGGGCCAGCCGCGACCCCGACGCTGCGCGCGCAACAGGACATCCTGCAGACCGAGGCCCTGCTGCGGCTCGGCTATCACCTGTCGTTCGGGAAGGTCGACCCCGAAACCTTCGATCCCCGCTGGAACTACGGTCGAACGTTTGACGACCGCGACATCGCCGGCAGGATCGAACGGACGCTGGCTGCCCGGGACATCTACCAGCGCATCGAGGCGCTGAAGCCGACGCATCGGTTGTACGGGGCGCTCAAGAGCGAACTCGCGCGCTACCGCGCCGCAGAAGGTGTGCCCGCCCCGGCGCCGGTTCCTCCGGGTTCGTCGCTGAAGCCTGGCGCGATCGATCCGCGCGTGCCGCTGCTGCGTGCCCGGCTGATTGCGAGCGGCGATCTCGCGGCGGATAGCGCCGAAGTCCCCGACCTGTACGACGCCGGGCTCGAAGCCGCCATGCGCAGGTTCCAGGAGCGCATGGGCCTCGACGCCGACGGCGTGATCGGTGCGGGGACGGTTGCCGAACTGAATGTTCCCGTGGCGGAGCGAATCCGCATGCTCCGCGTGAACCTCGACCGCGGCCGCGTGCTGATGCACGACCTGCCCGAGCAGTTCGTGATCGTGAACATCGCCGGCTACACGGCCTACCTGGTGCGCGGCCAGGACATTGCCTGGAGCGGGCGCGTGCAGGTGGGCAAGACCTATCGCAAGACGCCACTGTTCCGTTCGGAGATCAACTACCTGGTTTTCAACCCGACGTGGACCGTACCGCCCGGCATCATCGCGAACGACATCCTGCCGGGTGCGAGAAAAGATCCCGCTTCCATCACGCGCAGGGGGCTCAAGGTTCTCGATTCGGCCGGGCGCGAAGTCGATCCCGCTTCGATCGACTGGTCGCGGTTCAAGAGTGGTCACATCCCCTATACGCTCCGCCAGGACCCGGGGCCGAACAACGCGCTCGGCCGCGTCAAGCTGATGTTCCCGAATCCCTACCTGGTGTACCTGCACGACACGCCGTCGCAGGCGCTCTTCGACCGCGCGGAGCGCGCCTTCAGCTCCGGCTGTGTGCGGGTGGAGCGCGCGCTCGAGCTGGCCGAACTCGTGCTCGACGAGCCGGACCGGTGGAACGCTCAGTCAGTCGCCGCGGTGATGCGCGGGGGCAAGCTGCAGAACGTGACGCTCAAGCGCCGCATGCCAGTGCTGCTCGCCTACTGGACCGCTTGGGTCGACCCGCAGGGCCTCATGAACTTCCGGCGCGACCTCTACGGCCAGGACGCGCAGTGGGCCGAGGCGCTGGACGCGCCTTTCCGGGTCCGGTCGAAGCCACTGTTCTCCGACGCCCCTGCCGCATCCGGCTAGAATCGCGGGACATCAGGCGGTGGCGCCCCGCCGATCGCGCGCAACGCGGACGCCAGATCCGGGAAGACATTGCCCGGTCCTGCCAGTTCGAGCATGCCGGCACGCGCCAGCGTGCGCTCGAGTCGCTCCTGGATCTCGACCAGGATCACGCGGATCCCGCGTCGGTGGAAGCGCTCGATGATTTCCGACAGCGTATGCATGCCGGTCGCGTCCATGAACGGCACGCGCCCCAGCCGGATCACGAACGTATCCACGTGCACGCTCGATCGTGGCCTCGAGCTTCTCCGCCGCGCCGAAGAAGAAGGGCCCGTCGATCCGGTAGACCAGCACGTTGGGGGGCAGCACGGGCAACGGCTCGCCCGCCTCGCCCCTGGCCTCCGACCCGCCGAACACTTCCTGCTGCACGCTGACCGACTCCGCCATGCGCCGCATGAACAGGAGCGCCGCGAGCACGACGCCGACATTCACGGCAACCACGAGGTCGACGAACACCGTGAGCCCGAAGGTCGCCAGCAGCACGAGCCGGTCCGAGCGCGGGGCACGGCGCAACAGCCGCCCGAAGTGGCGGACATCGGACATGGTCCAGGCGACGAAGAACAGGATGGCGGCCAACGCGGCCAGCGGAACGTGCGAGGCGTACGGCGCGAACAGCACGATCACGAGCACGAGGAACACCGAATGCACGATGCCGGCAAGCGGGCTGGTCGCGCCGTTCCTGACGCTGGTCGCGGTGCGCGCGATTGCGCCGGTCGCCGCAAAGCCGCCGAACATCGGTGTCAGCATGTTCGCGATGCCCTGGCCCATGAGTTCCTGGTTGGGATTGTGGCGCGCGCCCGTCATGCCGTCGGCGACCACGGCCGTCAGCAGCGACTCGATCGCGCCGAGTAACGCGATCGTGAAGGCAGGCCCGACGAGCTGGATGACTTCAGTCACGCCGATATCGGGCCAGTGCAGCGAGGGCAGTGAACGCGGGATGCCGCCGAAGGCGCTGCCGATGGTCGCGACGCCGGGAAACTGCCAGGCAGCCTGCACGGCGGTCGCGACCAGCATGGCGAGCAGCGGCGCCGGCACGCGGCCGAGGCCCGGGATCCGGTCGAGCAGCCGGTTTCCGGAAACTACGATCGCGAGTGCGAGGACGGCGATCCCGGTCGTCGCCACGTGCAGTTGCGGCAGGTCCTGCACCAGGATCCAGAACTTCTCGTGGAAATGCGCCGCGGCGGGCTCCGGCGGCAGGCCGAAGAAGTACTGCCACTGGCCGATGAAGATGATGACGGCGATGCCGGAGGTGAAGCCGACGATAACCGGGTTCGGGATGAAGCGGATGACGCTGCCGAGCTGCAGGAAACCCATCGCGAGCAGCATCACGCCCGCCATCAGCGTTGCGACCTGCAATCCCGCGAAGCCGTACTGCGCGGTGACGCCGGCGAGCACCGCGATGAATGCGCCGGTCGGCCCGGAGATCTGCACGCGCGTGCCGCCGAGGATCGAGGTTGCGAGGCCCGCGACGATCGCCGTATAGAGCCCGTGCTCCGGCTTGGCTCCCGATGCGATCGCGAAGGCCATCGCCAGCGGCAGCGCGACCACGCCGACGACCACGCCAGCGACGACGTTTCGCCAGATTTCGCCGCGGCGAAACAGCCCCGCCTTGCGAGCTTCCAGAAATGCGATCATGGTGAGTGTGGGAATTATACGATGATCCTGGACGGCGGACTCGCCACTGAGCTGGAAGACCGGGGCTGCGATGTTTCCGGTTCCCTCTGGTCCGCGCGCGTCTTGCGCACGGCGCCGGAAGCCATCGAGCAGCTCCACTACGATTACTACGCCGCCGGCGCCGACTGCGCGATCACGGCGAGCTACCAGGCGAGCTACGAGGGCTTTGCGGGCATCGGGCTCGACGCCGACGAGACGACGCGGCTGCTGCGTCTGTCCGTCGATCTCGCACGGTGCGCGCGGTCGCGGTACCTGCGTGATCACCCGGAAGTCCGCCGCGAGCTGTCCGTCGCAGCCTCCGTCGGCCCCTATGGCGCGATCTTGCACGACGGATCCGAGTACCGCGGCGACTACGACCTGACGGCGGCGCAACTGGTCGCCTTCCACGCCCGGCGCTTCGAGGTGCTCGCGTCGGCTGGGGCCGACTTCCTCGCCTGCGAGACGATCCCCGTGCTCGAGGAGGCGCGCGCCTACGTGGAACTGCTCGCGCGACATCCCGCCGCGCAAGCCTGGTTCAGCTTCACCTCGCCGGATGGCGTGCACACGTCGCACGGCGAACTGCTGGTCGAGTGCGCGCGCCTCATTCACGCCGTCCCGAACGTGTTCGCCGTCGGCGTGAACTGCGTGAAGCCCGAGATCGTCGACGACGCGATCCGCGCGCTCGCGGCCGGCACCAGCAAGCCGATCATCGTCTATCCGAACTCGGGCGAGCTCTGGAACGCGGGGGAAGAGGCCTGGCACGGCGCGCCGGGCCACGGGATCGCGGCACTCGCCCGCAAATGGGCCGACGCAGGAGCGCATCACATCGGCGGATGCTGCCGCGTCGGGCCGGGGCAGATCGCGCAGATCCGGTCGGCACTGCAGTCGCTTGCGATTCGGCCGGCGACCGCGGCGGACCTGCCCGAGATCCGGCAGCTGCTCGAGGGCAACCGGCTGCCGACCTCGGGTCTCGAACACTCCCTCCCCGTCCTGTTCGTCGCGCGGGACGGCCCGATGCTCGTCGGCGCCGGCGGGTTCGAAGTACACGGAGAGTCCGGCTTGCTGCGATCGGTCGTGATCGCGGACCGGCTCCGTGGCACGGGCCTCGGCCGCAGGCTCGTGGAATCCGTGGAAGCCGCCGCCCGGCAAAGGGGCCTGCGCGAGCTCGTGCTGCTCACGGAAACGGCGCGGGACTTCTTTGCGCGCCTAGGTTATGTCGACATCGCGCGCGAAAGCGCGCCCGAGGCGATCCGGGCAAGCGCGGAGTTCAAGTCGATTTGCCCGCAATCCGCGCGCTGCATGTCGAAGCGGCTTGACCTCCGGTAAACTGGCGCCCCATGGACAATTTCTCGATCGGCGGCTTCGCCTGGCGCATCGCCTTCGCCCTCGCTCTCGTCCTGCTGACCTTCAACCCGGCGGGCTGGAGCTACTACCACTGGCTGAGCGGCAACTTCCCCGCGATCACGCCGATGCAGGCTGTGGCCGGCGTCGTGCTCCTCGTGCTGTGGATTTTCCTCTGGCGCTCGATGATGCAGGCGATCGGCACCCTGGGCCTCATCCTGATGGCCGCGTTCACGGCGGCGCTGGTGTGGCTGTTCGTGTCCTGGGGCTGGCTCGACGTCGGCAATGCGACGACGATGACCTGGGTCGTGCTCGTCGCACTCGGCCTGATTCTCGGCGTCGGCATGTCCTGGGCGATCGTGCGGCGCGAGCTGACCGGACAGGCCTCCGTCGACCAGGTCGAGGAAGATCACTGACCTTTCAGTGAGCGACCGGCAGTAGCAGTCGCGATACGTGTCCGGCACCGTGATGAATCGTGATCTCGGCGGCTCGGGATTCGGCCGAGACGACTTCAGACTCGCCGGTCTGCAGGTTCCGCGACAGGTGCGGGTCGAAGGACGCGGAAATCTGCACGCGGATCTTGTGACCCTTGCCGAAGCGGGTCGCCGTCATCAGGGTCGGCACGCGCAGCTCGTAGACTTGCCCGGGTAGCAGTGGCTGTTGGCCAGCGGCAGGGTCCCGATAACTCGCGCGCACCACGTCGTTGCCGGGACTCATCAGGTTGAACGCGCGCCCGTCCGGATGCACGTCCTGCAATCGCACCCACAGGTCGAAGTCGCGGCAGTCGCAGGACGCGTGAATCTCTGCCGTGACGTCGCCGGCAACCCACAGGCCCTCGGCGAGCGGCTCGGTATCGAAGCTGAGCACGTCCTCGCGCGTCGCGAGCGCGCGATAGTCATGTGCGCCCGGCGGATCGTGCGGATTCGCAACCGGGCGCTTCGGGTCCGCCATAAAAGTAGTCCAGGAATCCGGCGACGCGCCCGGCGCTGCCTGCAGTCGGCCCACACCGCCGTCGCCCGCCGCATGGAGAAAGAGCGCCTCGACGCGGTTGGCCGGCGGCGGCCAGGCGCGCGCGTCGCGCCACTCGTTCGCGCCCATGACGAAATACCGCACGGGCGCGTCGGTTGCGAAGCGATTGTCGATGCGGCGGATGTAATGGTCGTGGAAGTCCAGGACGAGTTCGTCATAGCCAATCGCCGCGTTTGCACCGAAATCCAGCTCGCCCGCGCGGCTGCTCATCGTCGAAGGCGCGCCGTGCACCCACGGGCCCAGCACGAGGTGCGAACGTGCACGCGCCTCGCCGCTTCTCGCCTGTACGAGGCCGTTGTGGTTGGTCGCCGCGCCTTCGACGCCATACGCATCGTCGTACCAGCCGCTCAGGTTGAGCACCGCGGCCGAGACGCGGTCGTAGCGGCCGCGCAGCTCCGCCCAGTCCCACCACGGATCCTCGGGCGGATGCGCGAGCCATTCAAAGTAGTAAGGGGCCTCCTTCCGCAACCAGGGCAGGTCGCGCAGCGGCAGGAAAGACTGGAACTCGTCAGCGACTGATCGCCAGCTCTCCTCCGCATCGCCGCCGACCGGCATCCCCAGCCGCCGGCGCGCATCCGGCGCGACGTACTGGTAGATCCACGGCAGCCAGGAGCGGTCGAAAATGCCGTTCATGTAGAAGAACCGGCGCGGGGAGGAAAACGTCATGGCCGGTGCCATCGCGAGCAGGTGCGGCGGCTTCTCCATCGCGGCCAGCCACTGCACGGCGCCGGGATACGACAGTCCATAGGTTCCCACGCGGCCGTCCGACCAGGTTTGCGTTGCGGCCCACCCGATCGTGTCGTAGCCGTCCGCGCCCTCCTGCCGGTACGGATCGAAGATGCCATCCGAGGCGTAGCGGCCGCGCACATCCTGCAGCACTGCGACGTAGCCGCGCTCCACCGCCTTGCGGTGCACGCCGTCGCTTCGCGCCGCGAAGTGCTTGCCGTAGGGCGTGCGGAAGACCAGGACCGGATGCCTGCCCTCGCCTGCCGGACGATAGACGTCCGCGCGCAGCACGACTCCGTCGCGCATCGGTACGGCGACATCGCGCTCGATCCTGATGCCTTCCGCCGCGGCGGCGCCGGCGACGAGCGCGAAGCCGCAGGCGAATGCCGCGGCGATCGACACGCCGCGACGCCTAGCGATCGCCATCCGCATACAGCTTTACGACCTCGTGCAGGAACCGGCGTCCATCCATCAGCGACTTCACGCGCATGCGCTCGTTGAGCCCGTGGATGTAATTTCCTTCCGCGTCCTCGAACAGGCCCGAGATCCCGTAGGTCGGAATGCCGGCCGGGTTGAGATACTTCCCGTCTGTGTAGCCGGGCAGCATCGTCGGCACGAGCGTGACGCCGGGCCAGATCCGCTCGGCGACCTCGCGCGCGGGTCCCAGGATCGCCTCCGTGATCGGCGGCATCGGCGACTGCACGCCGCCCTCGCCTTTCGTCGAGATCCGGATCGAGTCGTCGGCGACGACCCGCGCGATCTCGGCCTGCACGTCGGCGACCGGCGTGCCCGGCAGGATGCGGCAGTTGACGGTCGCCTGCACGTGCTGCGGGATCGCATTCGGCGCATGGCCGCCCTGGATCTCGCTGACGATGCAGGTAGTGCGCAGCATCGCATTCCACTGCGGATCGATCGCCCACAGGCGCGCCGCCGCCTCGGCATCGGGCGGCGACTCGAGAACCGCGCGCATGTCGGCCCCGACCGCGGGGTCCACCAGCGTCGCCATCTTCTCGAAATAGGCACGGGTCACCGGGTTGAGCCCGACCGGGAACTGGTGGGCGCCGAGCCTTGCGAGACCTGCGCTCAGGCTCACGATGGCGTTGTTCGCCTTCGGCAGCGAGCTGTGACCGCCCGGATCGGTCACTTCGAGCGTGAAGTCCTGGTACACCTTCTCGCCCGCCTGGACCTGCAGCACGATCGGTTTGCCGTTCTTGTCGTATTCGCCGCCAGCGCCCTCGTTGATCGCGAACTCGGCGGAAAGCACCCCGGGTTGCGTCTGCACGAGCCAGCGCACGCTGTCGAAGAGGCCCGCGCCCGCCGTTTCCTCGCCGCAGGTCAGCGCAAGCTTGATGTCGCGGCGCGGCGTATAGCCTTCCTGGCGGTAGCGGATCAGGCTGTCCGTGAAGATCGCGGCCATCGACTTGTCGTCGCTCGCGCCGCGCGCATAGAACCAGCCGTCCTCCTCCACCAGCTCGAACGGGTCGCGCACCCAGTCCTCGCGCTTCGCTTCGACGACGTCGATGTGGGCAAGCAGTAGAATCGGCTCGAGTGTGTTATCGCTGCCGCGCAGCACGGCAACCAGCGCGCCGTCCTTCGGCGCCTCGGGCGGCGCGAGGATCTGCAAGTCCTCGGCCGGGTAGCCTGCCGCGAGCAGGCGTTGCCGCATGGCCTCGGCCGCCCGCGTGCAATCGCCGACCGAGCGCGTCGTGTTGATCTCGATCAGCTCCCTGTACAGCTCGCGAAACGCGGCCTCACTCGCATCCGGCGACGAGGACTCGGCGTTCGCCGCACCGATTCCCGCGCATGCCGCCGCGACGGCCGCCGCCGCCCCCCACTGCATCGATCTGCTCATCGAGTTCCCCTTTTCATGCATCTCAGTCGCCTGACAGCGCCGCGACGAGCGCCAGGTCCGCCGACCGCACCTTGCCGACGTCGAATTTCCTCGCAGCGGCCGTCATGCGCGTGAGGGCCGCGGCGATCGGCATCGGCGGCTTCTTGTCGCCCGGCTTGGTGCGGATGAATCGTACCGGGTTGATGCGCGCGACGACGAAGGCGCGCAGGTACGGCGACTTGAAACCGCGCGCTTCCAGCGACTTGACGATCTTGCGCACCTGCGTGTCGATCTCGCGCAGGCGCGAGGCATGGCCTTCGCGCTCGCGCAGGCTCACCGGCAGCGTGCGGTCGGTGAAGCGGTCCACCTTGCGCAGGAACGAGCCGTACGCACCGCCGGCAAAGCGTCCGTCCTTCGCGTACAGGATGCCGAGCGTGAGGAACTCGGGCGAATCGAACTGCGCGGCGAAATCGCCCTCCTTCGCGCGCGGCTCGCGGCGCGCGAGCGCGCGCGCCATGCGGATCACCTCGAGGCTGCGATCCTTGAGGTTGTGCGCCTTCTCGGTATTGAGCGCCAGGATCCGGAACGCGAGCCCCTCGTCCGGCGAGACGAGTGCCGTGATCTGCCTGAGACCGAGCACTTTGGCCGCGGCCAGGCGATGCCGGCCGTTCGGCGTGCAGAATTCGCCATCCTCCCCGCGCACGACGATGATCGGATCGAGGAACGATCCCGACTCCTCGATCTTCTGCGCGAGGCGCTTGGTGTGCGTGGGCGAAAGGTCGCGCTGGAAGGACGTTGGCTGCACGGCGGCGAGCGGCAGCGCCGCCACGAGCACGGTGCTGCCCGAGAGCGGCTCGCGGTAGGCGCCTATCGGCGCGCCGCCGCGCTCACGTACCTGGGCGGCGAGCGCCGCGATGCGCTCGTCGTCGATCGGCAGCACGATTTCGGCGGCGTCGAGGCCGCGCTTCGCCTTGTTCGGCGCCAGCGACTTGCCGCGGGACCTGCCCTTTGGACTGCCGGGCTTGCGGGTTCCGGCCTTTCGGGTCGCCATAAGTCGCCTCGCCGATGGATGCTGCCACCCGGTACGATAAACTATGGACGTCACAGGGGTCCGGAATCCATGGCCGATGTCTTCGTCTCTTATGCCCGCGTGGACAAGGCGCGGGTCGCCCCGATTGTGGCCGCGATCGAGGCACAGGGCTGGTCGGTCTGGTGGGATCCGGAGATCGCCGCTGGGCAGCTGTTTGACGACCAGATCGAGGCGCAACTGGCCGCCGCACGGTGCGTGCTTGTCGTCTGGACGCCGACTTCCGTAGCTTCTCGCTGGGTCCGGGGCGAGGCCCGCGAGGCGGCAGACCGCGGAATCCTTTTGCCGGTGCGATTCGAAGAGGCACGTCTGCCCATGGACGTGCGCGCGCTCCACACGACCGACCTCGACAGGTGGGCCAACGATCAGGCGAGCCCGCCCTTCCAGGAGGTGGTACGGGCGCTCGGCGGGATGCTGGCGCGCAGAACCGAAACCCGGACCGAAGCACCCCTCTCCGGCGCCGCACCCGCCGCGGTCAAGTCGTCGCGCGTCTCGATCTGCGTCCTGCCGTTCGCCAACATGAGCGGCGACGCGGAACAGGAATACTTCAGCGACGGCATCAGCGAGGACATCATCACCGACCTCAGCAAGGTCTCCTCGCTCGCCGTCGTCTCGCGCAACACGGCCTTCAGCTTCAAGTCCCGCAGCGTCGACATCGCCCAGATCGGGCGCCAGCTCAAGGTCGCGTACGTACTGGAGGGCAGCGTGCGCAAGGCCGCCGGCCGCGTACGCATTACCGCGCAGCTGATCGAGGTGTCGAAGGACAACCACGTCTGGGCCGAGCGCTACGACCGTGATCTCAACGACATCTTCGCGCTGCAGGACGAGATTTCGCAGGCCATCGTCAAGGCGCTCAAGCTGAAGCTGATGCCGGACGAGAAGAAGGCGATCGAGCAGCGCGGCACCAACAACCTCGAGGCCTACAACCTTTACCTGATGGCCAGGCAGTTTAGCGTTACCGGCAGCTACGGCAACGTCCGCCGCTGCGAGGCCATCATCCGGCTTTGCCGCAGCGCCACGGAGATCGATCCGATTTACGCGACTGCCTGGTCACTGATGGCCGTCGCTCAGGCGGCCTTGAAGTTCTACTTCAATGGACCCGGCGACGGCGGGCTGGCGGCGGCCGAACGCGCACTTTCGCTCGACATGAACCTGGCCGAAGCACACGCCGCCAAGGCGCGCGTCCTCACGTCTGAGGGCCGCTACGAGGAAGCCTTTGTCGAAATCGAGGCGGCGCTTCGCCTCGACGCAGAGTCGTTCGAGGTCAACTCCGCGGCTGCACGTCTCTATTTCACGCAGGAGCGCCTCCCGGAGGCGATCACGTATTACGAGAAAGCGGCGGCCCTGATGGAGAGTGATTTTCCCTCAGTAAGCCTGCTGACGACGTGCTACAAGGCGCTCGGCGACATGGAAAGAATGCGCGATGCCGCGAGGCGTACGCTGGCGCGAGCCGAGAAAATCACCAGCCAGGAACCGGACAACGGCCTTGCGCTCGGGTATGTCGTCTGGTCGCTCATGAATCTCGGCGAGGTTGAACGCGCCAAGGATCTCGCGAAGCGCGCGATGCTCCTCGACCCGGACAATACGACGATGCGCTACAACTTCGCCTGCGGATTCGCCCAGATCGGCGAACGCGACCTGGCGCTCAGCCTGCTCGGGCCGGTGTTCGAGGGCGATGGCGCCGAGACGGTGAAGTGGGCCAAGGTCGACCCCGACCTCAATCCGGTGCGTGATGACCCGCGCTTCGAGGCCATGATGGCCAAGGCCGACGCCCGGCTCGCTGCAACAAGCGGCTAGGAGACCTTAACGCGGATTCTCGCCGGCCGGTCCCGCGGCCAGGATCGAGAAATGCTCGAACCGGTACATGCGCCGGCCTTCGTCTGCCGGCTCGAAAACCGCGCTGCCACCCTGGATGTCCTGCAGCGCCTGTCCCAACTCCAGCAGTCGGCGCGGCTCCGCCACGGGCGGCCCATGCGCTGGCAGCAATTTCTTCAATCCCGGTTCGAGAGCGGCGATCCTGTCGATCGATGCGGCGTAGTCGGCTATGTCCGTTTCCGGTGACCAAAGGTATATCTCGCCGGAATAATAAGTGTCCCCGGTGAAAAGCAGCCCATTCGCGCGGTCCAGCAAGGATACCGAATCGGGCGTATGCCCGGGCGTGCCCAGGACGTCGAGCCTGCGATCCCCAAGATCGATAATCTCGCCGTCCCGGACGAGGGCCGCGATGCGCCAGGTCGGGATGATGTAGTCACGACTCGTGACGCCGGCAGGCAACGCCCCGCATACGCGATCCTCAGCGAGCGTCTCCTTCGCGTACTTGCGCAACGCGTCCCCTACCTCGCCGCGCGCACTCGCGTAGCTAAAGGGCTCGTCGAGGTTGCGGACGTCGCCGAACTCGGAATTACCGCCGACGTGATCGAAGTGCGTGTGCGAATTGATCACGGTGACGGGCAAGGCCGTGAGCCGACTCACCACCGCGCCGATTCTCCCGACACCAAGTCCGCTATCGAACAGTACGGCGCGGCTGGATCCGACGATCAGGAAGGACGTGACGCCTTCGTACTGCCGTGGCTCGGAGATCGCGATCACGCCCGGCGCGACTGAATACACCTTGAACCAGTCGTCGTCGATTTCGACCGTTTCCAGGGCGGCGAACCCAGGACTCGGCTCCGCATCGCACCAGGACTCGGCGGCGGCGTTCGAGCCAGGAAAGAAAAGGAATACGGTGGCCACGAGCGGAATGGAGCGGCCGACAAGCGGGGTATCGGACCGCCGTACTCTTGATTGACTCGATTGATCCACAAGACCCTGTGTACTTTCGCGCGGTACCATGGGGACGATACAGCAACCAAGGACGGGTCGTGGCCCGGTCGCCCTTTACAATCGTCGGCTCCATCAGGCTCGAGACTCGCCAGGGCGGCGTGGCCAACCCGCGCTGGATGGCGCTCCTGAGCGGAATCGACGCATCGCATTCGATCACTGCGGCCGCGAAAAGCGCCGGGCTCAGCTACAAGGCGGCGTGGGACGCCATCGATACGATGAACAATCTCGCCGGCACGCCGGTCGTGCATACGACTGTCGGCGGCAAGGGAGGCGGCGGTGCGCGGATGACCGCTCGCGGCCGCAACCTTCTCGCCACCTATCAAATGGTCGACGAGGAGAACCGGAGATTTCTGACCGACATGGGCTCACGACTCAAGCACGCGGATCGCGATCTGGGGGCCCTCAGGAGACTTTCGATGCGCACCAGCGCCAGGAACCAGTGGGCGGGCAGGATCGATCGGATCCGTCGCGGTGCGGTCAATGACGAGGTCGAGATCAGGCTCCCCGGCGGCGATCGAATCGCAGCCGTGATCACCCACGAGAGCCTCGAGAATCTCGGTCTCGCCGTTGGACAGGAGGCAATTGCACTGGTGAAAGCGTCGGCCGTCATCGTAGGCACGGCAGGCGGCCGCCGCATGCGCCTTTCGGCGCGCAATCAATTGTCCGGCAAGGTCACCCGCGTAACGCCCGGCGCCGTCAACACCGAGATCGTAATTGCACTGAAAGGCGACAAGACCGTGGCCGCCATCATCACGAACGTTGCAGCCAGGGAACTGGCCCTGAAAGTCGGCCAGAAGGCACTTGCGATCTTCAAGGCCTCATCCGTGATCCTCGGTATGGCCTGATCACTCGGACAGGCGACCATCCGTCATGTGGAACACCCGGTCCGCGAGAAAATCGACTTCGGCACGGACGTGCGACACATAGAGCATCGGAATGCGGGTTTCCGTCTTGACGCGCTTCAGGAACGGCAGGATCTGCTGCTTGAGTCTCTCGTCGAGCGATGCCAGCGGCTCGTCCATCAGCAGGACCCGCGGCGAGCACAGCAACGCCCTGCCCAAAGCGACGCGTTGACGCTCGCCGCCGGAAATCTGGGCCGGCCGGCGGCGCAGCAGAGGACCGATCTCGAGCAGATCCAGCACCTGTGCGAGCTGGAATCGCCGAGCCGCCGGTTGCCTGCGCCGAAATCCGTAGAGCAGGTTTTCTTGCACGGACAGGTGGGGAAACAGCTGCCCATCCTGGAAAACGAGCGTGAAGTGGCGCTTCCATGCGGGCAGGAACGTGCGGTTTCTCGTGTCGACGAGGAGTTCGTCCTGGAAGGACAGCGATCCGTGAACAGGACGCAGCAACCCTGCGATCAGCGCGAGCAGCGTGCTCTTGCCGGAACCGGAGGGACCCAGGATCCCGGTCGCGCCCGCGCCAATCTTCGCGGTCGCATTCAGGCGGAAGTCGCCCCGCTCAAATTCCAGGTCGAGGTCAAGCACGTGCCGCCTGGTGATCAAGATAGCCTAGCCGCCGCTCGGCGCGCCGCGTGATCCAGTGGCTAGCCGCGAGTGCGGCGATCGCCAGCGCGATCGATAACCCGGCCAGACGCAGGGCCGCGGCATCGCCGCCCGGCACATGCATGAGGCTGTAGATCGCAAGCGGCACTGTGCGAGTTTCACCAGGGATATTGCCGACGAACGCCATCGTCGCGCCGAACTCGCCAAGGCTCCGCGAGAAGCACAGGACCGCGCCGACCAGAATGCCCGGCAGCGCCAACGGCATTGCGATCGTGAGAAAGGCGTCGCGCGGCGATGCACCCAGGGTCGTCGCAGCCTGCTCGAGCCGGGCATCAATCAGCCGGAAGGCGACTCGCACGGGTTGCACGAGGAGCGGAAACGCCATGACCGAGGATGCGATGACGGCGCCCTTCCAGTTGAATGCCAGGACGATGCCGAAATTCTCCTGAAGCCAGCGCCCGACCGGCCCGCGCGTTCCCAGCAGGAGCAGGAGGAGGTACCCCGGCACGACCGGCGGCAGGACCATCGGCAGCTGGACCACGGCTTCGAGCAGGAACTTGGCCCGGAACTCGCAGCGCGCGAGCACCCAGCCGACCAGGATTCCCGCGGGCAGGCAGATGAACGTGGCCCAGGCGGCGACGCGCGCCGATAGTCTCAGT
>Ga0307505_10002088_pt1 | contig 14528 bp, 9 predicted proteins | sample 23_S_MG_FD_202183 | JGI IMG/M metagenome (GOLD analysis project Ga0307505, IMG submission 202183) | Soil microbial communities from Populus trichocarpa stands in riparian zone in the Pacific Northwest, United States - 23_S | ecosystem: Environmental > Terrestrial > Soil > Riparian zone > Trees...
CTACCTGATCGTCAATCCGTTCTCGCACTCGTTCGGCTACAAGGCGGGTTGGTTGTCGTGTCTGATGCGCGGCGCGACGTCGCTGCCGCAGGCGGTGTTTGACGTGCCGACGGTGCTGCGCCGCATCGGCGAGGATCGGATCACCGTTTTGCCGGGCCCACCGGCGCTCTACCAGTCGATTCTGGCCAACCCGGAGCGCGGACTGTACGACCTTTCGTCGCTGCGGCTGGCCGTCACCGGGGCGGCGCCGGTGCCCGTCGAGCTGGTCCACCGCATGCGCGACGAGTTGACGTTCGACACCGTGGTCACGGCTTACGGACTTACCGAGGTGTGCGGCGTCGCGACGGTGTGCCGCGCTGACGACGACGCCGAGACCATCTCGACGACGTCGGGGCGGGCGATCGATGGCGTCGAGATTCGCTGCGTCGACCCCGACGGCGCGGAGGTGCCGCGCGGCGAGGCGGGCGAGATCGTGGTGCGCGGGTACAACCTCATGCGCGGCTACTTCGAGGACGAGGAAGCGACGCGCGAGACGATCGACGCCGACGGCTGGCTGCACACCGGCGACATCGGTGTCATGGACCAGCGTGGCTACCTGCGTATCACCGATCGCATCAAGGACATGTTCATCGTCGGCGGCTTCAACTGCTATCCGGCCGAGATCGAGAACCTCCTCTTCACCCACCCGGACATCGCGCAGGCCGCCGTCGTCGGCGTTCCGGACGAGCGCATGGGCGAGGTCGGCATGGCGTTCGTCGTGCCGGTGCCGGGGAGCGACCCCACCCCCGAGAGCGTCATTGCCTGGTGCCGTGCCAACATGGCCAATTACAAAGTCCCTCGTTATGTCGAGGTCGTCGAGTCGCTGCCGATGAACGCTTCCAACAAGGTGTTGAAATTCGTACTGCGCGAGAGGGCGGCGCAGTCCCCCGCGCAGCGGCCGTCGGAATCGGCGTGACGGCGCCGCAGCCCATCGACATACGGCGCGACGGCGCGGCGGTCGTGCTCCTGGTCGCCGCGGCGCTCGCCATGCAGTTGCCGTTGTACCACCGCTGGTTCAGTCTGCTCGATGAGGCGGCGATTCTGCAGATCGCCGATCAGATCAACCATGGAGGCGTGCTGTACCGCGACGCCGTCCACGTTGCCTTCCCGGGGATCTTCTATCTCATGGCGGGGCTGTTCCGCGTGTTCGGTCCGAGCGTTCTCGTCGGCCGCTGGCTGATGGTGGTGCTGTTCACGCTCGTCGTCGTGCTGGTTTACGTCTTGGCGCGAACGGTCGCCGGGCGTACCGCGGCGCTGTGGGCCGGACTTCTCGCGGTCGCGTATCGCATCGTCGCCTTCCCGCATTGGCAGATGGTGAGTTACACCTCGGTCGCCGTCTTCCTGCTCATCGTCGCGGTGTTGATCATGGCCTACGGCATCCGCCGGCCGCACCCGCGCTGGCCGATCGTCGCCGGGCTCGTGGTCGGTGTGGCCGCCGTGTTCAAGCAGGATTGCAGCGCTTTCGTCGCGTTGGGTCTGGGCGGGTTCCTCTTTCTCGACGGTTGGACGACCCGCAGCGTGCGCTCGTCGGTCGTCGCGTCCTTGCGGTTTGGTGTGGCGGCAGCGATTCCGCCCGCCTTGGCCGTGCTCGCGTTCGCGCCGGCCGGCTTGCTCGGAGAAATGCTGTGGCAGACCCTCTGGTTCCCGCTGGTGCAGCAACCGGTGTGGGCGCCGAACGTCGGCGACGGTCCGATGTACATCGGCTTCCCGCCGATGTGGCCGCTGTTGGAGCAGTCGACCGTGATCCGATGGGACGGGCTCTTCAGCTACTTCCCGAGCATCATTCTCGACTTCGCGTACCTCGACATCTTGCGCAGCGAGTTCTTCCAGACTTCGATCCTGCCCGAGCTATTCGTGCGGTTCGTGTACGCCGTCCCGTATGTTGTGCTCGTGTTCCTCTTTGCGACGGCGGTGGTGCGCGCTTGGAGGCGTCGCGGTCGCCTGGACGCGCCGACCGCGGATCGTCACCTGTGGTTGTTGTTGTTCGTCGGCGTGGCGATGATCGCGTCGTTCAGCCGGCCGCGCGATCTCGTCCATCTGATGATCCTCTACGTGCCGACGTTGATCCTGTCGGCGGCCGTGGTCGAGGTGCTGGCTGGACGCTCGGGCACCTGGCGCCGGCGCGTCGTTCTGGCGGTGTTTGCCGTGGCCGTCACCGCCGTTCTGCTGTCGTCCTTTCGCGTCGTGGAGCTCGCACGGCGTTTCTACGACGTCCCGCTGGACGGACCGCGCGCCGGGATTCGCGTCAACCAGGATGCGGCGGTCGCGATCAACCCGTTGGTCGAAGCGCTCATGCGGAAGTCCGAGCACGCGCCGGTGGCCTCGTTGCCGTATGTGCCGGCGCTCAATTTCCTCAGCGGTCGGCCGCTCGCGACGCGATTCTTCGCGCTCTTGCCGTTGGAGGAGTTTCCGGACCGGCAGGAGCAGATGCTGGCCGATCTCTTGCGCGACCCCGCAGCGGATCTCGTGTACTCGCTGCAGCATCTAGCGTCGATTCCGCGTCCGCAGGAGTACGCGCCGAGATTGTTCGGAGAGTTGGTGGACCGGTACCGCCTCGGCACGATGTTCCACGGCACGCGGATGGACGGGTGGCTCTTCTCGGTGTTGGAACCGCGGGCGCCGGCCCATGAAGAGATCCTCGTGGATTTTGCCGAGCATCTCGACGGCGCGACCGTTGTCGAATGGAGCGCTGACGGCCAGGCGTCTCGGCCCGGTGACACCGCGATCCGTCCCGCATTGGAGATGTGGCCGTTCGAGAGTCCGGTGATCTCACTGCGGCCGTCGATCCAGCCCGCGCGAACGGCGCTCTCCTTCGACGTGGACGTGCCGCGCGACGCCCGATTGCGCCTCGGCGTCGCGATGAATCCGGACGAGTGGACACGGTTTCTGACGTCCGCCCTGCGATTCGTCGTACGCGCCGACGACGAGGTGATCTTCGACATCACCCTCGATCCGTCGCGCAACTTCAAAGATCGCCGCTGGGAGTTCGCCGACATCCCGGTCACGGCCGGCCGCGTCGTCTTCGTCTTCGAGACTAGCACCGACAACGAATTCGGCGTTGTCGACAACCTGGCCGGATTCGCCCGGCCGCGGTTGGTGGCGGACGTCACCCCGTGATGGATGGGGGTCGCTGGAGTGTGGAGCGCGGAGATGGCACGCTCCGCGGTTCGATGATTCGACGGTTGCCGCGCCGGGGACGGATCTCCGCAGCTGTGTTGGCGTCGAGCTGCGCGTTCCTCGTGCTGGCTTGCGGTATGGCGTTCGCCGCGGGGAATCCGCTCCAGCGCGTTGGTATCGCGGGGGCGCCGGCAACCGCTCCCAGATTGGAAGCCGTGAAGGTCAAGCTCGGGACGGCGACGCGCAACGCGATGCAGGTGCCTACGGAGTTTGCGTTTTCGGTGCCGCTCGCCGGCGGATGGCGGCAGTTGACGTTCAGCATCGGCATCGCCGCGGTCGATGCCGGCAGCGATCGGGTCGAGTTCGCCGTCGACGCCGGCAAGGCCGGGCAGTGGCGGCGCGTGTTCTCCCAGATCGTTTCGGCGGATGTGGCGGGTTGGGCCAATCACATCGTCAGGCTCGACGCGCCGGGCGCGGCCGATGAGTCGCTGCAGTTCTCGACGATCCGGCGCAGCGCCGCCCGAGGCGACGATGTGCGAGCGTTCTGGGGATCGGTGCTGATCGAGCCGGCGGCGGCAGCGCCGTCGGCGGAGCCGGAGGTCGGCACGCGCCGGCCGCCGAACGTGATCCTGATCTCGTTGGACACGCTCGGTGCCAAGCATGTCGGGTGGTACGGGCGCGAGCCGTCTGTCAGCCCCAATCTCGACGCGTTGCTCGGCCGCTCGTTCGCATTTCGCCGCGCCTTTGCCCAGTACCCGAACACACTGGTGTCGCACGCGTCGCTGTTTTCGGGGCTGTATCCGAACCGGCACCACGTGTACGGGCATCCGGCGACGCTGCGAAAGTTGACCCTCGCCGAGATCCTCGCGGATCACGGGTACATGACGGTGGGCGTGACCGAGGACGCATACGTCAGCTCGGACTTCGGCTTCGACCGCGGGTTCGATTGGTACGACGACGGGCAGCACGTGATCGAGCAGTTCCCGGGCACGGCCCGCGAGACCTTCGACAAGGCGACGGAGTGGCTGCGGAAGTTCGGCGAGCAGAAGCCCTTCTTCCTGTTCGTCCACACCTACGAGGTGCACACCCCGTATGTCCCACGCGACGAGACGGCGCGCGCGACGCTCGAGAGACTCAACCCGGGATACGCCGGGCCCTTTCGCGAGCTTTATCCGGGCGGCGAACTCGAGGTGAAGCACAACCGCGGCCTGGAACCGCTCGGCGCGCGCGACGTCGAGCGTCTGGTGGCACTCCACGCCAGTGAGATCGAGTATGTCGACCGAATCTTCGGCGCCTTCATCGACACGGTGTCGCGCGGATCGTACGCCGACGACACGCTCATCGTCGTGACGGCCGACCACGGCGATGAGTTCAACGAGCATGGCAAGATCGGCCACGGTGAAACCCTCCACAACCCGGTCCTCCACGTGCCGCTGGCATTCTACTGGCCGCGGGAGGTGCGCGTCGCGGCCGAGGACACGCGTGTGCAGCTGGTCGACGTGACGCCGACCGTGCTCGACCTGATCGGCCTCCCCGTGCCACCGGGTCTGGACGGACAGACGCTGGCGCCCGCGATGCGCGGTGTCGCCGGCGCGAGCATCGCCCGTCCGGTATTCGCCGAGCTTCGTTCGGCGTGGGCGAGTTGTCGTGAACTGGAGCTTCCCGACGATTGTCGCTCGGAGCACTACACGGCGCAGACCGAGCGCTTCAAATACCTGACGTCGATGATCCCGTACAAGGAAGAGTTGTACGATCTGCAGGCCGATCCGGGCGAGACGCGCGACGTCGCCGCGGAGTTCCCGGAAGAGCTGCGGCGGTTTCGCGCACTGCTCGCCGACTACGTGATCCACGAGGCGCCGGAACCTGATTTTCTCGCGCCGACGGGCGAGCGCATCACGGTCGGAAGCGAAGTGTCACCGGGCCTCGACGATGCGACGCGCGAACGCCTGAAGGCGCTGGGCTACAATCCGTAGTGGTATTGTCGGACGCGCGAAGATGAACGACTCCAGGAAGGGATCGCCGCTGCGCCTCGTCGCCGAAGGCGCCCTCGTCGTCTTGGCGTACCTCGCGCTCGCGTTGCTGTTGCTCCACCCGTTGTTCGCCGATCCGGCGAGGCAGGTGTTCGATCCGTCGGGGCGCCCCGACGGTTGGCTGACGGCACCGGTGGCCAACTGGGCGATGTGGGTGCTGGCCTGGGACTGGCACGCCTTGACGTCCGTGCCATCGCGTCTCTTCGAAGCGAACATCTTTCACCCGACCCGGCAGGCGCTCGCGACGTCGCAACCGATGTTGGGGCAACTGCCGCTGTTCGCCCCGGTGTACGCCGCGACGGGCAACATGGTGCTGGCGTACCAACTCAACCTCCTGCTCGCGATCGGACTTTGTGGAGCGGCGGTGTACGCGCTCCTGCGGCATTGGGGCGTCGCTCGGCCGGCGGCGTTCGTCGCGGGATTCATCTACGCCTTCTGCCCGATCCGCATGGCGAGCATCACCCACATCCATCTCCTCGCTGGTCAGTATTTTCCCCTGGTCCTTCTGTTCCTCGACAAGACTCTGTCGACCGGGCGTGCGCGGTTCGCGCTCGCGTTCCTCGCAGTCCTGGCGCTGCAGTTTCTCTGCTCCGAGGAACTCGCCTTCCTCTCATTCGTCGCTTTGGTTGGATACGGCGCCGGAGTCGTCTGGTACACGCGCGGCCGGTTGTCGCCGCGTGGCGTGACGTTGGTATTGGTGTGCGTCGCAATCGCCAGCGCGGTGGCGTACGGCGTGCGACTGCCGCGCGTGCATCTGCAACAGCTTGGCATCATCGCCGAGGCGGATTGGCTATCGTGGGCTCGCCTGGATTCGAGTGGGTGGTTGCGCAACTACCTGTACCCGCCGATGGCGCTGCGCTGGTGGGGCTGGAAGCTCGCCGTCGGCTCATCGCTTTACGTCGGACTGATCCCGTTTGTGCTGGCCGTGCTCGCGTTGCGCGGGCGACGAAGTGACGCGGCCGCCGACGCCTCGGTTGGGTGGGGGGGCAGCGGCTCGATCGGAATCGTCGCCGTGTCTTACGTGATGGCGTTGGGCCCGGAGGTCGAGATCGCGGGGATCAGTGTGCCGAACATGTATCGCGCCGCCACTTCGTTGATGCCGGACTTCGCCACCGTCGCCATGCCGGCTCGTTTCGGGTTGTTCCTCATGGCCGGGTTGGCGGCCCTCGCCGGGCTCGGATTGCACGGTGTGTTCGCGCGGCGGCCGCAAGCGGGACCGCTCGTTGCATGGGGAGTGGCGGCGCTCCTCATCGGCGGGACGGCGGTCGAGTACGACCTGCCGTTCGCCGGCTACCCGACGCGGCTCGTCGAGGCCGGCGTCCTGACGCCGCCCGTGTACCGGGCGCTCGCGCGATTGCCGCGCGGCGCCGTTCTCGAGGTCCCCGCGGCGACGTGTGATCTCTCCGACGGAGAACTGGAGAGTCGCTACACCGCGAACTCCGCCGCGCATTGGCATCTGCTGGTAAACGGTTACGGCGTCCGCCCGCCGATCAGTCGTGGGACGATCACGGCCCTGTCGGAATCGCTGCCGGACGCCCGTGCCACTTCTTTGTTGGGGCGCATGACCGGACTGCGCTACGTGGTGGTGCACCTCTCGCTTCTGCCGCACGCCGAGCGCAGCCGTTGGCTCGCACCGCCGGGATTGAAGCTGGTCGGGTTCTACGGCACCGACCTGCTCTTCGAGGTCGAGTCGCCGGGTGCGGCCGACCTGCTCGAGGCAATGCAACGCCGCACGGTGGACGAATCCCTGCTCGGCACGACCCTCGCGCCATTGCCCCCCGAGGGGAAGAAGGCGCAACTCGCTGTGGCCGCCCCGTTGCCCGACCCGCTCAACGCCGGCCTGGAGTTCAAGGTGAAGGTTCTCGTTACCAATGCGTCGCAGAAGAATTGGCCGGCGCTGGCCTTCGACGATCGGGCGGGCGAGCGCGTCAGTATCACCTACCGATGGGAGGACGACGCGGGGAACATCACGTCCGGCGACTCGGCAGCGGCGCCTTTGCCCTACGACCTCGAGCCCGGCCAGTCCCTCGTCGCTTCCGTCTGTGTACCGGCGCCGAGCGCGCCGGGATCACATCGCCTCGTCGTCGGCCTCGCACAACGCGGAGAATGGTTCCCCGACACCACGACCGCCATGCCCGCTAAGGTCGTGCCCTTGGCATTCTAATAAAAAATTGAACTCATCACAGAGGCACGGAGAACACGGAGATTGATTGGTTACAGAGACTCGCCCATACGGTCGTGAACCCATTCCCAATGAGTTTTGATCTCGATCATTCGGTCGGGGTTTCGCCGGTATTCCCTCTGTGTTCTCGGTGCCTCTGTGGTGAAGTACTTTTTAGTCATCAGCAAAAGCGATCAAAAGACCTCGTTGCTCCTGCCGGAAACCGGATGCTATGACCGTTGAAGGAATGGGATTGGTTCAGGAACAATCTCGCTCGGTCGAACGCGACTCGGCGAGAGCATCACACCTTCCGGGCGCACCTTCGCTGCGCGGGGTGCGCGCCGCCAACGGGCAGGCGTGGGAGGTCTTCCGGAGGACCTTGGAGCCGCGTTGGACGGGCGTCTGGGTCGATCTGGCCCTGCGCTACGCGCTCCTTGCCGGGGGGTTCGCGGCGGCGTGCCTCATCGCGGCGACCGCGGGTAACGCCGTCGGCTTCCTTCTCGCTCCGATCACCGCGCTGTGGATGGGGTTTTGGTTCGCGTCCATCGTGCTCTTCATGCACGAGGCGGCGCACTTCAATCTTCACCCCGACAAGCGGCGCAACGACCGCATGGCGCAATGGCTCGTCTGCATCCTCATCGGCGACGACATTCGCCGATATCGGGCGGTCCATTGGGAGCACCATCTGCATCTGGGAGATACGGACGACACCGAGGTTTCATACCACTTCGCCCCGACGTTGCGATGTGCATTGGAGAACCTGATCGGCGTGCACGTTTGGCGCGTCTTCAAAGAACACCACCGAGCCCGCGCCGGCGGCGGCCAGGCCGCCGCTGGGCCGGCGCGAGGGTGGCTGGGGCTCGCGTCGGGGGTCGCTCTGCACGCGATGATCGTGATGTTCGCGGTGTTGGCGGGTTGGTACAGCGCCGCGGCGGCGTGGGTGCTCGCGGTCGGCGTCTGCTTTCCCTTCTTTTCGGCATTGCGCAATCAACTGGAGCATCGATCCGTGGACGCGACATCCGATGTGGACTACCGCGTCACGCCGCACGGGGCGGTCAACCGGATGTTCGCGTCGAGTCCGTTCGCGCGGGCGTTTGGCAGCACCGGCTTTCGCCGCCATCTCCTGCATCACTGGGATCCGCAGATTTCATACTCGCGATTCGACGAGTTCGAAGCGTTCCTGATGCAGACGGACCTGGCGCCCGAGATCGACGAGGCGCGCACCACCTACCTGTCCATCTGGCGTGTGCTCGCGGCCCCAACAGTGGAGTCGCGATCCCGAGCCGAAGCGCCGGCGCGCTGACAGGCTGGTTACCCCAAAAGAAAAATAACCTCACCACAGAGACACGGAGAACACAGAGAGGATACCGACGAAACGCGGATCGGATGATCAACATCGATTCTCACTGGGGATGGCCCGAGTCTCTGAAAGCCCGTCATTCTCTGTGTCCTCGGTGCCTCTGTTTCGAATATTGCCCCCGTGCGCGCTTCGCGCTCCGGTGGGCTCGGACCCGCGGGCAAAAGCCCGCAGATCCTCCTTCCCCAATTTTTACTGTCTTCATGTGCCCGTTCGCGGGCCCCGTGACTGTGGTGAGTTCGACTTTTCTTCACGGTTGACAACGCCGCCTGCGCGGCGGGCGACGAGCTGCTGATTCGACGTCCAGCCCAGTCGCTGGTGCGCGATCTCCAGGACCGTGATCGGGGCCAGCCACAGCGGGCTGAACGGGCTGAACAGGCGGATCGCGAGCGGGCGCGATCCTTTGTCGCACAGCCAGTTGCGCAGCGAGATGATCCAGAACTGCGGGCAGACGAGCGGCTGGTGGGTGACCGGTTCGAGGCCGGCGGAGACGACCAGGCGCTCGAGCCCGGACGTGTCGAAGAGATGGAAGTGGCGGGGGATGTGATAGCCGCCCCAGTAGCGGCGACGGAACAGACGGGCGTCGGCGGAGTCGATGTTCGGCGTCTCGAGGAACAGATGTCCGCCCGGGCGCAGGGCGGCCCGCACCCGTTCGAGTACGGCGCGCGGTTCGCGCACGTGCTCGATCAGTTGGTTCATGATGATCAGGTCGAACGAGTCGGCCGGCAGGGCGACCTCTTCGATTCGGCCGCGGTAGACGCGAAAACCGTTGCTCTCGGCGGCCGTGGCGGTGCGCTCCGAGAACTCGACCCCCTCCAGCTGGAGCGGTGCCGTATGCCCGTCGCGGAGCTGGGCGAGCACGTGGCCGTCGCCGCAGCCGATGTCGAGCACGCGCGCGTCGTCGGGCAGGTAGCGGGCGTACGCGCGGACCTTGGCGCGCTCGGTCAACGCCTTGAAACGCATGACGAACGGACCGAGTTTGTTGGCGAAATCGTACGAGTAGTAGTCGTCGGGGTAGATGCGATCGAGCGCGGCCGGGGCCGGGCGCGGATTCAGGAACGCGACGCCGCACGCGCAGCGCCAGAAGTGGAACTCGTCCCGTGTCGTGTCGTACTCGAAGTCGTATCCGCTGGCGAGCAGGGCGCCAGTCGTCGCGCCGCAAAGTGCGCATTCGCCCGGTTCCGTCGGCAGCGATGCATCGCGCGCGCGGATCGCGTTCGCGTCGGTAGGCATGGATTCAAGCAGGATCGCGCGCGGCCGCCAGTGAATCAGCGTCGCCTCGGCAGCCGGAAGACGAGAAGAAAGAATCCGAGTTTCAACGCCTCGGGGACATGCCTCATCTTGGAATCGCCGAGCTGACGCGGTCGATACTCGACCGGAATCTCGTGAATGTTGTGCCCGGACATCGCGGTCATCGCGGCAAACTCCACGGCGTGCTCGAAACCGTTCCGCGTCAACGAATGAAGGGGCAACGCATCCCGCCGGAAGCCCTTCATGCCGGTGTAGAGATCGGTGACCCGCTGACCGTACAACCAATTGAAGAGAGTCGTCATCGTTCGATTGCCAAAGCGTCGAAGGTACAGTGCGGGGTTGTTCTCTGGCCTCAACCAGCGCGAGCAAAACACCACTGGGTGTTCGCTGAGGCTGTCGAGCAGGAGCGGAATCTCCTCTGGCTGATACTCGAGGTCGCCGTCGATGATGACCACGATTTCAGCATCGCCGAACTCGATGCCATGGCGAATCGAGGCGCCGTATCCTTGGTTCTGCTCGTGGCGAACCAGTCGCACCTCGCGGTGCCGTAGGATCCGGTCGACTGTGCCATCCGTGGACCCGTTGTCGACGAAAATCAGTGAGTCGCTCAAGCCCAGCTTCTCGATGCGGGCGATGAGCTCGTCGATGTACGCCTCTTCGTTGAACACGGGCACGACGATGTCGACCATTCGGCGGCGCGGTTGTTCGTCGTCGGCGGACCGCGAACGCGTCTCTCGGCGACTCATGTCGCTCTCAGTCAATTCAGCAGACATGAGATCCGCAACCTTCGATACGTCGTGTATGAGCCGCCCGGCCCGACACGCGCGTCACCGGGCTCCTGCCGCGGTTCCGTGGAGGATTTGAACTCCATCGCCTTGCGGCCGTGTCCCGATCATCGTGAAACGCCACGCCAACGAGTTGGCGAGGCGACCGATCAACGGAGTCGCGGCAATCGCGCGTTCCACTGAGATCACGAAGCGCATGAGCGATTCGCTCCGGCCGAACGCGGACCCTGCGTAGCAGCCGGTGAGCGGATACGCGAGGAAATCGGACGACGTCTCACTCACCTCGAGCCCCTGTCTTGTCAACGCCCGTTTCACGATCTCCCGCCGGAACGCTCCTTTGTATCGCTGATCGATGGGCGACTCATAAGTGCCGCACAATCGAAACACGATTGGATCGAGGAGTCGATGCATCAACTGGCTGAAGCCCGATACGACCGGTTCGAAAATGATGATCGATCCGCCGGGTGCCAGGACGCGGACGGCCTCGCGCAACGCATTCGGGTAATGGATGCAATGGTGCAGGGAGCCGTCGTAAATCACGTAGTCCACGGTGCCCGCTCGAAAGGGCAGTCGCTCCCCATCGGCCTGGACGCCGAGCAGGCCGCGCTCGGGTAGACCTCGCACCGCGGCCGATAGGTCGAGGCCGATGAGCGTTCGCGACTGCATTCCCTTCGCCGCGCGCAGACGGCTGAGGAAATGACCTCTTCCACAGCCGATCTCGATCACCACTCCGGCGCGGTCGGGATCGATCAATTCGACGAGGCGATCGAACTGCCACTCGAACACGGTGGCGGACCCCGGGGCGTCGAAAGGACCGTCGAGCAGTTTGGAGCCAACCTCGTCTTGCCACGCGCGTTCGAGCGCGCGATAGCGACGCGCCTCGTCCTCGTCCACGTGAAAGTCGTCGACGTCGTCCGAACCTGGAGCGGAACTCCGATGCTTCAGCGCCATCGCCATGACTACCTGGTGGAGCGCCATCGGCGCAGGGCGGGCCCGAAAGCTCGCCCCTCGTCGAGTAGGACCCGCCCTGGACGCTGCCGTGAAAGCGCGACCGCGGGCCATCGCCGCGATCGATACAGAGGTGCGGACAGGGGAGTCACTTCGATGTTCATCTCCGGGGCGGCCTCCGCATCACCGACCACCAGGGTCTCGCCGAGGATTTCGGGGCGGGGTACCGATTGGGTTCCATTGAGCACGAACGCCATGTGCGATCAAGATGCGGAACTTCGGATTGGAAGCTCGCGAAGTCTCGGTACGTAGCCTTTGGCCGCTGGGACTACCTCGACCTCAACCTCGCGTTCGAGGCCGCCCTCAGCGATCGCTCCGCCGGCGCGGCCGACACGCACGGCGAATCGATACCGTCCGGGCCGGTCGCGACTCGGGGTTTGGACTTGCCAGGTGTGGGTCTCTCCCGGTGCGACGCGGTCGGCGAATCCGACCGTTTGATCCTTCGAGTAGACTTCTCGCAGGGCCTCGCGCCAGCGTCCGGGAAGCGTCGCCAATCGCGCTTCGCGTTGCGCGTCCAGGCTGAGTACAGGGCTGCCGTCAGCGGCTCGCCACCCCGCCCAAATGTGCATGACGTCGCCACCGGCCTCGCCATCACTCGGCCACATGCGTCGGCTGGTATTTGTCAGGCGTATCGTGACGACGGCGACGTCGCCGGTGTGTATCCGGGTTGGAATGTCGACCGAGAGGGTCGGCTGAAATCCCGCGAAGTCGTCGGTTGGCCCGATATCTCCCCCCTCGTCGGCGTCGAGAGCGGTCGCGTCGTCCGGCCTTGCGTAGAGCAAGGTGGTGTCGTCCGCATGCACCAGATGGAATCCCGCCGCGGCGATGTGTGTATCCGGGAGGATTCCTTCGCTCGGCCGGACGAGCAGCCAGCGGAATCGCGCCCGGCGCACATGCCGCGCGAACTCCTCCGCGTCAGTGGCGGAGAGGAGTAGGACGGCCAGGTTTTCGGTGGCCGCGGGGAGGTAGCTACTGAAGCACAGATTGGTGGAGTGCCAATGTTGCGTGTTCTCCATCATATGTTGTGCCGCTCGCTCAAAACATTGGATGCTTCGCGCGAATGCGCCCAACCCTCGCGGGTGGATGATTTCCTCGCCCGGTGATCGTTCCAAAAAAATCGTTGCGCAGGCCGCTGTGAGAGGCGGCCACTCCAGAACAGGCTCGGATCGATCGCTTTGTTGGAACAGTTGGGCGGAACGGGAGGGAAGGATCGCTGGGTTTGCCGGTTTGAACCCAATGGCGGGCGTGTCCCAGAAGGCGAGCCCGAGCAAAACCGCGAACGCCGCGACACGCTCCCAGCCGGATCGATTGCGAAACAGCCCTGCGAAGGTCAAGCCGGCGGCTGCCGCGATTCCGACCGTTGCGATGACGATGAATCGCTCCGAAAAGCGCAGGCCTCCAAAGATCGGTAGTTCGTCGAGGAGTAGAAGCGGAAGAGGGAAGGTGCCGACGGGAGTCGAGAGGAATCCGGGCCCGAGAGCGAGGAGGGCCCCAGTGATGCTGACCGCGAGCAGCCCGGCCAGTCGTCGCCGCATGGCAGCGTCCCCGATGCGGAGCAACATGACGAAGCCGATCAGCGCGAAGACCATCGGGACTCGCCCGGGGTCGACGCTGAAGGTCTCGTGCCGTCGTAAACCTGTCACCCTGCCCAATCGACCCAGGAGATCGATACCATCGCCGAGGGGGTCGAACGGAATCATCCCAACCCCCTGGCTTACGATCATCGACCCGAGGCTTCGCTGTGCGTCGCCCTGGGGTGATGTCGCCAGGTAGGGTTGGGCGATGACGAACAGAATGGGCGCGGCGACGGCGACAGCCGCCGCCGCGATCGGGAAACGTCGCCACGGAAGGCTCCGACGAGAAACGGCGAGTTGACCGCAGAGGAAGGTGCCTCCGATGATCGCCGCGAACGCCGTCCCGTAGACGGTGAGTGCGACCTGCCAAGCGGCCGCGAATGCGAGCACGAGGGCACCTTGCCTGCCCACACCCCAGATCGTTCTGTCCAAACCGAGAAGGATCAGCGGGAACAGAAACGCGCCGATGACATGAATCCACGCGCTGAGCGAGATCATGCTCGGAGCGAACGCGAAGAATGCGCCGGCCAGGATCGCGGCGAGCGCGTCGGCGGTCCACACCCAGACCACGAGCGCCATCGACAAGCCGTTCAGGGCGAACAACATGATCAACAACACGTGATACGCGACCAGGGGGTCGGCGGTCATCGTGCGGGCCAGTCCGAACAGCGGCGCGAAGCCGATGAAGTGCTCGGTGCTGGCGACGCTTGATTGCGCGGGGTAGCAGATCGGCGCTTCGAAGAGTTCGCTCGGCCTGGTCCACAGCACCTCGTACCCCCACTCGAGAAGATAGGCGGAGAGGTACTGGTCGTGGGGGAACAACGAGCCGACGGCGGCCTGCCCCAGCGACACCGGCAGCGGCCACGTGAACCACAGCGCCATCGCCACGAGGGCGGCGGCGATCATCGCGAGGCGTGCGGCGGCTGACGATGTGCTCATGATTGTCTCGGGGTGGGCGGGCGTGGGCTGTTCCGATCGAGCGATGCGGCCCGCGGCGTTCTCGTGCGAGTCGTTGGATGCCGGCTGGTGATGGCCGATTCAAACCCGTGGGTCAACGATGACGAGGCACGCGACGACGAGGCGATCGTTGGAGCTCTTGGGTATCGCCCGCGGTACGGGTTGCTTACCCTTCATCGTCCTCGATGGGCCGGATGGGTTTGATACGGCGAGTGGCTCCGGGAATGTTGCTTTCGATCTGCGGGAGCC
>Ga0307505_10002089_pt1 | contig 14527 bp, 16 predicted proteins | sample 23_S_MG_FD_202183 | JGI IMG/M metagenome (GOLD analysis project Ga0307505, IMG submission 202183) | Soil microbial communities from Populus trichocarpa stands in riparian zone in the Pacific Northwest, United States - 23_S | ecosystem: Environmental > Terrestrial > Soil > Riparian zone > Trees...
GGCCGTCGCTTTTCCGCTGGGAGCTATTGCTGCCGGCCGCCTGGAATGCCGCACGGCCGCTGGCGTTCGCCCGAAGGATGTACTGTATTTGAGGTACGGTACCCCGCACCGTCCAAGCCGTAGAGGCGTCATACGTTCACCGACCAGATCGGGACCGAGAACTTCTCGGATCTCTCGTTTCGGGCAGGCTGACTGCTGCCTGTTCAGCGGGCACCCTTAAACGTTGCCGACTTTGCTGCGTCGCCAACGGCCTACCCGCCGGCCACTCGCCTTTTGTCTAAGGCCGGGTAAGATCGCCTGAAACCGGAACCATAAACCGGGCAATCAGGGGATACGCCAACATGGTCGACCGCATCTGGCTCAAGCACTATCCGAAAGGCGTGCCGGCCGAAATCGACGTGAAGCAATATGAATCGCTCGTCGATTTGATGGACGAGAGCTTCGAGAAATTCCGCGACCGCGTCGCTTACATCTTCATGGGCAAGGAGATGAAGTATGGCGAGGCAGACGAGATGTCGCGCTCGCTGGGAGCCTTCCTGCAATCAAAGGGTCTGAAGCAAGGGGCGCGTGTCGCGCTCATGATGCCGAACGTCCTGCAGAACCCGGTCAGCATCGCAGCGGTGCTGCGCGCGGGCTTTACCGTCGTGAACGTCAACCCGCTCTATACACCGCGCGAGCTTGAGCACCAGCTCAAGGACTCCGGCGCCGAAGCGATCATCATTCTCGAAAATTTCGCCAGCACGCTCGAGAAGGTGTTGCCCAAGACCCAGGTGAAGCACGTCGTGCTTGCGAGTATCGGCGAGCTCCTTGGTTTCAAGGGCAAGATCGTCAATTTCGTTGTCCGGCGCGTGAAAAAGATGGTGCCCGCTTATTCCATCCCGAACGCCATCCAGTTCGCGGAAGCGGTCGCAATCGGGCGCCGTCTTCCATTCAAGAAGCCAAAGATCACGCACGACGACGTCGCGTTCCTGCAATACACGGGCGGTACGACCGGCGTCTCGAAGGGTGCCACGCTCCTTCAGCGCAACGTCATTGCCAACGTGCTTCAGAACGACGCCTGGCTTGAGCCGTCGCTGCAGAAGCCGCCACATGTCGAGCAACTCATCATCGTAACGGCGCTGCCGCTCTATCACATCTTCGCGCTCACGGCCTGTTTCATGCTCGGCGCACGCGTCGGCGCGTCGCTCTTGCTGATTGCCAATCCGCGGGATTTCGGTGCGTTCGTTGCCGAGTTGCGCAAGTACAAGGTGAATTTCTTCCCGGCGGTGAACACGCTGTTCAACGCGATCATGCAGCATCCGGATTTCGACAAGATCGACTGGAGCGGCCTGAAGATTGCCATCGGCGGCGGCATGGCGGTGCAGAAAGCGGTCGCCGACCGCTGGGTTCAGCGTACCGGAATTCCGTTGTCGGAGGGGTATGGTCTCTCCGAGACGTCGCCCTCGCTCACGGTGGTGAGTCCGGAGATGACGGAATTCACGGGCACGATCGGTCTGCCGCTGCCCTCAACCGAAATTTCGATCCGCGACGATGACGGTAAAGAAGTCCCGCTCGGCCAGCCGGGTGAGATTTGTGCACGCGGACCGCAGGTGATGTCCGGCTACTGGCAGCGGCCGGAAGAGACGGCGAAGGTGATGACGCCCGATGGATTCTTCCGGACCGGCGACATCGGCATCATGGACGACAAGGGCCAGGTGAAGATCGTCGACCGCAAGAAGGACATGATCATCATCTCGGGCTTCAACGTCTATCCGAACGAGGTGGAAGACGCGGTTGCCCATCATCCGGGCGTGCTCGAAGCCGCGGTCATCGGCATCCCTGACAAGGATGGTCAGGAAGCGGTGAAACTGTTCGTCGTGAAGAAAGACCCGAACGTCACGGAACAGGAGCTCCGCACGTTCATGGCCGAGCACCTGACGAACTACAAGCGGCCGAAATACATCGAATTCCGCACGGAGCTTCCAAAGACGAACGTTGGAAAGATTTTGCGCCGCGCTTTACGGGAAGAGGCCGACGCGAAGAAGAGCGCGGCCTGAGCCGGCTCAGGCGAATGCGACGCCGAGGCAGTCGTCGCGCCGCCAGATAACGCGCGCGGGCCGGTATTCGCGTTCGTGATCGAAGCGGAAGTCGAAGCGCTCCGGGATTCCGACCGTGCTCGGCACCTTGAGCATCGCACCGACGTTCGTGAGGTTGCGCACCACGCAGTCGATGACCGAGCGGTGCTGGTTGAACGCGATTTTTGCGCCCTTGAGAGCGCGTGAACGTGGTGTTTTTCTACGTTCGACCATGTCGAGGGCGGCGTGCTGTTGGACCATTAATGGGATGGTCCGCCCACTTTCTTACCAAGTTGTTACTGTGCCCACCGGGCTTATTTCGCACTGCGTCATGCTTGCGCCGCAGGGTTTCTTCGCCATGATCCCGGCAGCGAGCGGAGGGGGCGGTCATGCAGTTCGGCATCTTTGACCACATGGACCATGGCGGCGGCTCGCTCGCGCGTCAGTTTGCCGACCGGCTGCAGCTGATGGAGGCCTACGACAAAGCCGGCTTTTGGGGCTATCACCTGGCCGAGCATCATTCGACGCCGCTCGGCTGCGCGTCGTCCCCCAGCGTGTTTATCGCCGCCGCTGCCGCCCGCACGAAAGCGATCCGCCTCGGGCCGCTCGTCTTCGTGCTCCCGTTCTACAACCCGCTGCGTCTGATTGAAGAGATCTGCATGCTCGACCACCTGAGCGGCGGACGCTTGCAGCTTGGGCTCGGACGAGGCGTCTCGCATTTCGAGGCGGAGTTTTACGGGGTCGACTTTGAGAAGACAGGCGCGATGTATCACGAAGCCTTCCGGCTCGTGATGGAGGGTTTGACTTCGGAAGAACTGAATTTCGAAGGCAACTTTTACAATCACCGGCACGTGCCGATGATTTTGCGGCCCTTGCAGCGGCCGCATCCGCCGCTCTGGTACGCGACCGCCTATCCCGACAGCGCCGTGTGGCCCGCACAGAACGGCATCAACATCGTGACGCTTGGCCACCGCGAGGCGATCCGGGCAATTACCGATCGGTATCGCGCTGAACGCGCGAAGGCAGGCAAAAGCGAGGACGGGATGCCGCTCATGGGCGTCACGCGTCACGTCGTCGTCGCCGAAACCGACGAGGCCGCGCGCAAGACCGCAAATCGCGCATACAAGATCTGGCGCGACAACTTCACCTGGGCCTGGCGCAAACACAATCAGGATATCGACAAGTTGTTTCCCGCGCTCGCCGGACTCTATCCTGCGACCTTCGACGAATTGCAGGAGCGGGGAAACGGGATAGCGGGCTCGCCGCAGACCGTGCGCGACTACGTGGCGGCCGAAGAGAAGGCAACCGGCATCAACTATCTCTGCTCATGGCTCGCGTTCGGCGATACCACGCTCGAAGAGTCGTTGCGCTCGGTTGAGCTATTCAGGCGCGAAATCCTCCCGGCGTTCGCGGCTACGCGGGCGGCGGCGGAATAGAGCGCGAAGAATTGCCGAAAATTTCATCGAGCCCGTCCAGTCTTTGCTGAGCACGCCGGCACGCCTGGCTGTGCAATCGAAGGCTGTGCTTTGGTGCGGTTCCGGCGTGGGCTAGGCTAGGGGAGTCGTGGAGTCATCCGGCAGGGGCTAATTCCATATGATCATTTTGCTCGCGGCAATTCTCGGCACGGCTGTCTCCGCCTACAACTACTTCGACCCCATGAGCGGTATCGCCGGCACGCCCGGCGCAATTCTCGTGATCGTCTCGACCTTGATCCTGGCGATCGCCGGCCTGATCCTCGCCAAGGATAGCGGACGCTCGCGCGGCTTTCGCGCGTTCTTCCTGGTGGGCTCGCTCATCGGTATCGTCGGCACGGCGTTCGCGGCCTATCTCCTGAACAGTCAGGCGCTTCTGGTGCTGATGGCTGTCTGCGCGCTGGGCTGGCTGCTGCATGTGGTCCGCCCGCAGAGGGCGGCCGCGGCAGCGATCGTCGCTTTGATCCTTTCGATTTCTGCATCGGAGCCGGGAGCGGCCCAGGAAAGGACCTGGGGGCATTTCAATGGTGACTTGCGTGCGCAGAAATATTCGCCGCTGACGCAGATCACGCCGGAAAACGTCAAGAACCTCGTCCCGGCATGGCGCGTCCATACCGGCGACAAATATTCCGGTGCCGGCAGGGCGCCCGAGCTCGGGTTGCACACGCGTGCGATCAGGCAAGGTTCAAAGGACACGCCACCGACGGTCTGGTCGGCGACGCCGCTTTTTGTCAACGACACGCTCTATCTGGGCACGCCGTTCTACCGGATTTTTGCGATCGAGCCTGACACTGGCAAAACGAAATGGATCTATGACTCGAAGGCCGTTCTCGAAGCGCTGACTCAACCGGACCTGAAGAACCGCGGCGTCGCCTACTGGCAGGCGGACACGGCAGCAGCCGGCCAGCCCTGCCAAAAGCGGGTCTATATCGGGACGATGGACGCGAAGCTTCACTCGGTCGATGCGGACACCGGCAAGTCCTGCGCCGATTTCGGGGCAAACGGCGTCGTCGATATCAACGTCTGGAACACCGAGAACGCGAAGTGGCCGCTGTCGCTCCTTCAGCCCCCGACCGTCTACAAGGATTTCCTGTTCGTCGGCTGGGCGGGCAAGGACTGGGCGGAGACGCAGGCGCCGCCCGGGACGATCTTTGCGCTCGACGCGCGCACCGGAGCGCTGCGCTGGACATTTCATTTGATCCCGAAAGAGATCGCGGCGAAGACGGGTACCGCCAACGTCTGGGCCAGCATGTCGGTCGATGCCGAACGCGACCTTCTTTACATCCCGGTCAGTTCGCCGAGCCCGAACTTCTTCGGCGGCAACCGCCTCGATCCGATTCCGCTCGGCACGTCGGTGACGGCGCTGCGTATCGCCACCGGTGAGGTCGCCTGGAGCCGCCAGCTCGTTCATCACGACATCTGGGACTTCGACACCAACTCCGCGCCTACGCTCGTCGACATCACAAAGGACGGGAAGAAAATTCCCGCGCTCGTGCAGACGTCGAAGCAGGGTTTCCTCTATGTGCTCAATCGCGAGACCGGCGAGCCGGTCTATCCCCTGGAGGAACGGCCCGTACCAAAATCCACGGTACCGGGCGAGGTCGCTTCGCCCACGCAGCCGTTCGTGCCGCTACCCAAGGCAACGATTCCGGACACCTGGCCCGGCGTCTACTGGCTCGCCGACGCGGCAAGCTTTGGCTATTGCTCGCGCAAGGCGAAAGAGTTGAAATACGAAGGCCGCTTCACGCCGCCCTCGCTCGAAGGCTCGCTGGTGTATCCGGGTACGATTGGCGGCACGGAGTGGGGCGGCGGCGCAGTCGATCCGAACAAGGAAATTTTCGTCGTCAACAGTTCGAGCGCGGTCCAGATCTACAAGCTTCTGAAGCGCGAGGACTACGACAAGGCGGTCCAGGTGCCGGGCGCTTCGGAAACCGGCGGCTATTTTCCGATGACCGGCAGTCCTTACGGCATCCAGCTCACGACCTTCCTCAATCCGCTCGGCATGCCGTGCTGGAATCCTCCGTACGGAACGGTGGCGGCCTATGACCTGAAGACTGGTCAGCAACTCTGGAACAAGCCCTACGGACAGGTGCAGAAGTGGGGCTTCTACATGCCCGAGTCGTGGGGCTCGATCACGATCGGCGGGCCCGTGATCACGGCGAGCGGCGTCATATTCCTCGGTGCATCCATGGACTCGCGCGTGCGCGCGCTTGATCTGCGCACGGGCGACGTGCTGTGGCAGGCGCTCGTGTCGGCACCGGCAGTCGCGCTTCCTGCGGTCTATGAATTCAAGGGCCGGCAATACGTCGTCTTCGCCGCCGGAGGAAATTCGATCCTGACCCCGCGTGTGAGCGATGAAATTGTGGCGTTTGCCCTGCCGAACTAACGATAGGAGAAGTCCACCGGTTCGCTGCCGGGATCAGCAACATTCTCAAAGGTGAAGCAGTCCGAACGCGAAAGGGAGCCGTCGAATGACCAAGCATCCCGCGAGCGACGACGAGCACGAACCAAAACTCCGCCGGGTCATGGGTCCGTGGCTGTTGCTGCTCTTCATTGTCGGAGACATTCTCGGCACGGGCATCTACGCGTTGACCGGACAGGTCGCGAAGCAGGTCGGAGGGGTCGTCTGGCTTCCGTTCCTCGTTGCGTTCGTCGTCGCCGTGATCACGGCCTTCAGCTATCTCGAGCTTGTCACCAAATACCCGAGGGCCGCAGGCGCCGCGCTCTATACGCACAAGGCGTTTGGGATTCACTTCATTACCTTCATCGTCGCCTTCGCGGTCATGTGTTCCGGAATCACCTCCGCCTCGACCGCGTCGCGCGCCTTCGCGGCGAACATGTCGAACGCGTTTGGCCTGAACCTTACGGGCGGAATCGGTATCACCATTGTCGGCCTCGTGTTCATGGCGGTTGTCGCGGCGGTCAATTTCCGCGGCGTCGGTGAGAGCGTGAAAGCGAATGTCGTTCTCACCTGCGTGGAACTGACCGGCCTCCTGATCATCATCTTCATCGGCCTGTGGGCGATCGGTGCAGGGCAGGGCGACGTGTCGCGCGTGACGCAGTTCAACACGTCTCCGGACGGCAGCATGGTTTGGCCGGTCATCGCGGCGACCACGCTCGCCTTCTTCGCAATGGTGGGGTTCGAAGACTCGGTCAACATGGCCGAGGAAACCAAGGATCCGACGCGGATTTTCCCGAAGATCCTGCTGACCGGCCTCCTCATCACCGGCGTGATCTATGTGCTTGTGTCGATCTCGGCGATTACCCTCGTCTCGCCGGAGGAACTCGGTGAAGGAGAGACCCCGCTATTGAAGGTCGTGCAAGCAGGTGCACCTAACTTCCCGGTCTGGATCTTCGGTTTCATAACGATGTTCGCGGTGGCGAACAGCGCGCTCATCAACATGTTGATGGCAAGCCGCCTCGTATACGGCATGAGCCGTGAGCGTGTTCTGCCGAAAGCCCTTGGGCATGTCCATAAAACGCGCCGCACGCCTTATCTGGCGATCGGCTTCACGACGCTGCTTGCATTCGGCCTCATCACCTTTGTCGGCGAGGTTCCTGCGCTCGGCGGGACCACGGCGTTACTCTTGTTGTGCGTCTTTACGGTCGTGAATATTGCCGTGCTCGTCTTGCGGCGCGATCACGTTCACCACAAGCATTTCCGAACCCCGACATTTTTGCCGATCCTGGGCGTCCTGAGTTGCGCGTTCCTCACCGGACCGTGGACCGGGCGGGCGTCGGTGCAGTACACGATTGCAGGTATCCTTCTCGCGATCGGCGTGGTGCTTTGGGTTGTGACGGTTATCGTCAACCGGGCGACGGGTCAGTCGCCCGCCGCGCCAGACATGGAGACGACAGGCAGGCGCGGGCCGGTGAACTGACGTTGGCTGTATTTGTGCCGGTGCGCGCTACGAGAACCGCTTGGCGCCCGGGCCAGTGCTGGTCTGGTATTTTTGCCAGAGCCACAATCCCGCGAGGAGGATCAGCGAGCCCGCGAACGCGGCGACCACGTCGCGCAGGGAGAACGCGATCAGGTCGAGGCTTGGAAACAGTCCGAAAATCCGGAAGAAGAAGCCGCCGATGAGCGCTCCAGCGAGGCCCAGTCCGAGGTTGCGGACGATGCCAAAACCTTCGCGTCCCCACGTGATCGCCATTCCCGCGAGACTTCCACCAAGCAAGCCGATGACGCTCCACACAATGACCTGATCAAGCGATGGCATTGTAACCTCCAGCAAGAGGGCTGTTTGCGTTGAACCTCGCACAACGCAAGCCTGATCCACTCCGAAAAAACCCGCAAGCGGGTCGGGAGAACCCCGAGGCGCTGCGACGACCGAAAGGATCGCCCTGTCGAGACGCTTGCGCGAATGAATAGCGGAAAAGAATTCAGTGATCCTTGAGACTTGGTTCAGCAAATTTTGAAGGAAGGAGTTTGCCGGACGATGGTTCAAGCCACGGCGGTTACAATTTTATCCACCGCGAATTGAGGGCGCTCGCCCGGGCTGTTGCGGAGGAGTAGGCTAAGGGCCTTCAGTGCATGGAGGACTGCCCATGGCTACTTCGGCAACTGCACCTAGAACGGAAACCGCAGACGGGCCCTCGTGGGCCTACGCGTTGCTCGGTCTGGTCTTCATCGTCGCCGGCATCTATGTGCTCGGAAACATTGTCACCGCGAGTATCGTCACTGCTTGGCTGCTCGGATTCGTTCTTCTCGTGTCCGGCGGCGCCGAGATCGTCCACGCTTTCTATGCCAAGAGCTGGGGCGGCTTTGCCTACAATTTGCTGATCGGGCTGCTGTACCTGGTCGCGGGCGGCGTGCTCGTGTTCAATCCGGTCGGCGCCCTGTTCCCGCTCACGCTCGTCTTCGGCGCCATTCTGCTCGCTTCCGGCTTCATGCGAGTCTTTCTGGCGTTCCGCTACTGGGCGCAGGCCGGTTGGATCCTCCTGCTATCCGGGCTGATCGGCATCGGCGCAGGGCTGATCATTCTCACGGGTTGGCCGATGACCGGTTTCTGGGTGATTGGACTCGTGGTCGGCATTGACCTGCTGTCATACGGCTTCTGGTGGATCGCTTACGCCATCACCGGGCGCCAGCACGCCCACGCTTGAGAGCGGAAATATAAAACGCCGCGGTGTTCTCACCGCGGCGTTGTTTCTCATAATGCGTAGACGCGGAGTCAGGCGGCCGCCTGCTTCTTCCGGTTGGCGTCGAGCCGTGAATCGACGAGCGCCACCGTTGCGTCGATGACCGGGTGCGAGAGGCCCTTCTGCTTTGCGATCAGTTGCACCAGCTTGTCAGCGCGCTCGATGTTCGGCATGCCATTATTGAGCGCCCGCGCGGCCGATGCCGGCCGCGAAAGGCTCTGCGCGGCCGCCGCATATTTCTCGAAGGGCACGAGATCGGAAGGCGACGCACCGAGCTTCACGCACAGGTCGTTGACGAATTCATAGACCGAGCGCGACGTCGCGATGTCGCTGTGTACCGCCTCCTGCGCGGTACGCATGCCGTCCGGAGTGATGCAGCGGTAGTTGCCTGCCAGCAGCATCGCCCACTTTGCAAGCGGGACAAAGAGCGAGTCGTAGGCCTTCAGCTTCACAGGCAGCTCGATCTTGCCTTCCGGCGCGTCGAAACGCGCGGCCTCGACGTCCGCCTCGAGCTTCTTGAGAATTGCCGTGTGCTTCGGGTCGTCGAAGCGCGCCACCTTGAAGTTGGTCGGTAGCGTCACCTGCAGCACGTTCACCTTCTCGTCCGGCGGGCGGATCGCCTGCGGATCGGGTGAGCAGAGCGTGAGGCGGCCCGGCTCAAAACTGTCCCACACCGTCGGGTCCGTGTAAGCCGCACGCAACGCGTTGTAATCGAGGCCTGGAATGCGTTTCACGTAAGGGAGCGGCGGCATGTTCATGATCGACATGCACGGCACCTTCGACTTTGCGACTTTGTCGAGAAGCTCCCGGACGCCCGGGGAGCGATACTGCGGCTCCTGCATGGCGAGCCCGACGAGGTCGTAATCCGAAGGATTCACGTCGCCGGCGCCCGTCGCCGAAACTTTGCCGGGCAACTGGCGCGAGTCGAGCACGACCTGCTCGGCGCGTCCGCGGATCGGCATGCGGACGCGGAAACCTTCATTGTTGATCAGGTCGGCTTCCGCAGGCAGGCACACGAGCTTGATCGTGTGGCCGCCGAACAGAAGTTTGGAGGCGAGGAGCGAGCCATACGACGCGCCCATGATGAGAATATTGTACGTTGCCGCCATGACGCAGTTTCCCCTTGCGTTTAGCGTGGTGAATGCTCCGCTGCTGTTGTCACGCTTCTAATCGAGCGCTTCTCGCAGTCGGACGCTGGCATGCTAGGAGCGGCGCTCCGGCGAAGCAATTCTTGATCGGGCAGGGCGGTTATGCTTGCGCAGACAAGTTTTGCGCGGTGCACCAACTTATGGTGCGATGCATTAAACATGCACGGGCAAGCGAGCCTCACACCGAGCAGTGGTTCGCGACGAACCTGTCGAGCTTCGCAACAAGAACGGGGTGGCGCTTTTCAACGCTCGTAGGGGGAAGCGAGCACGATCCTCACCAGTCGATCCGCGGGCAGCGCGGTCATCCCAACCGGTGACGTGGCTCCAGCAAGCGCCTCTGTTGAAGCTGTCATCCTTTGCGCCGCCCCGAAAATGAAGACTGCAGAAATTGTGGCGATCAGCAATGTTCCGAGACCATAGAGAATAACGTTGCGATCGTTCGTGCCCGAGAGGATCGCGTGGCTGTTGCCCATGTTGGGGTAAACATCTCAATCAACTTAAGTTCCCCTTTTGAAGAATGTTCCAAGCCTCGGGCGGCGATTTGAGCTGTAAGTGCCCGGCCGAGATGGCCGCCGGAACGTTTCCCAGAAGCCAGTCGTTGGACCAACAGACTCATTCGCGATTCTCGCCAATGAGGCTTTCCAACGAGGTTTCAAATGAGAAGCAAACTGTTCGTCACCAGTGCGGTTCTGGGCGTGCTCGCGCTACCGTCCTTCGCCTTGGCCCAAAGCAATGTTCCGGCAGGCGCCACTGCCGGTGCAATTGGGGGTGCCATCGTGGGCGGTCCCGTCGGGGCCGTTGTCGGCGGCGTAGCCGGTGCGGTCGCCGGTGGAATCGCCGACGATAGTCGTCCGGCGTTTCGTGAGTATGTCGTGACTCAGCGCCGCCCGTCCTATACCTATCAGGGCGACGTGCGCGTGGGCGTTGCGCTGCCGTCGTCCGGCGTCACCTATTACGAGGCGCCAGCCGAGTACAGGGTGAAGAACTATCGCTATACGCGCGTCAACGATCGTATCGTGCTCGTGGATCCGTCCACGCATCGCATTGTTCAGGTAATCGACTAAGCAGATCGTCGCTTCCCGCGGCGCCAGTCGCGCCGCGGGGTCGCGACGGCTTGAAAGAGCGGCAGTCGTCATGTCGATAGAGTTTCCCAATCCCAGCCGGAGCTACGATGCGGCTCGGCGCGTGGTTCGTTTCTGGGGACATGACCGCTCGATGGAAGCTTCGTTTTTCATGACGATCGATGCGCTCCTGCGCATTCAGCCGGATCTACAGCCGGGCGAGGCTGGCCTGTTGCGCGCCTTCGACAGCAACCGCGACAGAATTCATGCGACCGCAATGAGGGTTTATGCCCGCGGCCGAAAAGGGTCCTATGACCTGAACGCGAATGACTTTTGACGACTCCGCTCTGGGCCATATTGGCCGCAAGCAAAGGAACCGTATATGAACGAAGAAACCAAGAAGACGACAAATCTGCGCGCCAACGCGATCCCTACCGATGGGTTCGTGTTGTCGATCGATGGGAAGCTGAAGGCACGCTACGAAACCTCGAAGGAAGCCGTGACTGCGGGCACGAAGCTCAAGCAAAGTTTTCCGGCGATCCATGTCTCGGTGTTTGACGCAGCCGAGCGGGTGTACACGCCGATCGATGCGCTAGAGAAATAGTCGGACTGCGATTGCCGGCCTGGTATTTTCGCTCGGACCCTTCCCGCACGAAGAGTGGCAATCCGAACAGCCCTGGACCTTGGCGGTGAACTGTAGCGGTTCATCTGCGGGATATAGCTGCGGTAGAGGGTACGGGGACGGCCACGCTCACGCGAAATACCCATGCGAAATCAACTCTGTGCGCGTTTCCTTCGTGTGTGATCAGGGGCATTGCCGGAACACCGTACCTGTGCCTCAATTCGCAAGCCTTAATCAGGGGGAGATTCCATGCGCACGCTATCAGTTGCTATCGCGATCACCTTTCTGCTCGCCGCGACGGTCGTCGCGATCGAGCCGGCTGCGGCACAGCAATGCCCAAAAGGCCAGAAATTCGATTACGGCAGCCAGTCCTGTAAGTAACGGTCAGAAACAGGCGAGAGCTTGAGGATCTGCGAATGAAAAAGAAGATGTGGCTCGCTGTTTCGGCGGCGGGTGTCTTGGCCTGTCTGGCGTTGGCGGCGCAAGCGCAGATCAGCGTTTTTCGAGACTACCAGATAACGATGGACGTCGACGACGAGCCCGGCGTCGTTCCGGATGATCGGGCGAAAGTTCCGGAAGGCTACGAGCGGAAGATCGTTTTCTATCGTACCAGCGAGCAACCGGGCACGATTGTGGTCGAGACGCGCGAGCGAGCGCTCTATCTCGTGATGACCGAGAACCGCGCGATGCGCTACGGCATCGGCGTTGGCCGCGATGGTTTCCAATGGAAGGGACTGCTGAAGGTTTCACGCAAGGCCGAATGGCCGGACTGGCGTCCGCCTGCGGAAATGATCCAGCGCCAGCCGTATTTGCCGCGCTTCATGGCGGGTGGCCCCGGCAATCCGCTCGGTGCCCGCGCCATGTATCTGGGTGAGAGCGTCTATCGCATCCACGGCACGAACCAGCCGCATACGATCGGTCAGTCGGTGTCGTCCGGTTGTTTCCGGCTCGTCAACTCCGACGTTATTGACCTTTACGAGCGGGTGCCGGTCGGGACGCGGGTGGTCGTCCAGCCGTAGGTGAACGGCCGTCCCCGCAGCGCGCGAAGACGAGGGTCCCATAGCGTCGCGCGACTTCGGGATCGAGCCATCGCATCACCATGACCTGTCCGTCGTAGGAGATGATTTCCCGATCCTCCGGACCACCCGGATCGCCGGACGGGCCGATGAAGGTGCGGTTGCCGGCGGCGCCCTTTACAGCGAGTTCGACCCGTTCGTTGCCGTCAGCGGGATGCATCATCACGCCGCCGTTTGGACCGAGAGCGATTTCGTAAGGATTGCCGCAAACTCCGCGGGCTTGCTGTTCAGTGCGCAGCCGATCTTCTTCACGCTGATACGCGGCTAGGCCCCAGCGGCCGGCGATCACGGTTGCCGGAATAGCTGGCGCGACCGGAGTCATGATGGGAGTAGGTCCCGGACCCATATCCCCGGCGCATCCGGCCAGCGCCGTGAACAGAACGAGCGCCACCACACCGCGCCGCGCATCTACCCGTCGAGAACGCGCCATCTCAGCCCCCGTTCGTCGGAATCCCCCGCAGGTCGCCAAGTCTAGATCACGCTCGGACTTTCCGCCATTGCCTGCGAACGCGCGCGCGACCGGCGCATTTTCGCATTCTCCCTTTTGCGCTGCCGCGAAGAAAACGCTTTCTGCAGTGCCGCGTTTCCGAGCGACTCAGCGTAAGCTGCGAAATTCGAATCGAGAGGGGCGCGCGTCGTCTTCGCACTTCCGGCGCGCACGGGGAGCGTCGGTTGCTGGATTTTCGATTCCTGTTTGGCGCTATCGTAATTTTTGTAGTGACAGTCGTCGCCGGGGTTCGAATTTTCGGCGCGAGCGAACCGTTGCTTGCGACCATGGGCGACCAGCCCCGCGTCGAGGCGGTCGCGCTCCCGCGCCAGATCCCGCCGACCAAGCCAGGGGCCCCGAAAGTAGTCTCGCCCGACCGGACGTTTGTTCGCCCGGCGGCGATTGAAGCTCCGCCCGCCCGCCCACCAGCGAAGACCGCGCAACGCCTGCCGGGACCGGAACTCACGGGGAGCATCGACTTAGCCCCGTTGGCCGAGGCCGAGGATCCCGCAAAGGCGCGACCCAAACGAACCGCCGCGCGCCCCAGGGAGCCGGAAGTGGTCAATCCGTTCGCATTCCTTTTTCCCTTCGCCCCCCAGCAGCCCAGGTAGCCGCCCCCGGGACCTTGCTGTCTCCGCAGCCAGTCGCGAACTCTTGATAGAACCGGGCGGGGCGCCACCCCATATAATGGCCAATTGAAACAGGGAGACGGCCACGGAGAAATCCATGCGCCAACGTCGTTTTCCGGTTCTGTTGGATACCGTGAAGGGTCGCGTCCGCGCCGGCTTCTCCGCGCCGGCCGATGAGGAACCCGTGCGCATTGCACTCAAATTGCGCGAACGCGGCCGCATAGCCTATCGGGTCCGGCTGGACCTCGAAGGGCGGGCCTGGATCGTCGCGGTCATAGACTGGAAGCGGGCGGCCTGACGGCATGGAAGTCCGCGATCACTGCGGGTCCCGATGACCCGCGGGTCGGCCGCTGAATCGATTTCTCAAGCGCGTGATTCAGAACGTGAGCCTTTCGGGCTCAACGCGTAGAAAAGAAAGCGTAATTACCCCTCACGCTAGCGATCGAGCCGGAGCCCCGCGCGCAGGAAGCGCTGCGGATCGGTGGGTTCGCCGTTGAAGCGCACTTCATAATGCAGGTGCGGTCCCGTCGACCGGCCGGTCGACCCGATCCGGCCGATAACCGATCCGGGTTTTACGTTGTCGCCGGCCGCGACGGTGATGCCGGACAGATGCGCATAGCGTGTTGCGTATCCGTTGCCGTGATCGACCTCGACCATCAGTCCGTAGCCGCCGTTCCGCTCGGCCTGAACGACTTTTCCGGCGGCCGTTGCGTGTACCGGATCGCCCGGCTCCCCGCGAAAATCGACGCCCGTGTGCATCGCGAGCTGGCGGACAAACGGATCGACGCGCATGCCAAACGCGCTCGTCACGTCCGTTTCGCCCGCCGTCGGTCGTC
>Ga0307505_10002090_pt1 | contig 14514 bp, 13 predicted proteins | sample 23_S_MG_FD_202183 | JGI IMG/M metagenome (GOLD analysis project Ga0307505, IMG submission 202183) | Soil microbial communities from Populus trichocarpa stands in riparian zone in the Pacific Northwest, United States - 23_S | ecosystem: Environmental > Terrestrial > Soil > Riparian zone > Trees...
GTCGTGCCGCGTGGTCAACCACGACAGCCGGAACCAGGCCACGCTCGAGCGCGTCGGCCGCACGGCCACGGGCGTCGAGGTGTTCCTGAACCGCGAATGGCTGGCCGCCGACGTCCGCATCACCACCGGCTTCGTCGAGCCGCACTTCTTCGCGGGATTCAGCGGGGGCCCCAAGATGGTGGCGCCCGGGCTGGCCGGGTTGGAAACGGTGCTGACGCTCCACGACGCGGCCCGCATCGGCGACGCGAGGGCCACGTGGGGCATCACCGAGGGGAACCCGATCCACGACGACGTCCGCACGGTAGCCGCCATGGCGCCGCCGCACTTCTCGATCGACGTGGCGCTCAACCGCGATCAGCAGATCACGGCGGCCTTCGCGGGCAATCTCTTTGCGGAGCATCGCGCGGCCTGCGCCCACGTCAAGGCCACCGCAATGCGGGCCGTACCCGCCCCCTTCGACGTGGTGGTCACGACCAACTCTGGCTACCCCCTGGACCAGAACCTGTACCAAGCCGTGAAGGGGATGTCGGCGGCCGCGCAGATCGTCAAGCCGGGGGGCGTCATCATCTGCGCCGCGGAGTGTCGGGACGGGTTGCCCTCGCACGGCTCGTACGGCGAGGTGCTGGCGTCGCAGCCCAACCCCGCGGCACTCCTGGACATGATTCGGGCCCCGGGACGCGCGACGCGCCCCGACCAGTGGCAGGTGCAGGTGCAGGCGCAAGTGCAGCTGAAGGCGACGGTCCAGGTGAAGACCTCCGGCCTGTCGCACGGCGAGGTCCGCGCGGCGCACTTCACCCCGATCGACGACGTGGCCGACGCCGTGCGCGAGTCGCTGGCGCGTGCAGGCGCGGCGGCCACGCTGTGCGTGCTGCCCCAGGGCCCACAGACCATTCCCTACGTCGATTCAGCAGCCTAGACATCTTTTATGGCCACAGTCGTCACGATTCAGGCAAGTTGTTCGACCGGCCATGAAAGATGTCCGCCCGGCAACGCCGGGCCAGAAGACAGGTCATTTGCGAAGCGGAACGTCAGGACGCAGGCTTGGCGGTTTGACTCGGAGCTTCGCAAATGAGCCCTACGGCCTTCCTCATCGTGCTGCTGCTCCTCGTGGCGGCGGCCTTCGTGGGCTATTGGATACGCCTGGCCAGCGCCGGGGGGCAGGGCAAGGCGGTCTTCGGCGCGGGGCACACGGCCATCGGCTTCGCCACCAACTTCCTCGACACGCTCGGCATCGGATCCTTCGCCACGACCACCACCATCTACCAGCTCCGGCGCCTGGTGGACGACCAGCGGATTCCCGGCACGCTCAACGTGGGCCACGCGCTGCCAACTGTGGCGCAAGCCTGGATCTACACCACGCTGGTGCAGGTGGACTTCACCACGCTGGCGCTCCTGATCCTCTCGGCGGTCGGCGGGTCGTGGATTGGGGCCGCCATCGTGTCGGGCTTGCCGCGCCGCGCCATCCAGCACGGCATGGGGGTGGCGCTGCTCGTGGCCGCGGTGCTGATGATCATGACGGCTCTGGACCGCTTCCCGGGCGGTGGCGAGGCCACGGAACTGGTCGGCGGGAAGCTGATCCTGGCCTGCGGGATCAACTTCGCGCTGGGCGCGCTGATGACGCTGGGCATCGGTCTCTACGCGCCGTGCATGATCATGGTGAGCCTGCTCGGCATGAACCCCACGGTGGCCTTTCCGATCATGATGGGGTCGTGCGCGTTCCTGATGCCCATCGCCGGCATGCAGTTCATCAAGAAGGCGCGCTACGATCTGCGCGCGGCGCTCGGCCTGGCGCTGGGAGGCATCCCCGCGGTGCTCCTGGCTGCCTTCATCGTGCAATCGCTGCCGCTGACCTACGTGCGGTGGCTGGTGGTGGTCGTGGTCATCTACACGGCGGTTGCGCTGTTACGATCGGCCGCGGAGAAGCGCGCGGCCGAAGAGGTCTAAGACGACGCTTGATCACGGAGGACTGATGATGCGGACTCACCTACTGTTGATGGCGACTCTCATGGTGCCGGCCGCCGGGTTCGCGCAAGGAGCGCCGGCGGCGCCCCCCGCTGGCCCTGCGCCGCGTCCCCTGATGCTCCTGACCACCGCGTTTCCGGATGGCGGCGTGATTCCGGATCGCTACTCGCAGGCCGGCGACCAGACCTCGCCGATGCTGTCGTGGTTGAACGTCCCGGCGGGCACCGTCAGCTTCGTCCTGCACATGCGCGATCCCGACGTCGCCCGCAACAGGAGCACCGAGGACCAGGTGCACTGGCTGGTGTGGGGGATCCCCGGCACGGCCACTGGTCTACCCGAGGGCATCGCCAAGGGACCGGTGCTGCCCGACGGCAGCCAGCAGATCAGCGCCAGCGGTCCGGTGTACCGCGGCCCAGGCGCGCCGGCGATAGGGCCGCGCCACCACTACACCTTCGAGCTCTTCGCGCTGGACACGAAGATCGACGTCAAGGCCGGCGCCGACGCGTGGGAAACGCGGACGGCCGTGTTTTCGGCGATGCAGGGGCACATCCTGGGCAAGGCGGTCTACGTAGGCCTGTTCCGGCGCCCGCAATAGCCGCCATAGGCCGCCCCGGCCACGTCGTGACGAGGGATCAGATCCGGGAACGGCTGTGGCCGGCGGGCACGTTCGTGGACTTCGAGCACAGCCTGAACGCCGCCGTGAAGCGCCTCCGCGCCGCCCTGGCCGACGACGCCGAGTCCCCGCGGTTCGTCGAGACCGTGCCGCGACGCGGCTACCGCTTCGTCGCGTGCCTCTCGGGCGAGGAACCGGAACCCACCAGCCAGCGCGTGCGGCTGGCCGTCTTGGCGTTCACCAACTTGAGCGCCGATCGCGATCGGGACTATTTCAGCAACGGCCTCACCGAGGAGATGACGGCGCAGCTCGGCCAGCTGTGTGGCGATCAGGTGGGCATCATCTCCAGCCACTCCGCGATGCACTTTCGCGACTCGCCGCTGGGCGAGTTTCCGCTGGCCGTTCGCGAGGCGGACCGGGCGGGCGGCCGGCGCAACGAAGCGCTGCGCACGTCGGAACTGGTGGCGGACGATCACGACGCCGATCCGATATCGCTGGCCTGGCTGGCCTACGCGCGTGCCTGCACCGACGACCCTCGGGGGGCCGGCGACCTGCTCGAGAAGTTGGTGCACCTGCGCCACGAGCGCTACGTCTCTCCGTACCACGAAGCCATCGTGCATGCGGGACTCGGCGACGTCGAATCGGCGCGCGACGCGCTGGGACGAGCCGAGGCCGACAAAGACCCCATGCTGGCCAACGTCAGCGTCGATCCCAGGCTGAGCGATCTGAGGGCCGATCCCCGGGCCGTCGAGACGGTGGCCCCGCGCGCCTAGGTCCGGAGGCCTGCGCGCCAGTCAGTTCACGAAGTGTTCGGTCTTGTTGTTCTCGTTGCAGACGTATTCCTGGATCTCCTCACCGACCGCCAGGTCGAGCGCACGACGCACCTTCCACGGCCTGGTGTAGGCGCCCGGGTCGTCCACCGTGATCTCCAGCTCCATCTTCCCAAGGCTGGGCCGTCGATAGCGTTCGATCACGTGCAGCTGCTCGGTCTGCGGCCGGCCGGCCATGTCCAGCCACCCCTTGTCGTTGAAGCCGACGGTGTCGATGACCAGCGTGTCCCCGTCCCACGTGGCCACCGAGTGGCCCAGCCACGTCGGCTGCAGGTCCTTGGGGTGACCGCGCCCGTCGAGAAAAATCTGCCGGGTTCCTGGCGAGCTGCCCTCGACGAGCATGACGAGCAGCGTCGGGGTCTGGACGAACTTGGCGAGATCGAGGGCGTGCATCCGCACGACGCCAGACGGCAGGCACCGCGCGCGCGGATCGTCGCCGAGCCGGGCCGCGTGCTGCCGTGCCACGGCTTCAGCCTCCGGCTGAAACGGCGGCGCCTCCGGGTCCAGGTCGGGCCCTGGATACCAGACGCCGCTCAGGTCGGGCTTGCCGTCGGTGGTCCGCGGCGTGGGCCCCGACGGCGGGCGCCGCTCGGCGCGTTGGTAGAGGAAGAAGATCTCTCCGGGCGTGCCCGCGTTGGGGCTGTCCGCCACCACGCCGTCGACGCGTGCCGTCGCGCCGCGTGCCACCACCACCTGCCGCCGCACGAAGGCCGCATACCCAGCCTGGGCGGCGGACACGTCGTAGGTACCGGGAACGACCGTTGCTATGAATTCGCCCGACGCAGAGGTCTGGGCGATCTGCACCTGTTCGGAGGCGGTGTTCTTGATCCTCACCTCCAGGCCCACCAGCGGCCCGCGGGCACTCGACAGCGTGCCTCGGATCTGGCCCGTCTCTGATTGCGCGAAGACGATGACGCTGAGGACGGTGATGGCCGCGGTGAGACAGGCTGCACGCATACGCCCTCCATCAGACCAAGCAAACGTCCTGAACGAACGCCGCCATACTACCTGGTGTACCCTCTGGGCGGCTAGCGAAGCTCTGACTCGAACCGTCCAGAGTTTCGCTAGCCTTTGTCCCTTTGCCCCGCTCCGCGGGGCGGACATCCTCTCTGGCCGGTCGAAGAACGTGCTTGAATCGTTACGACAGCGGCCATAGAAGATGTCTAGCGAAGGCGGGCACTCGAGGAAGCTAGACATCACAGGAGATCGACATGAAAGCGCTGACTATCGTGGTGGCGATTGCCTCGACCATGGCGGGCACCTGGTGGGTGGCCCAAGCGCAGAACGCTCCCGCGGCCGGCCCGGCCCCCGCCGCGCAAGGGGCGAGCCAGACACCCGGGACGGCGCCGCAGGGTGCGCCGGGCGCCCGCGGCCGTGGTACCAGCGCCGACCCCTACGCCAACAACGCCGTGCCCGGCGCGCTGACGTTCCCGCTGGCGGCCCCGGCCGGCACGGACAGCAACGCCCTGATGACGGCACCGATGGGCGCGGTCAACTCGGGGCCCTTCGATCCAGCCACGTGGAAGTACGGAACGGCCTTCGACGCCCCGGCCGGCTCGAAAATCTGGAATCCGGTGAAGCTGAAGATGATGCAAGGCGGCAAGGTGACCGGCGGCACCTTCTTCGGTGCGGGCGACGCCTCCACCTACTGCGCCATGGCCAACGCCGGCTACGACTTCATCTGGACCGAGATGCAGCACGACCAGCGCGATTGGGAAACCGCCGCGCGGGTCTGGCGCACGTGTCCGCATGCCAAGGCAGTGCCCGGCGTGCGCGTGGCCTATGCCGACGAGCGCGAGATCCAGCACGCCGTTGACGGTGGCGCGCTGGTGATCGTGGTACCGACCGTGGACACCGTCGAAGAAGCCATCGCGGCGCGCAACTGGACCTACTTCCCGCCGCTCGGCCGGCGCAGCAACGGCGGCGGCCAGGCCTTCGGCCCTGACATGTGGGGCGGCGTGCCCGGCGGCTACCGCAACACCGCCAACGACAACATCGTGCTGATCCTGATGATCGAGACCCTTGAAGGGCTCAAGAACGCCGACGCGATCGCGAAGGTGCCCGGCGTCACCGCGCTCTTTGCCGCCAGCGGAGACCTGGGCAACTTCACCGGCTTCCGTCAGGGCACCCCCGACTACGAGCGCGCGATCAACATCGTGCACGACTCCACGCTGAAGGCCGGCGTGCGGCTGTGCGGGCCGCTGGCGTGGAGGGACCGCCCCGACTTCACGTGTTTCCAGGCCGGCAGCGAAACCGCCGCCATCGCCCGAGGCGTCGCGGCGGAGCTGGGCCCGTTGGGCAACACGCAGGCGGTGCCAGAGGTGGGGCCGTTCGCGACGCGGCCTTAGGGGTTCAGCCGCGTCGTCAAGTCTCCGGTCGCTGGTCGCCGGTTAGAAGACTATCTACCGAACATACGGATGGGTGGCGCCTCTCCCTGCCTTGCGGGCGCGCCGTCTCGCACGGAACTGCAGTTCCGGCCCGCTGTTCTGACTGGAGACCGGAGACCGGCGACTGGCGACCGGAGACCGGCGACAGGTCGCTGAGCAACCTCGGCGACCTGACTAATGCGTCATCGCGTGGACGAGCACGTTGACGCCCAGGGCGTAGCCGCTGGGCGAGTACTGCTCGAAGAACCCCGGGTCCTCGCCTTCGCGTTCCCACGAATCGGCCACGTCGGTGTTGTGCGTCATCAGCACCATGATGCGGCCGTTGGTGTCGCGAATGGCGCGCAGGTGCACGGTGTCGCTGTCGGCGCCGCGTTCGGACGTCAAGCGTCCACCTGAGCGGCGCCAGAACTGAAAGTTGGAGATCTGCGGCACGACCTGCAGGTGATACTGCGCGTTCAAGAGCGGATCGGCCAGCGACACGTCCACGATGGGGAACTGGTCCGACGGCAGCACGCGCGCGATCTCGGACGACCACTGCGTCCAGGCGGGCGTGCCCCAGAAATCATCCACCCACAAGAAGCCGCCCTTCAGCAGATAGAGCCGCAGCCGCTCCACTTCGGCATCGGTGAACCCGATCGTGCCCGGATCGGACGCCATCACGAAGGGACAATTGAATATCGCGTCGTCGGTCAGGCGCACGACGTAGTGCGTCGGCGCGTTCTCGGCGTCGCGACTGATGCGCGTGCGGGTCAGCTCTGCCAGCCGCGTCATCAGATTGATCTCCGCGTAGGGATAGTCGGTCTGCCAGCCGATGCCCGACTGCTCCATCCGCACACTGCGATACGCGAGGCGGCAGAAGATGAACGACGAGTCGGGCATGTCCCGCGGCGCGTAGCGCGCGGGGAAGCTGCCCTCTCGAAAATAGCGTTGCGCCAGGACGGCGCGGCCGAGGCCGAAGCCCATCACCAGCAGGACCGCGCACGCGAGGGCCCGACGCCTCATGGATGGAGCGTAGCCCTATTCGAACAGGCGGGCAACTTCGGGCTTCACCACCTTGCCCATGGCGTTCCTGGGCAAGGTACCGACCACCGACAGCGCGCGCGGAATCTTGTAGGGCGCGAGGAGCACCCTAGCCCAGGCCTGCAGGTCGTCCAGTTCGAGGCCGGCGCCCGGTTTCAACTCGACGGCCGCCGACACACGTTCACCCCACTCCTCGTCGGCCACCCCGACCACCGCGCACTCAGCGATGGCGCCGTGTGTCCGAAGGACCTCCTCGATCTCGAGGGCCGACACCTTGAAGCCGCCGGTCTTGATGATGTCCACGCTGGTGCGGCCAAGGAGGCGGTAGGCGCCCCGCTCGACGACGGCCATGTCGCCCGTGCGAAACCAGCCGTGGCGAAAGGCCGCGCGGGTTTCGTCGGGCCGCTGCCAGTACTCGCGAAACACCGTCGCACCCTGCACTTCGATCTCGCCCGGCTGCCCCTCGACCACCTCGATGCCTTCTTCGTCCACCAGGTGCACGTCGACGCCGGGAAGCGGCGTCCCCACGCAACCGGGACGGCGTTCTCCCTCGAGCGGGTTCGACAGCGCCATGCCGATCTCGGTCATCCCGTACCGCTCGAGCAGCGTGTGGCCGCTGATGACGCGCCACCGCTCGAGGACGTGCACCGGCAAGGCCGCCGAGCCCGACATCATCAGCCGCAGGGTCCGGACACCGTCGGATCGGCGTGCCTGCTCGGCCAGCGACGCGGCGTCCCACGAGGCGATGAGGCGGCTGTAGATCGTCGGCACGGCGGTGAACACCGTCACCTCGCCGGAGGCCAGGCGGTCCCAGACGCGATCGGCGTCGAAGGCCGCCAGGATCTCGCACGTCGCCCGCACGGCCAACGCCGAGCCGAGGCCGTTGATGATGCCGTGCACGTGGTGCAGCGGCAGAACCAGCAGCAAGTGGTCGGAGGGCCGCCACGCCCACGCCTCGACCAGCGACGCGATCTGCGCGCCGACATTCTGGTGCGTCGTCACCACGCCCTTCGGCCGTCCGGTGGTGCCGCTGGTGTAGATGATCATCGCGCGCCGGGTGGACGCCAGGTGCGGAAGCTGCGTGGCAGGCTTCTCCCGCAGCGCCTGCGCCGTCGTCACGAGGCGCACGCCCGTGGCCGTCGTCAGCGGGCCAAGAGTGCCGGAGAAGCTCGGGTCGCCGACCACCACGCGCGCGCCGGCATCACGAATCACGTACTCCAGCTCCGCCGGCGGATGCGAAACGGCCAGCGGCACGGCCACGCCGCCGGCCTGCCAGACGCCCCGTTGCACCGCGGCGTACGCAAAGCTGGGCGGCACCAGGAACGCGATGCGGTCCTGGTCCAGATCCTCGCGGCCGGACAGGAGCGTGGCCGCGACGCGGCGGGACGCGTCGTCCAACTGCTCGTAGGAAAAGGTGCCTTCCGTTGCGATGATCCCGCGTCGCGACTCGGTCATGTAGTAAAGCCGGCCGTCATGGTAACCCGAGTATCGAGCCACTCGTGGACACAGCGGGTTTCATCGAGCGAGGGTTGGTTAGATAATGTCGTCCACCATGTCACTCATCGATCCCGGCAAGAAGGCCCCGGCGTTCAAGCTGAACGACCAGGAGGGCCACACGCACTCGCTGGCCGACTACGCGGGCCGGCCGGTCATCCTCTATTTCTACCCGAAGGACGACACGCCCGGCTGCACGCAGGAATCCTGCGACTTCGAAGCGCGTCTCCCCGCGATGAAGAAGGCGAAGGCCGCCGTGCTGGGCGTCTCCATCCTCGACGAGAAGAGCAAGGCCAAGTTTGCGGCCAAGCACGGACTCACCTTTCCGCTCCTTGCCGACGCAGACCACGCGGTGGCCGAGAAGTACGGCGTGTGGCAGGAGAAGGTGCGCTACGGGCGCAAGTACATGGGCATCGCCCGCACCACGTACCTGATCGGTCCCGACGGCAAGGTGGCCCAGCGGTGGGACAAGGTGAAGGTGGAGGGGCACGCCGAGGAAGTGGCCAAAGCCGCGGCCGCCGTCTAGCGAGGCTCCGCCTCGGATCGACGAGCATGCAGGCTCCGCCTCGCTAGAGCAGTGTTTGCTTGCCCCGCCTCCGGCGGGGCGTAGAATGGCTGCCGTGCGATCCCTGCTCCTCACCGTTGTCGCGTGCGTGCTCGCGGCGGGACCCGCCCGCGCGCAGACCGATTTCACCGGGCAGTGGGCGCCGCTGTACCACGAGGACACCATCGAGCGCGTGCCGGGACCCGAGCTCGGGGACTATACAGGCCTGCCGCTGACCGAGGCCGCGCGGCTGCGCGCCGACAGCTGGGACGCCGACCGCATCTCGGTGGTGCAGGAGTACCAGTGCCGGCCGCACTCCGCCGACTACTCGCTGCGCGGGCTGGCACCCATGCGCATCTGGGCCGACTACGAGCCGTCCACCCAGCGCATCACCGCGTTCCATACTCACATCGGCGCCTACGAGAACCACCGCGTCGTCCACCTGGACGGACGCCCGCACCCGCCGGAGTACGCGGCGCACACGTTCCAGGGATTCTCGACCGGCGTGTGGGAGGGCAACACATTGACCATCACCACCACGCACCTCAAGGCCAACTACCTGCGGCGGAACGGCCTGCCGCGCAGCGCCAAGGCGCGGCTGACGGAGCACTGGAACCTGCATGGGTCGTATCTGACGATCGTGAGCGTGCTGGAGGATCCGGTGGTGCTCACCGAGCCCCTCGTCCGCAGCCAGACGTGGTTCTTCGATCCAGGCCAACGCGCCGGGCTCTTCCCCTGCGAGTACGTGCCCGAAGTGCCGGCCCCGCCGGGCACGGTGCCGCATCATCTGCCGGGCGCCAATCCGAACCTGAAGGAATACCTGGACTGGTACGCCGTGCCAGCCGAAGCGGCACGCGGCGGCGCGGAAACGCTGCTGCCGGAATTCCGGTCGAAGATTCAATCGGTCAAGCCGAAGGATCGCTGCGAGCGCTTCTGCAACTGCGTGGGCTTTGCCGGCTGCCTGAATCCGGTGGGCCCGTACACGGGGCCGTAGCCTCACGACATGACCTCGATGTCTCGATTCATCCTCGCCACAGCGAGCTGCGTGGCAGCCGCCACGATGCTGTCAGCTCAGCAGCCCGCACAGGCGCAGGCCGTCCAGACGCTGCACGTGCAGAAGAACGTCCACATGATGGTGGGCCCCGCCGGCAACACCGTGGTGCAGGTGGGCGAAGACGGCCCGCTCGTCGTGGACGCGCAGCCAGCGGACGCCGCCCAGGCGCTGCGCGCCGCCATTCAGGCCCTGTCACCCAAGCCCATTCACACGATCATCGACACGCACCTGCTGAGCGACCGGCCCGGCGGTGACGACGCGCTCATCAAGCTCCGCGGCGCGGGCGCCTCGCAGCAGGTGCGCGTCGCGGCCCATGAGGCTGTGCTGAATCGACTGGTCAACGGACCCGGCACCGGCAACAAGCCGGTGGGGGGCCTGGCGCTCAACCAGGTGATCTCGCTGCCCATCAACAACACGTATACGTCTCCGGGCCGGGACTTCTACTTGAACGGCGAATCGGTGTTCCTGTACCACGCGCCCACGGCGCACTCCGACGGCGACACCATCGTCCATTTCCGCGGCTCGGACGTCCTGGCCGTGGGCAGCCTGTTCGAGCCCGATCGGTACCCGGTCATCGACATCGCCCGTGGCGGTTCGGTGAACGGGCTCATCGCCGCCTTGAACCGCATCCTCGAGCTGACCGTGCCCGCCCGGTTCCAGGAAGGGGGCACCTATGTCGTCCCGGGGCGAGGCCGCCTGAGCGACGAAGCCGACGTCGTGGAGTATCGCGACATGGTGACGATCGTGCGCGACCGCGTGGCCGCGTTGATCGGCCGCGGCATGACGCTGGCGCAGGTGAAGGCCGCACGACCGTCGAGCGACTACGACCCCGAATTCGGCGGCGCCGGGACCTCGAGCCCCGATGCCTTCGTGGAGTCGATCCATCGCAGCCTGGGCGGCAAGTAGAACGCGCCACAGGGGCGAGAAGGACCGGAGAAGAGCGCCGTGATGCACTCGGAACACAGCCGTCGAACCAGGGAAGCCGCGCGTGTGGCCATCGCGGCGGTTGCGGCCTGCGCCGTGATGTTGGCGACGGTCGCGGCCCAGGGACCGCCTGGTGGACGGGGCCAGGCGCCGGGTGGGCGTGGCCAGGCACCGCGTACCGCGCGCGCGGCGGCGCCCGTGGACCTGACCGGCTACTGGGTGTCGGTCGTCACCGAGGACTGGCGCTGGCGGATGCAGACGCCCGCCAAGGGCGACTTTGCCGGCGTGCCGCTGAACCGCGCCGCGCGCGCCATCGGCGCGGCCTGGGATCCGGCCAAGGACGAGGCTGCGGGCGAGCAGTGCAGAGCCTACGGCGCAGGGGCCATCATGCGCGTGCCGGGCCGGGTGCACATCACCTGGGCCGACGACAACACGCTGACCATCGACGCCGACGCGGGCACCCAGACGCGGACGCTCCGCTTCGCGCCACCGACCACGGCGGTGGCCACCAGCGCACCCGCCGCGCGGCCGTCGTTTCAAGGGGACTCGGTGGCCAAGTGGGAAGGCATCCAGCGCGGCCCCGGCACACCCGACTTCCTCCCCATCGGATTGAACCCTCGTGAGGGCACTCGCGGGCGGTCACTCGAGGTCGTCACCACGAACCTGCGCCCCGGGTACCTACGGAAGAACGGCGTGCCCTACAGCGGACGCACCACGGTGCGGGAATACTTCGACCTGTCCACCGAACGGAACGGCGACACGTGGTTCGTCGTCACCACCATCGTCGAAGACCCGGAGTACCTGACGGAACCCTTCGTCACCAGCTCCAACTTCAAGAAGCAGGCAGACGCCACAGGCTGGAACCCCCAGCCGTGCCTCGCTCGCTAATTCGGCGCCGGCGCGTCGCCTTTGGCCAGGCGCTGCCGCGCCTTGTCCACGTCCCGGTGAAAGACGAAGAGCTTGTCGGCGCTCCCATCCGGGTCGGTGAAGTTGTATTGCTTCCCCTTGCGGACCTTCACGCGCAGGTTCTTGTCCGTGTAGTCGATGACGAAGGTCTCGACGTCGGCGAAGCTCACGGCGAACTGATCGTCCTTGTCGGCGGTCTCGTAGCGCAGCCCCTGCACCGTGGCGACGAGCGCCCCCGTGCACGACCCGATCCGGTGCTTGTGCACAACCGCCAACCGGCTGTCGAGCCGCACCTCCTTGAACCGCACCATCAGGTCGCTCGCCCCAGCCGCCACGTCGATGGTCCGGGCCACGCCATCGAAGCCTTCGGCCGACACGTTCAGCTGGTGCGTGCCGGGCGCCAGGTTCTCGGCGGTCACCGGGGCCGTGCCAACGAACTGCCGATCGATGAACACCTGCGCGCCTGGCACGTCGCTCTCGATGCGCAGCGTGCCCGCGACGGGCGCCGCTTCGGGAACAGCATCGGCAGAGGGCGCCGGCCCGTCGGCCGATGCCGCAGGGGCCGCGGCCGCCCGGCGAGATCCGCGAGAAGGCTCGGGCGCCGGCGTGCCGGGCGCCGCGGGTGCCTCGACGGGACCCGCCGGAACGTTTGCCGCCGGCGCGGTTGCCACGTCGCCCGCCGCCGGCGTCGAACCTTCAGGACCGAAGAGCAGCAAGGCTCCCACCACGAGCAGCGCGGCGGCGGTGCCGGCAGCGACAAGGACGCGCATGTTCATTGGTAGATCCTACTTGTTGCCAGTCGGTTGCCCGACCGGGTGTCAGCAAGACCCCCGTTCAAACCGTGCGTGCGGATTTCCCGCACACGGCTTACCGGTGGTCGTTCAGGTCGCCGCATTACGCGGCCCCCGGATACTGAATGGTGCCGCGCAGGCGGCAGAGCCCAAGGGCCTCGAAGAAGTCGCGGGTCCAGTCCGCCATCCGGCCGGCCCGGAGCCGAGTACTCGCGCGCGTCCGGAGGAGGCGACGCAGGCGGTCCTCGACGTACCGATCGATATGGTGGAATGTCGCCGCGGCATTACCCGTGCGAAAGTACTGGGCCCAGCCGCGGAGCACGCGATTGAGGTCCGCGATGACGACGCGAAGATCCTCACGACTCCGAGTCGGCAGGGTCAGTGCTCGCACACGAGCGCGCACCCGCACCATGGCGCGCGGTGATGGCCAGCGATGCAGAAAGAAGACGCGTCGATGCGTCCGCTCCCAGATCGGACCGCTCATGCGCTTGTGCAGGTGACACCCGAGGAAATCGAAGCCCTCGCGTCCGCGCGAGAGATCGACCATCCTCGTCTTCTCCGGATGCAGCTCGAGCCCGAGCCGCGTGAGCACGGCGCTCACTCGACGCCGAGCTTCCTCGACCGCCGCCTGCGTGTCACACATGACCACGAAGTCGTCGGCGTAGCGGACCAGCGTGCCGAGACGCGCACACCGGTCTTCCCACACCCGATCGAGGACGTGCAGGTAGATGTTCGAGAGCAGCGGCGAGATCACGCCGCCTTGCGGCGTACCGGTGATCGTCGCCGACCACTGTCCCTCGTCCATCACGCCTGCCGTGAGCCACTGCCGCAGCAGCTTCAGCACCCGCCGATCCGAGATGCGTTGCGCCACCAGCTTGAGCAGCTTCGCGTGATCGATGCTGCCAAAGTAGTCGCGGATATCCGCGTCCAGCACGTGATTCCCGCCGCGCGCCCCGTGCGTGCGGAGGGTCTCCAGGGCCTGGGTGGCCGAGCGCTTCGGCCGAAAGCCATACGACGAGCGTCGGAAGTCCGCCTCGAAGATCGGCTCCAGCACGATCGTGGTCGCCATCTGCGCGACCCGATCGCGGACGGTGGGAATGCCGAGAGGCCGCTGCCGGCCATCAGCCTTCGGGATGTACCGCCGCCGGACCGGCGGCGGACGGTACGTGCCTGCGCGCAGTGCGCCATGGAGCTCGTCGAGCATGTGCTCCACTCCGTACTGCTCGACGTCGGCGAGTGTCTCGCGATCGACGCCCGCCGCGCCGCGGTTCCGTTTCACGCGCCGCCATGCCTCCTCCAGGACGTCACGCCGGGAGATCCGATCGTGCAGGGCATGGAAGCGCCGCTCCGAGGATCGCTTGGCGACCCAGAGGCGACGTTGCAATTGGCGCACTTTGTCCATCGGCCGCGGCCGATGCGGGTGTTTGGGACCGGTCTCGCCGGCCATGCCCTCGCGCGTCCTTGCGCCGTCGCCGTGACCACCCCAAGGGCCCTTCCCTCCCGTCGTGTTGTTCGTCACGACGATCCGCGGTACTACGACCCCCTCGGACATCCGCTGCGCCGCGCGCGATTTCACCGTCGGCTTATACGCGCCACGCTGCCCCGACCCGGGCTGCGCAGACGGACCTCTCGTGTTCCGCTCGTCTCCCTGCACACGTGCTGCGCCCCATACCCCGCCGAGACCTGCCGCATGTGCATCTCCGGACTGAGACGCGGCAGACGTGGCCTTCGCCGTGACATGAGCGGCTCGGCTCTCGGGTTGTAAATCTGACGAGGCTGCAGGCTTCACGTGAGGTTGCGGCCCGCGTGCTGGCTCCCTCCGTAGAGGCTTTCGACACCCCGCTCGGGCCACCGGGCTCTCGCCCGATGCCTGGGGTCTGCTACTCGGCGCTCCGGCGCTTACCGAGGCGGGACTTGCACCCGCTGGAGACGGGCAGCGTGAAGGAGCTGACCCGCTTACTCGGTCTTCTCCTTCTTCACGACGCACCA
>Ga0307505_10002091_pt1 | contig 14512 bp, 13 predicted proteins | sample 23_S_MG_FD_202183 | JGI IMG/M metagenome (GOLD analysis project Ga0307505, IMG submission 202183) | Soil microbial communities from Populus trichocarpa stands in riparian zone in the Pacific Northwest, United States - 23_S | ecosystem: Environmental > Terrestrial > Soil > Riparian zone > Trees...
TCAGCCTGGGCTCGCGCCTCCTCGGTGACGCGCGCGCCGGAAAGCATGCGGGCGATCTCCTCGCGACGGCTTTCGGTGCCGAGCATCGCAAGCCGGGTAACGACCCGCTCAGGGCCGGAGCCCACCTCGGCCATCTTGGAGAGGAGCAAATGGCGGTCGGCGCGGCCGGCGACCTGGGGCGAGTGCGTGACGGTGAGGACCTGAAGTCCCCGCGCCAAGCGCTGAAGCCGCTCGCCCATGGCGTCCGCGACCGCCCCGCCCACGCCCGTGTCGATCTCGTCGAACACCAGCGTCGGCGCCGATCCGCTCGCGGCCAGCACGACCTTGAGCGCCAGCATGAAGCGCGCGATCTCGCCGCCGGACGCCACCTTCGCAAGCGGATTGAGCGGCGTGCCGGGGTTGGCGGCCACCAGGAACTCGACGCGGTCGCGCCCGTGCGGACCGGCGAACGCGGGATCGGTCTCGACCGACACCTCGAAGCGGGCCCGCTCCAGCCTAAGTGGAGGAAGCTCGGCGAGCACCGCGGCGGCGAGCCGCCTGGCGTGTTTTCGGCGGGCGCGCGACAACGGCATCCAGCCACCCCGGCTCGAAGTTCTCGGTCTCGATTCCGCTGCTCAGTCCCGGCGACGACGCCGCCGTGCTCGACGTCTTCTACACCCGCCTCTGGTACGCGGCGCGACGCGCCGACCTGCACCTGGACGGCGACATCACCGACGACTGGCGCACTCCCGCCCGCCTGCAGGATGCGCTGCGCCAGGTCGGCGCGACGCTCAGCCTCAAGCCGAGCGAGAGCGACGCGCTCGCCGCGTCGGCGCACCTCGAGCGCTACTGCGCCGGCGAGTCGATCCTGCGGCCCGGGATGGTCCCGACCGACACCCGCTTCATCCTGTCGGGGTCGGTGATGCTCGGCATCCCGACCGAGAACCACGGCTTCGTGCAGGTCGCGATCCTCACCAAGGACGACGCCATCGGCATCACCGCGCTCTCGCGCACCCAGACGATCTCTCGCGCGGTCGCGATGAGCGAGGTCGACGTGGTCGTGCTGCCGGTGCTCGTGCTCGACGAGATCGTGCGGATGCACGCCGTCGTCGCCCGCGAAATCGTGCGCGAGAGCGAGAACCGGGTGCAGCAGGCGCGCGTCGCGCTGCAGGCCGTGGGCGAGAAGCTCCCCTTCGGCCGGCGCGTGCTCGGCTGATCGGGGTCACCGCCCATATCGGAATACATGCCGCTCAGGCTATATGGCCGAGCGACGGGACAGGCGCGCGACATCGCCCCGCGCCGGTCACAGCTCGCGCCTGGCGTCACCCCCTGATCGCGGGATCGTCCTCGTTCCACTTCTCGATGCCCTGCACGACCCAGAAGGCGAAGAAGAGGGCGAGAGCGGCGGCTTCGGCGAGCAGGATGATCGGGATGCCGCCTTCCGCCGCCGGCAGGAATGCGATGTACGCGACGAGCACCGCCGCGAGCAGTGCCGCGATGGCCGCATAGAGCACGCGAAACACCGGCGCCGGGGGCGCGCCACCCCGCGGGAACGCGCTCATGACGGAGACCGCGGCGAACAGTGCGAAGAACGCAATGGTGGCGACGAAGTGCCCCTGCTGCAGGAACGCGTCGCGCGCGAACACCCACGTCCCCGCGACGACGCCGAGCACGACGACGGTGAACACGAGCGACAGCCAGATCGCGGCCAGCGATACCTGGCGCAGCGCGCCGAGCAGCAGCACCACCAGCACGACGAGCACGCCGACGATGAGGTAGGTGATGACGCCGTTCGCGGCATCCGCTTCGTGGGCCGGAGGGAAGCACCGATGCGGGCAGGGTGCGTCGACGCCCGGGATCGAGCCGGGCACGACCGTCGTCGGCACCAGCGCGATCAGCGGTGCGAACAGGGCGACGGCGTCGAGGAGCCCACGCTCGACCCCACGGCCCGAGAGTGCGATGAGGGCGAGGGATGCCGCGATGAGCGCTCCGACGAGCGCGGTGCGCGCCGGGGTGTAGTAGTAGTCGCTGACGGAGGTGAGCCACCCGACGTCGGCCGCCGCCAGCAGGACCGAGACGAAGATGACGACGACCGTGCCGGCGACCCCGATGCGCAGGTAGCGGTAGGTGCGCTCGAGCGAGGTCGACGGATCCGGCTGCGCCATGCGCCTCACCCTACCGAGCAGCGCTTGATCGCTTGTCGCCGAGCATGCCCGTTTGTTGCCGAACAGCCCGTTTGCTGCCGAGCATGCCCAGGCGAGGTCGGCGAGAAACAGGCGAAGTCGGCGGGAGAAAGACGAGGTCGGGCGGGATGCCGAGCGGGTCCACGCCGCAGAAGTTAGCCTGATCACATCAAACGTCGAAGGGGGAGTCATGGCAGCTGACGCGATCGTCGTGGGTGTGACGAGTCGTCCGGTCTCGCAGCGGGTGACGGACTGGGCGGCCGATCTCGCCGCCGCCGAGGGCCGCGAGCTCGTGCTGGTGTCGGTGGTGGGCGGTTCGATCGGCACGGTGGGCGCAGAGGAGGTGCTGCGGCTCGCACTGGCGAACGCGCAGGCGCTGGCCGACAAGGAGGCCGAGCGTCTGACCGGCCAGGGCCTGAACGTGAGGGTGAGCGTCTCGAACGGCAACCCGACCGCGGTGCTGATCGAGGAGTCGGAGGATGCCGCGGTGCTCGTCATCGGCAGCGACGTCGGCGGCGAGGGTCATCACGGCCGCCGCGGTCCGCACGGGCGCCGCGCCGTCGCGGGCGCGCACTGTCCCGTGGTCGTCGTGCCCGACATCGACGTCTCGGCGTTCTCGGGGGTGGTGGTCGGCCTCGACGGATCGGAGGTGTCGCAGCGTGCTCTCGTGTTCGCCGCGAAGCAGGCCGCGAGGCTGGGAGAGACGCTCACCGCGGTGGCGGTATGGGAGCCGGTGCCCCTGACCGCCGACTACGGCTTCGGCGGAGGGAGCTACTACCCCGAGTTCTACCTGACCGACCTCCAGCAGCAGACCGAGGCCATGCTCGACGCGCTGCTCGAGGACACGCGCGCGGAGTACCCCGACCTCCGGATCGAGACCCATGTCGTCGAGGGCGATCCGGGCATCGAGATCAACACCGTCGCCCGCACCGCCCGGATCGCCGTGGTCGGCACGCACGGCCACACCGGCCTCGCGCGCCTGCTTCTGGGTTCGGTGAGCGAGCACGTGCTGGCCGAGCTGGTGACGGTCACCGCGGTCGTGCGCTGAGCGAGCTGCGGGTGCGCTCGGTGACGGAAGAGCATCTCCGGGGCATGGTCGGCGTGGGAGGGGGCATGGGCGGCGTGAAGGGCTCTGGCGGGCGCAAGTGGGCTGGGGCCGTGCGCATCCGGCTCGATATCGCCTACGACGGCACGCACTTCCGCGGCTGGGCGCGCCAGCCCGGGCTGCGGACCGTGCAGGGCACGCTCGAGGACGCGCTCGCGCGCATCGTGGGCGGTGACCCGCGGCTCGTGGTCGCAGGGCGCACTGACGCCGGTGTCCACGCGACCGGCCAGGTCGCGCACCTCGACCTCGACGACGCACAGCAGACCCGGCTCGCGGCGCGGCGCCCGCGCCCCGCTCCCGACGCCGGCCCGCACCCCGACGACGCCCCTGCCCCCGCTTCGAGCGCCGCGTCTCGCCTCCGTGCCGTCGATGCGGTCACCGCGCTCGCGGTGCGCGTCTCGGGGGTGGTCGGTGCGTATCCCGACGTCAGCGTGCACCGGTCGACGCTCGCTCCCGAGGGGTTCGACGCACGATTCTCGGCGGTGTGGCGCCGCTACGTCTACCGCATCGCCGACCGCATCTCCGGCTACGACCCGCTCGAGCGTCATCGGACGACCACCGTCCGCGGTGCGCTCGATGAGACCCGGATGGGCGCCGCAGCCGGCAGCCTCATCGGACTGCACGACTTCGCGGCGTACTGCAAGCCCCGCGAGGAGGCGACGACGATTCGCACGCTGCTCGAGTTCGACTGGCACCGTGATGCGGACGGCGTGCTCGTCGCCAACGTCAAAGCCGACGCGTTCTGCCACAGCATGGTGCGGGCGCTCGTCGGCGCGTGCGTCGCGGTCGGCGAGGGACGTCTCGGCGCCGATGACATCGTCGACATCCGCGATGCGCGCGAGCGCGTCCCCGAGGTGAAGGTGCTGGCCGCACGCGGTCTCACCCTCACCGAGGTGGGGTACCCGGCCGACGACCTCCTGGCCGATCGCGCCGAGCGGACACGCGCACGACGCGAACGGGAAGGGTGAGCCGACAGTGCACGCGCAGCCCATTCCCCCAGGCGACCGCCTGGTCGTACCGGATGTCCTCCGTGGCGTCGCTCTGCTCGCCATGCTCATCGCGCACGCCAAGCCGTTCCTGGTCGACATACCCGGCGCGGTGAACTTCACGATGGGGAACATCAACGACCTCGCCTCGCCGCTGTTCGCGCTCGTGATGGGCTTGTCGGCGCAGATCCTGGCGCAGCGCACGCCGGCGGATCGACGAGGACGGATGCTGCTGCAGCAGGCCGCGCGTGGCCTCGTGCTCGTCGCGCTCGGGGTCTGGATGAGCACCTGGGGCAGCTGGGTCGCGGTCGTGCTGTCCTTCCTCGGGCTGCTGCTGCTGGTGGGCGTGCCGATCCTGCTGCTGTCGACGCGGTGGGTCATCGTCGTCGCCGTGGCGGTCACTGTGCTCAGCGACCCGGTGAACGCGTGGGCGCGGGCGACCCTCTGGCCCCTCGTGTCGCCGTCGCCGGTGTTGATGCAGCTGTCTTGGTGGCTCGTCCTCGGCACGCCGTACCGGCTCATCAACCTGCTGCCGTTCTTCCTGCTCGGCGCGCTCCTGATGCGCCATGGCATGAAGCGCGATCGGGCGCTCTGGGTGATGGCGGCCGTCGCCCCGGTCGCCTACCTGGTGCGGCCGCTGCTGACGAACGTGTTCGACGTGCCCGATCCCGTCTCGGGCAGCTACCCTGACACCCTGCACGACGTGGGGCTGGTCTTCGCGACCTACGTCGTGATCGTGCTCCTCGCAACGGTGCGAAGCCCCGGCCCGGCGCGGGTCATCGACATCGCGTTCGAACCGTTCCGCGCGATCGGCGCCGTCGCGTTGAGCCTGTACCTGCTGCATGTGGCGATGCTGGGGTTCTGGCTGCAGCCAGGGTTCGACTCGACGGCGGGCAACGACATCGCGCGCTGGTCGGTGGTGGTGCTCGCGACGGTGATCGCGGGTTGGCTGTGGTGGCGGTTCATCGGTGCCGGACCTGTGGAGTGGCTCCTCGGCTGGGTCACCGGGCGGCCGAAGCGCTGGTCGCGCGATTCCGTGCCCCCCGCGTCGGCGCTCGGGGACTGACGTGTCCGGCTTCGAGTGTTCTGTGCGTCACGGCGTCGTCACCACCCCGTCATGCTGCCGCCGTATGGTGGAGGCGAGATGAGGGTCATTTCGTACAACCTGCGCAAGCATCGCGCCGCCGCCGAGCTGGTCAATCTCGCCGAGCGGTACGCCGCCGACGTGCTGTGCCTGCAGGAGGCCGACACCACCGACATCCCCGAGCACATCGGCGGGCTGCGGCTGGCCGACTCGACGCGGCGCAACCGCCTCGGCCTCGCCGTCTACTACCGCGAGAACACGTATCGAGCGATCGAGGTCCGGTCGCTCGCGCTGAAGAAGTCGATTCACGACCGGGTGCTCAAGCCTGCAGAAGAGCGGATGCTGGGGGTGAGGCTCCACGACATCGACGAGAATCGGCATTTCATCGTGGCGTCGTTCCATGCCGCTCCGCTCACGGCGCTGAACTCGCTGCGGCGCCACCAGATCCGCACCGCGCTCACCGAGCTGCAGCAGCTGGGCGAGGGATTGCCGGCCCTCATGGTCGGCGACTACAACTACCCGGTGTTCAAGGAAGCCCTCGGCCAGAAGGTGCGCGAGCAGGGGTATGAGCTCAACCTCAGCGATTCGCGCACGTACACGCGGTACCGGTTCTTCCGCGGGCACTATGACTTCGCGACCTCCATCGGGTTCGAGATCGACCGGGTGCGGACGCTGCCCCAGGGCCTCAGCGACCATCTGCCCATTCTCGTGACCGCGCGTTCGCCGCGGGCGTCACGCAGCGTCGCCGCGGCAGGCACAGAGGCCGCGGAAGGCGCGGCGGGCGCGGCCTGAACCGCAGGCGAGACTCCCGCTCGGAGTCGTCGACTGTCGTTGGGTGCGATCGGGACGGTGCTGTGGGAGGATCGCCTCATCCAGATCCGCCAGCGCCACCAGGGCGCGACGAGCGGCCCGGGGGCGCGAGCAGAGTCGCCGCGCGATCGAGTCGCCGTTGACGAGAGCACACCCCGGCACCGAGTGGTGCCGTCCACCCCCCGAAGGACACACAAATGAGTTTTCTCGCGTTCATCATCCTCGGCCTCATCGCCGGGGCCATCGCCAAGTTCCTGATCCCGGGCAAGCAGCCCGGCGGCATCATCGTCACGATGCTGATCGGCGTCATCGGCGCGCTGCTCGGCGGCTGGATCGGCAGCGCCCTGTTCGGCATCGGCCTCGAAGAGTTCTGGTCGTGGCAGACCTGGCTCGTCGCGATCATCGGATCCGTGGTGTTCCTGCTGATCTGGGGGCTCATCTTCGGCCGCAAGAAGGCCGTGTAGCACCTGCTTCACTCGAGGGCCCGTCGCTTCGGCGGCGGGCCCTCGTGGCGTCCCGGCCGAGGGGCCCGCGGGTCACCGGACCGACGCGATCGCGTCGCGGAGCGATTCGCCGAAGGACTCGGCCGAGAAGCGGTCGGCGTTGGCGCGGATCGCGTCGGCATCCCAGTCGCCGGGGAAGGCTCGCACACCGCGGATGACCGCGTCGACGGACTCCTCATCGACGAAGACGCCGGTCACGTCCTCCACAGTCGAGTCCAGGAAGCCGCCCCGTCTCACGACGAGCACGGGGCGACCGAATGCGTTGGCCTCGACAGGGGTGAGGCCGAAGTCCTCGCGAGACATCGACGTGAGCGCGCGCGCATTGCCGTACAGCCAGCGCAGTTCGGCTTCGGACGCCTGCGCCACCGCAGTGACGTTGGCGGGCAGCGTGCGCGACGGCGCCAGGCCGACGACGACGAGCCGCTCGTCCGGCATCCGTGCGAACGCATCGATCACCAGGGACATCCCCTTGTAGCCGCGAGGCCGGCTGACCGCGAGGAAGTAACCGGGCGCGATCCCCCCCACCGGGTCCTGTGCGCCCTCGACATCGAGCGAGAGCGGCGGATGGACGACCTCTGCGTCGATCCCGTACACACGACGGATGCGGTCGGCGACCGACGCCGAGTTCGCGATGTACGCGTGCGCCGTGCCCGCGGCACGGCGATCCCAGGAGCGCAGGGCGGGCGAGAGGGCGTCGAGCGCGAGGCGCACGCCGGCGTTCTGACCCTGCAGGTAGTCGTCGCGCTGATAGAGCCAGCGAGCGGGGTTGTGGCAGTAGACGATCTTGCGTGTGCCCTCCGCCGCGCGCAGGCCGTGCGACCAGCCGGACGAGCTGCACACGAGCACGTCCGCGTCGACCGGGGCCATGCGCGACCACGCGGGAGCCAGGAGCGGGAGCGCACGGCGCATGTCGCGTCGCAGTGCTCGCAGCGCACGGGATCCGCTCTCGCGGACGGGGAACTCGTCGAAGCCGGCGAAGGTCTGTTCCGGGGCGTGGACCGATGTCACGACCTCACGCGCGTGCAGCTGACGGGCGATCTCGAGCGCGACCCGCTCCGCGCCCCCACGCTGCGTCAGATAGTCGTGTGCGACGACGATGTCGGTCGCCGGCTCGCCGTCGGTGCTCACGGGGCCGACTCTGCGGTCAGAATGCCGTCTCTCCCGGCCGAAGCACGGCCTTGACCGTCTTGAGCAGGATGACGAGGTCGCTCACGAGCGAGTAGTTCTCGATGTACGACAGATCGAGACGGACCGAGTCCTCCCACGACAGCGCCGAACGGCCGCTGACCTGCCAGATGCCGGTGATGCCCGGCTTCATGAGGAAGCGCCGGTGGACGTGATCGTCGTATTGATCGACCTCCGACTTCAGGTGGGGGCGCGGGCCGACGAGTGACATGTCGCCGGCGATCACGTTGAGCAGCTGTGGAAGCTCGTCGAGGCTGTACCGCCGCATGAAGCGGCCGACGACGGTGACGCGCGGGTCGTCGCGCAGCTTGAAGAGGACCTCGTTGCCGGTGTCGCGATCGATGTCGCGCAGTGAGGGCAGCTGGTCCTCGGCGTCGGCGACCATCGTGCGGAACTTCAGCATGCGGAACGAGCGACCGTGCAATCCGACGCGCACCTGGCTGAACAGGATCGGTCCCGGGCCGGACGCGCGCACCAGGACGGCGAGGACGAAGGCGAGCGGGAGGAGCAGCACGATCCCGACCAGGCTCATCAGCAGATCGGCCATCCGCTTGACCAGCCGCTGCCCGGCGCTCAGCCGCGGGATCTCGACGTGGATGAGCGGGAGACCCGCGACGGGGACGGCGTGGATGCGAGGACCTGCCACGTCGATGATGCTCGGCGCGAGCACGAGGTGCTGGTGACCGGCCTCCAGGCCCCACGAGATCTGCTTGACCTTCGTCGCTCCGAGGTGGTCGGCACTGGCGATCGCGACGGTGTCGGCACCGGTCGTCGCCATCGCCGACTCGATGTCGTCGACGGTGCCGAGCACCGGGACGTCGGTGCCGACGATCCTGCCGCGGGCGGTGCCGTCGGCGAGGCACGCTCCGACCAGCGAGTATCCCGCGTCGGGTGAGCGGATCAGCGCCTGCGCGAGGTCGGCGACCGAACTCTCCGATCCGACGAGCAGGAGGCGCGCGGTGTACCGGCCGTGGCGGCGCTGTCGGACCAGCCACTGTCGCCACAGCCAGCGCGAGCATTCGAGAAGGGCGAGCCCGAGCGGAAGCGAGACGAGCAGATAGCCGCGTGCGAGGTCGACGCGCAGCAGGAACGCGATGATCGCGACGGCGCCGAACACGCGCAGGCTCGCGTCCGCGACCCGCCGGTACTCGAGCGTGCCCGATCCGACGATGCGGGAAGAGCGGGAGTCCGAGAGGGCGAGCAGCCACATCCACGCGATGACGAGGACGGCCGACATCGCCGTGTATGAGAAGGTGCCCAGCGCGCTGTCCGGACTGATGGCGATGCTGGTGCCGAACGATTCGAATCGGAACAGCTGCGCGCCGGTCACCGCGATGATGATGATGAGCAGATCGGAGACCCAGATCCGGCGCGCGAGGTTGCGGCGCCAGTCGAGGGTCGCGGTGCGGGGTGCGGGCACCGTCGCCACGGAAGCCGCTGCACCCTGCGTCTGCCCTGTCACAGCCAGCGCCATCTGGACTCGCTCTCCCCGTCGGCTCTCCGCACGTCGTCCGCCGCGCTGGTGCCGGCCGGGCGAGCGGCACTTCACGTCTCCCCAGAGATCCCGCGGCGTTCCGCCCAAGAATACCACTCGAACGAGCTCAGCGGCGGCGTCGCCTCACGGTCTGCCCATGCCGTGATAGGTCCAGCCGGCGGCGCGCCACGCGGCAGGGTCGAAGGCGTTGCGACCGTCGATCACGATGCGGCCGGTCGCCAGGGTCGCGGCGTGCTCGGGGGAGAGCTCCCGGCGATACAGGTCCCACTCCGTGACGAGGAGCACCGCGTCGGCGCCGCGAAGGGCCTCGTCACGATCTTCGACGTAGGTGAGCTGCGGATGCAGGCGGGCGGCGTTGCCGAGTGCCTCGGGATCAGTCACCGTCACCCGGGCGCCCAGGCCGCGCAGGCGCACGGCGACCTCCAGCGCAGGGGAGTCGCGGACGTCGTCGCTATGGGGCTTGAACGCCGCACCCAGCACCGTCACGTTCTTGTCGAACACCGACCCGCCGAGGGCGTCGACCACCAGCTGCACCGCGCGCTCGCGGCGGCGCAGGTTGATCGCATCGACCTCGCGGAGGAAGTTCACCGACTCGCCGCGACCGAGCTCCTCCGCGCGAGCGGCGAACGCGCGGATGTCCTTGGGCAGGCATCCCCCGCCGAACCCGATGCCCGCGCCCAGGAAGCGGCGGCCGATCCGCGGGTCGTGCCCGATCGCGTCGGCGAGCTGGGTGACGTCGGCGCCGGCGACCTCGGCGATCTCCGCCATCGCGTTGATGAAGCTGATCTTGGTGGCCAGGAATGCGTTCGCGGCGACCTTGACGAGCTCCGCGGTGGCGTAGTCGGTGACGATGAACGGGGTGTCCTTCGCCACGGCCGTGTGGAACACCTCGCGCAGGATCCGCGCGGCCCGCCGCCCCGCCTCACTCGCCACGCCGGTCGAAGCGTCGAACGGCACCCCCACCACCAGGCGGTCAGGGTCGACGGTGTCCTGCACCGCCCACCCCTCACGGAGGAACTCCGGGTTCCACACGAGCGTCGCCCCTCGGTCCGCCACCCGCGGCGCCAGCATCGCCGCCGTTCCCACGGGCACGGTCGACTTGCCTGCCACGATGTCGCCCGGGCTGAGGTGGGGCAGCAGCGCGTCGACGGCGGCGTGCACGTAGCTGAGGTCGGCGGCGTCGCCGTCTCGCTGCTGCGGGGTGCCGACGCCCACGAAGTGCACCGCGGCGCCCTTCGCCGCTGCGGGGTCGGTGGTGAACCTCAGCCGCCCCGATGCGATGCCCTCCGACAGGATCTCCTGCAGACCCGGCTCGAAGAACGGCGCCTGGCCCGCGGAGAGGGCCGCGATCTTCCTCGCGTCGACATCGATGCCGATCACGTCGTGCCCGATCGACGCCATCGCCGCGGCGTGCACCGCGCCGAGGTATCCGCACCCGATGACCGACAGTCTCATCCCGCTCCTTGCCCCGGTGACCTTCCATGCATACCAGAGTCGTATGCCGCGCATGCTCGCGGGGATCGAACAATGTGGTTCGGGCGGGTTGCGACCCTGAATAGGCTGGACCGGTCGAAGGGAGGGCTGACGTCGTGAACGATGTGATGACGCCGTCCGTTCTCGTCGAAGCCCTCGGCACGACGGTGCGCATCGATCTCGCCGGGCAGCCCGACGCTCACGTGCGGGCCGTCGAGCGGGCGTGGCAGGATGCGGCGACCACCGGAACCGAGCTCGCGAACATCGTGGCCGGGCACGAGATCGCAGATCTCACCGGCCTGCTGTCCGACCTCTCACAGCGCGTGACGCTCTCGGCGATCGCGGCGCGACGCGGCGAACTGTGGATGCTCCACGCGGCGGGCGTGGCACTGCCGGACGGCCGGGTCGTGGTGTTCGTCGGGCCGTCCGGTCAGGGCAAGACCACGGCATCCCGCGCTCTGGGTTCGACGTACGGCTATGTGTCCGACGAGACGGTCGGGATCGACGGAGCGGGCCGGGTCTGGCCGTACCGGAAGCCGCTGTCGATCATCGAGCGCGACGCCTGGCCCAAGGTGCAGCGGGCGCCGTCCGAGGTCGGGCTGCTCCCGCTTCCCGATTCCGAGCTGCGGCTCGGCGCGATCGTGCTGCTCGACCGGCGGCCGGATGCCGCCGACGATCCGAAGGTCGAGATCGTCGACCTCGGCGATGCGCTCGAAGAGCTCACAGCCCAATCGAGCCAGCTTGCGGCCATGCCCGCGCCGTTGCAGTCGATCGCCTCGCTCGTCGCCGCCGTCGGCGGGGTGCAGCGCGTGACCTATCGCGAGGCCGCATCGCTCGTCCCGCTCGTGCCCGCGCTCGCGGGACGCGCACCGCAGGCCGCAGAGATCGCGCCTGAGCTGTCCGCGGGTCGCACCGGTCGCCCGGCTGCGTATCACCGCACTCCCGTTCAGGACGCACTCGCACTGCGCGACCCCGATCGCATCGCGGTGTTTCAGGAGAGCGAGACCGGATACGGCATGCTCCGCGTCGTCGCCGGCGTTGCGCCGGCGCTCTGGCGTGCGGCGGACGGCGCGACGTTGGATGATCTCATCGACGCAGCCGTCGACGCCTACGGTGCTCCCGAGGGGGCGGACACGGCATTCCTCGTCCGCGCCGCCCTCGACGATCTCGTCGCCGAGGGCCTCATCGAGCTGCGGCCAGCGAGGATGGACTCGGAGCGCTGACCCCACCGTCATGCACCGCACACTCAGGCAAAGTCGCGTAGCCTTGCGGCGTGACTGGGGATGGGACGCCGGTGTCTCGGCGAGGCGCCACGCGCGCGAGAAGACGGTGGTATCAGCGCGTCTGGCTGTGGATCCTCCTCGCCATCGTCCTCATCGTCGCCGCTGCCGCGGTGGCGGGCGCGATGCTGGTCCCGAAGGTGTTCGCCGTCAGGGACGCGATGGAGGCGGCGATCCCGCTCGCTTCGGACGCACAGACGCAGATCCTCGCCGGAGACACCGCGGCATCCGCCGCGACGGTCTCTGAGCTCAGCGCGCACGTCGATGAGGCGCGCGAGCACACCGAGTCGCCCCTGTGGACGATGGCCGAGGTACTGCCGGTCGTCGGCGCGAATCTCGCCGCTGTCCGTCAGACGGTCGCCGCGGTCGACGAGCTGGTGACGGATGCCGTCGCGCCGGCCACGACGCTCAGCCTCGAGGCGCTCAAACCCCGCGACGGCCGGTTCGATCTCGCCGCGCTGCAGGAAGCCGGTGCGGTGGTCGACACCGCGGCGGAGGCCGTCGCCTCAGCGCGCGCGACCCTGGACGGCATCGATCGCGACGGTCTCATCGGTCAGGTGACGTCGGCGGTGGACCGGCTCGACACGATGCTGACCAAGGTCGAGCCCATGATCGGGCCCGCGCAGACCGCGCTGCAGCTGCTGCCGCCGGCGCTCGGCGCGGAGGGTCCGCGCAACTACCTCTTCCTCTTCCAGAACAATGCCGAGTCGCGCGGCACGGGCGGCAACCCGGCGGCGATCGTGCTGCTGCACGTCGCCGACGGCGAGATCTCGATCGCCCAGCAGGCCTCCAGCGACGACTTCAACAACCGGCGCCCCGAGCCGATCATCCCTCTCGACCCGGGCACGGAGGCGCTCTACGGCGACAAGATCGGTCGCTACATGCAGGACGTGATGCTCACACCGGACTTCACCGAGAGTGCGGACATCATGCAGGCCTTCTGGGCGGAGTCGTTCGGGACCCCCCTCGACGGGGTCGTCTCGTTCGATCCCGTCGCGCTGTCCTACCTGCTGCAGGCGACCGGGCCCGTGACGCTCACCACCGGCGACGTCCTCACCGGCGAGAACGCCGTGCCGATCCTGCTGAACGAGGTGTACGCGCGCTTCCCCGATTCCGAGATGCAGGACGCGTTCTTCGCCGCCGCGGCCGTGTCGATCTTCGACGTGGTCAGCTCGGGAGCGGGGGACCTGGATGCGCTGCTCGCCGCGTTCACGCGCGCCATCGACGAAGGCCGGCTCATGTATGTGCCGACCGCCGCGGAGGAGGCCGAGTTCATCGCGGGGACGCGCGTGTCCGGCATCCCGCCGCTGGACAATGCGGAGCAGACGATGCTCGGCGTGTACGTCAACGACATCACCGAAGGCAAGCTCGACTACTACGTGGACCTGTCTGTGGCGGCGAGCTCCGATCAGTGCCAGGTGGAGGGCGCACCGACCTTCGCGGCCACCGCGACACTGACGAACACCCTCGATCCGGCCGCCGTCGCCGGTCTCGCCACGTACATCTCGCCGGCACGGTTCTTCCCGAAGGGCTGGGTGACGACCGACCTCGTCCTGTACGGACCCGTCGGCGCCGAGTTCGCATCGGCGACCGTGGACGGCCAGCCCGTGGCCGTCACCGCGCTGACCCACCTGGACCGGCCGGCCGTCAAGATCACCGTCATGAACCAGCCCGGCCAGACCCACACCGTGACCGCCGTCTTCACCGGTGATGCGGACGAGGACTACGGGCCGCTGACCGTGCAGCACACGCCGATGGTGCGGCCGACCGAGGTCACGATCGACACGCCCGGCTGCTGACCGGCGTCGGCGCGCTGCTCATCGGCCCCGCGGTGCAGGGGGTCACTGCGGCGCGGGGTCGCGGACGGCGCGCTGCCCGCGGAAGACGACGAAGTGATAGAGCACGAAGCGCACGAGGACGACGATCGCGATGCTGGCAAGGTTGACGACGTTGACCGCGATGGCGCCCGGTGCGCGACCGAGGAGCACCTCGGCGACGGCCACACCCACCCAGACGAGCGCGGCGCCGAGCACCGTGCACGCGGCGTTGGTCACGAGGAACAGCGCGACCTCGGTCGTGCGACCGTGCTTGCCGCGCGAGCGGAACGTCCACTCCCGGTTGCCGAAGTACGCGTTGACGAGCGCCACGAGCGACGCGACGACCTTGGCGGCGACGACATCCCATCCGAGCGCGAGGAAGAGCAGGTTGAACACCGCGATCTCGATGATCGTGCTGATCGCGCCGACCGTCAGGAACCGCGCGCCGAGCCCGGCGAGACGGCGGTAGCGGATGCGACGGGACATGACTGCATTACGCTACTACGGAGCCTGCGGCCACATCGCGGGTGCTTGACAGCTGGGAGTCTGGGCGTGCCCGTCAGCCATCTCGTGGTCGTGATGCCGGCGTACAACGAATCCGAAGGCATCCCG
>Ga0307505_10002092_pt1 | contig 14507 bp, 17 predicted proteins | sample 23_S_MG_FD_202183 | JGI IMG/M metagenome (GOLD analysis project Ga0307505, IMG submission 202183) | Soil microbial communities from Populus trichocarpa stands in riparian zone in the Pacific Northwest, United States - 23_S | ecosystem: Environmental > Terrestrial > Soil > Riparian zone > Trees...
GCTTGATGCGCTTGGAGGTGTCCTGGATCTGGTCGCGGATCGAGTTCATGCCGCCGATGGTGTTCTGCACCGCCTGCAAGCCGGTCTCGGCCGCCTGCAGCGATTGCGCCGCCACCATCGCGGTGCGCTGCGCCTGCGCCGACACCTCGTTGATGCGCCCGGCCATCTGCAGCACCGATTCGCCGGTGTCGCGGATCTCGCGCAGCTGCTCGGTCGAGGTGGCCAGCAGCTCGGTCGAGGTCTGCTCCACCTGCTGCGTGGTGTCGGTCACGCGCGCCACCGTGCTCTGCACCGCCGACACCAGCGTGCGCAGCTCTTCCACCGTGTAGTTGACCGAGTCGGCGATGGCGCCGGTGATGTCTTCCGTCACCGTGGCCTGCTGCGTCAGGTCGCCTTCGGCCACCGTCTGCAGCTCGTTCATCAGCCGCAGAATGGCGGCCTGGTTGGCGTCGTTGACGCGCTTGGCTTCCTGCTCCTGGCGTTCGGCTTCGATGCGCTGGCCTTCGGCGAACTGTGCCCGCGTGGTCTGGTCGCCGACGAAGAGCCTGAGGATGCCGGCACCGCCGGCCAGCAGCAGCAGCGCCGACACCGCCATCACGCCGAGGTGCAGGCCGCCCAGGCCCCCGGTCGCAGCCAGGCGACCCTGCAAGGTCTGCAGTCCGGTGCGCAGCGGCACGTTGTCGGCGAGGATCACCGTCTGCGCATCGCGGGCCGCCACCAGCCCCCTCAGGTTGGCCAGGATCGCGTTCGACTGCGCCTGCGCGGCATCGTGCTGCCGCAGCAGTGCCGCCATGCGCTCGCGCGCCTGCGCGCTGCCGGCGCTCACGCCATCGGCCAGTTCGCGGAATGTCCTGAGGTCGCGACCCAGCAGGAACACGGCTTCGGGGTTGACGCCCTCGACGGTGATGAACTCGCTGGCGCTCTTGCCGATGCGCTGCGTCAGCATCATCAACTGGCCCATCACCGCCAGTTCGGCGGCCGAGGCACCCTGCTGCAGCTTCAGCGAAAACACGGTCTCGGCGGTGTCCAGCAGCTCGCCGGACTGCTGGTTGATGGCGCGTAGCGACTGGCCGACCTCGGTCAGCGCCTTCTGCTGCGTCAGCACGATGGCGGCGTTCCTGTCGGCACGCTCGACCAGCGGCAGCAGCGGATCCACCGCCTCCTGCACCGCGGCCGGCAAGCCGGGCGAGTTGCCGTCACCGGCGGCCAGCGCGCGCACGTTGCGCGTCAGCACTTCGGCGCTTTCCCTCAGTTCCGGAAAGGCCGCCGGGGTGCCGATCATCGCCTGCGACACCGACTTGGCCAAGCGCTGCGACTCCATCAGCGCCTGGCCGATGGAGCTCACCTGCTCGTTGCTGCGCGAGGCCGAACTCAGTGCCAGGAACGTGGACATGGCCAGGCCCAGCAACCCGGCGCCGACCAAGCCGAAGAGCACGCGCTGCTGCTGCTGCGGCCGCAGGTGGCCGATCAGCGGCAGCGGCACCCCGCTGGCCGGCTCGCCGGCAGCCGCGTCCTGCATGCGGGTTTCGCTGAAGTCGCCGGCCATCTCCGACGGTGTCGCCTCGGAGATGATCGACGAGTCGTGCGATTCGTAGCCGGCGCGCGTGTCCGGGGCCTGCGCCGGCGCGGCGCGCATCGACTGCGTGTCCGGGGCCGGGCCTTCCGGATAGGCGGTGACGACATCGTCGAACTGCGAATCGTAGGCCGCGGAATCGGTGCGCGCGTCGCGCGGGCGGCTCGTGATCTTGTCCATGAAGCTCATGTCACCCTCTTCGGTTGATCGTCCTGCTGGGCGTGGCGCCGGCCTCAGCCCGCGACGCCCAGGAACTGTTCGTGGCCGGCCAGTGCCGCCAGCTCGATTTCCTGCCACACGCGCCCGTCGGCATCGCGCCAGCGCGCACCGGCGAAGGCCGGCCGCTCGGCCGGCCCGGCCGCATCGGCGGGCTCGTTGCTCAGCTGATCGGCGTTGCGCAGCCCGGCCAGCTTGTCGACGAGCAGCGCGCAGTTCACGCCCAGCGACGGGTTCAGCGCCAGCAGCCGCGCACCGTCGCCCGACAGCGGGACTGCGGCACGCTGCAGCCCGAGGAACTTCGCCAGGTCGACCACGGCATGCAGCCCGCCGCGCAGGTTGGCCACGCCCGCGAACCACGGCTGGGTGTGCGGTACCGGCAGCACGCTGCCGACGGAGAAGATCTCGCCCGCCTCGTGCAGCGGGAACAGCAGGCCCTGCCCGGCGCATTCCACCGCCAGCCAGGACTGCACCCGCGCCTCGGTGCGTGCCGCCTGCATGCGGCTGGCCAGCCGGCCTTGCAGTTCGCGCAATGCTTCGCGATTGGACATAGGTTAGTCGAAGGCCTTGATCTTGGTCACCAGCTCTTCGGCGTTGACCGGCTTGACGATGTAGTCCCGCGCGCCCTGGCGCATGCCCCAGACCTTGTCGGTTTCCTGGTTCTTGCTGGTGCACATGATCACCGGCACCGCCGACCAGCGCGGGTCGCGGGTGATGGCGCGGGTGAGCTGAAAGCCGTTCTGCCCAGGCATGACCACGTCCATCAGGATCAGGTCGGGCTTGTCCTCGGACAGCCGGCGCATCGCCTCGTCGCCGTTCTCGGCCGTGCGCACGTGGTAGCCGCGCTTGCCGAGCAGTTCGGACAGGTGGTGCAGCTCGGTCTTGGAATCATCGACCAACAGGATCTTCTGGATGGACATGGGCGCTTCCTTGTCAATGGCCCTGCAGGGCATGGAACTGCGGCATCGGCACGGCCGAGCGAAATTCAAGCCGCCTGGCCGCTGAACTGTTCCACAGCGCGCAGCAGCTGTTCCTTGGTAAAGGGCTTGGTTAGGTACTCTTCTGAACCGACCATGCGGCCGCGCGCCTTGTCGAACAGCCCGTCCTTGGAGGACAGCATGATCACCGGCACATGCGCGAACTTCGGGTTGCGCTTGATGATGGCGCAGGTCTGGTAGCCGTCCAGCCGCGGCATCAGGATGTCGCAGAAGATGATCTGCGGGGCATGGTCGTTGACCTTGGCCAACGCGTCGAAGCCGTCCTCGGCCAGCACCACCTCGTGCCCGCCCTGGCGCAGGAAGATCTCGGCGCTGCGCCGGATGGTGTTGCTGTCGTCGATCACCAGCACTTTGGCGCCGGTGGTTGCGGCGGCCGAAGCTTCGATTTCCAAATGAGCTCTCCTCGGTGACGTCGGCAGCGACTCGGCCGGCGAAAGATCAGATTTCGACCATTTCGAAGTCTTCTTTACGGGCGCCGCACTCCGGACAGGTCCAATTCATCGGAATGTCGGCCCAGGCGGTGCCCGGCGCGATGCCGTGCTCCGGGTCGCCGGCGGCTTCGTCGTAGATCCAGCCGCAGATCAGGCACATCCAGGTACGGGTATCGCTCACGACGCCTTGAGATCAGGTCACTACAATGGAAAACGATTGTAGCCACCGCCCCCTGCCAAAAGATTCGGGGTGCTAGGCACATACGCAACATTCCTCAGATTCCGCTAGAGCTTCACGGAAATCTCCGCAAGCCCCCGACGCGCAGGACCCGAACCATGAGCTCAGCCCCCGCCCTGGCCGCCGACACGCCCGATCCGACGATGCAGGAAGCGGCGGCTCCGGCCTGCGTGATGAGCTTCAACGCCAGCGACCCCAGCGGCGCCGGCGGCTTGGCCGGCGACATCGCCACCATCGCCGCGATGGGCGCTCATGCGCTGCCGGTGGTGACCGGCGTGCTCATGCGCGACACCGCCGAGGTCTTCGACCACCACCCGCTCGATGCCGAGGTGGTGGTGGAACAGGCGCGCTCGGTGCTCGAGGACGTGACGCTGGCGGGCTGGAAGGTGGGCTTCCTGGGTTCGGCCGAATCGGTCAGCGCGGTGGCCGAGGTGTTGAGCGACTATCCCGACCTGCCGCTGGTGTCCTACCTGCCGCCGCTGAGCTGGCTGGACGAGGACCAGCAGATGCCCTACCTGGACGCCTTCCGCGAGCTGATCCTGCCCGCCACCGAGGTGTTGGTGGGCAACCACAAGACGCTGACCGACTTCCTGCTGCCCGACTGGGACAGCGAGCGCCCGGCCTCGCCGCGCGAACTGGCGGTGGCCGCCGGCGAACACGGCACGCGCTTCGTGCTCGTCACCGGCGTGATGCTCGCGCCCAAGGGCAGCGAGCAGTTCATCGACAACGTGCTGGCCTCTCCTCAGGGCGCGCTCACCGGCGAGAAGTTCGAGCGCTTCGACGCCGCCTTCGTCGGCGCCGGCGATACGCTGGCCGCGGCGCTGGCCTCGCTGCTGGCCGCCGGCAGCGAACTGCAGGCCGCCGTCGGCGAAGCGCTGGCCTTCCTCGACCAGAGCCTCGATTCGGGCTTCCGCCCGGGCATGGGCAACGTCGTGCCCGACCGCTTCTTCTGGGCCATGCCGCCGGCCGAGGAGGGTGAAGAAGCCGCCGCGGCCGAGGCCCTGGCCGATGATGGTTCCCCCAAGGGAGCCAGCCGCCGTGTCCACTGACAACGCCGCGCTGTTCGAGCGCGCGCAGCGCGTCATCCCCGGCGGCGTGAACTCGCCGGTGCGCGCCTTCCGTGCGGTCGGCGGCACGCCGCGTTTCATCCGGCGCGCCCAAGGCGCCTACATGTGGGACGCCGAGGGCCAACGCTACATCGACTACATCGGCTCCTGGGGCCCGATGATCCTGGGCCACGGCCACCCGGCCGTGCTGGAGGCGGTGCACCGGGCCGCGCTCGACGGCCTGAGCTTCGGCGCACCTACCGAACGCGAGATCGAGCTTGCCGAAGCCATCATCAACCTGGTGCCCAGCGTCGAGCAGCTGCGCCTGGTCAGCAGCGGCACCGAGGCCGGCATGAGCGCGCTGCGCCTGGCGCGCGGCGCCACCGGCCGCAGCAAGATCATCAAGTTCGAAGGCTGCTACCACGGCCATGCCGACGCGCTGCTGGTCAAGGCCGGCTCGGGGCTGGCGACCTTCGGCTTCCCGACCAGCGCCGGCGTGCCGGCCGAAGTGGTGCAGCACACGCTGGTGCTCGAATACAACAACGTGACGCAGTTGGAGGAAGCCTTCGCCACGCACGGGCCGGAACTGGCCTGCGTGATGATCGAGCCGATCGCCGGCAACATGAACTTCGTGCGCGCGTCCGTGCCCTTCATGAAGCGGCTGCGCGAGCTGTGCACGCAGCACGGCGCACTGCTGGTCTTCGACGAGGTGATGACGGGTTTTCGCGTCGCGCTGGGCGGCGCGCAGAGCGTCTATGCCCAGCTGATCCCCGGCTTCAGGCCCGACATGAGCGTGTTCGGCAAGGTCATCGGCGGCGGCATGCCGCTGGCTGCCTTCGGCGCCAGCAAGGACGTGATGAGCCAGCTGGCGCCTCTGGGCCCGGTGTACCAGGCCGGCACGCTCAGCGGCAACCCGGTGGCCACCGCCTGCGGGTTGGCGACGCTGAAGGAGATCGCCAAACCCGGCTTCTTCGAGGCGCTGTCGGCCAGGACGAAGCAGCTCGTCGAGGGCCTGACGAGTGCCGCCCGGCAGGCCGGCGTGCCCCTTGTCGGCGACAGCGAAGGCGGCATATTCGGCTTCTTCTTCACCGATGCGCTGCCGCAGAACTACGGCGGCGTCATGGCCACCGACAAGGAGCGCTTCAACCGCTTCTTCCACGCCATGCTCGAGCGCGGCGTGTACCTGGCGCCGGCGCTTTACGAAGCCGGCTTCGTCAGCGCCGCGCACGGCGCGCAGGACATCGCCGCGACCGTCTCTGCCGCGGCCGAAGCGCTGCGCTGATCAGGCCGGGGAAGAGCGCAGGCCGTAGACCTGCCCGCCCAGAAACAGGTATTCGGCGCGCAGCACCGGGTCGCCCTTCTCGCCGGTGAAGGTGAAGCCGAGCACGCCCAGCGTGTCGCCGACCTTGATCTCCGGCACCTTCCAGGCGTTCATGCGCGTCAGCGGCGCGAGTTCGATCTCCCAGACGCGGTCCTTGCGCGTGGGCAACTGCGCCGCCTTGAGCAACGCCGCGCCGTCGACACCGGCCGACTGCGCCGGCAGCGGGCGGCTCGCCAGGTCGGCGGGCAGCTTCAGGTCGGCGGGCACTTCCAGCATCAGCTCGGCATGCGGGTTGCGCCAGGCGACCTTGGTGGCGCGCCCTTCCAGCCAGATCGGGCGGCCCTGGTCGAAACTGCTCCAGCCATGGTGGGCGTGGGCGGCCAGCGGCGCGGTCAATGCGGCGGCAAGTAGCGATCGACGTTGCATGCTCATCTCCTATTCGTAGGCAATCCAGCGACCGCAGATCATGACAGCCAGCCAAAGCCCCGTCGACACCACGGTCTGAATGCGGGCACCGCGGTCCAGCAATTCCAGGCTGCCGCGGGCATGGAACCACAGTGCATTCAGCCCGGCCAGCAGCACCAGCCCCATCTTGACCACGAAAACGCGGCTGGCCAACAGCTCCTCGGTCTGGCCGGCGAACATCAGCAGCCCGCTGGTACCGAGGATCGCAAAGCCCAGCAGCGACAGCCGCAGCGCCAGCCGCGCCAGGGCGCGCACCGGCAGCTCGGGGCCGAAGCCCCAGACGCGCAGCTCGAACAGCACCAGGTTGCCCAGCAGCAGTGCGATGCCGACGATGTGCACCACCTCCAGCGCCGGGTAGGCCCAGGGGTGCGAGACGATCCAGGCGAACATGTGAGCGATTGTGGCCTCCTAGAATCGGCCGAATGCATATCCACATCCTCGGCATCTGCGGCACCTTCATGGGCGGGCTGGCGGCGCTGGCGCGCGAAGCCGGGCACAAGGTCACCGGCTGCGACGCCAACGTCTACCCGCCGATGAGCGAGCAGCTGCGTGCGCTGGACATCGAACTGGTCGAAGGCTTCGGCCCCGAGCAGATGGCCTTCGCGCCCGACATCTACGTGGTCGGCAACGTGGTCACGCGCGGCAATGCGCTGATGGAGGCCATCCTCGACGCCGGCGCACCCTACACCAGCGGCCCGCAATGGCTGGCCGAACAGGTGCTGCCCGGCCGCCACGTGCTGGCCGTGGCCGGCACGCACGGCAAGACCACGACCACGGCGATGCTGGCCTGGATGCTGGACCAAGCGGGCCTGAAGCCCGGCTTCCTGGTGGGCGGGGTGCCGCTGAACTTCGGCGTGTCGGCGCGATTGGGCCAGGGCAAGCCCTTCGTCATCGAGGCCGACGAGTACGACACCGCCTTCTTCGACAAGCGCAGCAAGTTCGTGCACTACCGGCCGCGCACCGCGATCCTCAACAACCTGGAGCTGGACCACGCCGATATCTTCCCGGACCTGGCGGCGATCGAGACGCAGTTCCATCACCTGGTGCGCACCGTGCCGGCCTCGGGCCGGCTGGTGGTGAACGCGCGCGATGAAGCCTTGCAGCGTGTGCTGGCGCGCGGCTGCTGGAGCGAGCTGCAGCGCTTCGGCACGCGCAAGGAAGAACCCGGCGGCCTGCGCGCGCGCGGCGAGCCGCATGGCTTCGACGTGCTGCGCGGCAGCCTGAAGATCGCGCGCGTCGACTGGCCGCTGCTGGGCGAGCACAACCAGCTCAACGCGCTGGCCGCGCTGGCCGCGGCCGAACACGTGGGCGTGGCGCCCGAGGCCGCGGCGGCGTCGCTGGCCGGCTTCCGGAACGTGCGCCGCCGCCTCGAGCTGCACGGCGAGGCCGGCGGCGTGAAGGTCTACGACGACTTCGCGCACCACCCCACCGCGATGCGCAGCACCGTCGACGGGCTGCGCCGCAAGGTCGGGCTGGAGCGCATCCTGGCGGTGTTCGAGCCGCGCTCCAACACCATGAAGCTGGGGGCGATGAAGGCGCAGCTGCCCTGGGCGCTGGAAGAGGCCGACCTGAGCTTCTGCCTGCAGGGCGACTACGGCTGGAGCGCGCAGGAGGCACTGGCGCCGCTGGGCGAGCACGCCGTCGTCGCCGACACCGTGGACAAGCTGGTGGCCGCGGTGGCCAAGGCGGCGATGCCCGGCGACCATGTGCTGTGCATGAGCAACGGCGGCTTTGGCGGCATTCACGCCAAGCTGCTGGCCGCGCTGCAGGCGAAGCATTGATGGCGGCGACCCATCTTCTGTATCTGCACGGCTTCCGCTCGTCGCCGAAGTCCTTCAAGGCACAGCGGCTGCAGGCCTGGCTGGCGGCGCACCGCCCCGACGTGCACTGGTGGTGCCCGCAACTGCCGCCGTCGCCGCGCGAGGCGATGGACATGCTGCGCGAAGGCACGGCCGGCTGGCCCGCCGCGACATCGGCCGTGCTCGGCAGCTCGCTAGGCGGCTTCTATGCCACGGTGGTGGCTGAAGAGCGCGGCTGGCCGGCGGTGCTGATGAACCCGGCCGTGGACCCGGCGCGCGACCTGGCGGCTTATGTCGGCGAGCTGACGGCCTTCCACACGCCCGAAGAGCGATTCTTCTTCCGCCGCGAATACATCGACGAGCTGCGCGCGATGAGCCCGGCCGCCATCAGCCGGCCCGAGCGCTACTTCGCGATCATCGCCAAGGGCGACGAGCTGCTCGACTGGCGCGAGATGGTGGCGCGCTACCCGGGCGTGAACCTGCGGCTGCTGGAAGGCAGTGACCATGCGCTGTCCGACTACGACGAACACCAACCCCATATCCTGAAGTTCCTGCAGCTATGCGACTGAAACACAAGACCTGCATCGTCACCGGCGCCGCCCAGGGCATCGGCCTGGCCACCGCATTGAAGTTCGCCGAGGAAGGCGCCAACGTCGTGATCGCCGACCTCAAGCCCGAGGGCGTGGACGCGGCGGTGGCGCTGGTGCGCGCCCGCGGCGCACAGGCGCTGGGCTTCGCGCTCAACGTCACCGACCGCGAGGCGCTGGACCACATGGCCGCGGCGGTGAAGGAGCGCTTCGACGGCATCGACGTGCTGGTCAACAACGCCGGCATCGCCAAGGACGCGCGGCTGCAGAAGATGACGCTGGCGCAGTTCGACGCCGTCATCGACGTCAACCTGCGCGGCGTGTTCCAGGCCACGCAGGCGGTGTTGCCGGCGATGCTGGCGCAAGGCTCGGGCGTGATCCTCAATGCCAGCAGCGTGGTCGGCATCTACGGCAACTTCGGCCAGACCAACTACGCCGCCAGCAAGTTCGGCGTCATCGGCTTCACCAAGACCTGGAGCCGCGAGCTCGGGCCCAAGGGCATCCGTGTCAACGCGGTGGCGCCGGGTTTCATCGAGACCACCATCCTGGCGACCATCCCCGACAAGGTGCTGCAGCACATGCGCGAGCAGGTGCCGCTGCACCGCCTGGGCAAGCCCGAGGAGATCGCCAACGTCTACGCCTTCCTGGCCAGCGACGAGGCCAGCTACATCAACGGCGCGGTGATCGAGGTGTCGGGCGGGATGACGGTGTAGGACTTCAGGTCAAACAGAACATCAAGATCGAAGAAGAACCGCGAGTGCAGAGTACGCCCCCACGTAGAACGCGACTGCGTACCACGCGGACGCCTTCATCGAACTCGAACAACCCAACTCCGTACCCAGCAGCTTGGCCGCGAGCAGGACGAGCAGCAGAGCGAACAACGCGATGGCAATCGCGAGAAAGCTTGGGATTCCAGGCATCAGTATGACCGCGGGCGCACCCAACACGGCGCCCGCAAGAAACAAGCTGAGCGAGGCAACCACCCCCGAGATCTTCGGCGCAGGAACCCGTTGACGGCTGGATGCCGCGAGAGACGTGACTCCCAGCAGTTCCAGAAGGGGTCCGAGCCAAAGCTCCATCGCTACTGGGCTTTCAGCCGCGCTTCGTTGAGGGCATTCGCCCGCAGCGATGCCTCACGCTGCAGCAGCCGCCCCGCATAGGCCTCGAAGCTCGGCCGCTTGTCGATGCTGCCGAACATCATGCCCCAGCTCAGCGCCGCGCCCAGCACCACGTCGACGGCCGTGAACTGCTCGCCGCAGACGTAGGGCCCCGGGCGCAGCGCCGTCTCCAGCGCGTCGATCGCATCGGCATACGCGCCGAAGCCGACCATGCGGCTGCGCCCTTCGGGCACCTGCCAGCCCAGCGCGCGGGCGGTGGTGGCCATCTCCAGCGGGCCGGCCACGAAGAACATCCAGCGGTAGTAGGCGGCGCGTGCCGGGTCGCCAGGCGGCGGCGCCAGAGCGCGCCGCGGGAAGCGGTCGGCCAGGTAGGCGCAGATCGCCGCCGATTCGGTGACCACGGTGTCGCCGTCGCGCAGCGCCGGCACCTTGCCCATCGGGTTGACCGCCAGGTACTCGGGCGCCTTCATCGTGCTGCCGTAGTCCAGCCACACGGTGTCGTAGGGCTCGCCCACCTCTTCCAGCATCCAATGCGCGATGCGGCCGCGGGACTGCGGGTGGGTGTAGAAGATCAGTTTGCTCATTGCCATGCTCCCCTGGCTGCAGATCTGCCAACCACGCCGAGATCCGCGTCAGTCAGCGTCCAGTTCCTGAAGCGCAAACCGAGTCTGCCGGATCAGGCCGGGCAACTCGTCGATCAGCGTGCGCCAGACGATCTTCAGGTCGACCCTGAAATATGCATGGGAGAGCACATTGCGCATTTCGTAGGCCGATGCCAACGGCAGATGTGGATGGCGCGCAGCGAAGTCCGGATGGTCGCGCAGGATGTTGCGGCTGGCCTCGCCGATCACCTCGAGATTGCGGATCACCGCGTCCTGCCGCAGCGTATCGCTGTCGAATGCGGATTCGCCAAGCCCGTCGATGTAGCCCTGGATGCGCTCGCCCGCCTGCACGATGTGCCGCAGGTAGTCGCGCAAGCGCTGCGGGTGCCGGCTCATACGCGCCGGGCTTCGGCCAGGATAGTGTCACGCGCATGTTCGGGCAGGGCACCGGGGGTAAGCACATCGACGGGCACGCCCAGCGATCGGCTCAGTTCCAGACGCATGGCGCCAATGTCGAACAAAGTGGTCTCTGCCGTCGGATCGACCAGGATGTCCAGATCGCTCGACTCGGTGTCGGTGCCATGCAACACCGACCCGAACACGCGCGCATTGCCCGCACGATGCGAGGCCACCACGCGGCGGATGGTCTCGCGGTGCGCAGCCAGTGCGATGGAAGGCTTCATGTGCACGCTCGGACAGTGATCGAGCGCCATCATAGGGTGATCATCGTTCAGCCAGAGCGTGCGCCAGTGCTTTGCGGCCGCGACGGCGACGAAAGTCGCGCGGCGTGCACTCAGCTGCCTCTCGGCCCCAGCCCAAGCGGCGACAATCGCGCCCCATGTACGCATTGTTCGAAGACAGCGGCAAATTCCTGGCAGGCCGCCTGATGTCCGAGGCCGAAAGCTCGATGCAGGTCGAGCTCGACTCGGGCAAGCGCGTCAAGGTGAAGGCCGCCAACGTACTGCTGCGCTTCGACGCGCCGCAGCCGGCCGAGTTGATCGCGCGGGCGCAGACGCTGGCGCAGGAGATCGACCTGGACCTGGCCTGGGAATTCGCGCCCGAGGCCGAGTTCGGTTTTGCCGACCTGGCGCGCGAGTACTTCGAGGCATCGGCCGGCACCGACAAGCAGGCCGCGGCGCTGTTCCGGCTGTTCGAGGCGCCGCACTACTTCCGCCGCCTGGGCAAGGGCATGTTCAGGAAGGCGCCGGAAGAAACCGTCAAGGCCGCGCTGCTGGGCATCGAGCGCAAGAAACAACAGGCACTGCAGATCGAAGAGTGGGCGCAGGCGCTGGCGGAGGGCGTCTGCCCGGCGCCGATCCGCGAGCAGCTCTACCGCATCCTCTTCAAGCCCGACAAGAACGGCCCCGAATACAAGGCCGTGGTCGAGGCCACGCGGCGCGCGCAGCGCGCGCCGCTGGATCTGCTGAAGGCCGCCGGCGCGATCGACAGCCCCTACCAGTTCCACTGGAAGCGCTTCCTGTTCGAGACCTTCCCCAAGGGCACGGCCTTCCCGGCACTCGAGGTGCCGCAGATCAAGGAGACGCTGCCGCTGTCGCCGGCGCAGGCCTTCTCGGTGGACGACTCGGCCACGACGGAGATCGACGATGCGCTGTCGGTGCAGGGGCTGGGCTCGGGCACCGTGGTGTTCGGCATCCACATCGCCGCACCGGGGCTGGCGATCACGCCCGATTCTGCCCTGGACAAGGTGGCGCGCGAGCGCCTGTCCACGGTCTACATGCCGGGCTGGAAGCTGACGATGCTGCCCGATGCGGTGGTGCAGGCCTACACGCTGACGGCAGGCTCCGATTGCCCCGCGGTGAGCCTGTACGTGACTTTCGACGAAGCCACGCTGGCGCTGAAGGGCAGCGAGACCCGGCTGGAGCGCGTGCGCATCGTCACCAACCTGCGCCACGACCAGCTCGACAGCGTCATCACCGAAGCCACGCTGCGCGGCGAGGCGCCAGCCGACTATGCCCACGCGGCGGAACTGGCCTTCGCCTTCCACCTGGCCCAGCAGTTGAAGGCGCAGCGCGAAGTGGTGCGCGGCAAGCCCGAGCTGTTCAACCGCCCCGACTACAGCTTCAAGCTCGAAGGCGACGGGGCCGAGCCGAGCGGCGACGAGCGCGTGTCCATCGGCACGCGCGTGCGCGGCGCCCCGCTGGACCTGATCGTCTCCGAAGCCATGATCCTGGCCAACAGCACCTGGGGCGGCTGGCTGGCCGAATGCGGCGTGCCCGGCATCTACCGCAGCCAGGCGGCGCTGGCGCCCGGCGTCAAGGTGCGCATGGGCACGCGACCCGCGCCGCACGCCGGCATGGGCGTGGCGCAGTACAGCTGGGCCAGTTCGCCGCTGCGCCGCTACGTCGACCTGGTCAACCAGTGGCAGATCATCGCCTGCGCACGCCACGGCCGCACCGCGGCGCTGGCGGCGCCCTTCAAGCCCAAGGATGCGGCGCTGTTTTCCATCGTCTCCGGCTTCGACGCCGCCTATGCGGCCTACAACGACTTCCAGAACGCGATCGAGCGCTTCTGGACGCTGCGCTGGCTGGAACAGAACGGCATCGGCGAACTCGAAGCCACGGTGATGAAGGACGGACTGGTACGGGCCGACACGCTGCCGCTGGTGTTCCGTGCGCTGGGCACCGAAAGCCTGCCGCGCGGCACGCGCGTGCGTGTGCGCCTGAGCGGCAGCGACCTGCTGACGCTGGAGTTGCATGCCACGCTGCTGGCGCGCATCGAGGCGCCGGCCGTGCCCGAGGCCGCGCTGGCCGAGCCCGAGGCCGAGGACGAAAGCCCCGATGCCGGGGCGCTGCGCCTGGCCATCGACCTGGACGAACCGGCGGCGGACGACGCACCGCCGGCGGCCGCCGCCTGAGGCCGGGCGCAACGATGGGGTTTCGCGGCCTGAGCACGCTGCACTGGGCGCTGCTGGTATCGGTGGGCGTGCATGCCGCGCTGCTGACGGTGCGCGTGGTCAACCCCGAAGGCTTCAACCGCATCTTCGAGGACACGCCGCTGGAGGTGATCCTGGTCAATGCGCGCTCCACCGAAGCGCCGACGCGCGCGCAGGCCATCGCCCAGGCCTCGCTGGCCGGCGGCGGCGAGGCCGAGAAGGGCCGCGCCACCTCGCCGCTGCCGCCGACCCCGCAGATGGAGGTCGGCGACGCGCCGGCCGACGCACACCGCAAGATCGACAAGCTGCAGGAAGAACAGCAGCAGTTGCTGGCGCAGATCCGCCGCGAGGTGGCGGCGCTGCCGCCGCCCGACCCGTCGCGCGACGATGGCGACCCGCAGCACGCCGAGCAGGAGGAGCGGCGCCGCCAGTTGCTGCGGCTGCTGGCCGAAATCGAAAAGCGCATCAACGACGAGAACGCGCGCCCGAAGAAGCGCTACATCAGCCCGGCCACGCGCGAGGAGGTGTACGCCATCTACTACGACGCGCTGCGGCGCAAGATCGAGGCCCGCGGCACGCGCGACTTCCCCGAATACCGCGGCCGCAAGCTCTATGGCGAGCTGACGATGAACGTCACCGTCGACAGCCGCGGCCATGTGGTGGACGCCGAGATCGTGCGCCCGTCCAGCGAGCGGCTGCTGGACCAGCGCGCGCTGGCCATCGTGCGCGCGGCGGCGCCCTTCGGTCCCTTCAACGCGGCCATGCGCAAGCAGGCCGACCAGATCGTCATCACCTCGCGCTTCCGCTTCACGCGCGACGAAGGTCTGGAAACCACCCTCAGCAATTCGCAGCCATGAGCGCAGCCCCAGACCGCTATGCCGTGCTCGGCAACCCCGTGGCGCACAGCCAGTCGCCGTTCATCCACGCCGAGTTCGCGCGCCAGACCGGGCAGAACCTGGAGTACACGCGCGTGCTGTGCGCGATGGACGGCTTTGCCGACGCGGTGCGCGGCTTTGCCGAGTCCGGCGCGCGCGGCTGCAACATCACCATGCCCTTCAAGTTCCAGGCGGCGGCGCTGGCGGCGGTGGTGACGCCGCGGGCCACGCTGGCGCAGGCCGCCAACGTGCTGCGCTTCGACGCCAGCGGCTGGCTGGCCGACAACACCGACGGCATCGGCCTGGTGCGCGACCTGCAGCACAACGCCGGCGTGCCGCTGCGCG
>Ga0307505_10002093_pt1 | contig 14488 bp, 11 predicted proteins | sample 23_S_MG_FD_202183 | JGI IMG/M metagenome (GOLD analysis project Ga0307505, IMG submission 202183) | Soil microbial communities from Populus trichocarpa stands in riparian zone in the Pacific Northwest, United States - 23_S | ecosystem: Environmental > Terrestrial > Soil > Riparian zone > Trees...
CTGCAGCAGGTGCGTGGCGTAGAAGTACTCGCTGTCGAAGGGCGGGTCCTTGCGCATCAGCACGGCGTCGAAATCGGCCAGCGCACGCTGTTCGGCATCGCTTTGCTCGACCCAGTCGTCCAGGCTGCCGGTCAGGCGCAACTGCCGCACCCGCGCGCGCACCGGCGCCCCGCGCTGCCAGTGCAGTTGCGCCGGCTCGCAACTCCACAGCCCATGGCCGCGCGCGGCGGCCTCGCGCATCATCGCGAAGGTCGAATCCTTGTAGGGCTTGAAGAGGTGCAGCGGGTCGGTGACGAACAGCAGGTTCACGGGCGTGGGCTCAGCGTGTGGCGCGGGAGCGGTAGTGTTGCACCATCAGCGCCAGGCTGCCGGCGAGCACGCCCCAGAACGCGGCACCGATGCCCAGCAAGGTGACGCCCGACAGCGTCACCAGAAAGGTCAGCCCGGCGGCATCGCGGTGCGCCTCGTGCTTCAGCGCCGCGGCCAGAGCGCCGACGATGGTGCCCAGCAGCGCCAGCCCGGCCACCGCCAGCACCAACTCGCGCGGAAAGGCGTTGAGCAGGCCGACCACCGCGCCGCCGACCAGCCCCAGCGCCACGTAGAACACGCCGGCCGCGACCGCGGCCACGTAGCGCCGCGACGGGTCCTCGTGCGCCTCGCGGCCCATGCAGATGGCCGCGGTGATGGCCGCCAGGTTGAAGGCATAGCCGCCGAAGGGCGCCAGCACGACGCCGGCAAGACCGGTGCCGGTGATGCTCGGCGACACCGGCGTGTCATAGCCCGCGGCGCGCTGCGCGGCCACGCCGGGCAGGTTCTGCGAGGCCATCGTCACCACGAACAGCGGCAGCGCCACGCCGACGATCGCGCCGATGCTGAACTGCGGCGTGGTCCACACCGGCAGCGCCATGTCCCAGACGATGGCCGTGGTGTCCAGCCGGCGCTGCGCGGCCGCCACCGCGATGCCGGCGAGCAGCACACCGGGCACCGCATAACGCGGCCACAGACGGCGCCCGAGCAGGAAGACGGCCGCCATCACGCACACCAGCAGCGGCGCGGTCTTGACCGCACCCACGGCATCCAGGCCGAAGCGCGCCAGCACGCCAGCCAGCAGCGCCGCGGCAATGGCTTGCGGGATGCGGTCCATCACACGCTCGAAGACGCGGGTCAGTCCGGCCAGCATGATCAACACGCCGCAGACGACGAAGGCACCGATGGCCTCGCCCATGGCGATGCCGCTGCTGCCCGCCAGCAGCGCCGCACCGGGCGTGGACCAGGCGGTGAGCACCGGCTGGCGCGTCCACAGCGACAAACCGATGGAGCTCAGGCCTATGCCCAGGCCCAGCGCCCACATCCACGAGGTGGTCTGAGCGGGCGTCGCGCCCAGCGCCTGCGCCGCGGCGAAGACGATGGCGACCGAGCTGGTGAAGCCCACCAGCACGGCGACGAAGCCGGCGATGAGGGCGGAAACCGAAAAGTCGCGAGTCAGGTCTCGAAGCAGCACGATAGCCGTGGCGCGCGATCAGCCGGCAACCAGGTCGAAATCGATGGCGTGAAAGGCGCAACCTGCCGCCTGCCCCCTGTCGGCAGTGATCAGCTTCATGCGCAGGCGCTGCGCCACCGCGGCGTGCAGCGCATCCGACGTGCGCAAGCCGCTGGCGTGGGCTTCGCACAGTGCGGCGGCGCGTTCGAGGTCCCGGCGCTCGATGTCCACCACCTGCAGACCGCCATCGTCCAGCACCGCGTGCAGCCGGGCCTTGGCCTGCAGCGCCGTGGCTTCGTCGGTCTGCGCGCTGCGCCGCTTGTAGGCCACGGCGCTGGCGAACTCGGCCAGCGTCCAGCGGCTGGCCCAGAGTTGGTTCTCGCGGCCTGCGCGTGTGCGTGCCGCAGCGCTCGCGTCTTCATGAAAGAACAACGCCACAAGGACCGAGGTGTCGAGGTAGGCGGCCATCGCCGGCGCCGGCGCCGCTCAATAGCGCTCGCTGTCGCGCATGTCGGCGACCGAGCTGCCGCCGGCCTTGGGCTGCGCCTCGACGAAGCATCGCAGCCCCTCGACCCACGCCGAGGCGGCGCGCTTTCGCGGTGCCGGCTCGGCAATGATGCGCGCCACCGGGCGGCCGCGCCGCGTGACCACCACCTGCTGCCCCGCGGCCACGTCGTCCAGCACCGCGGACAGATGGGCCTTGGCATCCGCCAGCGTGATGATCCTCATGCCCTGCACTTTCATGACCATATGACCACTTGCATTCTATCGCCGCAGACCACGCCAGCGCGGCGGGCTGCGCGGGGCGCTGGCGTTGCTCAAGGTGGGCCGGAGCCTACATCGGCGGCGCAGCTACGCGTAGACCTCGGCCTCGGGGTCGGTGGCTTCCAGCTCGTAGCTGGCCGCGACCATCGCCAGCCGGCCGACGACGCCGTACATGTAGAACCGGTTCGGCGCGCTGGCGCCGGGCTTTTCGCCGCGGCGCGGCAGCTGCGCGCTGGACGCGAAGGCCAGCGGCACGTAGCGCGAGCCGGGCGCGGCCAGATTCTCGTCGATGCCGCGCTCGGCATGCACGCGGTAGAAGCCGCCGACCACGTAGCGGTCGATCATGTAGACCACCGGCTCGGCCACGGCGTCGTTCATGCGCTCGTAGGTGGGCACGCCTTCCTGCACGATCAGCGCATCCGCCCGCGGCGTTTCGGCGGCGGCCGCGAGCGCATCCAGATCCTTGACGTCGCGCACCGTCAGGATGCCCATGCCGCCGCCGCCGCGGTCGGGCTTGACGACGACGAAGGGGCGCTCGTTGATGCCGTATTCCTTGTACTTGCGCTTGATCTTGGCCAGCAGTGTCTCGACATGGCCGCGCACGCAGTCCACGCCGTGCCGGTCGGCCATGTCGACCTCCCCGCACAGCGCGTGCATCGGCGTGATCAGCCACGGGTCCATGCCCAGCAGCTTGGCGAACTTCTTCGCCAGCTCTTCGTAGCTGCGCAGGTGCTGCGACTTGCGCCGCACCGTCCAGCCGGCATGCGGCGGCGGCAGCAGGTACTGCTCGTGCAGGCCCTGCAGCTCCTTGGGCACACCCTGCGCCAGCTCGGTGTTGAGCAGGATGGTGCAGGGGTCGAAGTTCTTCAGGCCGAGCCGCCCGCGCGTGCGCAGCAGCGGCTCGAGCACGAGTTCGCCGCCTTCGGCCAGCGCCAGCTTCAGCGGCTGCTTCACCGCCGGGTCGAGCGCGCCCAGGCGCACGTTCAGCCCGGCCTGCGTGAACACCGCCACCAGGCGCTGCACGCTGGCCAGGTAGAAGGTGTTGCGCGTGTGCGGCTCGGGAATGAGCAGCAGGTTCTTGGCCTCGGGGCAGATCTTCTCGATCGCCGCCATCGCCGCCTGCACCGCCAGCGGCAGCATTTCGGGGGTGAGGTTGTTGAAGCGCGCGGGGAACAGGTCGGTGTCCACCGGCGCGAGCTTGAAGCCGGCATTGCGCAGGTCCACCGAACAATAGAACGGCGGCGTGTGCTCCATCCATTCGAGCCTGAACCAGCGCTCGATCGCCGGCATCGACTCGAGGATGCGCTGTTCCAGCTCGTTGATCGGGCCGTTCAGCGAAGTGATGAGGTGCGGGACCATCGGCCGATTCTAGGTCGCACGGCAACGGTCGCCGGAACCAAAAAGGGGCTGCCCGAAGGCAGCCCCGAACTCGCCCAAACCCTTCGAGTACTACTTGCTGTAGGCCGTCTCGCCGTGCGAGCTGATGTCCAGGCCTTCGCGCTCTTCCTCTTCGGTGACGCGCAGCCCGACGGTCATGTCGGCGATCTTGTAGGCGATGAATGCCACCACCCCCGACCAGGCGATGGTGAACAGCACGCTCTTGATCTGGATCCAGACCTGGGCGCCCATCGCAAAATCATCGCCCTGCGCACCGCCCAGCCACGGCGCCGCGAACACGCCGGTCAGGATCGCACCGACGATGCCGCCTAGGCCGTGCACGCCGAACACGTCGAAGGAGTCGTCCATGCCGAGCATATGCTTCAGCCCGGTCACGCCCCACAGGCACACCAGGCCGGCGATCGCGCCGAGCACGATCGCACCCATCGGGCCGACGAAGCCGGCGGCCGGCGTCACCGCCACCAGGCCGGCGATGGCGCCCGAGGCCGCACCCAGCATCGAGGCCTTGCCCTTGGTCAGCGCCTCGCCGGCGATCCAGGACAGCACCGCCGCGGCCGTGGCCAGCACGGTGTTGACGAAGGCCAGCCCCGCCACCGCGTCGGCCGCACCGGCCGAGCCGGCGTTGAAGCCGAACCAGCCGACCCACAGCAACGAGGCGCCGACCATCGTCAGCGGCAGGTTGTGCGGCGCCATCGCCTCCTTGCCGTAGCCGATGCGCTTGCCCAGCACGAAGGCGCCCACCAGGCCGGCGATACCGGCGTTGATGTGCACCACGGTGCCGCCGGCGAAGTCGAGCGCGCCGTCCTGGGCGAGCAGGCCGTCGCCCCAGACGATGTGCGCCATCGGCACGTAGGCGAAGGTGAACCACAGCACGCTGAACACCAGCACGGCCGAGAACTTGATGCGCTCGGCGTAGGAGCCGACGACCAGCGCCGTGGTGATGGCCGCGAAGGTGCCCTGGAAGGCGATGAACACGTACTCCGGGATCGTCGTCAACGGGCCGAAGGTCTCCTGCGTCACGCCCCTGAGGAAGGACTTGTCGAAGTTGCCGAAGAAGTTGCCGTCGCCGCCGAAGGCCAGGCTGTAGCCGTAGATCGCCCACAGGATGCTGATCAGCGAGAAGATCACGAACACGTGCATCAGCACCGACAGCATGTTCTTGCTGCGCGCTAGGCCGCCGTAGAACAGCGCCAGGCCGGGGATGGTCATCAGGATGACGAGCAGCGTGCTGGTCAGCATCCAGGCGGTGTCGCCGGAGTCCACCTTCGGCTCCGCCGCAGCTTCGGCCTCGGCCGGTGCAGCGGCAACCGCCTCGGCCGCAGCCGGCGCAGAGGCCGCCGTGTCCTGTGCCAGCGACAGCGTCGAAAAGCCCAGGGCGGCCACGCCCAGGGCAAGGATTGCAATGAGTTTTTTCATGGTTGCTTCCGTGTAGGCCGCGACCGTCCTGCCGCCGGTGCTGCGCGCAGCACCGTCAATCGAGGCGGAGCGGCGAATGGATGGGCCGCTCTAGAGCGCGTCCTTGCCGGTTTCGCCGGTGCGGATGCGCAGCACCTGCTCCAGCGTGGACACGAAGATCTTGCCGTCGCCGATCTTGCCGGTGCGCGCCGCGGTCTCGATGGCCTCGATGACACGCTCGACCAGCGCGTCGTCGACGGCGGCCTCGATCTTCACCTTGGGCAGAAAGTCCACCACGTACTCCGCGCCGCGGTACAGCTCGGTGTGGCCCTTCTGGCGACCGAAGCCCTTGACTTCGGTCACCGTGACACCCTGCACGCCGATGGCGCTGAGGGCTTCGCGAACTTCGTCCAGCTTGAAGGGCTTGACGATGGCGGTCACCATCTTCATGGTCTCGACTCCTTGATGATCAGAAGCTCTTGCTGACGGACACCAGCGCGGTGCCGTTGCTGATGTTCTTGCTCGTGTCGGTCCAGCCGGGAATGTCGCGGTTGGTCGCCACGTAGGCCAGGCCGAGCACCCAGCCGTCGATGGTGTAGGTGCCGCCGATCTTGTAGTCGGTGATGCTGCAGCTGGTGCTGCCGCCGAACTCGGTGACGCAGGCGCCGTTCTTCAGCCCACCCTGGTAGCCGACCGAGGCATTGACGCCGAAACCGTTGCCGAAGTCGTGCTCGCCGGTGAGCTGCAGGTAGTACGCGCCCTTGGTGTCGTCGATGCTGAAGAAGTCCGACACCATGTAGGAGTACTTCAGCCCGAGCGGGCCCCAGCTGCCGCCGATGTACAGCTCGGTGCTGTCGACGCTGCTGGCGCCGGGGGCCGAGCCCGAACCCGGGTAGTAGTAGTAGAGCACGCCGAGGTCGACGCCGAAGTCGCCGAAGCTGCCCTTCCAGCCACCGTAGAAGTCCATCTCGATGTTCCCGCCGCCGAAGCCCTCGCTGTCGATGTTGGCGTTCCAGTTGCCCAGGTAGAAGCCGCTGCGGTGCTCGAAGTCGATACCGCCCTGGACACCGGGCTTCTTGTTGGTCTGCGAGATGCCGCGGAAGCGGTAATCGGAAACGATAGCGAGGTTGCCGGTGATGCTGAACTCGGGTTCGGCCGCGGCGGCGGTCGTCTGCGCCAGGCTGGGCAGCGCACTCACGGCGAGCAGAGCGGCAAGCGTGTAGGGGATCGGTTTCATCGTGGGGCTCCGGGTTTGATGTGTCGATGAGGCTGAAAATGAGGTGCGCCACCGATATGCAGAAAGCGTGCCACTGCGCCAATTCGGGGAATCGGCACCTGCTTCGACAGCGACCCGGGCCCCGCGCCCAATGGACGGGCGTGATGCACCACATGTGATCCACTTTGGTGCATTCGGCGATTCGACCCCCGCTTGCAGCACTGGCATGATGCAGATCCATGTCCTTCGCCGTCGTCCACAGCCGCGCCCTCGATGCGCTGCAAGCCCAGGCGGTGACGGTGGAGGTGCACCTGGCCAACGGCCTGCCCAGCTTCACGCTGGTGGGGCTGGCGGACACCGAAGTGAAGGAATCGCGCGAGCGCGAGCGCGTGCGCGCCGCGCTGGCGCAAAGCGGGTTTCCGTTTCCGCACAACAAGCGCATCACCGTCAACCTGGCGCCGGCCGACCTGCCCAAGGAGTCCGGCCGCTTCGACCTGCCGATCGCACTGGGCATCCTGGCGGCGGCAGGCCACATCGAAGCGGCGCGGCTGCAGGCCTACGAGTTCGCCGGCGAGCTGTCGCTGGCCGGCGAACTGCGGCCGGTGCGCGGCGCGCTGGCGCTGGCCCTGGCGGTGCGCGGCGCCCAAACCTCGCGCTGCCTGGTGCTGCCGACGCCCAGCGCCGTGGCCGCGGCGCAGGTGTCCGGGCTGGACATTCGTGCGGCGGACAGCCTGCTGCAGGTGGTGCAATCGCTGCAGCCGGGCGAGAACGCCCCTGCCTTGCCACGCGCGCAGCCGCTACCGCGGGTGGCCGCCGCAACCGCCGCCGACCTGCGCGACGTCAAGGGCCAGGCCGCCGCCAAGCGCGCGCTGGAGATCGCCGCTGCCGGCGCACACAGCCTGCTCTTCGTCGGTCCGCCCGGCACCGGCAAGTCGATGCTGGCGCTGCGCCTGGGCGGCATCCTGCCGCCGATGGACGAAGCCGAGGCGCTGGCCAGTGCCGCGCTGCAGGGCTTGGCCAGCCAGGGCTTCGATGCCGGCAGCTTCGGCCAGCGGCCCTTTCGCGCGCCGCACCATTCGGCCAGCGCGGCGGCGCTGGTCGGCGGCGGTTCACCGCCGCGGCCGGGCGAGATCTCGCTGGCGCATGGCGGCGTGCTCTTTCTCGACGAGTTGCCTGAATTCCCGCGCGCGGCACTCGAGGCCTTGCGCGAGCCGCTGGAAAGCGGACTCATCACCATCTCGCGCGCCGCGCGGCAGGCCGCCTTCCCGGCGCGCTTCCAGCTGGTGGCGGCGATGAACCCCTGCCCTTGCGGCTACCTCGGCGCCTTCGCCGCCACCGGCAAGAACTGCCGCTGCACGCCCGACGCCATCGCGCGCTACCAGGGGCGGCTGTCGGGGCCGCTGCTCGACCGCATCGACATGCAGGTCGAGGTGCATGCGGTCAAGCCCGAACAGCTGATGGCGCAGGCCGACGGCGAGGCCTCGGCCACGGTGGCGCAGCGCGTCGCCGCGGCGCGGCAACGCCAGCTGCAGCGCCAGGACCTGCCCAATGCCGCCATCGAAGCCGGCCGCATCGATGCGCTGTGCGTGCTGGACGCCGCCGCTGCGCGCTTCGCGCAGGCGGCCGCGCAGCGGCTGAACTGGTCGGGCCGCAGCCTGCACCGCATCTTGAAGGTGGCGCGCACCATTGCCGACCTGGCGGGTGCCGACAGCATCGCCACCGCGCACGTGGCCGAGGCGCTGCAGCTGCGGCGCTCGCTCAGCCCATGAAGCCCAGGTTGCGCTTGCCGGCGCCGTGGTTCGCCAGGTTGGGGAACACGTCCAGCAGCTGACCGTCGCTCAGGCCGAACCAGCGCCCGAGCGTGGCGCCGAGCTGGTCGACCGAGCTCTCGGGCAGCAGCGCGCCGTTGCCCAGCTGGTTGGGGCTGGAGTCGAAGTTGTTGTTGTTGGCGTTCTTCGCGCCCAGCACCGGGAAGTTGCCGTACAGGTCGCCGCCGCGCACCGCGCCGCCCATCACGAAGTGGTGCGCGCCCCAGCCGTGGTCGGTGCCGTCGCCGTTGCTGGTGAAGGTGCGCCCGAAGTCGCTGGCGGTGAAGGTGGTGACGGCATTGCGCGCGCCCATCGCACCCAGCGTGCTGTCGAAGTAGCGCAGCGCATGCGCCAGCTTCGCCATCAGGTCGGCATGGTTGCGGTTCTGGTTGTCGTGCGTGTCGAAGCCGCCCATGCTGACGAAGAACACCTGCCGCCGCGCCTGCACGCCGCCGGCGCTGCTGGCGTCGATCAAACGCGCCACGATCTGCAGCTGCTGCGCCAGCGGGTTGAAGGACTTGCCGCCGTTGAGGGGGTTGTCGTACTGCAGCTTCGGGTCGTTGTTGGCGCTGTAGTTGCTGCCGCTGGACGGCGCGGTGCCGAAGAGCCCGTCGCTGGCCGGCTTCAGCGCCGTGCGCAGCGCCGCCTCGGCGTCGATGGCGCGGCGGCCCAGCGCCGCCATGTCGCGCTCGAAGACATGCGTGCCGCGCGTGGCCGAGACGATGCGCTGCATCGCCGCGCCGACCTCGGCCGAGCCGAAGATCCGGCCGTTGCCGTCGGTGCCCATGCGGATGGCGCCGTTGCTGCCCACCTGGTATTGCTGGATCGAATCGCCGGCCAGCCACACCGCGTTGCCCGACGCCGAGATCGAGGTGAACACCGGACGCGCGTTCATAGCCGCCAGCATGTCGCCCATGCGCCCGCCCCAGCCGCGCGTGGCGCCCTCGGGCGCCAGCGCCTGCCAGGTGTTCTGCTGGTCGTTGTGCGAGAACAGGCTGGCCGGCTTGGGGTGCGAGCTCTGCGCGTACTGCGCCTTGGTGGTGGGCATGACCAGCGGGCCGATGTTCGGCAGGATCGCCAGCCGCTTGTCGGTGTCGAACATCGATTGCAGCGTGCCCATCACCGGGTGCAGCGCGAAGCTGCGGCCCTGGTTGTTGGTGGGCAGGATCGGCAGCACGCCGCCCAGCCGCGCCGGCGAGCCCGCGCCGGCGCCGGGGTTCGGCAGCGTGCCCGGCTCCAGCAGGGCGATCGAGTCCGGCGCCTGGTTGCGCACCGCGCCGTAGTTGTTCCACGAATCGGTGTCGGTGGGCAGCACCATGTTCAGCGAGTCGTTGCCGCCGAACAGGAACAGGCACACCAGCGCCTTGTAGTCCGGCGCGGCCTGCGCGGCGGCCGAGCCCAGGGCCGACAGGTTCAGCGCGAAGGGCGCGGCCACGGGCCCGAGCAGCGAGCCCAGGGCTGCGGCATGGCGCAGGAACAGGCGGCGGGAAGCGTTGGTGTGGGTCATTTCTGCACCTGGTATTCGGGCGAGATCACGGCGAGGAAGATCGCGGCATTGACGCGTGCGCGCTTGGCGTTGTCGATCTGCTGCTGGCCCGGCCACCCGTTGGGGTTCAGTACCGGAATGCCGATCGTCTCGATCGCGCCCTGGATTTCCGCCTTCAGGCCATCCGGCATCGCGCCCAGCATCAGCTTCGTGTTGATGCGCTCGACCAGCGCCGCCGGCTGCTCGGCCAGCGCGAGTTCGGCCGCAAAGTCGGCCTGCAGGTCGCGCCGGTTGGTGTCGGCGTTCCACCTGCCCACGCCTTGCGCAATGTTGTCGCGCATGAAGTTCACGTAGCCGGCGGCCGAGGTCTCGTGCGCGATCTGCATCTCCGGTGCCGCCAGCGCACCGGCGGCGGCTTCGGTGCCCGGCGGCACGTAGCCGGGGCGGTAGAAGTTGAACACCGACGGCGCGCGCAGCGGCGTCTGGCCCAGGGCGCTGCCGGGGTTATCGGTATTGCCGACGCGCCAGCTGCCGCTGTCGGACTGGTAGCCGAAGGCGCGCAGGTAGGCCGACAGGCGCAGCACCGGTTCGCGCAGCTTGCCGTGGCTGGCCGACAGGCGCCGCGCCTCGGGATGCATCAGCACCGCACGCAGCATGGCCCTCATGCTGCCGCCGGAGCCGTTGAAGGCCGCAGCCACCGCCGCCACGTACTGCGGGCTGGGGTTGCTGGTCACCAGCCGCTGGATCAGCTGCTTGCCGATGAAGGGGCCGACATTGGGGTGCGCGGCCAGCGTGTCCAGCGCCACGCGCAGGCTGGCCTGCGGGTCGGAGGTCGACTGCGCAGGAATCGTGGCGCCGAGAAACTTCTTCTCCTCGGGCGAGTGGTACTGCGGGTAGCCGAGCATGCTGTTGAAGCTGCGGTCGGGGTCGGAATAGCCGCTGGCCGACCCCCAGAAGAAGCAGTTGTTGTCGGGCCATTCGGGGCAGGCCCAGCTCCAACCGGTGAAGACCTTGGCCAGGCCGGCGATGTCGGACGGGCCATAGTTGTCCAGCGGCCTGCTGCCGTCGCTGCGCACCGTGCCATCGGCGTTGAGTGCCACCAGGCCGATCGAGAACAACTGCATCACCTCGCGCGCATAGTTCTCGTCGGGCACGCGGCCGGTGCGCGGATCGGCCTTCTGGTTGCGCAAGTGCGACAGGTACTGGCCCATCAGCGGGTGGCGCGACACCGCTTCGAGCAGGTCGCGATAGCTGCCCAGCCCCTTGTCGCCCAGCATGTCCAGCCAGGCGGCCACGGCGCGCGGGTTGTTGCCGACGTTGTCGTCCATCATCGAGACGACGAAGATCTGCGACAGCGCATAGGCCAGACGCTGGCGCAACTGATCCTCGCCGCTGAGCGCCTGCTTCCAGAAGGAGTCGAGCACCTGGTCCTGGCCGGCACCGCTGTTCGGATTGGCGGCCTTGATGGCGGCATTGGCCGCCTCCCAGCTGGCGCGATGCGAGGTGGCCGGCCTGGCCAGCTGCTCGTCGATCCAGGCGCCGTAGCCGATGGCCATGACGCGGTCGATGTCGGCATCGGTGGGACCGAAGGTGGCCTGCGTCAGGAAACGCGCCGCCTGCTCGCGCGAGGCGGGCTTCTCCGGACCGGCCGAGCTCGTGCCGCCCCCGGAGCTTCCGGCGCCGCTGCCCGTGCCGGCGCCCCCCTCGGCACCATTGCCGGCACCCTGTTCGCCCACCGCTTGCGGGCTGTCGTCCCCGCCGCCACAGCCGCCAAGAAGAAGCAAAGTCAGTGCAGAGCCGGCCAGCAGATGGCGAATGCGTTGGCCGAGCCCGGCCGCGCTTCCATTCTTTGTCTTCACATCGACCCCCGACGGCGCACCTGGGTGCGAAAGGGCGCGCTGATGGCGCACTCGTATGCCGGGGATCATCGGCGCGGCCGGCATGAATCGATGCCGCACTGTGTCAATTGGTTGGTGGCCGCTGACGGCACTTACGCGCCGATGCGGTTGAAACCTTTGCTGAAGGTGTTACAGCGACGGCGCCAGGTGGCGGCGCGCCAGCGCTGGGTCGATGGCCTGCCGCCGCGCCCAGTCCTCGGCCTGGTCGTCGCCGATGCGCCCGACGTTGAAGTACATGGCCTGCGGATGCGCCAGGTAGAAGCCGCTGACGCTGGCCGCCGGCGTCATCGCCAGGCTGTCGGTCAGGCCCATGCCGATGGCTGAAGCCTGCAGCACGCGGAACATGTCGCGCTTGACGCTGTGGTCGGGGCAGGCCGGGTAGCCCGGCGCCGGGCGGATGCCGCGGTAGGTCTCGGCCACCAGTTCCTCCAGCGACAGCGATTCGTCCGGTGCGTAGCCCCAGAACTCGGTGCGCACGCGCTGGTGCAGCCGCTCGGCGAAGGCCTCGGCCAGGCGGTCGGCCAGCGCCTTGAGCATGATCGCCGAGTAGTCGTCGTGGTCGTCGGTGAACTGCTTTTCCTTCTTCTCCACGCCCAGGCCCGCGGTCACCGCGAACAGCCCGATGTAGTCGGGCTTCAGGCCCTTGGGCGCGATGAAGTCAGCCAGGCAACGGTTCGGGCGCTTCACGCCGTCGATCACCGGCCGCTCGCTCTGCAGCCGCAGCGGCGACCAGCGCAGGGCGACCTCGCTGCGCGATTCATCGCTGTAGACCTCGATGGTGTCGTCGTCCACCGTGTTCGCCGGCAGCAGCGACAGCACACCGGCCGCCTGCAGCCAGCGGCCTTCGATCAGCCGGTGCAGCAGCCGCTTGCCGTCGCTGAACACACGCTGCGCCTCGCTGCCGACGACCTCGTCGCGCAGGATGTCGGGGAAGCGCCCGGCCAGGTCCCAGGTCTGGAAGAACGGGCCCCAGTCGATGCACTTCGCCAGTTCGGCCAGGTCGTAGTTGCGGAACTCGCGCCGGCCGATGAACTTCGGCTTCGGCGGTTCGTAGTCGGCCCAGTCGATGGTCGTCTTGTTGGCACGCGCCGCGGCCAGGCCGACCAGCGGCGTGACCTTCTTGTTCGCATGCTGCTCGCGCACCTTGGCATAGTCGGCATTCAGCTCGGCCACGTAGCGCGTGGCACGGTCGTCGGACAGCAGTTCCGAGCACACACCCACGCTGCGCGAGGCATCGGGCACGTAGACCACCGGGCCTTCGTAGTGCGGCGCGATCTTCACGGCGGTGTGCACGCGGCTGGTGGTGGCGCCGCCGATCAGCAGCGGGATCTTCTTCACGCGGAACCAGTCGTCGCGCTGCATCTCGGCGGCGACATGCTGCATCTCCTCCAGGCTGGGCGTGATCAGCCCGCTCAGGCCGATGATGTCGGCGCCCTCGACGCGCGCCTTGGCCAGGATGTCCTGGCAGGGCACCATCACGCCCATGTTGACGACCTCGAAGTTGTTGCACTGGAGCACGACGGTGACGATGTTCTTGCCGATGTCGTGCACGTCGCCCTTGACGGTGGCAATGACGATCTTGCCCTTGGGCTTGGCCTCGCCGCCGCCGGCGATCAGCAGCTTCTTCTCTTCCTCGATGTAGGGCAGCAGGTGGGCCACCGCCTGCTTCATCACGCGCGCGCTCTTCACCACCTGCGGCAGGAACATCTTGCCCTGGCCGAACAGGTCGCCGACGATGTTCATGCCGGCCATCAGAGGGCCTTCGATCACGTGCAGCGGCCGCCCGCCGCCGGCCTGGATGCCGACCCAGCATTCTTCGGTGTCGGCGACGATGAAGTCGGTGATGCCTTGCACCAGCGCATGGCTCAGGCGCTGTTCCACCGTGCCGGCGCGCCAGGCCAGGCGCGCCGAGTCGTCCTTGGCCGCGCCCTTGGCATTCTCGGCAATCTCCACCAGCCGTTCGCCGGCGTCGGGCCGGCGGTTCAGCACCACGTCCTCGACACGCTCGCGTAAGGAGGGCTCGAGCTGGTCGTAGACGCCGACCATGCCGGCGTTGACGATGCCCATGTCCATGCCTGCCTGGATGGCGTGGTACAGGAACACGGTATGGATGGCCTCGCGCACCGGGTCGTTGCCGCGGAAGCTGAAGCTCACGTTGGACACGCCGCCCGACACCTTGGCGCCGGGCAGGTGCTGCTTGATCCAGCGCGTGGCCTCGATGAAGTCGACCGCGTAGTTGTTGTGTTCCTCGATGCCCGTCGCGATGGCGAAGATGTTCGGGTCGAAGATGATGTCCTCGGCCGGGAAGCCGAGCTCGTCGACCAGGATGCGGTAGGCACGCTCGCAGATCTGGATCTTGCGCTGGTAGGTGTCGGCCTGGCCGGTCTCGTCGAAGGCCATCACCACGGCGGCGGCGCCGTAGCGACGCACCAGCTTGGCCTGGTGGCGGAAGGCGTCTTCGCCCTCCTTCAGCGAGATCGAGTTGACGATGCCCTTGCCCTGGATGCACTTCAACCCGGCTTCGATCACCTCCCACTTGGAGCTGTCGATCATGATCGGCACGCGCGCGATCTCGGGCTCGCCGGCGATCAGGTTGAGGAAGCGCACCATGGCCGACTTGCTGTCGAGCATGGCCTCGTCCATGTTGATGTCGATGATCTGCGCGCCGTTCTCCACCTGCTGGCGCGCGACCGCCAGCGCCTGCTCGAACTCGCCGTTCAGGATCATCCGCGCGAAGGCCTTCGAGCCGGTGACGTTGGTGCGCTCGCCGATGTTGACGAACAAAGAGTCGGCGCCGATGGTCACCGGCTCCAGGCCGGACAGCTTCATCGGCAGGACGGTGGGGGCGGTGGATGTATTCATGGCGCTGGTCTTCGTCGAAGGCCCGCTGAACTCACCGCGGACCTGGGGGTCGGGTGAGCGCGGTTGACGAGAAACCAGCCCAAGCCTGGCAGTCCGCGGACTGTCGCAGCGCTCCTTGGGAGGCTCACCATTGTAGTTGCCGGCGCCCCAGCGCGCCTGCGCAGGAATGCGCGTTCAGGC
>Ga0307505_10002094_pt1 | contig 14471 bp, 13 predicted proteins | sample 23_S_MG_FD_202183 | JGI IMG/M metagenome (GOLD analysis project Ga0307505, IMG submission 202183) | Soil microbial communities from Populus trichocarpa stands in riparian zone in the Pacific Northwest, United States - 23_S | ecosystem: Environmental > Terrestrial > Soil > Riparian zone > Trees...
GGGAGGAGAAGGTCAATCTCAACCTGACGAGCAGTCCCGGAATGACGCACACCAATATCGACCAGAACTGGCGGCTGCAGAATATCGTCATCGCCAGGATCCTGAGCATCGCTCCGCGGTAGCAGTCCCCAGTGTAGCCCGGCGGCTAAGGTTTAGGCTCACGAGCTAGCCTGTGGTGGCCGCAACAGCCCCTCGTCCCAGATAGGCTTCAACGACTTCCTGCTTGCTCAGCACCTCCGACGGGACGCCGCTCGCGAGCGTCCGGCCGTAGTTCAGGACGTGCAATCGATCCGAGAGGTCGGCGACCATCTGCATGTCGTGTTCGATCCAGATCATCGCGATTCCGAGATCGTGCTTGATGCGGACGATGAAGCGCGCAAGGTCCTCCCGCTCGTCGCGGTTGAGGCCAGCCGACGGCTCGTCGAGCAGCAGGACCGCGGGCTCAAGCGCAAGCGCGCGGGCAAAGCCGACGATTTTCTGGATGCCGAAAGGCAAGCTGCCCACCGACGCGTGCCGGTAGCGTTCAAGCTCGACGAAATCGAGAACCCGTTCCACGGATTCCCGGTGCCGTACCTCTTCGCGCCGCACGCCTGGCAGAAACAGCATCTCGGCGATGGGATTGGTACGAATGCGCGTGTGACGCCCCGTCATCAGGTTTTCGAGTACGGTCATGTGTGCGAACAGTTCACCGTGCTGGAACGTCCGCGCGATTCCGATACGCGCAATCTCGTGCGGTGCGCGGCGCGAGATGTCCTGACCGCGAAACAGAATTTTACCTTCGCCGCGGTAGAGCCCGCTGATGCAATTGAATACGCTTGTCTTGCCGGCGCCGTTCGGCCCGATCAGCGAAAGCAACTCGCCCGCCTCCACGGCCAGCGAGACGCCGTCGAGCACCGTCAGTCCGCCGAACCGCAGCCTGAGATCGTCAACTTCGAGCTCAGCCATACCACCTCCGGCTGCGGCGATACTGCTTGATCGTGCGATAGCTTCGGCGCTCGCCCCCCGCGCCCGCCTGTCCGAGGTAAAACTCGCGGATGTCCTGATGATTGCTCAACCGCGCACTGTCGCCGTCCAGAACGACGCGTCCGTTCTCCAGCACATAGCCGTAGTCGGCGACCTCGAGCGCAACCACGGCATTCTGCTCGACGAGGATGATCGAAATACCAAGCTCGCGGCGAATTTCGACGACGCGTTGCATCAGGTCTTCAACTGCCACGGGCGAAAGACCAAGAGACAATTCGTCGACCAGCAGAAGTTCAGGCGCGCACACGAGCGCACCGCCAATGGCGAGCATTTGCCGCTCACCGCCGGACAAGAGCCCTGCCTCGCGGCTCTGCAGATCGCCCAGCCGGGGAAAATACTGAAACACCAAGGCCTCGAAACGCTTTCGTTCTGTGGTGGAGACCCGCCGTGAGACCGCAGCGGAAAGATTCTCAGCCACCGTCAAATTCGGGAAAACCTTGTCGCGCTCAGGCACCAGCACGATGCCGAGGCTCGTGATCTGATGCGGAGCACGGTTCTCGATCCGTTTACCTTTGAAGGTGACTGCGCCCTCGGTCACACGCGCATCATCCAGGCCAAGAAATCCGGAGATCGCGCGCAACGTCGTGGTCTTGCCTGCGCCATTGGTACCCAGGATCGAGACAATCTGGCCGGGCAGTACCTGCAGCGAAATTCCCTGGATCGCTGTAATCGCCCGGTGATAAACGACCTCGAGCTTCTCCACCGTGAGGAGCGGCACCGCACTCATTTGGAGCCCGCGAGCGGCCGGTTCTTGAACGGCCATTGCTGGAAATAGTTCTGCAGCCGGTGCCAAATTCCAACGAGGCCGAGCGGCTCAAACACGAGAAACAGAATCATGACAAGGCCAAACGCCGCATAGTTCACGGCGAAAATGATTCCGGCGTAAGCCTGCGCTCCCGGGAGCGCGCTCATGATCGCCTCGATTGCATAAGGCAGCAGCGTCACGAACACAGCGCCGAGAACGGCTCCGAGCAGATAGCCCATGCCACCGATAATGATCATGGCGACATACTGGATCGTGAGAAACAGCGAAAAGGCTTCCACCGATACAAAGCCGCGGTAGTAGGCGAACAGGGCGCCCGCGACCGCCGTCATCGCCGAGCTGATGACGAAGGCGAGCAGTTTGTTCCAGGCAACGCCGATTCCAAGCGCCGCCGCCACCGTCTCGTTCGAACGCAATGCCCGCCAGGCACGGCCGGTCCGGCTGCGCAACAGATTGATGCAGATGAAGAGTGCGGCCGCAGCAAAAAACAGCAGTACGAAGTACCAGAGCCGAGGCGAAACGATCGAATAGCCAAAGAGCGACGGCGCGTCGATGATGATGCCGGTGTAGTCACCACGCTCGGTTTGATACTCACCGCCGACGTAGACCACGACGAAGTGCAACGCGAGCGTGCTGATCGCGAGATATAGGCCGCGTAGCCGCAACGAAGGCAATCCAAAAACGACGCCCAGCATCGCGCCCACAAAGGCGGCCGCAGGAAGCGCTATCCAGAACGGCGCATTCCATTCCTTGAATAAAATGCCGACCGTAAAGGCGCCGGCGGCGAGCAGCCCGGCATGGCCCAGCGAAATCTGGCCCGCGTAGCCTGTCAGCAGCATAAGCGACAGCGCGCCGATGCTCGCAAGAAATACCTGGTTCGCGAGATCCAGATAGTACCCGCCGACCAGGAATGGAAAGACGAGAAGCGCGAGCGAAAACAGCGCCGCCGAAACGCGCCGCCAGCGCGTCTCGATCAGCCGAAAATCCTGACCGTAGCCGGTGCGGAAGTAGCCGCTCGTACGGGGCGGCACCCTAGACACGGTCGAGCTCCTCTTTCGTCCCGAACAGACCCCAGGGCCGCACGACGAGCATTGCAATCAGTACGAGGAACGGGACGACGTCGGATAGAAGCGGATCGACATAGTGGATCATCATGACCTCCGCGAAGGCGATGATCAGCGCGCCGAGAAGCGCGCCCGCGAGGCTGTCGAGGCCTCCTACGAGCGCGGCCGGAAATGCCTTAAGCCCGATCGTCACCATCGTCGCGTCGAGGCCCGAGTCGAGTGAAATCAATATTCCCGCAAGCGCCCCGGTCAACGTCGCCAGACTCCAGGTCAACGCGTAGACCGCGTGCAAGCTGACCCCGCGCTGTGCCGCCAATAGCGGGTTCTGGCCGGCCGCGCGCATGCGGATGCCCCAGCGGCCGAAACGCAGGAACAGGAACAATGCGCCATACACCAGGGCGGTCGTCGCAATCAGAAGCGCGGCAAAGAGCGAGATGCGTCCGCCACCGGGCAGCGCGAAGGTCATGTTCGAGAACCCAAGCCGGGTAATCGGATATTGCTGCTGAGCGGACCAGAATAATATCGCGATGCCACGAATGAGCACGCCCAAGGCGATCGTCGTCAGCACGGCGGCAAGCACCATCTCACCCGTCATGCGCCGCATCAGAAATACGTACACGAACGCACCCACGAGGAGGCTCAACACCAGCGCGGCAACAATCGCCACGACCGGGTGGCCGCCGAACATCGAGGCCGTGGTCAGCAACAGATACGAGCAGAACATCATCAGTTCGCCGTGCGCGAGATTGAGCACGCGGCTGACGCGATAGATCATCACGTACCCACAGGCGATCAGAGCGTAGATCGCCGCAAGAACGATAATGTTGATGGCAAGCTGCACTGCGGACTCCGGCGCGAGGAGAACACGCCCGGCTTGGAATAAGCCGGGCGTGGATGATTCAAGCCTGTGCCGAAGCTATTTGACGTCGAAGGAGTACCAGTCTTTCGCGACGACGATCGCCTTCTTCGCGTCATCCCAGCGATAAACGCGATAGAACTGCTTCGTGCGGAAGTGGTTATCCTTGGTCCATTCGATCGGGCCGCCGCGCAGGCCTTTCAGGTCGACTTTCAGAGCCTGCATGGACTCCTGCACCTTTGCAGGTGTTGCCGGCCAGCCCGCCCCTTTGAGCGCTGCCTCGATCACCATGCCGGCGATCCAGCCTTCGCTCATCTGCTCTGCAGGATACTTCGCCCCGGCCTTCTTCACCGCTTCGCGAATTTCCTGATGGATGGGCAGGTTATCCTGATAGAGCGAGTTGGCGCCGATGACGAACAGCTTTTGATCCTTCAGGCGCTGTAATTCTCCCTCCGCCTCAAGATGCGCCCAGGTAAGGTAGTCATTCTTCCAGTCGAGACGGCGCAGTGCCTCGAACGTGCGAACCTGAGTCACCCACGGCGCCCATGAAAATACCCAGTTCGCGCCAGCGTCCTTCAACTTGGTCGCGAAGGGCGTGTAGTCCGGAGTCGGCGGCGGAATCACTTCGAGCCCGGCGACCTTGAAGCCGAATTCGGGTGCAATCTTTTGCGCGAATTCCATCTCGCCTCGCGACAGCGGGATCGCCATGGCGGCAAGGCCGAGCGTCACCTCGCCCTTGGCGGTCTCCTTCACGAACGTCAGCGCGCCGCGGCTGTCGAAAGTGGCTGCATAGGCGGTGGTGCAGAACTGCAGCGGATCGGCGGGCGGATACACTTCGTTCGGACATACGCCGCCCGCGAACAGAAGCGGAATACTCGCGCGCTTCGCCTCGCCGATGGTGGGCGCGTAGGTCGACGACAGGCTCGCGTTGATCAGCAGGATCGCCTCGTCCTGCGTGGTCAACCGCTTCATGTTGGCGGCAGCCTTCGACGGCTCGGCCGAGTCATCGAGAAGTACCAGGTTCACCTTCTTGCCGTTGATGCCGCCGTTTGTGTTGACGCGATCGATGTAAATGCGCAGCGCCTCCATCGCGGGTGCATAGGTGCTGGCCGGCGGGCCAGTCAGCGCAGACGTGATGCCGACGACATAGGCGTCCTGGGCCGACGCGGATCCGGCAATCGCCACCGCCATTGCCGCTACTGCGATCTTCATTCTCATTTGATTTCCTCCCTTTCGTTGCTCGTTGCGATGGCGCCCGCTAGCGCAGGGCGCCACCAACTTCCTCGGCGAGGCGCCGCTCCTCGCGATCGTCGTACATGCCTTCGATCAGCGCGTTGAACCGCTCTTGCATCAGGTTGCGCTTGACCTTGCGGGTCGGCGTCACCGGTTCGCCCTCTTCCTCGGGATCGAGCGCTTTGGGAAGAATGCGAAATGCCTTGATCTGCTCGACGCGAGCGAGCTCGGCATTGGCTCTTTCGACCTCGCCGCGGATCAGACTTTCGACGTTCTTGTTCTCGGCCAGACTGGTGAAGCCCGTGTAGGCGATGTCGCGACCGCGCGCCCAGTCGGCGACGGTGTCGTAGTCGATCTCGACAATCGCGGTGAGATATTTGCGTCCATGTCCGAATACGACGGCTTCAGCGACGTAAGGACTGGCCCGCAGGAGATTCTCGATATAGGAGGGCGACAATGTCTTTCCGCCCGATGTGACGATGAAATCGCGAGCGCGATCGATCAGCTTGAGCGCGCCGTCGCGCCATTCGGCGATGTCCCCCGTGCGGAGCCAGCCGTCCTCGCCGAGAACCGAACGCGTCGCCTCCTCATTCTGCCAGTAGCCCTCGAACAGATACGGGCTTCTCACGAGAACCTCGCCGTCATCGGCGAGCCGAACTTCCCAACCGGATGGCACCGCCCCGACATCCCCGGGTCGCGGAAACGGCCCCCGCTGACCGGATACGATTCCCCCGGCGGTTTCCGTCTGCCCGTACATTTCGACGACATTGACACCATACATGTGCCAGAGAGCCATCGTTTCTGCCGGCAACGGCGCACCGCCAGAGATCACCACCTCGAGTTGATCGAAGCCGAGCCTGTTCAGAATCGGCCGGAACACCAGCCGATGGCAAAATCCATAGATCGCGCGATCGACCGCACCCGCTCGACCTTCCCATCGGCGGCGCGCGTGACGGCGCCCCACGTTCAGCGCCCAGCGATACAGCGACCGCTTCATCGGAGACGTATTGACGATTCCGACGAGCACATATGAGGCAAACTTCTGGAGATAGCGAGGAACAGTGAACAGGATCGTCGGCGCCGTCTCGAACAATGTCGTCGTGAAATCTTCGATGTCCTCCCCGATATGCGGCACGAGACGCGACATGAGAGGAAGCGTTACCGCGATGTCGCGGCCGAGAACGTGGCAAAGCGGCAGATAGACTACGGTCCGATGCTCCCGCTCGGCCAACGTAGGATAGGTGTCGATCAGGTTGTGCGTGGCAGCCAGATGCTTGCCGTGCGCCACCAATGCGCCCTTGGGATTTCCCGTGGTGCCGGACGTGTACACGATGAAGGCCGGATCTTCCGGCGCGATCTTCGATACCTCGCGCTCGAGCCAGTCGAGGTCGGGATTGCCCGCCTCATCGAGCAAGCGCTCGTACTCGCGCAGCTTCGGGTGCCGGTAGTCGAACATCGCCGAACTATCGAGGGTGACGATCCATCGCAACTGCGGCAAGGCTTCGACAATGGGTAGAAGCTTGTCGACATATTCCTGGTCTTCCGCAATGAACACGGCCGCCCCACCGTCCCTCATCTGGAATTCGACCTCGCTTGAGGAGGCGGTCGGATAAATTCCGTACACAACGGCGCCAAGCGATTGGGCGGCAAGATCGCAGATCATCCATTCTTCGGTGGGATCGCCCATGATGGCGACACGCTCGCCCTTCTTGACCCCCAGCATCGCCAGAGCACGCGCCGCGCGGGCGACAAGTTCGCCGTAGTTTTTCCAGGTTCGTTCGCGGTAGATCCCGAACTTTTTGGAGCGGAAGGCAACGCTCTGCGAAATCTCTCTCGCATGGCGAATGAGCAAGGCCGGCGCGGTGGCGCGGCTCAATTCGGCTACGGATAGCGCTCGACGGTCGGCGGCCATTGGCGTGTCCTGGTCGCGCGGCACTGATGGCCTCGACTATACGCCATCGAGCGAATAATTCTATAGCGTTATAAAAATTTCTATAGCTCTATTGAGAGCCAACAGGAAAGCGGCGGGGCCTCACTTTGAGCTGCCCGCCCGGCGAATGCCGCTGAACACGAGCGTAGTGAAGGCCTTCCCGATCCGTTCGACCGAGCCGCGTTCCTGATCGTACCAAGCCGCGGCCGCGTTCGCCATGGCCAGGATGGCCAAGGCCGTCAATCTTGGGTCCAGGTCGGAGCGGAACTCTCCTCTCTCGATCCCGGCGCGCAAAACGTCCTCAAAAATCTTTTCCACCGCACGCGAATGCCGGCCGATGCGGCGCCGACTCTCCGTAGGCAGATATCGGCGTTCGTTGAGAAATACTTTCACGTAATCGCCGCGCTCAACAATCGGCAGGAGATGTGAGTCGATCAAACCCGCGAGTTTCTGCTGCGCGGTGCCCGGTCCTTCGGTGACGCGGATTGCGTTCTCAACGAAGCCTTCGACGCCCCGTGCGCACACCATTTCAAGCGCGACTTCCTTCGACGGAAAGTAGTAGTAGAGACTCGCTTGCCGGACGCCGAGGACATCCGCCACATCCTGCGTCGAAGCGCCGTGAAATCCGCGCCGTGCAAATACTTGCGCGGCGGCGTCGATAATTTCGGCCGTCCTACGACGTTTGCCGGACGCCGCCTTGCGCGTCCTTGCTGGTGTTTTCTTCTTCTTGGCCATGCCGGAACGCCCCCGTCGGATGGATGGAGGCTAGCACAAAATCATTTGCTCTCTTATGCAGCGCGCGACGGCGCGCCGATCACGGTCCTGTACTCCTGCGCCGCCTGACTGATCGGTGACGGCGCGACAATCGCCCGGATCTTCATTTGCACATGCGGCTCGATCCAGGGTCCGCTTCGCTTCCCGCCGCCATCCTCGCCCCAAACGAGTGTCACTTCGGTTCCGGGCTTGCTGTAGCCCTCCTCAATGCTCCCGAGCGACATCATCGCGCGCTCGTTGACGGTGTAGCCCGGGTAATGCGCGAGACCGATCTGCTTGCCGTCCGCGGACAGCACCTTGTCGTAATGCAGCCGCGCCGTCGCCGAAAGGGGAAGATCGATATGCATCGCAGTCGGGCCGTCGTTTAGCTGGGTACGAAATACATTGAGGACGTCTTCTGCATTCCACAGCAACGTCACTTTCTTGCGGTGAGGCTCGTTCGACATCCGCTCGAGCGCCGCTCGGCCGATGAAGTCGTGATCGAACTTGATCAGATGGCCATGGCCAATGTCCCAAGGCGTCGAATAGTAGTCTTCAGGCCGAGGCGAATAGAAACTGCCCCCGAGAGACATGCGCACGGCGGCGCTGTTCATCGACAGCCACTCGCGATATTCGCGCAGCTCCGGGCTTGTATAGATGGCCGAGAAAGGCACCGCCCACCATCCGGATTCGATGACGGTGCTGAAATAGGCGAGTGAGCCGATCTGACGAAGGCCGAACTCGCGTCCTGAATCGACCAGTGCGGATTTAACCTTGTCGCGATCGTCCCATGGGCCCGATAGTTCAAGGCCGGGCACGCCACCCATGCTGTGACGCATCGCCCTCACCTTGCAGCCGGCAATGTTCAACTCGTCCGAGCGGAAAAACTTGATTTCCGGCAGCGATGAGCCGTGCAGCTTCTCCAACAATTTATAGGCGTTCGGTCCTTCGACCTGGTAGCGATAGAAGCTGCGCCTTCGTGCCTTGTTGAGGACCCACATCGGATCCAGTTCGACAGTCACGTTATAACCGCCGCGCTCTCCGTTGAACTGGACCCAATCCGTGCTCGCCGGGTTGCCGACCACCAGAAAGTGATCTTTGGCCAGGAAATAGAGAATGGCGTCACCGATTACGTAACCCTCCGGCGAGCAAGCCAGGAACTGCTTCGCCCGGCCTGGCTCAAAATTCTTGAATGTGTTGACGGCCAGCTTTTCCAGCATCCTCTGCGCGTCGGGTCCGCGAACGTGCAGGTTGTGCATGTGATAGCTCTGGTCGTGAAGCGCGATGGTTTCGCGCCATGACCGCTGCTCGTCGCGCCACGTCGTGAACTCTGGCCGCACGACTTCGGCGGGCATCATCACCGTAAAAACGTTCAGCGCGGTCTTGGGTCGATTGGCGTAAAGGTAATCGATCACATTCGGGATGGAATCGATGAGCGACTGCAAGGAAGTCGGCTTTGGCGCTGCATTCATCGTGTTTCCCTTCCCGGATTGCTTGTAGCAAGGCCGCGGCTGTCTTGCTGGTTTATCTATAGATCTATAGAATACGGGAGAACCTTGCAACGAATTAATTCGCCGCGATCGAGATGCGCTTAAGCCCCGATGCGCGCCTTCATTTCGCACACCAATCCGTCCGGCGCATAGGTGACGACCACGGAAGCATCCTGCTCCGCGGCGAGGCTGCGATGGATGAGTTTGGAGCCAAACCCCTCCCGGCTCGGGGCCCGCACCGGAGGTCCTCCCCGCTCGCGCCACGAGATGCTCACGGTTCTCGATTTCCCTGCGCCGTCCACGCTCCAGCGGATTTGAACCGTGCCCGTCGCGTTGGACAGCGAACCATACTTCATCGCGTTCGTTGCCAGTTCGTGAAACGCGATAAAAAGCGACAGCGACAATGACGGCGACAGCTTTACCGGCGGTCCTTCCACGATGAAACGGTTGGGGCTGCCATGAACCTTCGCGGTGCTCTCGGCGATGTCGCGCAACTCGGCGCCTTCCCAGCTTTCCTGAGTCAGGACGTCGTGCGCGCGCGACAGGGCAAAAAGCCGGTCGGTGAAGGTGGCGCGGCCCTCGGCGATCGGAACGGTGTCGCGCAATGTCTGCTGCGCGAGAGACTGCACCGTGGCGAGCGTGTTCTTGACCCGGTGATTGAGCTCATTCATCAGCATGCGCCGCTGTTCCTCGCTCTGCTTGCGCTCGGTGATGTCGAGGCTGACCGAGACGGCGCCGACGATCGATCCGCGCTCATCGAGCAACGGTGCGGCACTGGTGAGCAGCGTTATGGATGCCCCGTCCGCGAACACACACTCGATCTCTTCGTAGGCCACGCTTTCGCCGCGCATTGCTTTTGCGAGCGGCGTTTCATCGGCGGAAAGATTTCGCCCTGCCTTTCTCAGTTGAATGTGATCGAGCAATCCCGGCTTGCCCTGGGCAATATCGCTGACCTCGTGCCGCACCCGCATGAGATCCAGCGCAAAGCGGTTCGGAATGATCTGTCCGGATTTTCCATAGCGGAACAGAACCGCGGCGGGGACGGTGGCGAGAACCGTCTCGAGCTCGTGGGTTCGTTCACGGATGGCATTGGCGGCAGACGACAGCGCTTCGCCGACCAGGTTGAACTCGGCAAACGGCGACTTCAGCGGCAGGACCGGAAGATTGCGGCCCAGCGCCGAAGCGCGGCTGACGAGATCGGCCGTCGCCGCGGTAAAATTCCTGCCGAAGAAATATGCAATGGAAAAGGACACGAGCAGCGTCGCGACTCCGATCACGGCGAGCAGCTCGAGCGAGCGCCGCAGCGGCGCCTCGACGTCATCGAGCGGGATGTTCGCGGCGATCAGCCAGCCGGAAAGCGCCGACCGCTGGTACCCGGCAAGAATGACGGTGCCGTCGAGACTGTTCGAACGGAATGTGCCCGCGGACCCCACGGCCTTTTCGATGTATTCGCGCACCGCGGGTTTGCCCGACACCTCGGCGTGTCGCGCGGACCGGGCGACGAAGTTACCCTCGGTGTCTCCAATTCCGACGATCCACCCAGGCGGAACGGAGAGCGCCAACGCATCTCTTATTTTCGTCGTCGGAACGGTGACACCCAGAACAAGATTGTCGCTGCCCGGCAGCGGAATGGCGAGGACGATCCGAATTTCCCCGTCGACGGGGGCCGCGTACGTTCCGGAGACGAAGGGTCGCCCCTCGGCATAGGCTTTGGTTTCCCGTTGCGTGAAGGGTACGCCCGGGGGCAACGGCGAACCGAAGGGCACGCGGGAGTTGATGATCTGCCGCGACCGGTCACGCAGAATGATCACGTGCTCCGTCCCGTCGACGATCCGTCTTGCCTGGGCATGGAATTCGGCAAAGTCGCCGCGCGCAATTGCACTTGATGAGGACAGGCCGCGCAACAGCCAGATGTAGCTTTGCAGCTCGCTGTCGATGATCAACGCGATCTGGCGGGCGAGTTGTTGCGCGTCCTGTTCGAGCCTGCTCCGCTCGATGGCCGTATAGGAAGCGAGCAGAAATGCGATGAATGCAAGGAGCGGGATTGCGATCGCGAAAATAAACGCGATCACGTACGCCTGAGTCGATCGGCGCCAGTTTTTGGAAGAGATCGATCTGGGCATTCTTCGCTTCGGTACGATTGAACTTCAACTATAGATTCATAGCATCGTCATCGCGATGCCCGAACTGCGCGCTGCACCGCGGAGGGCATTTGATCCCACCCGACACACGCGAATTGCCTGAAGGCGGGACGGCTACAAACGAGAGGGATCCCGGCGGCTGAGAATATCCGCCCGACGCGGTCACCAGCGATAGTAGCGCGGCTGCGGCTCGAAGTATCCGGGCGGCGGACCATAGGGCGACGGCGCGCGGCGCGCGTAGTACGGATCGCCACCGTACGGCGGTACGTAGTATCGCCGCGGTTCCTCGGCGTAACGCGGCCGGACGTAGCCGGCGTATGCCGGGGTGTACCTGCGCTCCGTGCGCTCGAGCGTTTCATTCCTGCTCGCTTCAGTCGCGGCCGGCCGGACGGCAGGCCGGGCGAGCGCCACGCGCAGGTCTCCCGCGATCTCGACCGTCGTGTTGAGGACGCCCTTTTCCTGCACCAGCGCGAACAGCGTTTCGGCGTTCTCGCGATCGAGGCGCACGCAGCCGGCCGAAGCGGGCGAACCGATCTTCTTGGTGTCGTTGGTGCCGTGGATGGCGTGGCCGACGCGCGTGAAGAAAATCGAGTGCGGCATCGGCGCGTCGTCCCACTCCTTGGAGTAGTGGTCCTTCTCCATGCGGAAGGCGCGATGCTTCCCGCTCGGCGTATCGTGCCCGGAGCGACCTGTGGAAACCGCCCAGTTGTAGAGCGGCTCGCCGTCAACGGCGACCGTCATGCGCTGCGTGGATTTGTCGATGGTGACGAGGACCTTCGCATGCGCGGCCGCAACCGGACTGAGCATGGCCGCAGCCACGATGCAGGCAAACAACGCACGCATGGAGAACTCCTTACACCAGCCGCATCAGCAACAACGATGCACTCGATTTAGTTGCCATTGCGGCGGGGAACACCGGCGCCGGGCCGTCACGCATGCGTGAAGGCAAGCGAAAGGCCCGTAACGGGGCCCTTCCCTTTCCTGTACGGCTCCCTCAGGTGAGGAGCACGAGCAGAAGCAGCAGCGGGATGGGAATCCCCAGCAGCCAGAGCAGAATAACGCCCATGTTGTTTCTCCTTCAGTTAACCGGGTTCGATCGATAGTTCTTGGCGAAGATCACGCCGCGCCAGCGGCCGTCACGAAGCTGGCCGCCTTCGACGGCGGCAAAGGCCGCCGCAAATGCTCCGGCGAACATCGCGAGCGTCAACCAACCAGCAATCGCCGCAGTGAATTTCCGCGTCTCATCGAGGGCGGTCTTCGCCGCATTCACGACCTCGGTCACCCGCGCCTCGGCCTCGGCCGGAGTCCGCCCGGTCCGGGCGGCCACGACCTGAGCGAGATAGGCGCGGTCGGCAGCGGTGATGCCTTCCGGACGGCTGATCGAACGGGTCATGATCAGGCCGACTTCGCGGCGCGTATCCGTGACATCCGCCGCTGCGGGGACCGTACCCTCACGACGCATCAGGGAATCGACGAAGTAGTCCGAGGGAGAAGCTTGCGATGCCGCCTGAGCGCCGCCGGCGGCTGCGCCGGTCGCGGCACTTCCGAGCAAGGAGGTGGTCGCCGTGCCGATTACCAGCACGCCGATCACGGTCGCGAATGCCCATGCTAGAAATCCGTGCGCGGTGTCGCGGAACGTAACTTCGTCGGACTGCACGCCCATCCACTTGGTGCGCAGCCGCCCGGCAACGTAGCCGCCGAGCGCCGACGAAATCACAGCCGTCAACACAAGGAATGCACCGGCCGTCCAGTTGAGCGTGGTCGCGGATGGGGCGCTGTTGCTCCAGGGAGAGATAGACGCAAGTCCGACCGCGCTGCCGAGCGTGACGAAGACGATCGTCATCGATGCGGCAGCGAAACCTCCCGCGAGGATTGCGGCCCACGAGACGGCGGACGTATTGGAATCGGTCGGTTCGACGATCGCCATTGCGGTCTCCCTTTATTATGCGGCTTCTTTTGCGTAGTCGTTGACCGATGCCTCGGCGATTTTCGAAAGGCCCGCGTCGGTTGCCTTTTCCTGCTCGAGCGTCTCATTGAGGAGACCCACGGCTTCGCTCATGCCGAGCTCTTCCGCCCAGGTCTTCAGCGTTCCGTAACGGGAGATTTCGTAGTGTTCCACCGCCTGCGCGGCGGCGAGCAAGCCGGCGTCGAGCGCGGCCGTGCCCTTGTAGTCCTTGGCGATCTCGTCGCCTTCCTTGACGATCCCGTCGATGGCCGGGCACTTCTTGCCTTTGGCCGTCTCGCCGAGTTCCTTGAATATGCGTTCGAGGCGCTTCACCTGGCCTTCGGTCTCGCCGATATGCTTGGTGAATGCAGCTTTGAGCTCGCCTGCCTGAGCGGCCTTGGCCATCTTCGGCAGCGCCTTGAGGATCTTGTTCTCCGCGTAATAAATGTCTTTCAGCGTATCCAGGAATAAGTCCTGAAGAGTCTTCTCTTTCTTGCGCGCCATGGGTTCCCTCCAATGTCTATGCACACAACCATGAGGGCCATGTTCGGTTCCCGCCTCCGCGCGAAGGGAGAAGTTTTTCCTGTGTGCAAACGGCCGCGCTTCAATCGCGCCGCGCGGTAGTGCTCCCGATCCGCTGGCCGGGCTCACATCCGGGATCGCCATTCTCTGGCGTGCCGGTCTTTCCTCGGCGAGAAACTCCCGGCCGCGAGGGCTGCATCCGATTGACGGGGAATGGGTACCAGCCCCGTTCGGGGCCGGCGCTGGGAAGCGTGAGCGTCGCTCCCTTGTGTCCGCACTTCGTGCATCGTGCGCAGCGGCGCAGTTTTTCGCTCGAGGTACCGAAGCCCCAGCGGATGATCAGCGGAACGAGCGCCATCGGAACGCTGTGCCGGCATCCGATGCCGGCGCAGTTCACCCAGACCCAACGTCCATGGTTCGGACTGTCTAGCGTCGGAACAGGACCCGGGGCGGAACGGGCGCGCCGGCGCCGCGGGACAAACTCATCAGGATCGCGCATCGGTCTCGGGCTCCTCGGCCGTTGACCGCCTCTTCCCCGCAGTTTTCTTCACTGGAGCATTCTTTCGGCGAACATCTCCGTAGGTGCTCGTCTCGAACGATAACCGACCGTACGGCTCCCCGGAACGCTCATTCTTGGTTCCTCCCCGGAACCTCGAATGCAAACGTCAGCAGATAACTCGCGCTCACCGGCAGCGAGATTCCGCCGGACCCGGATAGGTTGGTCGACACACATTGTCACAAAAAGATGCCT
>Ga0307505_10002095_pt1 | contig 14450 bp, 10 predicted proteins | sample 23_S_MG_FD_202183 | JGI IMG/M metagenome (GOLD analysis project Ga0307505, IMG submission 202183) | Soil microbial communities from Populus trichocarpa stands in riparian zone in the Pacific Northwest, United States - 23_S | ecosystem: Environmental > Terrestrial > Soil > Riparian zone > Trees...
ATTATAGTAGGTGCCCTGAGCGACATTCGGAGCAGTTGGCGAGATCTTGATTCGAGCGGCCACCACAAAACCTGCGAACCCCGTCACTGAAATCACCTCACCGTTCTTTCCATTATTCGGAGTATCCCTTTGCCAAACGAGATTCCCGTCGGGAGGAATCTCCTCCAAATCTTCCGCTGCTATAAATGGGGTTCATATATCCTGGTAAGTCGCACGTTTGAGAGAGTACTTGTGGGGCGAATTCCACAATGATAATGATTACCCAAAGACACAAGAGTAGAACTTGAGCAATTCGATTGCGCGCTTTAGAGGACATTTTGTCTCCTATTGAGGTGAAGACTTGCCTGATGCTTCGCGCAGACTATTGAGGAATGAGGTTTCTGTGAAACCTCGGTACTGCTCAAACTGCGCGGACTCATCCAAAGGAACGACTCCCTTCGCGCCTAATTCATACGCTGTCAGGATTGACATGTCCTGGTTCTTTGAGTTTAGGAAGAAGAGGTATCTTTCGCCCGTGAGTGGCATATTCTCCATGGAGATTCGGTAGAGAACCGTGTGACCGGTCGAATACCTCACGAATCCACCTACTCTATCAACCGTTATCTCAGCTCCTTCAACAATCGAGTTGCCCGGAGACTTGAAGACCTTTTCTACTAATACCGTAAACTCTGAATAGACGTTCTTCTTATTCTCAGAGAGGTGAGCTTCGGCCGCAGTAACTCTCCCCAAAACTACGAATGTGCTTTGACCTACCGGAAGGGCTGGGAAATCCATTCCTCCTTCCTGAGTTACAACTACTTCAGCCGTCGAAAAGCGCGGATTACGCGCAACGATCTTGAAGTCGTTTTTCCGTAGCTTCTTTTCCTTGCGAGCCTGATTCTTCTTTGGGTCCGCTAAATCCGACTCTTCGTAGTCGGTGGTCGGGAAGCGCAGGTTTCTCGCTTGTACTTGCTTCCAGTATTCGTTTTCTTTCGCCGGATCGCGCGGAGTTTGGTTGGACCTTCCAAACGTCAATCCCAGGGTGGCAAAAACAAGTATGAGGAGAGCGTATGTGAGTTTGTGAACTTTCATATAAAGGCTCCAGCAAGTTTGAGGAAATGAGCTCTTGAGGCAGTCAAGATACACCGGAACCATCAGTATTGCTAGACTTTGTCGTTCGAGCGCCATACGTGAAGGTTGAACTCGAAACGAAATGTCTGTATAAGGACTGTCCGACCAACCTACGAAGGGACAGTTTCCGTGCCTGTAAGTCGACAGAGAAAAATAAATAGAGCCAGGAAGAGACCGCGCGTTGCTTCTGCTTCGACGTCGTCGTCCGGTCAACCGCGCGGCCGTAAGACTTTCAATGTCAAAGTGCTGGTGATCGTTGCGATCGTGGCTGTGGCCGCGGCGGTGATTGCTTACGTGGTCGCGAATCGAGGCAGCCACGCGGGGAATGAAATCACGACTGCTTCCGGTATGAAGTACGTCGATCTGAAGGTCGGCGACGGCGCCACACCACAAGTGGGCCAGTTCGTTCAGGTCCACTACATTGGTTGGCTAGCGAATGGCAAAGAGTTTAACAATTCGTACAAGCTCGGCCAGCCCGCCAACTTCCAGCTCGGACCTGAACATCTCATCCCCGGCTGGAACGAAGCACTCCAAACGATGAAAGTGGGTGGCAAACGTAGAATAATCCTGCCTCCCGCGCTCGCTTACGGATCGGCCGGCAAGGGATCGGATATTCCACCGAACTCTACGTTAACTTTCGAAATCGAGCTGTTGGGTGTGAAGTAAACTCGCTCATCTCACGAGGCCGTTAGTCAAGAATATTTTTCGGACGGAGATAGACCTTGCCAATCTCTGGTTCTTCTATTGGTCCTTACACTCTGATTCAAGAGATAGGAAGAGGCGCATTCGGCGTCGTCTGGTTAGGCGAGCGGCGAACGGACATCGCTTCAACCCAATTCGCGCTGAAGTTTCCGAACGCCGGCGAGATCGACGAGGATTCGTTGATCAGCGAAGCGCGGGTTTGGGTTCAAGCTAGTGGCCACCCGAATGTAAATCCGATCATTGAGGCAGGCGTATACGATGGACAAAGCGTGATCGTCAGCGAGTATGCGCCGGATGGATCATTACACGACTGGATGGAGAGGAACGGCGGCAAGGCAGGATCGGTTGAAAGAAGCTGCTGAGCTGGTGATCGGAATACTCTCCGGGTTGAAACATCTACACTCACTTCCCGAACCAATTATTCATGGGGATCTAAAACCCTCCAACATCCTGCTTCAAGGTGACTCACCGCGTCTCACTGATTTCGGTATCGCACGCTTGATTAAGACAGATCAGAGTCCAACGGTACAAACGGATCTGTGGGCCGCCGGCGTCATTTTCTACGAGTTGATCACAGGTAAATTGCCGAACCACGAGACGGAGTTTCCTGCTGATATGCCTGAAGGCGTTGCTAAGATCATTGCGAAAGCTCTTGAAAGAGATAGAGACAGTCGCTACTCATCCGCCGAAGAGATGCAACGAGAACTGCGTCTCCTATTTGGCAGCGAGGAAGAACAAGAAGAAGAGCCGGCTTACGTTTCGCATCCCCCGACAAGCAAAAGTTCCAGCTTGGAATGGAAGTTGTTGGCCGGGTTTGTAATTCTTGTTGCCGTCCTCGTAGGTGGTTACTTAGCGGTCTTTAAAAATCGTGCTCCCGATCCGGCTCCAGTCGTTACCGCGAGCGGACTTAAATACATCGATCTGAAGGAAGGCGATGGCCCCACGCCGCGATTGGGCCAGAGAGTTCAGGTTCATTACATCGGTTGGCTGGCTAATGGAACGGAATTCAATAATTCCTACAAGCTAGGTAGACCGGCTGAGTTTCCCCTCGGTCCCGCTCTGATCCCCGGCTGGAATGAAGGTCTTCAATCGATGAAGGTTGGTGGCAAGCGTCGCTTAATAATTCCACCCGGACTCGCTTACGGTCAGATGGGGAGGCCGCCAGTGATTCCACCTAATGAGACGTTAACCTTCGAAATCGAGCTGTTGGCCGTTAAGCAAAACTGAGGCGCACCAGTCTACTCCAACATCCTCGCCGCAATCTCTTTCAACAGCTTCGCACAGACAGTGCCGGTGATGTGCAGCGGGTCCATGCGTGGGTTGAACTCCACGATATCGGCACCGACTACTTTCCCTTTCAACCGTTGAATCAAATCGATCGCTTGGCGAGTCGAAAGTCCGCCGGGTTCGCGATGCGACACGCCCGGCGCAAACGCCGGATCGAGCGCGTCAATGTCAAACGATATGTAAACCGGCGAGTCAAACTCGAGTTGTAAAGGATCGGCCAACCGGTGCATCTCGATCGACTCCACGCCAAACTTCTGTACCTGATCGCGCTGGTGCGCAGTGAAAGTTCTGATGCCCACCTGGACCAGGCGCTTCGCCAGTTTCTGTTCCATTATTCGCGCAAACGGACTGGCGTGTGAGTTTCGATTGCCCTGGTAGTGGTCGTAAAGATCCGGATGCGCGTCGAAGTGCAGGATGCTGAGGTCTTTGTACTTCCCCGCAAACGCTCTCACGATCGGATGCGTGATCGAGTGATCGCCCCCAAGCGAGATCGGCGCCATGCCGTCCGCGATCAACGTATGGACTGAGTTCTCAATCAGAGTGAACATGTCGCTGCCGGGCACCGGCTCGATGTCACCCGCGTCGAAAAAGACGTTGTCGCCAGACAGATCGGTCCCGTTCTCCGTGGTCAAGTTCCACGCGTCAGAGCGCAGCGCCGCGCGGATTTGCGGCGGGGCGTCTGCGGCTCCTTTGGTGAACGACGAGTTTTCGTCGTAACGAATACCGATGATGGCGAGTTTTGCGCGTTGTTCAGTGTGGTTGGGAGTAGTATCTGGCATGAGCAGGCCAAGTCTACCACACGAACAACGCGCGCATCGTTACGAGCTAGCCTTCGCGCCAGAACCTGACTGAAACAGGCTAATCACTTTGAGAAACGCCGGAATTCCCGCAGCCAAACCGCTGAGGAATGGCAACGCCGAGTTGTACAACTCGCGCTGGGTCAAAAGCAGAAACGCAGCGAAGCTCAGCAACCCGATCGTCAAGGGCACCTTCAACACTTCCCAGTTACTATTGCTCTTCGCGTCTTTTTCGCACTTTGCGATGGCGTGGTCATCGCCCATGCTGAGTATGAAGAGCTTGAAGCTCTCATTCATGATCCTGATCTTCGGGTCGCGAATGATAAGTCCTTTTCTTAAAAGCTCGTCCACGTCCGGATCTTTCGGACTGAGCAGCCCGTGTTCCGCCAGACGTGTGAGTGTTAACTTCTCTTCACCTGAGCAAGCGTTCCAGATCGACGCGTAATAAGGTTTGGCGTTGATCATGATCTGCTTACAAAGACCGGTTGCGCTAGCTTTGGCAAGTAGCGACTGGCTCGCAACCGCCCGCCCGATGTTTTGCAGATATGCACGAATCGAACACTCGGTTTGTATCAACTTGAATGTTGCCTCGATCTGCTCTTTCGCTTTCTTGTCCAAACCGGGCCAGGCTAAACGTGCTTCCATGGTTTTATCCAACTCGTCCTTAAACGAATCGGCATCACCCACATCTCCGGGCTCCACTCTCAAAAAGCGGCTAACCGCATCGGTCCAACGCTCCGAAAACACCGGCACCGGAAGAGTAGTAGCAGAACCATTCCCGTTGGTATGGCCGTTATTTCCACTGGGCAGCAACAAGCGCTCCTGATCGACAGTGGACAGCGCGATCATCCTTCTGTTCTTTTGGCGCAGCGCTTCGATGAGACCTAGTTTCTGTTGACTGTGATTAGTGTCGTCCATCCCGTGCTCAAAATTATCCAGCACGATCGGGACATCCGGCTTGAGAAGATCGACCTGGTGCAGCCACTTCTTGTGTTGAGTGAATGTCTTGAGATCGATTCGATTCGCACCGTTACTTCCGAGTCGCCGCAGTAACTGGCTCTTGCCGACGAAAGATTGACCGAGCACCAGCAACAAGTTCGAAGATATTGGATTGCCGCACAAATCGGTCAATTCGTCACTCGCCGTTTGTTCGCGAGCCAACTGAAATAGTTGTCGAATCAGGTAGTACACAAGAAACGCCGCCGCCAGAAACACGAGCGGCAACATCAACCACCAGCTCAAGCCTTTGAGGCGCGGCAGATGTGATTCGATGCGTCGCTCTGTTTTGCCTGGACCATTAGCCTGTGGCTCCCGCGCATGCAACACTAGCGAGGTTCCACTGAAGTCTTCCCAACTCCTGGAATTGTCGTTTGCCATCGAGGTCAACGCATGCCGCGCGACGCTGCTGTGATCGAATAACGGAACGAACCCCTTGAAAAACGTCAGCAAGCGACTCGGCGGCTGATTCGTGTATGTTGGCGGCGCATCCTGTTGCGACTGAATTGTGTTGAAGAAGAACGAGGAGTAGACGTCGCGCGGTTCCTCAATCCGTCTCTGAAACAGCGCGTCTGACTTTTCTTTCGCTGTGTTTCGGTACATATAACCGGACTGAGTACGTAGACGATTTTCGCGAGCCGTCAGAGCTTCGGCGAGATTCAGTTGACCCTGTTTGATGAAGAGCTTCATCTCCTGAACGTAAGCGATCTTGAAACACGCATACGCAGGCAGGATGCTGGCCAAACAGAACAGGAGCGTGACGTTCACGACATAGGCCGTGCGGTAATCAAACCACCTGGCTTTTTGTTGTTCGACATGCGGCTTTGCGCCTTTGAATAGCCACACAGTGAGAGCAACCGCGCTCAGACCAGTCAACGTAGGCACACAAAGCTTCCACAATCCGCGCAGTTCATAAACCGCAACACAGGAGAGCAGGAACAACAGACTGTTCACCGCGATCGCTCCAACGTAAAACGATCTCTTACGTTCGTCAGGCCAGAGCCACGTCGAGCGGTCTCCACTCCTGTAGTTGAGCCAGTAGATCAGCAACAGTAGTAAACACAACACAACTACGTAAGAGAGAAACAGGAGCAGGCACAGCGTCAGGATCTCGAAAAAGGTTGTGCGAAGCGAATCCTTTTCACTGAATGCGACAATGGTCCACGAGAAATTCCCGATCGGTTCGACATAAACATTGTGTCCCTTGCCGAAATACGACGAGGTCAGCGACTGGCTCCACCTGCCGAGCACGGCTGCCTTCAGCGCCTGGTTGTTGTCACATTCCTCAAAGAGGTTCTCGCCGAGATGTAGCTTTTCGGCTGAATGGAAAATGACCTTGCCGTTTTCGTCGATGACGGCATAACCGAACCCCGCCGGAATTACGGGCTGCATCAACGAGAAAAACTTCAGATCAAGGGCCGACAGCCAAAAGGGGCTCGGCTCCGTGCCCTTCGTAGGTTTGGCGGCGTTTGCGGAGTTCGCTTTTACCGCCAACGGCTTGTTGGTCTTCGCGCGTTTGGCCGCATCACCGTCAGCCTTAGCTTTAATTTCAGCCGTCAACCGCCCCATCCCCGTCGCGCGCTTGGCCACGACGACGGTGTTCAAACCGGTAGTTTTAGAGGTGACCGGTTCAATCCAGAACTCGTGAATTTGGTCGTTGCGATCCTGGTGAGTGTATTGCCGCCCCTGCTTGAGCCGCGCGAAATACGGTCGATTTGAGACGTCGACACGGTTTGTGACGCTCGAGCGGACGGTCCACTTCATTTGTTGCATGCCCTTGTCGTCTGCCCAGAACGCGGTCTGAAAATAGGGATAGGGAGAGTTCAAGTCGATCTCTCCGGAGTTCAGGATCGAGCTGCGCATCGTGAGCTTGTCGGAATTGCGATCGTTACCTTTGTTCGCGGCTCCGATGGTCTCGGCATCCAACGTGCAGTTCAGGTAGTCAATCTGTCGTAGTGCATCATCGAGTTCTCTATTGAAGTTATTCTTAAGCGATCCGGCGAACTGCTGGAGATTGTTGTCCACCTGGTTAAGAGTCGCGTTATAGCCATAGGCAAACAGCGCGATGATCGTGAGCAGGGCGACAATCATGAACGCAGAGACTCCTAACATGTAGCCGTCCAGCGCTCGAAAGCGGTCCTTTGGACCAATAAAAAGTAGCTTCAGAAACGCCCAACTCACGGTCACAAGCACAGTGATAAAGCCAAACGCGATTAGCACGTTGTAAGAGATGGCCATGTTCTGCTGTTGAAAGTGCACGCTTTCCACCAGCCCGCACGCTAGCCAGCGAATCGATTCCTGATTCTTTGTGCCGGCCTTCAACAGTGGTAGTTGAATCGGCTGGACGAAGAGTTTGTAATCGGCTGGGCCAAGTCTCACGTCAGATATGTTTGCCGATTGGCCCAGGAGTTTGAGATCGACCTTCGCGCCAGTTGCGGACGTGAGATTACTCAAGGAGACCATGCGCAACTTCTGCGAGCTCTCCTGGAAGAGTATCGTCATCTGATCGTCGAGTCCGGCTATCACCACCGCATCGAAGCCGTCCTGGTAAAGCGCTCCCTGGTTCTCCTGCATCTCGCGCTTGTTAACGAATGGGTTGATGAGGCTAGCAAGGTTCACCTTGGCCTGGAAATTCACATATTCCTCAGGGGTTGATCCTGCAGGCTTCGTCGTTTTGGTCGCCGGCTTCGTTTTTGAATCGGGCTTGGGGGCCGCCGAAGTTTGGGAAACGGGTGGGTACTGAACCGTGTAGTCGAAGTACAGCAAACGCTGGTTCGACTCTTCCTTGACTTCGATCCGCGGCGCGGAAAGCAAAGAGTCATCTTCCGGCTTGGACACGAGCGTCAGACTTGTCGCCAGCAGAAACGGACCTTCACCCCGAAGAGGATTGAGTTGCTTTTCTTGAAACTCTTTGAACCCCTTTTGTACCAGGTCCTGGGCGGTAAGGGGAGCTTCGGCTTTTTCTTTGTCGGAACCTCCCTGAGCTGAGTCCTGAACGTACTTTTCTACGGCGTTCTTGAAGACGTTGCCCTGACTTTCCGCGCTCTCCTGAATGTGATTGCTGAGCGTGGCCAGGGTGCGCAAGTTCCTGCCGTTGAAGTACTTGGTCTGGTTGGAGACAAAGAAATAGTAGTAGACGAAGAATGGAACAATGACGAGGACTAAACTGAACGCAACAACACGCAACTGCATGAGGTTTGAGGAAATATTCATGGCGGGAGCCTCCTTGATAACAATGACTCAGCGAAACCGTTTTGTTTCGACTCAAGCCTGGAGTTCGGAAAAAAGAACCGGGAATCTCAGGGTGCCGATGCGGTTGGAGCCGCATGGTAAGAGGACATGCGAAGTGTCTGTGCCTGATCGAAGTGTGAGAAATCAGACCCTGAAAATCTCTAACTGGCGCCGATTATCGGCCTTTCGGCTGAATAGTCAAGGTTTTTGTTGGCGTGGATTTGTGACTGGGGTAGGACTGGTGCACCCGGCAGGGCTCGAACCTGCGACCTTCTGATTCGAAGTCAGACGCTCTATCCAACTGAGCTACGAGTGCACGCGGGAATGGTAAATGGTTCAGGCGAATTGGTAAAGACAGCAACTGTGCTTTGTTCTTGGTCTTTTGTACTTTGTTCGCTTTGCCTGAGACTCCAGCACGAGCGGCAAAGTTCCAAGCTCAAAGACCGAAGCTCCTTATTTCCCCTGAAATGTCTTGCGCACGAAGCGCACCAGTTCGGTGACCTCTGCGGGTGTGAGTTTGTCTTTGAACGCCGGCATCTCTTCGTGACCGTTGGTGATGAAATCGGTGATCTCTGCGTCCGTGTGTTTGATCGCATGCTCGGCGTGCAGCGAAGGGACTTTGAGCTGTTTGTTGTCGATTTTAACCAGCCCGCCCTGTCCTTCTGGACCATGACATCCTTCGCAGTTCTTGGCGTAGTTGGTACGAGCGGCGGCAAACTCATCGACCGACGCGCTCGGCGCCGGTGCGGCCGGCGATGCGGCAGAGCGCGGTGTTGCAGTGTTGGTTGGCGTTGCGGTTTCGGTACAGGCGATTCCGACTAAAGCAAAAGCGACGCAGCATAGAGCGAGCAGAATGAGTTTCATCAGCCAGGTTCTCCGTTTGAATGTTCGTCGTTTGGGGGCGAGTGAGTATACAAGTTAGAAACTGCAAAGCACAAAACCATTACCGTTTCAGTTGCACGACCCAGGCGGCAATCTCACGCATTTGCTCTTCCGTTAATTTATCGGAGAAGGATCGCATGGGCGGCTGAAGTCCGTAAGCAGTCGGGTCCTTTAACAGGGCAACGATGTCTTCGGTAGTACGGCGCGGTTTTGCCGCGACGTCGAGCAAAGGAGGAAATCGCAGTGTGCCTTGTTGCGCGCCCTCGCCGCGTGGACCATGACAGTTTACGCAAAACTTCTGGTACATCTCCGGTGGACCACCGGTTGAGCCGGAAGTCTGCGATTCGCGTTGCGCAGACTGTAGCAACTGTGGATTGAACGGTTCGGTGCGCCATTTGGTTTCTTCTGTTGCCTGTCGCGCGAGTTGTTCGCGCGTGTGTAGGTCGCTCATGTAGGCAAAGAACGTCATCGTCGTCACTGTCAAAACGAGGCCCGCCAACACTGCGCCACCAATCGGCTTTCTCATTCTTGCGCCTAACCACGGCAACACAACCAAAATCCCCACCGCTAGACCCGGCAACACCACACCTGCAATTGATCCCAAGCCTCCCGGGACGTACTTCAACAGTTGATACAGCCACAAGAACTGCGCGCCCGGCCGCGGCAGGTAATCCGCCGTCATCGCTTCCACCGGTGGTCCAAGCGGCGCCGGAAACTTCGCACACCAGATTGCCAGCGCAACGAAAACAACTCCGCCCGCGATCGTATTCCGGTTCAAGTTGGCCCAACTAACGCAACTACGAAAACGCCACACGATCACGCCGATGATCGCAAACGGCATGATCAAAACATGCACCGCAAAGAACCGCGACAACGTGATCGTCGAGATCTCATTTCCACCCAGCACCCAGAACCGCGCATTGCGTCCCACAAACGGCAGTCCACTCATCAACCCTTCAGCGACGCGCGCACTGAAGAATGCCCGCGCATCCCACGGCAACGTATAACCCGTTCCGGCCGCAGCCATCACCAGGCCCAGCATCACTACCGCCGCAACCCAGCCAATCCTCCGGTCACCGTAAGATTTGTCAAAAAACAGCCGCACCACATGCAGAAACACAAACAACGCGAGCCACTGCGATCCGTAATGATGCAACGACCGCAACCACGAACCCGACGACACTACCTTCTCAATGTATGACACTGTCGTGTGTGCGTGATCGACGGAAGGAACGTAATAAAACGCGAGCAATATTCCGGTGAGAAACTGGACCAACAGTAACACGCCAACCACACCACCAGTCGTCTGCAACCAAACACTCAATCCGTTAGATCTGTGGTTCGAAACAGGTGTGTTCATGCGTGTGTCTCTCCGTCTTCCTTCACCCGATACTGCACCTGTAACTTCCCGTCCTGCACGCGTGTCGGCAACGCATCCAATCCGCGCGGCGAAGGCCCTGAAATCCGCGACCCGTCGGCAGTGAAGTAACTGTCGTGACACGGACAAGCGAAGCGATTCGTCGACTGTTCCCACGACACTTCACAACCAGCATGCGGACAGATCGTCGACAACACCTGATTGTTCTTCTGCGGCAAAACAAAGATGTTGTGCTCGTCGGTCGTCACTGCCCAACCCGAAATCTGTTCTGCAACGATCTTCTTCGCGAGCGGCTGCGGCCCTTGTAACTCCGAAAGCGCGGCGACGTCGAGCCACTGCTCGCTCGGCGCCGACAGCCGTGGACGCAGAAAACGAAAAGCAGCGCCCCCGATGGAAGCAAAAACCCCAGCCAGCACTCCCAACGGCAGCAAGCCAAGAAATGATCGGCGCGATTTGCTTATTTGATCTGTGTGTGTGTTCATCTGTGTAATCCGTGGCTCATAACGCATTTGACGCTCCTGCCGCAACTATTCTTCCCACGGTTGCAATCGGCACCGGGAGTCGGCAGAATAACTTCCGCATCACGAAATCATTCCAGGTCAGGCAAGTCAAATCTTTATTCAGGAACCAGAGGTAACACCCAATGAGTAGCGATAAGGACCCAATCAATTCTCGCGGCTCCCTTCGTCTCGCACCCGCTTCCTCGGAACTAGAAATAGAGAAGGCCAAACTTCCCCGACAGTTTGTTAACTTCACTTTTTACAAAGCGCGGCCGGAATGGCGGCTCCTCTCCGACGCAGATAAACAGCGCTGCCGCGAGGAGTTCGTCAAAACTGTCGATGAATTCCGCTCGTCCTTGCTGATTCATTCGTATTCGACCGTCGGTCTGCGCACCAACGTCGACTTCATGATGTGGCGCATCGGTTACGAGCTCGAACCAATCCAGGAAATGACCGCGCGTTTGAACAAGACCGAGATGGCGAAGTATATCGAACCGTCGCAATCGTTCCTCTCGATGACGAAGCGCTCGATGTACATCGACAAAGATAATCCTCAGCACGTCGAAGATCGTCTGCACATTATTCCCGGCAAGTCGCAGTACTTGTTCGTTTATCCGTTTGTGAAAACTCGCGAGTGGTACTCGCGTCCCGCCGAGCAGCGGCAGGAGATGATGGACGAGCATATCCGCATCGGGATGAAGTACCGGTCGGTGAAACTGCACACGACCTACTCGTTCGGTCTCGACGATCAGGAGTTTGTCGTCGCTTTCGAAACGGATTATCCGGCTGACTTCCTCGACCTCGTTCAGGAGTTAAGAGAAACCAAGGCCAGCTCCTACACGCTGCGCGACACGCCGATGTTTACCTGCCGTCAACGCGAGCTGGGTGAGTGTCTTGAGGCGCTTGGCTAAAACCGTCCACAGATTACACAGATTGAGTCTGCGGAATCTGTGGATTGCTTTTTTGCTCCTTGCGTCGACGGTCTACTCTCAAACTACACCTTCATCTCCTGAGTACCTCTGGTACGAAGCTGAAAACATGCGCGGCTTCTCGACCGGCAAGCTCGGGGCGCCGCTGCTCAATCCTTCCCAATTAAATCTTTCACGCGACAAAGCGCCGGGTTGGGGAATCAATGGACCCGGCGTCTCCGCTGAGTGGACGCAAGGCGGCGAGAGCGAGTGGAACTCCGCCGCGGCGAGTGCCGACGAGACGCGTGCCGAGATCTATCAGGACTTTGAAGTGCCGCGAGTAGGTCAGTATTCGTTGTGGATTCGTTACGCGGACTGGGCCAACAAAGCGGAGAATTTCACCGTCACGATCGCACAGGATGGCGCGGAGGTTTTTCGGCACGAGTTTGGCGCGAAGGACATCGTCGATCCGCATGACGAAGTGAGCATGTATTGGGGTTGGGCATTTACGTGGGATCGTGCGGCGGCGACATTGAAAAAGGGTCCGGCTCGATTATCCATTCAGATAGAGAAAACTGCGGCAGCGCGCAGACACGTCGATTGCTTTCTGCTCACGAACGAGCCGAACTTCAAACCAAGCGGCCGAGCTAAACCAGATTTCGCCGCCGCACGCTACTTGCGCACGTGGGCCATAGATCGTAAACCGCTCGCTTCACTACTCAATCCGAATCAGAATCCTCGTTTTTCCGCGTTCCCGAAGATTGCCGGCCGCGACTTTCTGATGCCCTGGAACATCGCGAAAGAGTTTTGGCCGCTTTATGACAAGCCTGCTGAAGAACGTCCGTTGTATCCGTTCAACGCTGAGCCCATCGATCAGTTCGTCGCGAAGTACAAAGGCGCGCGTGAGGTGCCGTTGTTTCAGTCGAAGCTCGTGGCGCCGGTGATTTACCTGAACAACGTGCCGGAGCTGTTCAAGGAAGGCAGTCCGTTTCTACGCTACTTGCGCGAGACAAAATCACCGTTTGCGATCCTGATTAACTATGCTTCGGTGCAACTAAACGAAACCGATGGGCGCGCGGTGTGGCAGCTTCTCAACGGCGAGTTCAAAGAGCAGTTTCTCGGTTGGATCTCGGGTGAGAGCATCGGCTACGTGTGGGAGTTGGCGCCGGCGGAACTGAAGATCTCGCCGTCGATGACGCGGTCGCAATTACTCGCCGCGCATCGCGAGTTTTACACGAACGCTTTAGCGCGCAAGTGGCGCACGCTGTTTCACGTCGAAACAGGCGCGATGTGGGACAAGCTGATTCCGGCGCAATCGACGTCGAGTATTTCGTTTGCACACGCGTTAACTGATTGGGGCGTGAAGTTGCTCGGCATGGAAACCGCGGCGGTTATGCCGATGACCGGAATGCGCATCGCATTTACCCGCGGCGCGGCACGGCAGGCTGGCGGCGCTTTTCTTTATTATCACGCGCCCAACTTCGGCGACACGGCGACTACCTTCACCAAAGCGCAGAACTTTGCCGGACCTGATTTCTTTTACCACTCGCGTTATGGGCCAAGCATGGGACCGTCGTTGTCGTGGTACCGGAAGAGTTACTTTCTTTACTACATGTCGGGTACCTCGGCGATCTATCTCGAACAGGGCGGAGATCAGTTCTTCAAACCCGGGCCGGGCGACCATCCGTTGCAACTGAATCCGCTTGGGCGCATCACTGACGAGTTCATTCGCTTCGCGGAAAAGCATCCCGATCGTGGAGTACCGTATACGCCGATTGCGTTTGTGCTCGACCCGGCGCATGGGTTTGAGATGACGGATTATCCGCAATGGCCGTTTGAAGTGTCGCAGATCGATCGCAGCGACCGCGCGCTACGCGAGTTGTTTGGTGTTGCTTACTATCCGGGGTTGGTTGTTGAAGGCGAACCGGCGGTTGCGGACAGACAACCGTTTGTAGCTGGTGTGTTCGGTGACATTTTTGACGTGGTGACCACGGATAACAAGAACTTTGATGGATATCGAGCAGTCGTGTTGGGTGGCCGACCGGGGTGGGATCAAAACCTGGAAAAATACGTTCGCGGTGGTGGAACTGTAGTTTTGAATGCAGCGCAGATCAGAAATGTGCCGGAAGCACTACTCGGCGTTCGCGTTACTAACGCTACAGCGGAAGCAGATTCTGCGAAGTGTGTCGACGCGCCGGAGCTCAACGGGCAGATGTTTCGTTACGAGAAGATCGAACTAAAAGGCGCGACGACGTTGATCGCGGCTGCGAATGGCGATCCGTTGGTGACGGTTAATAAGGTCGGGAAGGGAACCGTGGTGTTCTCGGCGTTGCCGGATCTACTTGGTGTCGACGAGCGCGTCACGCCGTTCGCCGCGCACATGCTGGCTCACGTTTTTGCGGATGCTACGCCGGTGCAAGTGCGTGGTGACGTGGAGTACCTGATCAATCGCACCAATAACAATTGGGTGGTGACGCTGCTCAACAACAACGGCGTCTACAAAACTCAGCAAGGCATGGCCCAAGTCGATCGCAACGCGTACGTGGACGTCTCGATCAGTTTGCGCGGCGAGAAGATTCAGAGCGCCACGGATTGGATCAGCGACGCCGCCCTGAAAGTCGATGCAAACAACCTCAATCTTCGCATCCCTCCGGGCGGC
>Ga0307505_10002096_pt1 | contig 14443 bp, 11 predicted proteins | sample 23_S_MG_FD_202183 | JGI IMG/M metagenome (GOLD analysis project Ga0307505, IMG submission 202183) | Soil microbial communities from Populus trichocarpa stands in riparian zone in the Pacific Northwest, United States - 23_S | ecosystem: Environmental > Terrestrial > Soil > Riparian zone > Trees...
GGTCCACGCGCAGGGGTTTCTCATTGCGGGTCATGTGCTCTTCCTCGTCGTGCTCCTCCTGCGCCTGTTGCTCGCTGGACGTCCCCTGAAGACCGTTCTCGCAACGGCCCTGCGCCGATGAACCATCCCGCGCAGTCCCTTCGGACCGCAACCGTTGCGGCGGTGTATGCCGATGGCGCCAGCTCGATGCAGATTCGAAGCGTCGAACGCTGGACCCCCATCGCGAAGATCTCTGTTGCATCCGTGTTGCTGGGGCAGATCCTGCTGGCACTGGCCCCTCTGGTGCTGGATGCAGGCTTGGTAGACCGGCTGACGACGCTCTTCATCTACGGGATCCTCGCGTTGATGTGGAATGCGCTGGCGGGGTACGCCGGCCTTGTGTCGGTGGGTCACCAGGCCTTCTTCGGGCTTGGTGCCTATGCAGCGGTGCGCCTGGCCGATGCCGGTGTAAGCCCATATCCGGCCCTTCTGCTGGCTGCGGTCCTTGTGGCGCTGGTATCCGTCCCGATCTCCGCCTTCATGCTTCGGCTCAGGGGAGGGGAGTTCGCCATCGGCATGTGGGTCGTCGCGGCGCTCGCACACCTGCTCGTGAATCTGGACAACCTGGTCCAGGGCGAGACCGGTACATCGCTGGTCGCGCTCCAGCAGTACGACGGCGAGCAGCGGCGCTTGATCACCTACTGGATGGCCCTGGCCACGATGGCCGGGCTGGGATGGTGCGTCTTCGTACTGCTGCGCAGCCGCGTCGGCAGTGCCCTGCAGGCAATTCGCGACAGCGAGGAGGCAGCCGCGTCCGTCGGCGTTCGGGTGCGCGAAACCAAGCGGCTGATCTTTGTCCTGTCGGCCTTCGGCTGCGCCGCGGCCGGGGCTTTATGGCTGGCGACCTCCGTCACCTTCCAGCCCAAGGCGTACTTCAGCGTGCAGTGGACTGCCTACATGCTCTTCATGGTGCTCGTTGGTGGCATCGGCACGTACGAGGGCCCGATCATCGGCGCGCTGATCTTCTTCACGATCGAGACCCTGTTCGGTGCGACGGGTGTGTACTACCTGATCGGGCTCGGTGTGGTCGCCGTCCTATTCGCGCTGCTGGCTCCACGGGGCCTATGGGGTGCAGTTGAGCAACGTTTCGGGGTCCAGCTTCTCCCTGTCGGTTATCGGGTGCGACTGGGTGATTCGGATCGCCAATAAGGGAGGACATCGGTTCAAGAGTTCCGGTGTCTGCAATCAACGGAGCACAAGGGCTCACCCGATTCAACGCACTTCGACCTGACAACTTGGTGGAGGCTTAGCACCATGAAGACTGCTCTTCTCATATGCACGATGGTTCGCGAGTTCGCGGAAAAGGACAATCCGTACTTCGTTCCAGCCACCCGCGAAATCTTGCCGAACCTGACAGAGCTCGTACAGACGATGACATCGCGAGGCGACAGGATCTTCTTCTGCAATGATTGGCACGAAGAAGACGACCTCGAATTTTCGCGGATGTTCCCTCGCCATTGCGTCGCGGGCACTCCGTTGGCGGAAACGATTCCGGAGCTCGCCAAGTTCCCTGGAACGACTATTCCCATCACACGGTTTGACGCTTTCCTTTACTCCACGCTGGATCAAAAGCTGCGCGAAGCGAACATCGAAAGAGTCGTCGTCTGTGGTGTGTGTACGCATATCCCGGTGCTGCACACCGCGGTGGGTGCATCCATGCGCAACTACGTCGTGGAGGTGCTGACCGATGGCGTCGCTGACTTCGATCCTGATTTGCACGGATTTGCACTGCGACAGATGAAAGAGGTCTTCGGCGTAAAGCACACCACCTGTGCCGAGCTCGCAGCCGTTTGAAAGAACCGCCCCGGAGAGGAAGATCAGAAACTCTCGATGACTCCAAGGGGAGCGCGGATCCACGCTCCGCGGGTCGCCGTGTTGCAGTTTCGCCTCTCCGGGTCCACGCCTCGACGTCGACGAAGGGAGCACCGCCATGCCTGCTAGCCCCGAGCAGAATCGCCGCAACGCGATCGCCTTCTACGATCTGATGTTCAACCAGTGCAGGCCTCGCGAGGCTATGGAACGCTACGCAGGGGCGACGTACACGCAGCACAACCCTCATGTGGCGGACGGCAAGACGGCGTTCATCGAGTACTTTGAACGGATGGCACGCGATTACCCGGGAAAGCAAGTGAGCTTTAAGCGCACGGTTGCAGAAGGAGACCTCGTTGTTCTTCACTGCCACCAAGTGTGGCCATCGGACTCGAACAAGGACTGGGCCGGTATCGACATCTTCCGGTTTGATGAGGCCGGGAAGGTCGTCGAGCATTGGGACGTCTTGCAGGTTGTCCCGCGAGACGCGAAGCACACAAACGGTATGTTCTAGTGGGCCGTAACAGTGCGGAAGTAATGCGGCGCGACGGATCGAAGTGCTTTCATTCCAACTGTTACGGCCCACTATACTGAGCCTGCCCTGGCAAGCTCTCCACCGCTGCTGCACTCTCTTCGACGAGGCCGCGTTCTGCTACGTCACGCGGTCCGCTTCACGCGGCACTGAGCCAGCGCCCCTCGTTGAACTTCTTCAGCAGCCGCTCTTCTTCTGCTACTGCCTTCGCGTGTGACAACTCCTTCACGTGGCCGTAGCCGCGGATTGCTAGCGCGACCGAAGCCAGTTCCACCGCCGCACCGTGGTTGTCGGGTCGCAGATCGGCGACGATATGTTTGAGCAGGCCCTCATAGTGCGGGGTCAGCCCGCGCTCCATGTGCCGTTCCTCGGTGTAGCCGAACACGTCGAACGCGGTGCCGCGCAGCGACTTCATCCGGGCCAGCATCTTGAACAGCGGTAGCACCCAACCGCCGAACTGGCGCTTGATCAACTGACCCGTAGCCGGGTCGCGCCGGGATAGCAGAGGCGGCGCAAGGTGGAAGCGCAGCTTGGGCACACCCTCGAACTGCGCCGCGATCGAGGCGTGGAAGGCGGTGTCGGCGTGCAGGCGGGCTACCTCGTACTCGTCTTTGTAGGCCATCAGCTTGTACAGCGTGCGCGCCGCAGCGTCGGTCAGATCGCTGCGGCCGGGCATCACCCGCGCCTCGGCGGCCCGCACCTTGCCGATTGCGGCCATGAAGCGGTCGGCGTAGGCACCATCCTGATAATCGCGCAGCCGCCGCGCACGGTCCGCCACCAGTTCGTCCAGCGACATCAGCACTGGTTTGTGCGACACGAAGGACCGCTCGCGCAACATCACCTCCACCGCCTGCGGGTCGTGCGCCCACAGCCGCCCCAGGCTCAACGCGTTCAGGTTGAACTCGATCTGCACGCCATTCAGCTGAACCGCGCGCACCACCGCTTCCGGTGCCAGCGGCAGCCAGCCTCGCTGCAGCGCCACGCCGACGAGGAAGAAGTTCGCCGCGATCGCGTCCCCGCACAGCGTCAGCGCGATGCCGGTCGCATCGACGTACGTGGCGTGCTGCTCGCCCACGCGCTGATGGATCTTGCGTGTGATCAGCCCCGTGTCGACCTTCTCGTCCGGGTTGAAGTTCAGCGTCGCCATCGACTGTACGCGGTCGTTGCCGAGGAAACGCGTCTCGGAAGACATCGTCCGGAACGCTTCTTCCGATACCGCGGCGATCATGTCGAAGGCCAGGATCAACTGCGCTTCCCCCAAGCCGACGACCTGTGTCGGAATCGGCTTCGTACCCGTCGCCAGCCGAAGATGGCTCAGCACAGCGCCGTTCTTTTGCGACATGCCAGTCATGTCGTAGACCGAGGCCTGCAGGCCCTGGACATGCGCGGCCATTGCCAGCACCGCACCGACGGTGACGACGCCGGTGCCGCCGATGCCGGCCAGCATGATGCCGGTGCCCATCGTCGGCAGCGCCGGCGTGGCGGGCGGTGGCAGCGTCTCGAACAGGCGCGCGTCGATGCTTGCCCGCTCCGGCTTGCGCATCTGCACGCCTTCGAGGGTGACGAACGACGGGCAGAAGCCCTTCGTGCAGCTGTAGTCCTTGTTGCAGCTGGACTGGTTGATGCGGCGCTTGCGGCCCAGCGCGGTCTCCACGGGCTCGATCGAGACGCAGCCGGACTTCACCGAGCAATCGCCGCAGCCTTCGCATACGGCTTCGTTGATCACCACGCGCACCGGCGGGTCGTCCATCAGCTTGCGCTTGCGGCGGCGGCGTTTCTCGGCCGCACAGGTCTGCTCGTAGATGATGGCGGTGCAGCCCGGGACCTCGCGCAGTTCGCGCTGCACCCGGTCCAGCTCCGCGCGCGGGATCACCGGCACTTCCGGCGGCAGAGAACCGGCGGGGTGCTTCGAGATATCGTCGGTGACCAGCACCACGCGCTGCGCGCCTTCGGCCAGCACCTGGCGCACGACCATCGCCGGGGTCAGCGGGCCCTCGAAGGGCTGGCCACCGGTCATGGCCACCGCGTCGTTGAACAGGATCTTGTAGGTGATGTTCGCCTTCGCCGCGATGGCCTGGCGGATGGCCAGCAGCCCCGAGTGGTAGTAGGTGCCGTCGCCCAGGTTCTGGAACATGTGTGGCCGCGAGACGAAGTGCTGGATCGACGACCAGGTCACGCCTTCGCCGCCCATGTGCGTGCCCATCAGCGTGGTGCCGGGCTTGGCCCACATGGCCATGCCGTGGCAGCCGATGCCTGAGATCGCCAGGCTCCCCTCCGGCACGTTGGTGGAGGTGTTGTGAGGGCAGCCCGAGCAGAAGAAGGGCAGGCGCTTCGGTGACGCATCGGACACCGACATCAACACGCGCCGCACCGATTGCACAGCCGCGAGACGCTGCGTGATGCCGTCGTCGGACAGGCCGTTACGCGCCAGCCGCGCGGCGATGGCCTGTGCCAGGTCCAGGGGTTCCAGCGCGACGTCCGAGGGCAGTTGCGACGCGCCCAACTCGTCGGATTTGCCGGTGATGCGCGGCCGGCGTGCGTCGTTGTAGAAGATGGCCGCCGCCTGTGGTTCCATGAAGGCCGACTTCTCCTCGATGAAGAAGAGCTCGTCGCAGCCGTGTCCGAACTCGCGCAGGCCCTCCGGCTCCAGCGGCCAAATCAGGCCCACCTTGTAGACATCCAGCCCCAGCTGCGCCGCGCGGGCCGCGTCGATGCCGAGGTAGCGCAGCGCCTGCAGCAAGTCGCCGTACGCCTTGCCGGCGGTGACCAGGCCCAGCTTCGGCGCCGCAACGCCGAACTCGGCGCGGTCCACCCGGTTCGCGCGCCAGAACCTGCTGGCCAGCGGCAGGCGCCAGCGCTTGTGGATGGCCTCGTCGCGGCCCGGGCTGAACACGCCGCGGTAGTAGAGGCCTTCGGGCGGCAAGTCGCCTTTGGGCGGCGTGACGATCTGCAGGTCGACTTCGCCCGGTACCGTCGCGGTCTGCTCGATCGATTCGTTCACCACCTTGAACGCGCTCCAGCAGCCGGCGTAGCGCGACATCGCCCAGCCAAGCAGGCCGAAGCGCACGAAGTCGCCGACGTTGGCCGGGTACAGCACCGGCATCTGGTGCGCGACCATCGCCTGTTCGCTGTGGTGCGCCACGGTCGACGACTTGCCCGGGTGGTCGTCGCCCAGCAGCACCAGCACGCCGCCGTTCGGGTGCCCGCCGGTGAGGTTGCCGTGCTTCAGCGCGTCGCCCGAGCGATCCACGCCGGGGCCCTTGCCGTACCACATCGCGAACACGCCGTCGACGGTGGCGTCCTTCGCCAGGCCGATCTGCTGCGTGCCCCACACCGCTGTGGCGGCGAGGTCTTCGTTGATGCCGGGCTGGAACACGATCTGGCTGCTCTTCAGCCATTTCTCCGCGTCCCAGAAGGTCTGGTCCACGCCGCCCAATGGCGAACCGCGGTAGCCGCTGACGAAGCCGGCCGTCTTCAGCCCGGCGGCGGTGTCGCGGCGGTGCTGCGTCAGCAGCAGGCGGACCAGGGCCTGGGGGCCGCTGATCAGCGTGGGCTTCGAGGTGTCGGCGAACTTGTCGTCAAGGGAGACGTCGCGCAGTTCCATCGTTCCTTTAGTCTTGCCGGATGTGGCGGTCGAACTCCTGGGCGAGCCACGGCCGCTCGGCGGCGACGCGGGCTTCGAAGGCGGTGATCTCGGCTCGACGCGCGAGGATGAAATCGATCATGCGCTGGCCCTTCAGCAACATCTCGCGGCGAGTGGCGTCGATCTCGAAGGCCAGTTCGAGTGAACCGCAGGTGATCGTGCTGCGTTGGAGGTCGACTACCGCCTCGCCGCGCGCTTTCACCTCGGCCGCGAGGCGCACATGCTGCGCTTCGGGCAGACGGATCGGCAGCAGGAAATTCTCGAAGCAGTTGCCGAAGAAGATGTCGCCGAACGAGGGCGCGATGACCACGCGGATGCCGCGCTCGTGCAGCGCCCACACCGCCAGTTCGCGCGACGAGCCGCAGCCGAAGTTGTCGCCGACGATCAGAATCTTCGCCGTGTCGCCGGGCGGCACGTTCAGCGGGCAGGCTGGGTCGGGGGTACCGTCTGGCAGAAAGCGCATCGCCTCCAGTGCCCACGGTCCGTATTCGCCGCGCTGGAGCGTCACGCAGCGCTTGATGTTGATGATGACGTCGGTGTCGATGTTGGCGCGGTCCAGCACGACCGCCGGGCCGCCGACGATCCGGACAGCCAGCCCTTCTGCACTCATGCCGTCACCTCCACCGGCACCGCCGGAAACTCGCGCGGATCGGCGATGAAACCGGCGATGGCGGTTGCGGCCGCGGTCGCCGGGCTTGCCAGGTGCGTTCGCACGCCGGCGCCCTGGCGCCCGACGAAGTTGCGGTTGGACGTGGACACGCAGCGCTGGCCCGGCCGCAGCATGTCGCCGTTGCTGCCGGCGCACATCGAGCAGCCCGGTTCGCGCCATTCGAAACCGGCGTCGCGGAACACGCGGTCCAGGCCCTCGGCCTCGGCTGCGCGTTGCACGCGGCGCGACCCCGGCACTACCCAGGCGTGCACGTTTGCCGCGACATGGCGGCCGCGTGCGATGGCGGCGGCTTCGCGCAGGTCACCGAGGCGGCTGTTGGTGCACGAACCGATGAACACATGGTCCACCGGCAGCCCGCGCATCGGCATGCCGGGCGAGACGCCGATGTACTCGCACGCGGCGACCCAATCCTTGCGCGCCTGCTCGTCGCGGGCTTCGCCGAGCGCCGGCACGCTGCCGTCGATGGCGACGGCATGCTCGGGGCTGACGCCCCAGGTGATCTGCGGCAGCAGCGCCGACGTGTCCAGCGCCAGTTCTTGGTCGAAGCGTGCGTCCTCGTCGCTGCGCAGCGTGCGCCAGTCGTCGACCGCGGCCGCCAGCTGCGCGCCGCGTGGCGAGTACGGCCGGCTCGACGCATAGGCGATCGTCGTTTCGTCGACGCCCACCATGCCCCACTTCGCGCCGAACTCGATCGACAGGTTGCACAGCGTCATACGGCCTTCCATGCCCATGGCACGCACCGCTTCTCCGGAGAATTCCACGGCGCATCCCTGACCGCCTGCGGCGCCGTGGTGCGCGATCAGCGCCAGCATCATGTCCTTGGCGCCGACGCCCGCCGGCGGGCGGCCCCCGAAGCGCACGCGCATCGCCCGGGCCTTGCGCTGCACGATGGTCTGCGAAGCCAGTACCGTCTGCACCTCGCTGGCGCCGATGCCCCATGCCAGCGTGCCGAGCGCACCGTGCGTGCTGGTGTGGCTGTCGCCGCACAGCACCAGCATGCCGGGCAGCGTCAGGCCCAGCTCGGGACCGCTGACGTGGGCGATGCCCTGGTCGGGCGTGTCGTCGTCCAGCAGCGGTATGCCGGCGTGGCGTGATTCGACGCGCATGCGGGCGATGAACGCCTCGTTCCAGGGCGCGCTGGTGGCGCGCTGCGGCGCGCTGGAGACGGCGTGGTCCATCACGCCGATGGTGCGGCGCGGTCGGCTCACCGGGCGGCCGGCCAAGCGCAGATTCTCGATCAGACCGGAGTTCATCTCGTAGATGTAGTGCCGATCCACGTAGAGCCAGTCGAGGCCGGCGGCCATCGCGCCGATGCGGTGGCGTTCCCACAGCTTGTCGTAGAGGGTCTGTCCGGTCATGCGTTCTTCTCCCCGGAGGCGCCGTCGAGCGCGGTGCCCCGGTCGATCAGTGCCTGTATGTCGGCGTCGGCGTAGCCGAGTTCGCGCAGTACCTCGCGGGTCTGCTCGCCCAGCGACGGTGCGGGGCGCCGCAGCGGCATCTCGAAGGCACTGCCGCGGATCGGCAGTTTCGGCAGCAGGGCGGTCCGGCCGTCGCCCAGCGGTGTCTCGAGCAGCTGGCCGCTGCCCAGGAGGTGGATATCGCCAGCGAGCTGGTCGGGCCGCTGCAGCGGCGCGAACGGCACGCCGGCCAGGTCCAGCCGCTGCTGCACGACGGCGGAAGTCAGCTCGCGCACGACGCCTGCGACCAGGACCGCGAGCTCGTGCCGCGACGCCACCCGCGCCGCGTTGTCGACGAAGCGCGGGTCTGCCAGCCAGCCGGGCTGCTCGAAGGCAGCGCAGAACTTTTTCCAGTGCCCGTCGGATGTGATGCCGATGAACACCTGCGCGCCATCGGCGGTGTCGAACAGCTGGTACACGCCCCAGCCCATGCGCGTGCCCTGCTGGATCTCGGGAATCGGGATGGATGGCGCGCCCATCCCCTGGGCCACTGCCATCCACTGGCCTACCCAGTAGACGCTGGTCTCGTACAACCCGGCGACGATGCGCTGGCCCCGGCCGGTGGCATCGCGCTGGCGCAGCGCCGCGAACACGCCGAGCGCTCCGTAGCTGGCCGCGCCCACGTCGATCACCGAAGCGCCGGCGCGCATCGGCTTGCCCGCGGGGCCGGTCATGAACGCCAGACCGCCCATCATCTGCGCCAGTTCGTCCAGCATCGGTCGGCGCTCGAACGGCCCGGGCAGAAAGCCCTTGATCGCGAGCCAGACAAGACTGGGGTTTGTCGCCGACACCACCTCGTAGCCGATGCGCAGGTTTTCAACCGCACCGAATGCGAAGTTGTCGACGATGACGTCGCAGCCGGCCGCAAGCTTCAGGAAGGCTTCGCGGCCTGCGGGATGCTTCAGGTCGAGCGCGATGCTGCGCTTGTTGCGGTTGAAGAAGTGGAACAGCGTCGCGGTAGCACCCGGCATGCGGCGCGCCTGGTCGCCGCCGTCCACCGACTCGACCTTGAGCACGTCGGCCCCCAGGTCGGCGAGGATCTGGCCGGCGGTGGGTCCGGCGACGATATGGCCTAGTTCCAGCACACGGATGCCGACCAGCGGCTGGGTGGGCGTCGCGCGCTCCGCGCTCACCGGGATACCTTCCGTCGGGCGGCCCGGCAGGCTCATGCCGGTGCCGCTTCGGGCGCGTGGCGGATTGCCGGCCGGCCGGCGCGCATGATGCGCCCGGGCAGCTGCCGCCCGACCAGGCGCTCGGCCAGGCGGGCAGTCTCGAGCAGTGCATCGAGGTCGACGCCGGTCTCGATGCCGGCCTCCTCGCACATCAGCACGAAGTCTTCTGTGCACAGGTTGCCCGCGGCACCGTGGAAGCCGGAGAACGGGCAGCCGCCCAGGCCACCGATGGAGCTGTCGAAACGCGCGACGCCCAGCGTCAACCCGGCCCACGCGTTCGCCAGGCCCATGCCGCGGGTGTCGTGCAGGTGCAACTCGACCACTTCGGTGGGCCAGCGTTCGCGCACCGCCGAGACCAAGTTGATCACATCCAGCGGCGTGGCCCAGCCCATCGTGTCGGCCAGCGAGATGGTCTCGATGCGGTAGCCGGCTTCCTGCGCTGCCCTGATGCCGGACTCGATCGCGCCGATCACCGACGCGGCCGCCACCTCGCCTTCGTAGTTGCAGCCGAAGGCCGCGATGACGCCGACGGTGAGCACCGGCACGCCGGCCTCCTGGTAGCTGCGGATCATCTTGCGCTGCTGTTCCAGTAGCGAATCGCGCCGCTGGCGCTGGTTGCGCCAGACGAATTCTTCGGATGCCGAGGTGATGACGTAGCCCTCCAGGTCGAGCCGCCCGCTGGCATGGGCGCGGCGAAAGCCGGATTCGTTCAGCCACAGCGCGTCGTACAGCACGCCGGGCCGGCGCTCCATACCGTTCACCACGTCGATCGCGTCGGCCAGTCCCGGCACCAGCCGCGCGTTGACGAACGAGGTCACCTGCAGGCGCGTCAGGCCGGTGCGGGACAAGGCGTCGATCAATTCGATCTTGCTGGCGGTGGGCACGATCACGGGTTCGTACTGAAACCCTTCACGTGGACCCAGCTCATGGATGGCGACACGGGCGGGCAGATTCATGGGGAGCATGTTGTCACCGAGGGAAGAGGCCTGAATCGTCGGAATCGACGAATTGACTTGGCCGGCTTGTCCCGCTTGTCCGGCATGGTCGCAGACCTCGCCCGCTTCGACACCGCCCATGACAAAGCCCGCACGCGCCGTGCAGCAATTGCACGACCTTACCGGTCGCACCGCGCTGATCACCGGCAGCTCGCGCGGCCTGGGCCTGCGGATGGCGCATGCGTTGGGCGAGGCCGGCACACGGCGGGTGCTCAGCGCCCGCAAGGCCGATGAACTGGCCTCTTGCCGTGACCGAACTGCGTAAGACCGGCATCGACGGCAGCAGCGTGGCGGCCGATGGCACCGACGAGGCCCAGGTGACTGCGCTCGCTGGCACGGCCGTCGACCGTCTGAGCAGCGTCGACATCCTGGTGAACAATGCCGGTATCACCGAGACGCACCCGCCCAAGAGCATCCGACCGACGCCTGGGACAAGGTGATCAACCTGAACGTGCGCGGTGTGTTCCTGTTGTCGCGTGAGATCGGCCGGCGCGATGCAGGCAGTGGCCTACCACGCCAGCAAGGGCACGGCCACCACCCTCACCCGTGCACTCGCATGCGAATGGGGCCCGCTGGGTATCGCAGTCAACGCCATCCTGCCGCGCGTGTTCCCGAGCAGGATGATGGCCAATGGGTTCATGCAGCCGGGAGCCGTCGACGGGATCGTCAAGCGGGTGCGCTTGCGGCGCATCGGCGACGACGAAGGACTGAAAAGTGCGGTGCTGCTGTTCGCAAGCGACGCCGGCAAGCACATCACCGGGCAACTGTTGGCGGTGGACGGCGGAGCGTCTGCGGTGGTGCCAGATTGGTCCGAAGCCGCATCGGACCGGATCAGTGCCGCAAGCGGACGGATGGACCCACCGCCCACGACGTGGGCCACCGGGCGGCGGACCTCAGTCCAGCACCACGCCCAGTGCCCGGGTAGCGGTGTGCCAGATCGGCACCGTCGTGCGGATCATCTGGTCCAGCGGCTCGCCGACAAGCGGCGGCTCTTCCTCGAACAGGGTCTTGCGGATGTTCTTCAGGGCCTCGGAGTGCACCGCAGCGTCTTCCACCAGTGCGGCGACGCGCGAGACGACCTCGTTCGGGGTGCCGATCGGCGCAGCACCGAGAAAGTACTCCTTCAAGTCGTACGTGGGCGACGCGAAGCCTTCCTCGGCCCAGGTACCAAGGCCCGGCAGCGCGGCCGAGCGCTTGTTCGTGACAACGAGGATCGGCCGCACCCGTTCCTGCTGCATGAAGGCCTTGGCCGAAGCGAGCGAGCAGATGCCGCAGTCGACGTGGCCGGCCGCCAGGTCGGTCAGCATCGGTGCGGCGCCCTTGTACGGGATCACGTCGATCTTCGCGTTCGCGTCCTGCGCGAACTGCAGGATCATCAGGTGGGCGTTCGAGCCGATGCTGAAGCTGCCGAAGCTGACCGGTCGCGTGCGCGCGATGGCCAGGAACTCGCGGAAGTTTTGCGCCGGGAAGTCCTTGCGCACCAGCAGTGGTCCGACGCCCGTGCCGAGCAGCGCGATCGGCTGCAACGTTTTCACCGGGTCGATGATCGGCTTCTTGTGCAGTACCGTGGCCTGCGCGTACTGCGAGTACAGGCCGAGCAGCAAGGTCTGCCCGTCGGGCGCCGCGCGGGCCGCGGTGTCCGCGGCCAGCAGTCCGTTGGCGCCGGGGCGGCTCTCGACGATGCAGGCCACGCCCAGCTTGCTGGCCATGTGGTCGCCGATCGCGCGCGCCACCTGATCCGGGCCCGACCCGGCCGCCTGTGACAGCACGATGCGGATCGGCCCGTCCGGCCAGTTCTTCGCCCGGGCGGGCCGCACGCCCGCACCGAGCAGCGCCGCGCCTGCGCCCAGGGAGAGAAAGTCACGCCGCGGAAGGTCGAGCCTCGTTGTGTCACGCATCGGGTTGTCTCCTTGCACTCCGCTTGTCCGGGAACCGGCAGGGAGTTCGGGCCAGTCTACGGACGCGCCGGCGGCCCGGAATCGTCCATTCCGACGATTTGTCCATCGCCGTCGGCGTCCGTCGCCTGGGTTCGCCCCGCTCGGCCCACCAGCGCCAGCATGGGCTGGATCGACGGCAGCGTCTCCAGGTCATCGACCAGCGCCCGCAATCGCGCAGCACGGGCCTCGCCCACCGCCGGCATGGCGAGTGCGGAGAACTTGGCCACCAGGCGCTGTTGCTGCAGGTCGAGATCGGTCTCGGGCAGCGCCGGATCGTGGCGTGCAGTGCGCGGCGGCTCACCGTCAAGCCGCAGTTCCACGTCCGTGGCCGCACTCGGTGCCGGGACGTTCGAGAACTGCACTGAAATGCAGGTGAGCAGGGCCTGCACCGACGCCGACCGGATGGCGCCGGCGTCGAACGCGCCGGGTCGGGCGGTGTCGATACCGGCGAGTACCATCGCCACCGTCGCCCGCACCGAGAACTTTGCTTCCAGGCCGTCGCGCGGATCGTCGATGCAGCAGACGGACGCCAGCCAGCGCGGCAAGGTGACGACGACCCCACGCAGCCGCTGCGGCGTGAACCCACCCTTTGCCATCAACCGGCGCGTCGCTTCGATGGCGCCGTGCGTTCCGTGGCAGGCGGCGTGGTAATTGAACAGGTTGTCCGGTAGATGGAAGCCGCCCGGCGGAGTGGCGAGCGCTTCGTCGAGCCGGAACTCAGAACCGTGGGCGTGCGCGAATCCGTGGTCGGCTTCCAGGATGTCTGGCAGCGCGGTGAATCCCCTGCGCGCCAGGAGTGCGGACCACAGGCCGTCGCGGGACGCGAGCCCGGCATGCAGCGGCTTGCACATGGTGCCGACGTTGGCCCTGAGGCCGCTCGCGCACGACGCGGCGATACCGAGCGCCGTGGCGGTCGTCGCCGCGTCCAGTGCCATCAGCCGTGCGCAGGCCGCCGCAGCGCCTAGCGTGCCCAGCGTGGCAGTGGCATGAAAGCCCGCGGCATAGTGCGCCGGGTTTACGAGCAGGCCGATGCGGCAGGCCGTCTCGTAGCCGGCGACGAACGCCTCGAGCATCCGGGCGCCAGACACCTCTTCGCCGTCCGCCAGTGCCAGCAGTGCAGGCAGGAGGGTAGCGGTCGGATGGCCATTCATCGCCCGGCAGCTGTCGTCGTAGTCGAGGGCGTGGCCGGCCGCACCGTTGATGGTCGCCGCCTGCAGGCGCGACAGGCGCACGGTCCGGCCGACGAGCGTGGCCTGCGCCGCCCCGCCGTCTTCCTGTGCATCGGCGAGCAGGGTCTCCACCAGCGGCTCGTGTCGCGCGGCCAATGCGACGCCGATCCAGTCGAGTACACACTGGCGCGCGACGCGTCGAACCGGTGCCGGGATCGTGCCGATGTGCAGCGTGGCCGACGCGCCGGCCAGGCGGGTCGTCGGGCTCGACGCGCTGCGTTCCATCGGGTGTTCGCTCCAGCGTGATGCCCAGCGCACGTATCGTCATGTCGGCACCCGAGGCCGATGCCTGCGAGATGGCGAACCGATCGCGGCCCCTCCGGCCGTGGCTTCGCACGTGACGGCTGCGCAGCGGCGGTCCCATCATCAGCGCCCTCCACTATCAGCACGTCCTGTCTGGATCTAGATTGCATGCATGTCTCCTGATGACGTCGGACAGCGGTATGCGAATGTAGGAGGGCGCACCCCACGCGCGCGTCATCCTTCTCACCCGCAAATTCGTCGCTTTCGACGATTCGCCGCACCGTGCCGCATCGAAGAATGGGCCGCATGGTGCGTCACGAAGCAAAGGCTCAACTGAACCCGCAAGGGGAAGGCGGTGCTGCTGCATGCTGCGCCAGTCCAACGGGTGAGAGTCCCGTCCCGGTAGGCGTCGGAGCGCCGGGTAGCAGGCCCCAGGCAGCCGAGGGAGACCTTGGTGCCCGAGCGGGGCGTCACAAGCCCGTGAGGCGGCGCAAGCCGCGCAGCGGGGAGCAAGCACGCGGGCCGCAACATGAAGTGAAGCCTGCAGCCTCGACAGAGTTACAACCCGCAGGCCGAGCCGCTCATGTCACGGCGAAGGCAACATCATCCGAGCGAGATCCGAAGCGCGAAGGTGACTGCGGCGGGGTATGGGGCGCAGCACGCGTGCAAGGACAGGTGCGGAACGTGAGAGGCCCGTCTGCGCGGCCCGAGTCGGGG
>Ga0307505_10002097_pt1 | contig 14435 bp, 16 predicted proteins | sample 23_S_MG_FD_202183 | JGI IMG/M metagenome (GOLD analysis project Ga0307505, IMG submission 202183) | Soil microbial communities from Populus trichocarpa stands in riparian zone in the Pacific Northwest, United States - 23_S | ecosystem: Environmental > Terrestrial > Soil > Riparian zone > Trees...
TGGCAAAACGGATGTATGCCGACCCGAGCAGTCCACTGGCCGGGCTGATTTGAAGAATTGCGACCTGAATCAGAATTGTTCATCCAAATCGACTTCAATAAACTCGACTGTTTTAGAAACTCTTTGTCAAGACTGATCGTTAAATTTAATGTTAAACGATTGGTGGAGACAAAAATGTGTCCAGTAAACCGAAAAAATTTGCTTCGAATATCGAAATAAATCGAGCGAGTATTTTACTTTTATTTCAGGGAAGCGACGCAATCATCGCACGTAATTGGCAGAATCGCGACAAGCAGGACGATTTGCTCGATATCCGCGAGTCTCACTGAGCGCGGAACGGCGACGTATAGCGCCGAACCGAGTCTCGTTGCGACGAGCCGAGCAACCACCGTTTCCGCGCATCGTTATCTATCCATTGCAACCACTTGCGAGGAGAATGACGATGGGTGAATTTACCGACAAGGTCAAAGGCCAGACCAACGACGCGATCGGCAATGTGAAGCAGGAATCGGGCAACCCCGAAACCCGCGAAAAAGGCAAGCTCCAGGAAGAAAAGGGCGAGCTTCAGAAAGAAAAAGGCGAGATCGAGGGCGCGGTCGGCAACCACATCTGAGCCTGATCGTTCGACTCATTAGAGGGCCGTCCCGCTTCGTGCGGGGCGGCCTTTTTCGTTGGTCTAGCGGGCGCGCAATTTCTCGATCGTCGTCGCGTTGCTGATGACGTCGACGTCGGTCAGGCAATGGATCAGGCGGATGCCCTTGCGCGCCATGGCCGCGGTTAGAGCGGAGGCGAAGTCGCCGGTCGCCTCGACCCGCACCCCCCAGCCGCCATAGGCCTCGGCCAGCTTGACGAAATCGGGATTGGCGAGGGCGGTGCCGCTGACCCGCGCCGGATAGTCACGCTCCTGGTGCATGCGGATTGTGCCATAGGCGCCGTTGTCGACCAGCACGACCAGCAGGTCGGCGCCATATTGGGCGGCGGTCGCCAGTTCCTGCCCGTTCATCAGAAAGTCGCCGTCACCCGCGATGCACACCACCGCCCGGTCCTTGAACCGAAGTGCGGCGGCGACCGAGGCGGGCAGGCCGTAGCCCATCGTTCCCGAAGTCGGGGCGAGCTGGGTCGGCATCACGCCATAATGCCAGTAGCGGTGCCACCAGCCGGAGAAATTGCCGGCGCCGTTGCAGATGATGGCGTTGGCCGGAAGCGCCTCGCGCATCGCCTTGACGCACGGGCCGAGGTCCATTTTCACCCCGTCCCTTGGATCTGGATCGGACCAGGCGAGCCAGTCGCGATGGGCTTCCTCACCCGATTTGAATGGCACCAGCTCAGGGTCGTGCCAATCGGCCGCGACCTCGGCGAATTCACCCATGTCGGCGCAGATCGGCAGGTCGGCCTTGAACACCCGGCCAAGCTCGTTGGGGTCGGGGTGGACATGGACCAGCAATTGGTCGGGATGGTCGGGCGTGACAAGCTTGTAGCCGTCGGTGGTGGCCTCGCCGAGGCGGGCGCCGATTACCAGCAGCAAATCGGCGTCGCGGATGCGCTGCTGGAGCTTGGGATTGGGGCCGTAGCCGAGGTTGCCGGCATAGACCGAGCAGCTGTTGGCGACCGCATCCTGGCGGCGGAAGGCGGCGGCGGTGGGGATCCCGTAGCGGGCGGCGAACGTGGCGAAATGATGCGCCGCGGCGGGGCTCCAGTCGGCGCCGCCGATGATCGCCACCGGGTCGGTCGCGTCCTTGAGCAGGTCGAACAGGGCGCCCATCGCCCCGGCGCAGGGCGGCTGGGCGAGCGGCGCGATGGCCGGGCGGTCGTCGACTTCGACCCGGTCGCGCAGCATGTCTTCTGGGATCGCCAGCACCACCGGGCCGGGACGGCCGGCGGTGGCGACGCGCCAGGCCCGGGCGACATATTCGGGGATGCGCCGGGCATCGTCGATCCGCGCCGCCCATTTGGCGATGGGCGAGAAGAAGGCCGGGAAGTCGACTTCCTGGAATCCCTCGCGGTCCCTGTCTGCGCGGTCGAGGTCGCCGACGAACAGGATTAGAGGGGTCGAATCCTGGAAGGCGACATGGACCCCGGCGGAAGCATTGGTCGCGCCCGGCCCGCGGGTGACGAAGGCGACGCCGGGCCGCCCGGTCATCTTGCCGTCGGCATCGGCCATATAGGCGACCCCGCCCTCCTGGCGGCACACCGTCAAGTCGATTTCGGGCGCGTCGTGGAGCGCGTCGAGGACGGCAAGGAAGCTTTCCCCCGGAACGGTGAAAATGCGGTCGCAGCCCTGCAACTTGAGCTGGTCGACGAGGATCTGGCCGCCGGTTCGTAAGGTCATGGGAGAGCGCATTAGCCTTGTCGGCGGCGCTTGTGTAGCTTCACTTGCTGTCAGTATCGGGAGCGGTGACATGGGGGCATGGGGTAGCGGTAGTTTCGAGAATGACACGGCCATGGATTGGGCCGCGTCGGTGGAGAATTTGGGCGACGTGCGCCGCCCGTTCGAGCGATTGAAGGCAGAAACGGACGGTTATCCAGGTCCGGGCGAACTGGTCGTCGATGCCGACTTTGCCTGCGAGCTGCTGGCCGCGGCGGAATGCGTCGCCACCCTGATGGGCCGTCGCGGCCGCGACTTTCCCGGCGACCTCGACCAGCGGCTGGCGGGCTCCGGCGAGCCTGACGGTCTGATGTTCCATCAAGCGCGCAACGCCGTGCTGCACGTGATGCGCCATTCCGAGCTGGCAGAGCTTTGGGAAGAAGCGGCGCCCGATGGCGAGGTCAATGAATGGCTGGCCGAGATGACCCGGCTGATCGACCGTTTGAACCCGGAGGTCGAGTTTGAGCCGTGGGATCAGGATCATATCGAGGCAAAGGTCGGCGCGCCTCTATCCGCAGCGGGCGGCACCTGCGCTTTCTGTGACGGACCGGTCGCAAGCGAGGAATTGTGGGGAATCAGCCTCTACGACGCCTATAATATGAACAGCATTGGCGCGGGCTTCTGGCTGCACCTGCCCTGCCTCAATGCGCGTCTCGACCACAAGCATGCGATCGCCAACCTGAAGTTCGATCCGGACAATATGCCCGACCTGGACAAGCTCTAGGGTGCGAAAGGCCGGATGGGAGAGGGCGCGGGACGCGGGCGCGAAACTGTGCTAGGGTCCTCGCATCACTCGATCCATCATCCCCTTGAGCCTCCTGTGACTGAGAGACTGCGCGCTCTCGCTTTTCCGACAGGAGATTTTGAATGAGCCGAGTCCTCTTCCTCAACATGAGCGAGACCGCCGCGGTCGATTATTGCAAGAACAAGTCGGTCGGCGTGTCGGCGATCGAGAAACTGAGCTCCGGCGGGGTGCGCCTGGTATGCATGAGTAGCGACGGGGCCGAGAAGGCCCGCACCGGATTGAAGTCCAAGCTGATCAAGGGTGAGGTGACCCGCGAGAAATATCGCCCGAGCCGTCCGCTTTGGTAGGCTGAGGCGAGTCCGGGCCACCGGTTCCTCCATATTGGAGGCAAGCGCAATCCCCTGATTACCGTGACAGTTTAGTTGCGTGATAATGCGCGATTTGGCCCGCCTCTGGATCGACCGACTGCTCGCCATCGACGGGACCGGACCCGACGATTTGGCGATGCTCGAGGAACGGATCGCCGCGCTCCAGCCGCGAATGATCTGGCTCTACCTGCTGATCGCGACCTATTTTGTCGGCCTGGCGCTGGTGATGCGCATTGCGGGCTGGAATTATCTCAGCCTGTCCCCGCTCGGGATCCTGATCGCATTCCGGCTATTTTACTGGCTGCGTCACCGCGGCCACGTGTTCCGTGGCGAAGCGGCCCGGTCGGCGCTGCGCGGCATCGGCCTTGGCTCGATGTGGATAGCGCTCGGCTATGTGTCGATGCTGGGGATCGTCTCGTGGTCGATTGGCGGAGCCGACTGGCAGCTTCTGCTATTGTCCGGGTCGATCTGCGCCATCGCCTCATCGCAAACCATTTCGACGATGACCCGGGCGGCGCGCGTTCCGCTGATCCTGCTCGGCTTGCCGGCATCGATCGCGGCGATCGCCTTCGGGCCCAATCCAGTGGCCACGATGGTCGCCATCAACCTGTTCCTGTGCACGCTCATTTCGCTCTACATGCTCAAGCTTCAGGAGGAGTGCTTCGTCCGCCAGTTCCGGCTTCGGCTGGACGGCGAGTGCGAGCGCAACCGGGCCGAGCGCGCCGAGCAAAACGCGTTGATCGAGCGCACCCAGGCGCGGGCCGCGGCGGAAAGCGATTTCCTGACCGGCCTGCCAAACCGCCGCGCCTTCCTCGCCGCCATCCGCGACCGCCAGCGCGGCGGCGCCGACGACATGGTGATGATCCTCGACCTCGACGGCTTCAAGCAGGTCAACGACACCTTCGGCCATGCAACCGGCGACGAACTGCTCAAACTGGTCAGCCAGCGGCTGTGCGGCATGCGCGGTCCTGAGACATTCGTCGCCAGGCTTGGTGGTGACGAATTCGCGTTGCTCGTTCGCGGGCTGACGGCGAGCGTGGTGCAGGATTATGCCGCTCGGGTCGTCGCCGCGCTTGGCCGGCCTTACAGGATCGGTTCGTCTACGATCGGGATCGCGGCCTGCTGTGGCCTTGCCACGCTGGGCGCCGGGGCGAGCGATCCATCCACCGCGCTGCGCGAAGCCGACCTTGCCCTGTACCGGGCCAAGTCGATCGGGCGGGGCAAGGTCGAACGCTATGACTGCAGCATGGGCGAAGCCGTCCGTCGCCGCACCCAAATTGAAATGGCCCTGCGCAAACCCGGGATTGAGCATGACATCGAGTTGGTCTTTCAACCGATCTACGACCTGGAAACGATGCAAATTACGGCGTTCGAGGCGCTCGCCCGCTGGTCGCATTCAACGCTCGGTCCGGTGTCGCCGGCGGATTTCATCCCGATCACCGAGCAGATCCAGCTGGTCGAATCGCTGAGCGGCGCGCTGCTGACCCGCGCCGCCGGACATGCCAAGGCCTGGCCCGCGACCCAGCGGCTGTCGTTCAACTTGAGCGCGGTCCAGCTCTGCTCGCTGGGCAGCGCCAAGCGCGTGCTCGACATCATCGCCGCGGCTGATTTCCCTCCCGACCGGTTGCAGATCGAAGTCACCGAAACGGCGATGATGGCCGACATGGATTCGGCCCGACGCAATATCGAGGCCCTGCGCGCGGCCAGCGTCGAGGTTGTGCTCGACGATTTCGGCGCCGGTTATGCCTCGGTCGGCTATCTTCGGGAAATGCGGTTCGACAAGTTGAAACTCGACGGCTCGCTGCTCGCGGCGTGCGATACCAGCCATGGCGCGGCGTTGCTCAAGGGCGTGGTCGACCTCGCCCGGGCGATCGGTACGCCGTGCATCGCCGAGCATGTCGAGACGATGCAGCAAGTCACGTTGCTGCGGATCATTGGCTGCCGCTTGGGTCAGGGCTATTGGCTGGGCCGGCCAGTCAGTGCCGAGGAAGCCGAGCGATTGGCCAACACCCCGGTGGTGCCCGGCAAGCTTCGCCTGGCAAGCTAGGGCGGGTCAGGCCTGGTGGATCGCCTTGACCACTTGGTAAGTCTCGAGCCCTTCCTTGCCGCCTTCCGACCCGAAGCCCGAATCCTTGACCCCGCCGAACGGGGCGTCGGCGGTGGAGATGGCGAAGGTGTTGATGCCGACCATCCCGCTCTCGATCGCGTCGCCGAGCAAATTGGCGCGGCGGCCGTTTTCGGTGAAGGCGAACGCGGCGAGCCCGAAGGGCAGGCGGTTGGCCTGCTCGATCGCGTCGTCGAAGCTCTTGAAGCTGGCGCTGACCGCGACCGGACCGAACGGCTCCTCATTCATGATGTCGGCATTGGTGGGGACATCGCCGAGCAGGGTCGGCTGGAAGAAGAATCCGCTTTCGCCGCGCTGTCCGCCAGCCAGGACCCGGGCCCCCTTGGCCGCGGCATCGTTGACCAATTGCTCGATCTCGTCGGGGCGCCGCGCATTGGCAAGCGGGCCCATCTTGGTGTCCGCGGCAAGGCCATCGCCGATTTTGACATGCGCGGTCCGCGCCGCGAAGCCCTTGAGGAAGGCGTCGTATATGCCCTCCTGGACGTAGAAGCGGGTCGGCGAGACGCACACTTGCCCGGCATTCCGGAACTTTTGCGGGACCACCATGTCGAGCGTTTTGTCGAGGTCGCAATCGTCGAAGATCAGTACCGGCGCATGGCCGCCGAGCTCGAGGGTGATGCGGGTCATGGTGTCGGCGGCGAGTTTCATCAGATGCTTGCCGACCGGGACCGAGCCGGTGAAGCTGGCCTTGCGGATGACGGGGGAGGCGAACAGGGTCGAGCTGACCAGATCGGCCTTGCCGTGAACCAGTTGCGCCACGCCGTTGGGGATGCCGGCGTCGGCCAGGGCACGGAACAATTCGCTGGTGCAGCCGGGGGTTTCCTGCGGCGGGCGGCTGATCACCGGGCAGCCCGCCGCCAATGCCGCCGCAATCTTCTTGGCCAGCAAGTAAATCGGGAAATTCCACGGCGTGAATGTCGCGGTCGGGCCGACCGGCTGGCGGATAACGATCGAGCGCTGACCGGTCGGGCGGACCAGGGTGCGTCCATAGTCGCGCTTGATCTCGTCGGCATACCAATCGAACATGGACGCCGAGCCGATCACTTCGGCCTTGGCCTCGGCCAGCGGCTTGCCCTGCTCCTGGGTGAGGATGGCACCGATATGATCGGCGCGTTCCTTGAGCAGGGACGCGGCCTTGTGGAGGATCGCGGCGCGGGCCTCGACGTCGGTCGATCGCCAGATCGGCCAGGCACGGTCGGCGGCGGCGAGCGCCTCCTCCAGGTCCGCCGCATTGGCGAGCGGGACATCGGCGATGCCGTCGCCGCTGACGGGATTGATGACGGTGAAAGCATCACGGCCTTCACCACTTTTCCAATTGCCGTCGATGAACAGTTTCAGGTCTGCGTCATAGGTCATGGATGCGCAGATAGGCGCGCGGCGCGCCCCCGCCAACCCCGCCTTGAACGGCTGCGCAGCGGACGCTAGATCGGTTGCCGATGAAACAGGCCAATCGAACCAGGAGCGCCCCATGACCAAGACCGAACTCGCCGCCAAGATGCAGGACGCCGGAGCGGTGCTTCCGGGCAAGACGGTCAAGCTCGACTTCGGCGACAATGGTACGATCATGCTCGACGGCGTCGGCAATACGGTCACCGAGGGTGACGGGGCCGCGGACACCACGATCAAAGTGTCGTGGGACGATTGGCAGGCCATGGCCGACGGCCAGCTGGACGGCATGACCGCCTTCATGACCGGCAAATTGAAGGTCGAGGGCGACATGTCCAACGCCATGCAGCTGCAGGGTGTGCTGTCCAAGCTGCGCAGCTAATCGTGGCCCAGAAAATCTATCCCGACGCCGCCGCCGCCCTCGATGGGCTGCTGCATGACGGAATGACCATCGCCGCCGGCGGCTTCGGCCTGTGCGGCATCCCCGAGCGGTTGATCGACGCGATCGTCGCCAGCGGGGTCAAGGCCCTGACCATCGCCTCGAACAATGCCGGGATCGATAATGAGGGGCTCGGCAAATTGCTCCGCACGCGGCAGGTCGGCAAGATGATCTCCTCCTATGTCGGCGAGAATAAGGAGTTCGAGCGGCAATATCTGGCGGGCGAACTCGAGGTCGAATTCTGCCCACAGGGAACGCTCGCCGAGCGGATGCGCGCAGGGGGGGCGGGGATTCCCGGATTCTATACCAAGACCGGGGTCGGCACCCAGGTCGCGCACGGCAAGGAAGTGAAGGAGTTCGACGGCGAGGAGTATATCCTCGAGCGCGGCATCCGCGCCGATTTGTCGATCATCAAGGGCTGGAAGGCGGACGAGGACGGCAATCTCGTGTTCCGCAAGACCGCCCGCAACTTCAACCAGCCTGCCGCGACCTGCGGCAAGATCTGCGTCGCGGAAGTGGAGGAGATCGTCGCGGTCGGCTCGCTCGATCCCGACGCGATCCATTTGCCGAGCATCTACGCCAAGCGCCTGATCAGCGGCGCGCCCTACGACAAGAAGATCGAGTTCGTGACGACGCGGGAGCGGGCGGCGGCATGATCCGCAACGGCTGGCTGATCGCAGGCGGAGCGTTGAGCGCGACCGCCGCGCTAGCGCACCTTGCCTTGATCGTGGGTGGGCCGCGCTGGTATCGGTTCTTCGGCGCTGGCGAGGGAATGGCGCGCGCGGCCGAACGGGGCGAGTGGCGACCGGCGCTCATCACCGGGTTCATTGCTGGCGTCCTCGCAATCTGGGCGGCTTACGCCTTTTCCGGTGCCGCCTTGATCCGTCCGCTGCCCCTACTTCGCACCGCCCTGGTCGCTATCAGCGCAATCTACATCGCGCGCGGTCTGGTGTTGTTCTACCCGAGCGCACTCGCCCGTCCGGACCTGTCGTCGGACTTCCTGGTCTGGTCGTCGCTGATCGTGCTCGTCATCGGGCTGCTCCACGCCGTCGGCACATGGCAGGCATGGTCTTCTCTCACTCCGATCGAAAGATAATTTGATGCCCTGGGACCGCAATCAGATGGCCGCTCGCGCCGCGCGCGAATTGAAGGACGGCTATTACGTCAATCTCGGTATCGGCATTCCGACGCTGGTGGCCAACAATATCCCTGACGGGATGACGGTCACCTTGCAGTCGGAAAATGGCATGCTCGGGATCGGGCCGTTCCCGTATCCAGACGAGGTGGATGCCGATCTGATCAACGCCGGCAAACAGACCATCAGCGAACTCGATAGTTCATCCTATTTTTCGTCGAGCGACAGCTTCGCGATGATCCGCGGCGGGCATATCGATTTGACCGTGCTCGGCGCGATGGAGGTTTCCGAAGGCGGCGACATCGCCAACTGGATGATCCCGGGCAAGATGATCAAGGGCATGGGCGGGGCGATGGACCTGGTCGCGGGGGTCAAGAAGATCATCGTCGTGATGGAACATGTGTCCAAGAACGGCGACCCGAAATTCATCCCCCAATGCACGCTGCCGCTGACCGGTAAGAACAGTGTGGACATGATCATTACCGATCTCGCGGTGTTCCACCGGGCCCACCACGATAGCCCGTTCAAGCTGATCGAACTGGCGCCGGGGGTGACGGCGGAGGAAGTGCGCGACAAGACTAGCGCGCAGTATGAAGTGGCGCTGGGGTAAGTTCGGAGGGCGTATGCGTCGGTTGTTGTTCGGGAGCCTTGTATTCGTCGCAACCGCCAGCGCTGCACAGGCGCCGAGGGAACGCGATTGGTCGAAAGCGCTGGCCGAAGATGCCCGGGCGTTGCACGACGACATCGCCGCCAATCATCCAGGCACGGTCAATAGCCTCGATCCCGGCTTCGCCGCGAATAATGACCGCCAGCTGGCGATTGCGCTAGACAGAGCGAAGTCCGCCAGGACCTACGGCGATTATTTCTACCCGCTGCGCCAATATGTCGCCTCGTTCAACGATGGGCATATGAGTTTTGGTGCGTTCGGGAACACGCCGAACGACCATTGGTGGCCAGGTTTCGCGACGCATGATGACGGAACTGGCGCAGTCGTCGTCGCGACCGATGATCCCGGTGCGCCGGTGCCCAAGGGCGCGCGACTGGTAGGCTGCGACGGAATGACCGCGGCCCGTTATGCCGAGGCGACGCTTGGCAAAATGTGGGGAAACTGGTCGCTGGAATCGCAGCGCCGCTTTCGCGGCTTTCATCAATTTCTCGACGAGAATAGCGGCCTGATTCCGCGCGCCAGGCAATGCACGTTCCGCGTCGGCAAGACGACCAAGACTATCGCGCTGACGTGGCGTCCGCTGCCGATCGATCGGATGGTCGATCTGATGGATCGCCTGATGCGGTTCCAGCGAAACGATTTTGCGTCGCGGATGCTGGTTGACGGGACGCGCTGGTTTACGATGCCCTCGTTCAACGGCAGCCCGGGCTCCAACGCCGTCAAATCGTTGCCGGGGATGATCGAGACGATGGCGGACGAGCGAACCGCGTTGGCTGCGGCCCCGGCAATCGTTCTCGATCTGCGCGGCAATGGTGGCGGGACGTCGGACTGGTCGCGGCAGATCGCGGCGGCATTATGGGGCCAAGGGGCGATCGACGCGCTGCCGCCGGGGCCGTCAGTGCATGTCGACTGGCGCGCGTCACCGGCCAACTTGGCGGCGATTGCGACCGCTTATGGTGAGCGACGCGACTCCGACGGATTCTCGCCCGACACGGATGGCTGGTATCGTTCGGTGATCGCCGGGCTAGGCGGCGCCATCGCCCGCAAGCAGGCGCTGTGGCGGCACGTCGATTTCGACGGTGGCGCGGAGCAATCGACGCCTGCGGCTAATGTGAAACCTAAGGCATCGCCGCTGCCCAAGTTATCGACACCGGTCTATGTCGTGACCGATTTCGTGTGCATGTCGGCCTGCCTCGATGCGCTCGACTTGTGGAAGGCACTCGGGGCGGTGCAAATCGGCCGGTCGACCGGCGCGGACACCTTGTACATGGAAGTTCGCCAACTCAGGCTGCCAAGCGGGATCGGCGGCGTCAGCATGCCGATGAAAGTCTATCGCGGGCGCCAGCGCGGATCGAACCAGCCCGCAGTGCCGGTTCATCGCTATGCGGGTGACATCGGTGATAGCAAGGCGCTGGAGGCGTGGGTGGCAACGCTTCCCGAGCGCCGCCGCCATGGCCAGCGCGATACGTCCGGGGCGAAGTAAGGGCACCGTCATCGCGAGCAGAGCGAAGCAATCCAGTTTTTCGTTTCGGCTGGATTGCTTCGTCGCTGCTCTCCTCGCAATGACGTGAGAAGGAGAATCGAATGCGCGCTTTGTTGTCCTACACGCCGGGCGGTCCCGAGACGCTGACGGTCTCCGAACTGCCCGACCCCGTCGCTGGCCCCGGCCAGTTGCTGGTGCGGGTTCGCGCCGCGGCGATCAATTATCCCGATGTGCTGATCATCGAGGATAAATATCAGTTCAAGCCGACGCGGCCCTTCGCGCCAGGCGGGGAAATCGCCGGCGAGGTTGAGGCGGTGGGCGAGTGCGGCGTATTTGACTCAGAAGGTCGGGGCTGGACAGTGGGCGACCGGCTGATCGCGGTGCCGGGCTGGGGCGGGCTGGTCGAGCAGATCGTCATCGACGCCAAGTCCGCGTTCCGGCTGCCCGCCAGCCGGAGCTTCATCGACGGTGCCGCGTTGCTGCTGACCTATGCCACCTCGATCCACGCGCTCTACGATCGCGGCGACCTCAAGGCCGGAGAAACCTTGCTGGTGCTCGGCGCGGCGGGGGGAGTCGGGCTGGCAGCGGTCGAGCTTGGCAAGGCGCGCGGGGCGCGGGTGGTCGCGGCGGTGTCGAGCGAGGACAAGGCCCAGGCGGCGCGCGATGCCGGGGCCGATTTGGCGATCGTCTACCCGCGCGGGCCGTTCGACAAGGACGGCTCGAAAGCCCTGGCGAATTTGTTCAAGGACGCGGTCGGCCCGGGCGGCGCGGACGTCATCTATGATCCGGTCGGGGGCGACTATGCCGAACCCGCGTTGCGCTCGATCGGATGGGAAGGGCGCTACCTGGTGGTCGGTTTCCCTGCGGGAATCCCCAAGCTTCCGCTCAACCTGACCCTGCTCAAGAGCTGCGACGTGCGCGGTGTGTTCTGGGGCGCGTTCGCGGCCCGCGATCCCAAGGCCAATGCGGCGCATGTCGAGACATTGTTCGGGCTGTGGGACGAGGGCAAGATTTCGCCCCGGGTCAGCGCCACTTACCCGCTCGACCGCGGCGGCGAAGCGATCGCCGCGCTCGCCGCAAGGAGCGTTATCGGCAAGGTGGTGGTAGAACTCTAGGTCGAGATCGAGCGCAGCGCCGCGAGGCAATCGGGATCGATCGCTTTTCCCGCCTCGGCCTGCATGATCGCCATCGCCTCGTCATGGGCCATCGCCGCGCGATACGGCCGGTCCGAGGTCAGCGCGTCGTAGAAATCGCACAGGGTGATGATCCGCGTTTCGCGCGTGATTTGCTGGTCGTTGAGCCGCAGCGGATAGCCGGTGCCGTCGAGCCGCTCGTGATGCGCGGCGGCGATCGGGGCGATGTCTGCCAGGACGCCGATCCGCCCGAGGATTGCCTGGGTATGACCAGCATGGCCGCGCATCGCTTCCCATTCGCGCTCGTCGAGGCTGCCGGGCTTGTCGAGGATAGCGTTGGAGACGCTCAGCTTGCCGACATCGTGGAGCAGGGCCGCGCGATACAGCCAGCGTCGCCGGGCGGGAAGCATGCCCATCGCCTCGCCGATCCGTGCCGCCAGTTCGGCAACGCGGGTTGAGTGGCCGGCTGTGTAGGGGCTCTTGGCGTCGATCACCTGGCCGAAGGCGGCGGCGATATCGTCGAGATAATCGTCATCCACCGTCACCGCATGCGATGCCGGGGCAAGCAGCAACAACCGGGTATCGATCATCGACGAGGTCAAGCCCGACCAGAAATCCGGCGCGACCGCGACCCGGGCGAAGGCGGCGCACAATTCAGGATCGAGCCAGCTGCCCGATCGGCGCTCGATTTCGTCGATCGCCGCATCGCGGCCGGCATGGACGTGAAACACGTCGGCAATTTGCGCCAGCAAGGCGATCTGGGCGAAGCGCGGGATGGCCGCGCCCTTCAGCCGCCCAGGACGACCCGATCCGTCCCAATGCTCGTCGAGCCGGTAAATTCCGTCGCAGACCGCATCGCAGAATCGCAGCGATCGCGCGATCTCGGCACCGCGGGTGCAGCGCGACAGGATCATATCCTGCGCGATCTTGTCGCCGTTTCTCAGAATGTTGGTCACCGCCGCGACCCGCCGGCCGAATGGCGCCGACGGAGCGGTCTTGGCGACGACGAACCGCAAGGTCGCGGCCAGGCCGGTGCCGACCGTCTTGTAGCCCTGCTTGAAGGCGCGGTCGTCGGCCTCGTACAACTCGCAGATCCGCGCGGCATTGCTGGAGCAGCCCAGATCCTTGAGCAGGATGGTGTAGTAAAGGTCGCTGCGCTCGGCCGCGCTCAACCCAAGCTGGCGGCCGACATGGCTGCCGATCCAGCAGGCTCGGACGCAATGGCCGGGAGGCTGTCCTTCCGTCAGGTCGAGCGCATAGCTGAACGCCCCGACCAGCTCGGCCAGGGACATGATCGGGCGGGTTCCGGCCTCGGCGAGAATCTCGTGGCGCATGGGCTCGCGTTAACCGGGCGAGGTTAATGATCCGTCGACGAGCGCGGGTCGCCGCGCATTGCGCCGCCGTGCAGAGCCGCCTATCTGGCCATCGAACGCCACAATGAGGACGCCCGATGAGCCAGTTCAACGACCGCGAGCGCGCATTCGAAACCAAATATGCCCGCGATGAGGAAATGCAGTTCCGCATTCTCGCCCGCCGCAACCGCCTGCTCGGCGAATGGGCGGCGCGGCTGATGGGCCTCAGCGAGGCGGAGACCGTTGGCTATGCCAAGGATGTCGTCCGCGCCGACTTCGAGGAAGCCGGAGACGAGGATGTGATCCGCAAGGTGCTCGGCGACCTGACCGCGGCCGGGGTCGATTGCGACGATGCCAAGATCCGCGAAGCCCTCGGACACAAGATGATCGAGGCGCGCCGCCAGATCATCGAAGCGTCGAACTGATGGCCATGGCCGCGGAGGAGATTGAGGCGATGATCCTCGCCGCTTTCCCCGACGCGGTGATCGATATTCGCGACCTCGCCGGCGACGGCGATCATTATGCGGCCAAGGTGGTCAGCCCGTCCTTCGCCGGGATGAACCGGGTCCGCCAGCATCAGGCGGTCTATGCCGCGTTGAAGGGCAAGATGGGCTCCGATTTGCACGCGCTGCAGCTCGAGACCTCAGTCCCATCGGGAGATCATCAATGAGCGAGACGAACGTACAGCAAAAGATCGGCGACCTGGTCGGGCAGAATGATGTCCTGCTGTTCATGAAGGGGTCGCCATTGTTTCCGCAATGCGGTTTCTCCAGCCGGGCGATCGCCATCCTCGACCATCTCGAGGTCAAATATGAGACGGTCGACGTGCTTCAGGACCAGGACATTCGCCAGGGGATCAAGGAATATTCCGACTGGCCGACCGTTCCCCAGCTCTATGTGAAGGGGGAATTTGTCGGCGGGTCGGACATCATGATGGAAATGTTCGAAAGCGGCGAACTCAAGCAGTTGGTCGCCGGGTAAGCGTCGCGAAAAAAGAAAAGGGGCGGCGGCGCGGGACCAGACACCGCTAACCGCCACCCCTGTGTTTGGTTTGTGGAACCAAGTGGACATTACGTATATTGCAATCGCCGTGCCAACTCGCAGGAATGTCGGAAATAAAGGAATTTTCCGCGATGCATCGTCCCCGTCCCGCCGCGAACCGTAAAAATATCCGACAGGTTGCGGCGGGCTCGCGGGGCCACGGCACTTTCGTCAGAATGGCGGGTTGAGCGGGCAT
>Ga0307505_10002098_pt1 | contig 14431 bp, 15 predicted proteins | sample 23_S_MG_FD_202183 | JGI IMG/M metagenome (GOLD analysis project Ga0307505, IMG submission 202183) | Soil microbial communities from Populus trichocarpa stands in riparian zone in the Pacific Northwest, United States - 23_S | ecosystem: Environmental > Terrestrial > Soil > Riparian zone > Trees...
TCGCATCGCTGATCGTGACCTACGTGCTCATCCGGCGCATCGCCGTGATGCCGCTGGTATCGGGAATCGTCGTGATGGTGTTCGGGGGCCTCACGCTCTATTTGCAGAACGAGATGTTCATCAAGATCAAGCCGACGATCATCTACGCCCTGTTCGCCGTCCTGCTGCTCGGCGGTTTGGCGATGGGTCGCTCGCTTCTCGCCCTCGTCATGGACAGCATGTTCCAGCTCGATGCCGATGGCTGGAAGAAACTCACGCTTCGCTGGGGCCTCTTCTTTGCTGCCATGGCGGTGGTGAACGAGATCGTCTGGCGCTCGGTCTCGACCGACACCTGGGTCGCCTTCAAGACCTTCGGATTCCTGCCGCTGACCGTGGTATTCGCGCTCGCGCAGGCGCCGCTGATGATGCGGCATTCCGTCGAGAAAAAGAACTAGAACCGCTCCTATCGCGCGAAAGCCTTCTCCAGTTCGGCCCGGATCAGTTCCAGGCTCCGCGCGTCGATCGGGCCGACATGCTTGTAGGCGATCGTGCCGTCGCGGCCGACGATGAATGTTTCCGGCACTCCATAGACGCCCCAGTCGATCGCCGCGCGCCCGCCGGTGTCCACGCCGATCGCGGCGAACGGATTGCCGTAGCGATTGAGGAAGCTCAGCGCATTGTCGCGTGCGTCCTTGTAGTTGATGCCGGTCAGGGCGATGCGCGTGTCGCCGGCCAACTTGACGAGAAATGGATGCTCATCGCGGCACGGGACGCACCACGACGCCCAGACATTCACGACGGTCACGCGATCCTTGAACAGTGCGGGATCGAGTCCCGGCAAGGCCGCGCCTTCAAGCGGCGGAAGGCTGAGCGCGGGCGCGGACTTGCCGATGAGCGCGGACGGCAGGCGCGACGGATCGCCCGTCCCGAGGCGAAAGAGAAACAGCGCGACCAGCGCTGCAAAAATGATGAGCGGCAGCAGCACGAGCCAGAAGCGCCGTCGCGGCGTTCCCGCGCCAGCTTCGCTCAACGCGCTCCCTCCGCGGCCGTGCGGCTCGAGCGGCGCGTGACGCCCTGCCCTTCGAGCGCGGCGAGTGCCCGGCTCTGCGCACGATGGTCGATCCAGACCCAAAGCACGAGCGCGCCGAGAACGATGAAAGCCGCGGCATAAGCCGCGACGATGAAGCCGCCGTAGGGTCCAAGATCCATCAGCGCGCCTCTGCTGCGGCGGCGAGGATGCGCATCGTGCGGATGCGGCGGCGCATGATCTCGTTGCGCATGGCGGCAAGATGCAGGGCGACGAACAGCGCGGCGAAGCCCAGCGCGCTGACAAGGAGCGGCGTGAGCAGCGCCGGATGGATCGTCGGACCGTCGAGGCGGAAGACCGACGCCGGCTGATGCAGCGTGTTCCACCAGTCGACCGAGAATTTTACGATCGGAATGTTGATGACCCCGACGAGTGTCAGGATCGCGACGGCGCGCCCAGCCTGCCCCGGTTCCTCGATCGCACGCCACAACGCGATGATGCCGAGATAGATCAGCAGCAGCACGAGCATCGAGGTCAGCCGCGCGTCCCACACCCAATAGGCGCCCCACATCGGCCGCCCCCACAGCGCGCCGGTGAGAAGGCAGATCAGGCAGAACGCGGCACCGATCGGCGCGGCAGCCTTTGCCGCAACGTCGGCGAGCGGGTGGCGCCACACGAGCGTACCGAGCGCGGCGATCGTCATCAGCATGTAGATGCCGAGCGCGAGCCAGGCCGCCGGCACGTGCACATACATGATGCGTACCGTCTCGCCCTGCTGATAGTCCGCGGGCGCCCGAAAGCCGAGTGCAAGACCTGCGGCGAGCAGCGCTGCCGCCAGCACGGCGAAAATAGGAACAAGCCAGCGCGCGAGCGCGAGGAAGCGGTGCGGATTGGCGAGATCGATGAGCGCCATGGGCCGGGGTTCTAGTCCCGACGCAGGGCCGCGGCAATGCGGCGCCGGGTCCTGTCGTAGCGACGGCGGGCGACCCCCGCCCGCCGTCGGCGATGACCTGTCCGTGTCTCACGAGGCGCGTGGCCGAGCGTGAACACGTATCGGATCACCGCTTCTCCCCCGCCGCGCAGAAAGCCGTTGTGCGCCGACGCACATGCGCAAAAGCGCGACGCCTCCCACGCGAGTATTGAGCGTCGAGACTCAATGGGGCGCGCACGCGGCGCAGGCTAGTCGCGAATCTGGCGAATTGCGGCGGCGGCCGCCACCGGCCCCACCACCAGCGTGACGAGCGAAAGCGCCGCGACGAGCTTCAGCGGCGTCTCGAATGAGACGGGTCCGCCGCCTGCCGCGGCACTGGCCGCAACACCGAAGATGAGCACGGGGATTGTCAGAGGCAGGATCAGCACGGCGACAAGCAGGCCGCCGCGTGGCAGCGCGACAGCCAGCGCCGCACCGACCAGCCCGAGGAAGGTAAGCGCCGGCGTTCCGAGCAAAAGCGTCAGCGTTACTGCACCAAGAATCCTCGGTTCCACGCCGAGGAGAAGACCGAGCAACGGTGCCGCAACAGCCAGCGGCAGACCTGTGCCCACCCAATGAGCGGCACCCTTCGCTGCCGCAATCAGTTCAAGCGGCACCGGGGACAGCAAGAGAAGATCGAGGGTGCCGTCGTCGTGATCGCCCGAAAAAATCCGGTCGAGTCCCAGAAGCGTTGCGAGCAGTGCGCCGATCCAGAGCAGCGCCGGCCCGATGCGGGCGAGCAATGGCAGATCCGGACCGACAGCAAACGGCACGATGGTAATCATGGCCAGAAAAAACATGACGCCGATCCCAGCGCCGCCGCCGGCGCGAAACGCGATCCTGAGGTCGCGCACGAAAATCGCGCCGAGCGCGGCCGTCATGCGCGGCCTCCCAGACGAATTTCCTGCGCGCCCGGAAATTCGAGCGGCGCGTGCGTCGTTGCAACGATGATCCCTCCAAGCGACCGTTGCTCGGCTGCGAGCGCGGAAAACGTTTCCTGTCCGTCGGCGTCGAGCGCACTTGTCGGCTCATCGAGGAGCCACAGCGGACGCTTTGCGACGAGCAATCGAGCGAGCGCGAGCCGCCGCTTCTGACCCGCCGACAACATGCGCGCCGGCAGGCTTGCGAGCGTCGCGAGTCCGAGCCGGATCAGCGCCGCGTCGGTTGACGGACGGTCTCCACCGAAGAGCGCTCGCGTGAACTCCAGGTTTTCGAGGACCGTAAGAGCGCCCTTGACCCCGTCGAGGTGACCCACGAAATGCGCCAGTCCACCGACCGACCGGTCCGCCTCCCCGCCCTCAAGAACGATGCGACCCCCGGCGGGCCGGAGCAGCCCGGCCATGATGCGGAGGAGAGAAGACTTTCCAGCACCGTTCGGCCCGGTAACGATCACCGCTTCCCCGGCTCCCGCGGCGAATCCCAGCCCCTCGAACAGCCGCCGGTCGCCGCGCACGCAGGCGAGGTCCTCGATCACAAGCCGCATCGGCGCTCCGCCCGATTTCGACCTTTGGCGCATGCCCAGGCGAAAGTCCCTGCAGCAGGCCATCTTCTGCTCTCGAGGAAAAACACGAAAGCTTGAAGCCCTTCAACGGCTTGTTTTGACCCCATGGGGACGGTCACGCGTCAATTCTCCCCAGCAGGCGTGCCGTGACCGCCGTTTTGATTCGCTCTATAAAGCGGCGATCCACATGCCGCTTCGGCTGAGTCGCTTGGCCCAACGCGGCCCAAGCCCTGCCTCCATTGGGAATCACACACGTGACCTCGCTCGACAGTTTCAAGTCCCGCTCGACCCTCAAAGTCGGTTCCAAGAGCTACCATTATTACAGCTTGAAAGCCGCCGAGGAGCACGGCCTCAAGGGCGCGTCAAAACTGCCCTTTTCCCTCAAGGTTCTGCTCGAGAACCTGATCCGTCACGAAGACGGGCGCACGGTTAGCAAGGCCGATCTCAAGGCCACCGTGGACTGGCTCAACAAGCGACGCAGCGACCGCGAAATCGCGTTCCGCCCCGCGCGCGTATTGATGCAGGACTTCACCGGCGTGCCGGCGGTCGTCGATCTCGCCGCGATGCGCGATGCGATGAAAACGCTCGGCGGCAACCCGGAGAAAATCAATCCGCTCGTGCCGGTCGATCTCGTCATCGATCATTCGGTCATCGTCGACTTCTTCGGGGCCGCGAATTCGTTCAAGCGCAATGTCGACATGGAATACCGCCGCAACGGCGAGCGCTATCGTTTCCTGAAATGGGGTCAGGCCGCGTTCGACAACTTCCGCGTCGTCCCGCCCGGCACCGGCATCTGCCATCAGGTCAATCTCGAGTATCTCTCGCAGACGGTCTGGCGCCGCACCGAGAAGACGAACACCGGCGCGGTTGAAGTCGTTTATCCCGATACGCTCGTCGGCACCGACAGCCACACCACGATGGTGAACGGTCTTTCGGTGCTCGGCTGGGGCGTCGGCGGCATCGAGGCGGAAGCCGCGATGCTCGGTCAGCCCATTTCGATGCTCATTCCGGAAGTCGTCGGCTTCCGGTTCACCGGCAAGCTGCGCGAGGGCGTAACCGCGACCGATCTCGTTCTCACCGTCACCGAGATGCTGCGCAAGCACGGTGTCGTCGGCAAGTTCGTCGAATTCTTCGGCCAGGGCGTCGGCTCACTCTCCCTTGAGGACCGCGCGACGATCGGAAACATGGCGCCCGAATATGGTGCGACCTGCGGATTTTTTCCGGTCGACGAGGAAACCCTGCGCTATCTCTCCGACACGGGACGCGCGCCCGAGCAGGTCAAACTCGTCGAGGCTTATGCCAAGGCGCAGGGCCTGTTTCGCACGGCGGCGACGCCCGATCCGGTGTTCACCGATACGCTCGCGCTCGATCTCAAGGATGTCGAGCCGTCCCTCGCTGGCCCCAAACGCCCGCAGGATCGCGTCGCGCTCGCCGGCGTCAAGGCGGGCTTCATCGACTCCCTCGACAAGGAATTCCGCAAGAGCGCGGAGGTATCCAAGCGCTTCAAGGTGAAGGGCAAGAAGTTCGATATCGGACATGGCGACGTCGTCATCGCCGCGATTACGTCCTGTACCAACACGTCGAACCCGAGCGTGATGATCGGCGCGGGCCTGCTCGCCCGCAACGCGCGCAAGAAAGGGTTGAAGGTCAAGCCCTGGGTGAAGACCTCGCTCGCGCCCGGCTCGCAGGTCGTCGGCGAATACCTGAAGAAATCGGGATTGCAGAAAGATCTCGACGCGATGGGATTCAATCTCGTCGGCTTCGGTTGCACCACGTGCATCGGCAATTCCGGTCCGCTCCCCGAGCCGATCTCGAAGTCCGTGCAGGAAAACGATGTCGTGGCGGCGGCCGTGCTGTCCGGCAACCGCAACTTCGAAGGACGCGTGAACCCCGACGTGCGCGCGAACTATCTGGCGTCGCCACCGCTTGTCGTTGCCTACGCGATCGCGGGCTCGATGCAGGTCGACCTGGTCAATGAGCCGCTCGGCAAGACGAAGAACGGCCGCAAGATCTATCTCAAGGACATCTGGCCGACATCGAAGGAAATCGCGACCTTCATCCGCAAGTCCATTTCGAAGAAACTGTTTCAGAAGAAGTACGCGAACGTCTTCAAGGGCGACAAGCACTGGCAGAAGATCAAGGTGCCGAAGGGCGAAACCTACGCGTGGGACTCGAAGTCGACCTATGTGCAGAACCCGCCTTACTTCGTGCGCATGGGCAAGCAGCCGGAGCCCGTCGCCGACGTCGTCAATGCACGCGTGCTCGGACTCTTCCTCGATTCGATCACGACCGATCACATTTCTCCGGCCGGTTCGATCAAGGCGGCTTCACCCGCCGGCAAGTATCTCATCGACCACGGGGTTAAGGTTCTCGACTTCAATCAGTACGGCACGCGCCGCGGCAATCACGAAGTGATGATGCGCGGCACGTTCGCCAATATCCGCATCAAGAATCAGATGGTGCCGGGCGTCGAAGGCGGCGTCACCGTGCACTATCCGTCGGGCGAGCGTATGCCGATCTATGACGCGGCCATGCGCTACAAGGCGGAGAAGGTCCCGCTCGTCGTTTTCGCCGGGAAGGAATACGGCACCGGCTCTTCGCGCGACTGGGCGGCGAAGGGCACCAAGCTCCTCGGCATCCGCGCGGTGATTGCGCAGAGCTTCGAGCGCATCCATCGCTCCAATCTCGTCGGCATGGGGATCGTCCCGCTGACCTTCGAGGACGGCGCGTCGTGGCAGACGCTCGGGCTCAAGGGCAATGAAACGGTGAGCATCCGCGGCCTCTCCGGTCCGCTCAAGCCGCGCCAGACCATGACGGCCGAGATCACGATGGCGGACGGAAGCCTGAAGAAGGTTCCGTTGAGCTGCCGTATCGATACGGTGGATGAGCTCGATTACTTCAAGAACGGCGGCATTCTTCCCTACGTGCTGCGTCACCTTGCGGCCTGACAACCGGCAGATATACCCGCCCGCCGCGCCCTCACTGCGAATTGACTTGGCGGTGAAGCGGCGGGCGCTCTATTGCTGGGCTTGAATTCGGGAGTGACGCATGCGTTTCGCACCCCGCTCGCTCGGTCTGATCACGGCGTTCGCCCTGCTGACCGGATCGGTGCCAGCCGCTGCGAGCGAGATCAAAGCTGTGGTCGAGCTGTTCACGAGTCAGGGCTGTTCGTCCTGCCCGAAGGCCGACAAACTTCTTGGCGAGTTTGCCGGCAACCCTAACCTCATCGCGCTCAGCCTTTCGGTCGATTACTGGGATTATCTCGGCTGGCGCGACACCCTTGCCCTGCACGTGCACTCGGCAAGGCAGAAGGGTTACGCCAACCACCGCGGCGCGCGTCAGGTCTACACGCCGCAGATCGTAGTCAACGGCGTCGCCGAGGCGATCGGCAACGACCGCAGCGCCATCGATCAGGCAATCCTCAAGGCCGACAACAAGAGCAAGATCGCCGTTCCGGTGGTGTTGACGCGCAACGGCAACAACATCGATCTGGAAGTCGGCGCAGGCGCGGGCCCTGCTGCTTCGATCTGGGTCGTGTCCGTTACGCGCAAGGCGCCGGTCACGATCGAGCGCGGCGAAAACCGCGGCAAAACCATCACGTATCACAATGTGGTGCGCAGCTGGGTGCGCGTCGGCGACTGGAACGGCAGTACGGTTCGCAAGTCGCTCTCGATCGCAGAACTCGCCCAGTCGGGCGCCGACAGTGCGGCCGTCATCATCCAGGGCGGATCGCTGGAGGCGCCGGGTCCGATTCGCGGCGCCGCGATGGTTTCCCTCGACTGAACATCCGCACAGCACGTCAGAAACGAAATCGGGCCGGCAATGCCGGCCCGCATGCGTTCGGGCAATGAGAAGAGGAAAAGGGTCGGCCCACGAAAGCCCGGGGGGCTGGGGGGCTGGGATAAACCGGCGCTTCACGCGGGCCGACCCGGAGGCTACGAGTCAGCAATCTCTATGGGTGCTTGGGCGCAGCGTTGGCTGAAATCGGGCGAGAATAAGATTTTTCTGACGGCTGCGTGAGCGCGCGGCGGCGCAAACCTTTGCTCCCAAAGGACTTGCCGCAAGGCAGCGTCGGCGCGATCATGTCGGCGCGACGACAACTCAATGGGAGGCGCCATGAGCGATGTCGATCCGATAGCGTTTCCGGGCGGCCGCGCGCGAATCGGCCGTCCACAAACTCAATCATCGCGCGTCACTTTCGAGCGGCGTGAACTTGCTCGCATCCTCGATCTGTACGGCCGCAAGGTTGCGGCCGGCGAATGGCGCGATTACGCCATCCAGTTCCTCAAGGACCGCGCGGTGTTCGCCGTCTTCCGCCGTGCGGCCGAGATGCCGCTCTACCGAATCGTCAAGGACATCAGCCTGGCGCGCCGCCAGGGCGCCTATGCGGTCGTCACCGCTTCGGGCCGCGTCCTGAAACGCGGTCACGACCTCGATCGCGTGCTGCGCGCGATCGATCCGAACCTGCACGTCGTCAATTGACCGGGCGTCAGCAGCAAAACTCGAGCAAAACAAAATGAAAAAGGCCCCGGCACTGCCGGGGCCTTTCCGATTCGCGATGCGCCGGAAGTTACTCCTGGCGGTTGCCGAAGAGCTGCAGCAGCATCATGAACATGTTGATGAAGTCGAGGTACAGGCGAAGCGCGCCCATCACCGACTTGCGGCCTGCGACGGTTGCATCGTCGCCCGCGTAGTACATCTCCTTGATCTGCTGGGTGTCATAAGCGGTGAGGCCTGCGAACACGAGCACGCCGGCCACCGACACGATCCACTGCAGCATCGAGGACGCGAGCCAGATATTCACCACCGACGCGATGATGACGCCGATCAGGCCCATGAACAGGAACGTCCCGAAACCCGACAGATCGCGCTTCGTCGTATAGCCGTACAGGCTAAGTGCGCCGAAGGCCGCGGCGGTGATGAAGAAGACCCGCGTGATGCTCTGGCCGGTGAAGACCATGAAGATCACCGAGAGCGAGACGCCGACCAGCGCCGCGTAAGTCCAGAACAATCCCTGAGCCGCGCCGACGCTGAGCCGGTCGATGCGGAAGCTGAGGAAGAATACCAGCGCAAGCGGCGCGAAGATCACGACCCACTTAAGCGGGCTTTCATAGAGAAGCCGCCCGATATCCGTGAGCGAACGCGCTCCGGTCGCCGGATCGACATTGACTGCCAGCATGAAGGTGCCAAGTGCGACCGCACCGGTGATGGCGAGGCCGAACGTCATGTAGTTGTAGACCTGCAGCATGTATGTGCGCAGGCCTTCGTCCACCGCGACCCGGTCGCGTGCGGCGGTCGTGCCGTAACGGGCTGCCGGATTGGGGTTGTAGTCGGACATTGTATGGACCCTCTTTCCCTAGCGGCCGCGACTCCCGGGAGGCCCGGGGCTACCGCGGTCTGCGAGTAATATGGTGATCACAAATTATGGCGGCAAGTGAGATTTCTGCAAGCTTCCGTGAGCGCCGAATTATGCCCGTTTGAAGGGCGAAATCACAGATTTCGCAGGATTCGCGCCGGTTTCTCGCCAAGTGCCCGCCAGGTGCCGATCAGGCCGAAGGCCACAGTCAGCACGATTGCGACGCTGACGGCCAGCGCCGCCGCCGACGGTTCGAATTCGAATCGAAAGCGCATGACCTCGCCGACCACGTAAGCCGCCGCAATCGTGCCGGCAGCGGTTGCGACGACAGCCGTTGCAATGCCCAGGATTGCGTATTCGATCCCGTAGGCAAGGACGAGCCGCCCACGCGTCGCCCCCAGCGTCTTGAGGATGACCGCGTCGTAGACACGGTTGTGATGTCCGGCCGCCAAAGCACCGGCAAGAACGAGCACGCTCGCGACGAGCGTGATCAGGCTCGCGCCGCGAATCGCGAGCGACAGATCCGAGACGATGGCATTGATCGCATCGAGCGCCTCCTTGACCCGCACGGTTGTGACTGCGGGAAATTCCGCAGCGGTTTCCTTCAGGAGGTTGAGTTCGGTCGCCGCATTCGCTCCCTGTCCGAACGTCAGGGTGGCGAGCACGGTGTGGGGCGCACCCGCGAACGTGTTGGGCGAGAACACCAGCACGAAATTGATACCCAGCGTTTCCCACTCGACGGTGCGGAAATTTCCGATCGTCGCCTCGATCGTGCGGCCGAGCACACTCACCGCTATTTTGTCGCCCAGAGAAAGACCGAGGCCGTCCGCGAGTCGCTTGTCGAACGAAACGAGCGGCGGCCCGTCGTAGCCGGCCGGCCACCACGAGCCGGCAACGATCTTCGAGCCTTCCGGCACATCGTTTGAGAACGTGATGCCCCGGTCGCCGCGCAATACCCACGCCGCGTCGGGATCTGGCTTCACCTGATCGGCCGGCACGTCCTTGAGCCGCAGGATGCGCCCGCGCAGCAGCGGAACCTGATCGAGTCGCCCGCCGGGTGCGCGGGTAAGTACGAAGTTGGAGAAACGGGGGGCGTCGACCGACGGAATGTCGATGAAGAAGAAGCTCGGAGCGCGCTCCGGCAGCGTGCCCGTGAGCTGGCGCTGCATGTTGCCCTCGATCAGCGCGAGCGTGACGAGCAGCGACAAGCCAATGCCAAGAGAGAGCACCACCGTCGGCGTGAGTGCGCCGGGGCGATGCACGTTGGCGAGCGCCAGGCGCAACGGAATTGAGCGCGGCCGCGGCATCCGCCGCGTCACTGCCATCAAACCCGCGGCAAGCAGGCGCAACAGAACGAACACGCCGCAGGCCGCGACGACATAAATGATGGCCACGCGCTGCACTTCTGCGCTGGCGATTGTGAGTACGATAAGCGCCGCCGCGGCGAAGGCCGCGAGCAACATATAGCGCCGGCGCGGCAGGCGCCGATCGGGCTCGACCTCGTCACGAAAGAGCGCGGAGACGGGTACGTCGTGCGCCCGTCCGAGCGGCCACACCGCAAAAACCAGAACGACCAGGAAGCCGTACGCCAGCGCGAGCAGGAGCGCGTCGAGATGAATTGCCGGAACGAGCGGAATCGGAATGACTTGGCCAAAACCCCACGAAACGAGATAGGGCAGCGCCATTCCGATCACGAGCCCGATCGTGATCCCGATAAACGCAATCATTGCGATTTCGGTGAGATAGATGGCGAAGACCGTTCCGCCGCTGGCACCCACGGCCTTCAGCGTCGCGAGCGATTCACGCTTGCGCTCGAGATAATATTTGACCGCATTGGCCACGCCGACGCCGCCGACGAGGAGCGCGGTGAGACCAACGAGCGTTAGAAACTCCGCGAATCGCCGCACGTTGTCTTCGAGCCGAGGGGACGCGCCGCCGCGCGTGCGCACCTCCCATCCGGCCTCGGGAAAACTTTTTCGCGCTTCCGAGGTGACGACAGCGAGCGCCGCGTCGCGGCGATCGTTCAGCTGCATCCGATAGGTCCAGCGCACCACGCTGCCGGGCTGCAACAGTCCGGTACTTGCGAGCCCCTCTTCCGAAAGCATCAGCCGCGGCGCGAGCCCCATGCCGACGGACAGCTTGTCGGGCTCGGTCACGATCTTCGCCGCGATCCGCACCCGCGCATTGCCCAGGAGAATCGTCTCGCCCGGTGCTACGCCGAGCCGCACCAGGAGGGCCTCGTCAGCAACGGCACCATAGGTCTCCCCGCTGCGAGCCAGGGCGGTTGCAAGCGGCGCCGGCGGGTCGAGCACAACCGCCCCCGTCAGCGGATAAAGGTCGTCTACCGCTTTGAGCTCGACGAGCGTTGCCTCGCCGTTTTCCCCGCGCGCCATGGCCCGCATGGTCGCGATCGTCGAGATGCGGCCGCTCCTGTCGAGAAACGCTAGTTCGTCCTTGCTTGCCTCACGTAGCGCTAGCGAGAAGGCGACGTCGCCGCCGAGAATGACCGATCCCTCGCGCGCAAGACCTTCGGACAAGGCCTTCGCGAGCGATCCCACTCCTGCGATCGCCGCAACACCGAGCGCAAGGCACGCCAGGAAAACGCCAAAACCGCGCGCGCCGCCGCGCAGGTCGCGCAAGGCCAGCCGCAGAACCGTGAGAAACCGCCGCCAGAATGTAGAGCGGGCTGGAGCGAACGCGGTCATGCGGGATTGGCGCGCGCCGCCTCGCGGCCCGCCTCCTCGACACGGCCCGAATTCATGCGCACCACCCGGTCGCAGCGTTTCGCCAGTGCCGTATCGTGCGTGACGATGACGAGCGTCGACTTGCGTTCCTCGCGTTTAGCGAACAGGAGATCCATGATCTCCTGGCCGGTGGCTTCGTCGAGATTGCCCGTCGGTTCATCGGCGAGAAGAATCGCCGGGCTCGGCGCGAGCGCGCGGGCAAGCGCCACGCGCTGTTGCTCACCGCCCGAGAGCTGCGCGGGATAGTGATTGAGCCGATCGCCAAGCCCCACGCTGACGAGTTCGGCCTTGGCGCGCTCGAGCGCGTCATCGCGCGAAGCAAGCTCGAGCGGGATCGCCACGTTCTCGATCGCCGTCATCGTCGGAATGAGGTGGAACGATTGGAACACGATGCCGACAGCGCGCCCGCGAAAGCGCGCGAGGGCATCCTCGTTGAGCTTGCCCAGTTCCTGCCCGGCGACCGTAACTTCGCCCTGGTCCGCGCGCTCAAGGCCCGCCATCACCATAAGTAGCGTCGATTTGCCCGACCCGGACGGCCCCACGAGCCCCACGGCTTCTCCGCGGGCAATTTGAAGCGACACCTGCTTGAGGATATGTACGCGGGCAGCGCCTGAGCCGAGCGCAAGTTCGACATCCCGAATGCGGACGGCCGGTTGGTCTATGCGGCGCTCGGTCGAGGAAGGGTTCATGCGTTCAGTCCGTGCGAAGGATATCAGGGTGGGCTCTGTCACAATTGCGGCGCTGTCGCGACGCGTGGCCGCGCTCGCCGTTCTCGCCTCGATCTACGCCTTTGCGTTTCCCGCCGCTACTGCCGCCCAGACGCTGCGGATCGTCGCGCTTGGCGACAGCCTGACCGCGGGCTACGGGCTCAGCGAGCGCGAGGCGTTTCCCGTGAAGCTACAGGCAGCGCTCAAGGTGAAAGGCCATGACGTCGAAGTGATCAATGCCGGCGTGTCCGGCGACACCTCGAGCGGCGGCCTCGCCCGGCTCGATTGGTCCGTACCCGAGAAAACCGATGCGGTGATTCTCGAACTTGGCGCGAACGACGCGCTGCGCGCGATGGACCCCGCCGTAACCCGCAAGGCGCTCGACGATGCGATCAGCAAGCTGAAGTCACGCAAAATCGAGGTTCTGCTGGCCGGCATGATGGCGCCCCCGAACTTTGGAGGCGACTACGCGGCGCGCTTTAACCCCATCTACCCCGACCTCGCCAAGAAGCACGACGTGGTTTTTTACCCGTTTTTCCTCGACGGGGTGGCCTCTGTCACAAAACTGAATCTGCGCGACGGCATTCATCCGACGGCGGAAGGAATCGACCTCATCGTGGCTCGGATTTTGCCTAAGGTGGAAGAATTGATTGCGCGCACCCGCGCAAACCGGAAATAATGCGTCATGCCGCGCCTGTTCACCGGCATCGAGATTCCGACGATCATCGCGCAGGGTCTTTCCTTGCTGCGCGGCGGGCTGCCGGGCGCGCGCTGGATCGACCCCGAGAACTATCATCTCACGCTCCGTTTCATCGGCGACGTGGATGGCGCGGTCGGCCGCGACGTGATGCAGATGCTCGGCGGAGTTCGCCGCGCGCCGTTCGAACTCGCGCTCGACCGCCTCGACCAGTTCGGCGGCCGTAAGCCGCGCGCGGTCTTCGCGGGCGTCACGCCAATTCCCGCGCTCATCGAATTGCAGGCCGAGCATGAACGCATCCTGCAGCGTCTCGGTTTGCCACCGGAATCCCGTAAGTATTCGCCGCACGTCACACTCGCGCGTTTGCGCGAAACCTCCGCCCATCAGGTTGCCGACTATCTCGCGAGCCGCGCGCTATTCCGCTCGCCTGCTTTCCCCGTCTCGCGCTTCGTGCTGTTCTCGTCGAAGGCCTCGACCGGCGGCGGGCCCTATGTCGTCGAGGCCGCCTATCCCCTGCTCGAAACAGCCCGGAGTGCGCGACATGCGGGACAAGCTTACGGGTGAAGCGCGCAAGGCCGCGCTCGCGAAACTCGAGGGCTGGAGCGAAGTCGAGGGCCGCGACGCGATCACCAGGAAATTCGTCTTCAAGAATTTCAACGCAGCCTTCGGATTCATGACGCGCGCAGCCCTGACGGCCGAGAAGCTTGACCACCATCCCGAGTGGTTCAACGTCTACAAGACGGTGGAAGTCACGCTCTCAACCCACGACGCGGGCGGCGTCACGGAACTCGACATCAAGCTCGCCGAGGCCATGGATCGTTTCGCGGCCGGTTGAAACCCTTGTGTTGCCGCGATCGGATGACCATTTCCAGCGCGGATCGATTGAGGAACCCATGGCAGAGTCCGCAAGAGAGAACGTGAAGGAGATCGCCGGTGATCTCTGGCGCAAGCTGCGCGGCTCCGCGGCGCATATTCCCTTCGCGGCCGACGCGCTCGCGATCTATTACTGTGCGCTCGACCGCAACACGCCGGTTCGTGTCCGCGTCGCGATTTTTGGTGCGCTCGCCTACTTCATCGCGCCGTTCGACGCGATGCCCGACCTGATGCCGCTCCTCGGTTTCACCGACGACGCGGCGATCCTTGCAGCCACGCTCCAGCTCGTCGCCGCGCACGTCCTGCCCGAGCATCGTGAAGCAGCGCGCCGGGCACTCGACGATCTCGCTCCGACCAAGGGCCCCTGATCACGGCCGCAGGATCGCTTTTCCCTTCACCTCGCGCCGGGCGATCGCGTTCAGCGCATCGGCAGCCTGGGAAAGCGGGTAGACCTTGTCGACATGGGCCGAAATGCGCCCCTCACCGGCCCATTCAATCAATTGCTGTACAAGAGCCTGACCCCGAGCAGGGTCGCGGCGAACCATGGCTCCCCACGCTACGCCCATGACGGCGCAGC
>Ga0307505_10002099_pt1 | contig 14428 bp, 18 predicted proteins | sample 23_S_MG_FD_202183 | JGI IMG/M metagenome (GOLD analysis project Ga0307505, IMG submission 202183) | Soil microbial communities from Populus trichocarpa stands in riparian zone in the Pacific Northwest, United States - 23_S | ecosystem: Environmental > Terrestrial > Soil > Riparian zone > Trees...
GCTCTGTCCCCCCTCCCTCCGGGGGTTGTGGCGGGGGGGGGGGGGTCACCTCCCCCCCCCACCCACCGCCCGCTCAGGATGACAGGCCAACGCATCGGTGGGTTGGCAGGCACAGTCCTCTCTCTCTGTGCCTCGGTGCCTCTGTGGTGAACGTCGCCCCTTTTCCACAAGAAATCACACGACCGCGAACGACGACTCGCCGGTCGAGGGATCGATGACCATCGCTTCGCCCGCTTCGTACCAGGGTGGGAGGACGGTGACCGTGGTGGAGCCGGGGAGCACGAGCTTGCTGTGGAAGTGGCCGAAGACGACGTCGGTGAAGCCTTCGCGGGAACGCGTCTTGCCGTAGGCCTCCATCAGCTCGACCGGCACACGTGCCTTGTGCTTGAAGTTCGAGTTGGCCAGGCGGCGTTCCATGCTGTCCACGAAGTCATTGGCGATCCCCTTCGGGATGAGGCTCACGCCGAGTTTGGTGATCGGGTTCTTCGACGCGCGGCGCCAGAAGCGGTACTGCCAGTCGCGGTCATTGATCAGGTCGCCGTGGATGATCAGGTACTTGCGATCCCCCGCGGTGATGGCGTACTCGAAGGCCACGTCGGTGACGGCGGTTTCGACGAAGGAGCCGCGCAGGAAGAAGTCGCGATTCCCTTCCACGTAGTGCACGGCGATGCCGCTGTCGCGGAGCTCGCGGAACTTGGCCATGACCTTGTCCACGGCCGGCGTGCGGAACTTGTCGTGGGCGATGAGGTAGTGAAAGAGATCGCCGTTGAGGTAGAGAGCGCGCGGACGCTGCGCGGCGAGGCGGTCGAGCCAGGCGTTCACGGGAGCCTCGCTGCCCTCACCCAGGCCGATGTGCGAGTCCCCGATGACGAAGATGCGGCCGCGTCCGTTCAACTCTCGAGCTCCTTCAGCACGCTCTCGTAGAGGTCGTACTCCTCCTTGCCGAGGAGACAGAAGATGACTTGTTGCAGCGAGCGTGCACGACCACGATAGTCGAGCGCGGCGCGGAGCATGATGCGCGCACAACGATCCGTCTCATAACCCAGGGAACGTTTGCCGAGCACGGGAAGGCCGACACTCGCGACAGCCAGTTCGTCGCCGCGTTGGAGCACGTCCATGGTCGCATCGCGCAGGCGCGTGTCCGCGTCCGGTTCGGAGCCATGAGGAATGGGCACTTCGATGACGAAACGCGCCAGCAGATTCCCGCCCGTGATGACCACCGCCCGGCCATTCTGCGAGAGCGAGCTCGAGCTGGGAGCGGCAATGGCATCCACTTTCAGGGAGGTGACATCGGCGCGGATGAGTTGGATGAGCATGTCCCTAAAGAGCGCTCTTCAAATTCGCTCGGGGATTCTCGGGGTAGGCCGCTTCGATCGCGTCCACCGCTTCATCCGGGGCGGTTGGCGGGACCTGGACCGAGATGCGGCAGTACTGGTCTCCCGCACCGGTCTTGCTCTTCACCCCTTTGCCGGTGAGCCGGAGCGTGCGGCCGGAGGGTGTTCCGGCAGGGACGCGCATGCGCACAGGGCCATGGAGTGTCGGCGCTTCGACCTCGCCGCCTCGGATGGCCTCGCCCACCGTCACCGGCAGGTCGATGTAGATGTCGTCGCCGCGCCGGTCGAAGAAGGGATGGGGCCGGACGTGGACCGTCAGTTGGATCGACTGCGAGCCTTTGCGCGGGACGCGGACCTTCTGGCCCTCGCGAATGCCGTCCGGAATCTTGACCTTCACGGATTCGCCACCCACGCTCAGGTTCATGGTCGGCCCCAGGATGGCGTCGCGAAACTCGATGGTGACCTCGGCCTGAATGTCCTGGGCAGGCATCTCGAATCCCGCGCTCCCACCGCGCGCGCCGCCGCCACCGAAGAGATCGCCGAAGACATCCGTGAAGTCCATCGTCTGCGAGCGTCGTGCTCCGCCGCGTCCCTTGCGGCCACCGCTCCCCATGAACTCCGAGAAGTCGAAGCCCGCGAATGGATTCGCGCCGCCGGGTCCAAACGCCTCCCGACCCAGCCGGTCGTACTGCTCGCGCTTCTCTTTGTCGGACAGCACCGCGTAAGCCTCGGAGATCTCCTTGAACCGATTCTCCGCTTCCTTGTTGCCCTTGTTCTTGTCCGGATGAAACTTCTTCGCCAGGTCGCGATACGCCTTCTTCAGCTCCGCCTCGGTGGAGGTCTTCTTCACACCCAGAATCTCGTAGTAATCCTTCTCGGCCATCGCCGCGCAAGTATATGCGTGTGCTCGAAGCGGGTCATCGCCGTGGAGCGCCGGCGTCTCGCCGGCTGGACGGGGGGCGTCCTCGCCCCGGGTGGGGGAGCGTGCTTTTCGCGAAGGGCATCCGTTTTGCGATGCGTGGCTTTCGGCTCGAATGCCCCCGCCCGCGGCGGGACGCCGCACAGCCAGCCGGCGGGACGCCGGCGCTCCTTGCACTCCTCCACGGGGAAATCCGCGCGTCTGGCGCGGGATAAACTGAAACCGACGGGATAAACTACCGACACATGTACGGATCATTGGCGCGACGAAACGTTCTCACGATGATCCTGGCCGGTGGCCAGGGCGAGCGGCTGTTTCCGCTGACGAAGGACCGCGCCAAGCCGGCCGTCCCGTTCGGTGGGCGCTACCGGATCATCGACTTCGCCATCAACAACTTCATCAACTCCGGCTTCTTCAAGCTCAAGATCCTCACGCAGTTCAAGTCCAACTCGCTCATCGAGCACATCACCCGCACCTGGCGCCTCGTGCCGGAGATCGGCCAGTACGTCGACTGCGTGCCCGCGCAGATGCGCCGCGGCCCGTTCTGGTTTCGCGGCACCGCCGACGCCGTGTTCCAGAACCTCGAGCTCATCTTCGACGAGCAGCCCGAGTACGTTTGCGTCTTCGGCGGCGATCACATCTACAAGATGGATGTGAACCAGATGCTCCAGCATCACATCAACAATGACGCCGACCTGACCATCGCCACGGTACCCGTGCCCGTCGAAGAGGCCAATCAGTTCGGGGTGGTGGAGATCGACTCCGACTTCCGCGTGACCGGCTTCGTGGAGAAGCCCAAGCACGGCGCGAAGACCATCCCCGGCCGCCCGGACATGATCCTGGCCTCCATGGGCAACTACATCTTCAAGGCCAACGTCATGATCGAGGTGCTGCAGCGCAACGCGCTGCGGAATGCGGGCGTGGACTTCGGCAAAGAGATCATCCCGGAGATGTACCCGAAGATGAAGGTCTACGCGTACGACTTCGCCACGAATCGCATTCCGGGCGAAGAGCCGCACAACCAAGGCTACTGGCGCGACGTGGGAACGGTGGACTCGTACTTTGCGGCGGCGCTGGATCTCGTGGCCGTCACGCCCGCCTTCAACCTCTACAACCAGCTCTGGCCCCTGGTCTCGGCGCCGATGCATCAGCCCCCGGCGAAGTTCGTATTCGCGGACTCGCAGTCGCAGCGTATCGGCGTCGCTACGGACTCGCTCGTCTCCGACGGCTCGATCATCTCGGGCGGCTCCATCAACCGCTGCGTGCTCCATACCCGCGTGCGCGTCAATTCCTACGCGGATATCGACGAGTCGATCCTCATGGACGGCGTGGAAGTGGGCCGGCATTCGAAGATCCGCCGGACCATCGTCGACAAAGGTGTCAAGATCCCGCCCGGCACCGTCATCGGCTACGACCTCGAGGCGGACCGCGCGCGGTTCACCGTCACCGACTCGGGCGTGGTGGTCGTGCCCAAGGGCGCGGTCATCGAAGACAAAGGAATCCAGTGAACGGAAAACAAAGAATCGACGGACGCGCCTCGGACGAGCTGCGCCCGGTCATCATCCGCCCCGGCTTCTCCAAGCACGCCGAAGGCTCCGTCCTCATCGAAGTCGGCGACACGCGCGTCATCTGCACGGCCTCCGTGCAGGAGAAAGTGCCCCCGTTTCTGTACCGCAGCGGCAAAGGCTGGGTCACCGCCGAATACGGCATGCTCCCCCGCGCGACCACGGAGCGCACCGACCGCGAAGCAGCCAAGGGCAAGCAGGGCGGCCGCACGATGGAGATCCAGCGTCTCATCGGCCGCTCCCTGCGCGCCGCCGTCAACCCCGAGCTGCTGGGCGAGCGCACCATCTGGCTCGACTGCGACGTCATCCAGGCCGACGGCGGCACCCGCACCGCCTCCATCACCGGAGCCTACGTGGCCCTCGTGCTGGCCCTCACGGAGCTCTACACCAAAGGCAAGATGGTCACCTGGCCCATCATCGACTCCATCGCCGCCATCTCCGTGGGCATCATCGGCGGCGTCCCCGCCCTCGACCTCAACTACGCCGAGGACTCGAAAGCGGGCGTGGACATGAACGTCGTGGCTACGGGAAAAGGCCGCTACATCGAGTTGCAGGGCACTGCCGAAGGCGCGAGCTTCAGCGAGGAAGAGATGCAATCCATGCTCGCCCTGGCCCGCAGCGGCATCGCCACCCTCGTCGAGAAGCAACTGGAGGTTCTGGCCCCGTCCCTGGCCCGCGTGGACACGTATTCGCGGGAGCGACTCGCACGCAAGTTCAAGTGAGTTTGGGGCTGCGCGGCGGTGCTGGTTGTCGGTTGTCGGTTGTCTGAGATTCAGCGCGGCTCTCACCGACACTCCCAATGGTTGTGGAGCGGTGGGCTTTAGCCCTCCGGGCTCTCGCGAAGCGCTTCCCCTCTGCCATCTCGGCTTCGACGAAGCACGCGGCTCTCGGCACGAGAGTCCCGAGAGCCTCAAGCGACTTCGGCGCACTCGTCGCGAGCGCCCGGAGGGCTAAAGCCCACCGCCCACAGAGGGTCCACGCAAACTTTCTCGGAGGCCGCATCGCCCCCCTCATCCGGCCGATGGCCACCTTCTCCCCCCAAGAAGCCGGGGGGAGAAGGCTCTCGATTGAAACTCTCTCGCGATGCACCACTCCAGCTCGCGATGATCACACACCGAGAGCCTTCTCCCCTCCGCAGAGGGGAGAAGGTGCCGAAGGCGGATGAGGGGTCGCCCTCGTGGCAAGCACGCAGCCTTCTGGTTCTTGCTCTCAGGCGCGCCGCGCGCGCCGTGCGCCGGCTCGGGATGACAGCGCATTCGTCGTCAATCACTCGGGCTAGGTTACGTGCCTAAGGCATTCCAACCAGCGCAGCCGGCCGTGCCGGCAAGATCGATCCGGTAAACCACCTTCAAGAAAGTCCGGGCCACTTCCGCATCCGAGTACTCAGGATGACGCCGGCGGATCGACTCCATCGCTGCCTGGCGAAGCGTGTCGCTCAGCTCGGCGGCGATCCGGGAGCGACCGGCTGAACCAAGTTCCCGGTAGCGTTCGAATGTGATAGGCGAACGCCGCAGGTGAGGTATCGGCTGGTCTCATGCCGATCAAACGATAGCACGCGCGGCGTGGGCCGGCTCGGGCGTCCCGTCACTCGGAGATGCGCTGAAAGACGCCCTCGAAATGCACTTGCCACGACTTGCCGTCGTCGACCGACGTCTGCCACAACTGCTCGGGCGAGCCGCCCCCCGGTGTCCATTGCCGCATCGATGATGACCGCCGACCTCTTTCGGCTTCGACAGCATCGGCACGTGGCCGGCCTTGAGATCAGGACAGGCGTCAAAGAACCATCAGGGGGCGCCTGCGATGGTTCCAAAAGAGATCGTCCGGATGTCTTCCGCGGAGCATTTCTGACGTAAGTTTTATCCGGTGTGCGACTCCGCCCATACATCCGTCTGTCACTCTCGGGGTGCGCGTGATCCACGCGTACCCCAATCACAAAGGTGAAGTGCCATCGCTGGCTGCATGGTATCTCCGCCACAACAAGGAGATGGCTATGCAGCAGAAGTGTGTACGAGGTTTCCTGGGAGTCTTCCCCGGAACCATGCGGTTCCTGGCGCTGGTGCTGGCGGTCATGCTGAGCGCCGGAGTGGCGTCGGCTCAGACCTTCGCCTATGTCACCGATGCGCAAAACAACGTTGTGCGGGTGTACAACGCGTCCACCCATGCTCCCGTCGCGACGGTACCTGTCGGCATCCTCCCGCGCCTTGCCGCGGTGACACCGGATCAGGCGTTCGTGTACGTGACCAACGGCAACAGCGACAACGTCTCGGTGATCGCGACGGCCAGCAACACCGTCGTCGCCACGGTGCCCGTCGGGCCGAACCCGGCCGGCCTTGCCGTCACACCGGACGGTGCGTTCGTCTATGTGGCGAACGTCGGGTCCACCAGCGTCTCGGTGATCGCCACGGCCAGTAATCTCGTCGTGGACACCATCACGGTTGGCTTTGGGCCAGTCAGCGTCGCCATCGCGCCGAACGGAACCTTCGCCTATGTAGGGGATCTCTTCGGCGGCACGGTGAGCGTCATCGACACGGCGACGAACCTGGTGACCACCAGCATCCCGGTTTTTGTGCCCGCGTTCGACGTGGAGCTCACCCCCGACGGGGCGTTCGGGTACGTGTCATCGTCTTTCTTCGGAGACGTCGTCGTGTTCAGCACGGCGAGCAACGCGGTCGTGACGACCGTAGCAGGGGTCCCCGCGGTCGACGTTGCGATCACTGCCGACGGAGCGCTCGCCTATGTGACGAGTTCCGACATCGCAGTCGTCGACACCGCAACCAACACCCTGGCGGAGACGATCCCGGCCACGGGAATCGGGGACTGGATCCGCATCACCCCGGACGGGGCCTTCGCCTGGGCGACCTACACGAACAGCGGCTTGATCAAAATCTTCGCTACAGCGACGAATACGCTGGTCTCGACCATCGTGGGGGTGGGCGAACCGTGGAGCTTCGTTTTCGTCGTAGCGCCGTCGACGCCGCAGGATCAGCTCGAAGCGCTCATCGACGACATCGAGGCGCTCATTGCAGGGGGAGACCTTCGAGAGAACCAGGGCGCGACGTTGATCAACAAGCTGAATCAGGTCCTGGCCAAGCTCGATGGCGAGCAGACCGGCGCGGCCTGCAATCAATTGGGCTCATTCATCAACCAGGTGAACGCATTCATCAGCAACGGCTCTCTGACTCAGGCACAAGGGCAAGCCCTGATCGACGCAGTGAACGTCATCAGGACGGACCTCGGCTGTTAGCCGCCGTCATGACCATGTAGCTTCCAACACAGGGCGGGCTCCGGCCCGCCTCTGTATTACTCATTGGTCTCAAAGAGGTCGATTGCACCGTCTTTGAGACTATGAAGTCTTTTGAGCTCTGAGCCGGAACAGTAGACCCGCAACCGCGCCGCGGTCCTCTATCTGCTCGCGCAGTCCGCCTGCCCGTATGCCGCGATCGGCAAGCAAGGCCAGTACTGCAAACTTGCCGCCTGATGCACCGGGTGCGCTCTCGGCCACAGCGGGCGATACCCAGATCGGACTCACCTGGACTGGCGCGAGCGGCGCGACGCTCTACAACATCCACCGCGGCACCGCGAGCGGCGGGCCGTACACGACCATCCAGAGCGACTGGTCTGGCACGAGCTTCACGGACTCCGGTCTGACGAACGGGACCACGTACTCCTTGCCGGTCACGCGTCGGCTGTCGGCGGACGCCGTGTTGCCCGCCGCGGCATCATCGCAGGCGAACCCGTCCGCGACCGTGATCGCCATCGGCGCGTCCACGGGCGGAACGGAGGCGCTGCGGATCATCATCGAATCGCTCCCGCCCCATGCGCCGCCGGTGCTCGTCGTGCAGCACATGCCTGAAGGCTTCACGGCCGCGTTCGCGAAGCGGCTCGACGCGACGGCGGCCGTCGAGGTGAAGGAGGCCGTGACCGGTGATGCGGTCCTTCCCGGGCGCGTGCTCATTGCACCTGGCAACCAGCACCTGCTGTTGCGCCGCCATGGCGGAAGGCTCTCCGTCCAAACCATCGGCGGCGAGCTCGTCTCCCGTCATCGTCCCAGCGTGGACGTGCTCTTTCGCTCCGTCGCGCAGGCCGCGGGCGCGAGCGCCATCGGCGTGATCCTGACCGGCATGGGCGACGACGGCGCCGCCGGTCTCGTCGAGATGCGCGAGGCCGGCGCACAGACCATCGCCCAGGACGAAGCCACCTGCGTGATCTTCGGCATGCCCAAAGAGGCCATCGCCCGCGGCGCCGTCGAGCACGTCCTTCCACTCACCCAAATCCCCCACACGATCCTGCGCTTGACGCAAAGGAGAAAAGAATGCGCACCGGCTGTTTTCTGATGAAGGGGTTGAAGCTGACCGGCTTCGCGAATCTCGATCACGCCAACGCCACTACCGAGCGTTCCCGCTTCATCGCCGGCGCGACGTACGAGCACGCGCGTGCGAATGCCGGAATCGAGTACCTCATCGCGCACGACGCAGTCGATGCCCGAGGCTGGTCCGACTGCAGCGTCTCGAACAGCGGCCGCACGCGATAAACTAGTGTAGTGTCTCAAGCTGTTGTTGACTTATCAGTTGTCGACCGGTCTCCATGTCCCTCACAAATCAGTGCTAAGAGATTAACGAGACACTACACTAGAAGAAGACATCCGGATGAGACGAGAAGGGTTCATTAGCATTTTCTGGGGACTCCTGTTCGTTGTCCTGGATATACGCATCGGCTCCATTGACTTGATCCTGCCGGACTTCATTGGCTACATACTCATCTTCAAAGGTCTCACCTCGCTGGCCTCGGAGCATCGCGGTTTTCGAAAGGCCAGAGTCTTTGCAGCCATCATGTTCTTTGTTTCCATTCCCAGTCTCATCGAGATGGGAAGCGATCCCAAAGATCCGGCTTTTCTCAAGCGACAGTTGATCTCGGGTTTCACCGGCAACCTGCGTGCCTTGCTCCCTCGAGAGGTCCATTCCGCCAGGCTGCTGCGCACCACAAACTCACAAAGCTCTATCGATGCCAATCGAACGCAGAACCCGCAACGAGATGAGGATGCGGTACTGGGAGAGTATTCTGACGGCACGGTGGTCTTGATTCTGCGTTATGCGTCGCCCGAAGAAGCTCTTCGGGCAATGGATCACAAGAAGGAAACAGATTATTCGTTCGAGGGAATCCGGAAAAGAGCCGAGACGGATGAATCTTTCAGGGCGGAGCGTATGTCAGCGTCAAGCTACACCTCCGAATCCAGTGAAAGAAGAGTTTCGGAAGGATGGAGCGTTGCAGCAGCAGACAGACTGATCCATCAGTGGTGGCACAGGGGATGGAGCTGGTGGAATCTCTCAGACAGCGGTAGTGAGGGAGGCTGGAGCAGTAGCATCCTGTACATCGTCGAGGGATTCAGATCTTCCGCCGGCGGTTACAAATCAGCCCTCGAGGGTGATCGCCATGACCAGAATGGAATCACACTCAACCTGCTATTCCCGGTTTTAGTCATTGGTGAGATCGTAAATGCCATGATGATCTGGGCAATCTGTTCCGGGATCATGACACTGTCGCTGTCTTTGAATAAGTACGATTAATGAATATCGCCCACAGGCGACGAGCCCTTTATATGGCTTTGACCGTGACTGGATGGGCTTTATCGATGATCGGGCTCATTGCGCCGGAGTTCATGTCCAGGCTATTTCAGGTGGCGGCTGTCAGTGTGATCGTAGTTTATGCTCTGGTGGCGATGATTGCAGTGTTTCTCATCATGGCCCTGATGAGAAGAGCCGCGAATTCTCTCTAGCGAAGACCCTGAGGATTCTTGGTGAAGGGTCGTAGTTCTGTCGCTTTTCCTTCGCAAAAACGCAACCACAACAGGAGCAGCGATCGTTGCGCGCCCGTCTCTCGTGGGCACGTTCCTCTACCAACGCCGGCTGGCAAACTTCACGGCGATCTTGTTCTCACCCGTCCGCACGTTCACCTGGATCGGGGCGAGGAACGTGGCGCCCGCGGCCACGATTGACTCCACCTCGGCCTCCGTGCGGTACGGCCAGAATTCATAGCTGCCGGTGGGGATGTTGCGAAGGTGTGCTTCGCTGTCCGGCCCTGTGGCGAGCTGGAGCCCCTGCACCTCACTCAGCTCCTCCGCCACCTCGGTCGGCATGAGCTCGCCGTTGTAGCGCATGAGCAACGAGAACGGGCGCATCGTCTTGCCGTCCGTCGGTTGCGCATGGATCAGCAGCGATGACGCCGCCGCCGGCACAAAGACCTGCAGGCGTCGCTTTCCGTCCACGTCTCCCGCATCGTTGTGCGGTACGCGCATCATCGCGAACGGCCCTCCTCGGCGATCACGAGCAGCGTGGCCGGCTCGCGGTCCGGCACAGGCACGTCCGCTCGGCCGTCCTCGTCCGTCGTGACGCGTGCGCGAAGCTTCGAGTCCGTCACGACGAACACCTTTGCGTTTGCGACCGGGTCGTACTCCTTGTCGATGATCACGATCGGCACCGAGCGACCCGGATCGAGGCTCAGGTCGAGCTCGCGCAGCGGCGCGGCGTCCATCAGTTCGAAGGTGATCGGGTCCGGCTCCAGATGCTGTGGCGCATAGATCCGTACGATGTGTTTGCCCGGCTTGATCCCGACGAAATCGAACCGTCCCTCGGGATCGGTGGTCAGCCGGACGTGCTCCTCGCGGTCGTCGATGTTCGTCTGCAGCGCCACGGTGGCGCCGGGGACGGGCCGATCGCTCTTCGCATCGCGCAGGATCCCGCGGACACGGCCGTCCGGAAGATCGATATTCAGCGGCCCTGGCGAGGGGCCTTCGAGCTCCGCCACCTGCGAGTAGTCCGTCGGCAACGCCGGTCCGCGGAGGTTGTAGGAAAACGTGCCGCGCTGCCAGAACGGCACGCTGAACGTTCCTTCCGGCTCGAGGAGGATCTCCGAGCGCGAGTGAAACTCGCGGTGCTTGAGGAGCAGGCCGCCGGCGCCAATCGACGTGCCGCCGAGGGTCACGTGTCCGGCGAGGACGAACGGCTCGATGGTGATCGTCGTGCGTCGCGCGTCGGTGCGGCCGACCACGATCTTCGTCGCCAACTGCTCGGTGGCCGCCGGCCCGCGCACCAGGATCTGATAGACGCCGGCGTCGAGGTCTTCGAAACGGACGCGCCGCGTTTCCGCGGGGAGGCTCTTCTGCGAGACCGCATTCCAGTTGTCGGCGCCATCCCGGAAGAGAAGCTGTACGACGAGTGGCTTGGTGGTGCCGCGGATCGTTGCGTCGATCGAGCCGGCGGGCGCCGCAGGTGCGGCTTCGGCGGCGAGCATCATCAGGATCAGGAGTAGCGACATGGCGGATCTCCTAGGGGTGTCCGTTCGCTATGGAAATCGAGACGCGGGGCCGTCGCGATCAGCGCTGGTCGGGAGCGGGCGTCACGAGGGAGGCGACGCGAGTCTGTTCGGCGGGGGCAGTCTGGCGATCGTCGAGGCGTTCGACCGAGGCCACGGTGAACTCGGCGGCGAACGGTTCTTCCTCGGTGAACGGATGCGGGCCACCGCAACCCCACCCCGTCAAGCTACAGGTGGCACCGAGGTCTTCACAGAAGTAGTACGCCGGAACCGTCGCCGGGCGGCAGTTCCCGTTGCGGCAGGTCGTGCAGTGATCCGCCATGGCGAGAGGCGCGACCATCAGGACAACGGCGAACACCATCAACATCAATACGAGTCGTTTCTTCATCGATCTCTCCTTAGTTTGTGCGGCCCCGCGTCTCCTTTGACGAATCGATGCTAGTACGCCGTGATTATGGAAACATCGCTCAGCAGGAAAGATGGCGTATGCCCTTTGCCGGTCGCTCGTCCCGGGAGCGTTCCGAGACCTCCATCTCCAGCTCGTGGCGGTCAGGATGTGGGTCCGTTGGCGGAGGACCTCGCCGTCGGGGATGCTAGAGTCGCGTCCCAACCGGAGACCGAAACGGGGGTAGCCCTGACACAGGAAGCGTTTCAACCTCGAGATCCCGACTTTGCAGGCCGCGTGCGCGCAAGTTTCGAGCGCCAGACACTCATGGTGCTGCTCGGTGCGAAGCTCGGGCGGGTCGAGGCCGGCGCGGTGGACATCGCTGTGGGCTATCGGGCCGACCTGACGCAACAGCACGGCTACCTTCATGCCGCGGTGACGACGGCGATTGCCGACACGGCGTGCGGCTACGCGGCGCTGACGTTGACGCCTGCGAACAGCGAGGTGCTGTCGGTCGAGTTCAAGGTCAATTTGCTGCGGCCCGCGGTCGGACGGCTGTTCGTCGCGGAGGGCCGAGTGCTCAAGCTGGGACGGACGCTCAGCGTGGTTCGGGGTGACGTGTTCGCCACGACCGAGGATGATCGCTCGACGCTGATCGCCACGATGCTCGCCACGATCATCGTTCAGTCTCGATGATGGCGAGGAGCCGCCTCGCGTCATCCACGAGGACGGCTGTTTCTTCGCGCAGGCTCCTAAAGCGGATGGAGAATTTCATTCTCGAGTTGGTGAAACTTAGCTGGATCGGTTTCGGCGATCGAATCAGAGACCACGAACCGCGAGCGGTCCAATTCACTCTCCCCGGTGAGAGTCAGGTACTCAGTCACGACGCTACCTTCGATCGTGATGCGGCCCGAACCGGCCCAGTGGCGGTTGGTGCCGCGCTTCTTCACGCCTGAGATCCAGTACGACTCCCTCGTCTCGAGATCGATGTAGGTTCCCGAACCGACTCGCTTGAAAGCCTTTCCGTTGAAGTAGACGGTCTGCCCGGATCGCGAGAGCTTGACTCGGCCGATCCAAGCCGGGCCGTTGTCGTTGTATCCGGTCTTCAACTCGATATAGCGAAGCATGTGTCCACGTCTAGCGAAGCGAAAGGTAGCACCGGCACCCATTGGTGCGACAGTCCCACGTCCGGTGGGTGCCCAAAGTTCGTGATGCGCCGCGCCGCTCCAGTGAGTGCTTTCTCGACGACACGCGGAGCACGCGAAGTCACATCCAGTAGCGCACGGGCTGGGCCGACGGGCTGGCGCCGCACCTGCGTGGCGCCGTCGTTCTTGTTCCCTGACCCGTTCTGACCGCGCGTGTTGCACGCGACCACTTTCTCGGGCGGTGCCACCAGATCGTGGAGCCACTGTGCCTGGGTGCCTTCCTCGAAGGCCAGGTGCACCCGCGGTCCGGCGTTCTTGATCAAGCGCAGAATCGCCTGCGCCTCCGTCGGCACTGTGGCCCGCATCACCACCGCGCCCGCCTCATCGCGTAGACTCGCGACGGCCGTCGCCTGATGCACGTCAAAAGCGAGACTGGATTGCCTGCTCTTTCGTCGCAGCGGCTCCTTTCTTGCCTGGGCGGTCGCCCCTCCACGGTAGCAGGTCGGAGCGTGCTTTCAATATCCGTTAGCCGGCGCTTAGCTCACTTCTGCGATTACTTTTTTGACGCCAGCGACGAGATCGGCGACCTCGTCAGCAGTCGGTTCATGGTCCTTCGAGTGCACACAGAGGTTGCGAATATCGGCAAGTCGTTGAATCAGCCGCCACATCGGAAGATCGACAACCGCGGCGGTTCGCAACGGGTCGTTGAGATCCGCAATGGTGGGATGCTTCTTCGCCACTTTCAGACCTCGTGTCTCCGCTACTTTCCCTAAATGTGCTTCCAGCGTCACGCCTACCAGCGCTCCCGCGGCACGCCGATGCCCCTTCTTCAGCAGATCTTCCGCGGCTGCGATTTCATTCTCGAACAGCTCATATTGCAGAACACCCTCGATGCTATCAAGGGCTGAACTCGCACGTTCCAGCGCGGAGTAGAGAATGGTCAACTGATGCTGGAACTTAGTGAGAAACTTGCCGTAGGGATTATTCACCCGCGTCGACGACACACCGAGAAGAAAGTCGCTGACGGTGTACGTCAGATAGTTGAGTTCTTTACGCTTCGGTGCCCGATACTGTTCCTCAAACTCATCGAGCCGTTCCGGCAAGATGGTACGGATAACTGGACACGCCTTCGAATACCAGTTTTGATAGTCGTGAATGAGAATACCAACCAAGCGCGGATTCTTCTTCTCGTCCGTGGCCGCCTTGGCAGTTGTAGTTGCCTTGCCAGTCGTCTTGCTCTTCGCCCGTGCCTTCGTGCCCGAATGACCGCTCCGACCTTCGCCCAGCGCCTCATCTTCGGCGGCAGCAGCCCGACGTGCCTCCTCTTGCTGAAGTATGGCGACGCCATCAGAGTACAGATCTGCGATCTTCTTGAGCAGCTCGGGCTTCGGCATGGTGTTAGTCTAAACTCTTTCCCGCATCCTGACCCTCGGAGGCGGCACCCACCTCGCCATCGACACTCCCTCTCTGTCACCACGAGCTGCGCCCGGCCGGATGCAGTAAAGAGTCCTATGAGTTCTATGAAAGCGATTGTCAAGGGCGGTTCTCCTCTTTGCTGATTGCTTTTCGGTCTTCTCCCTTGCAATCAGCTCCGACCGTCCGGAAGACGACGATCGCGAGGCCGCGTGGGTGGGCCGAACAGTCTTACGCCGCTGACTCATCTTCAGTGCCTCCGTTCAACCGTATCGAGACGATTCCAAGCGTGCCGGCGATCACCCGCGAGGGTGTCGACCATGGTTCTATCTGAGACTCACGCCCGTTGGTACGCGGCG
>Ga0307505_10002100_pt1 | contig 14421 bp, 13 predicted proteins | sample 23_S_MG_FD_202183 | JGI IMG/M metagenome (GOLD analysis project Ga0307505, IMG submission 202183) | Soil microbial communities from Populus trichocarpa stands in riparian zone in the Pacific Northwest, United States - 23_S | ecosystem: Environmental > Terrestrial > Soil > Riparian zone > Trees...
GGCCCTGGTCCACGCCGCCGCCGGCTTGAACCGGGGCCTGAGTCGGTCGCGGCCCTTCCGGTCCCCGCATCACACGGCATCGCGGGCCGCACTCGTCGGCGGTGGCAGCGGAGTGGCAGTCCCCGGCGAGGTTTCGCTGGCTCATCGTGGAGTCCTCTTCGTCGACGAGATGGCCGAGTTCCCCAGAGCCAACCTGGACACTCTCCGTCAGCCTCTCGAGGATGGGCGGGTCACCGTGGCTCGACGCGGGATCACTGCCACCTTTCCATCGTCGTTCCACCTGGTGGGGGCGACCAATCCTTGTCCCTGTGGATATCTGGGAGACCGGCGCAAGCCATGCGAGTGCCGCCCCGCCGTGGTGTCCCGCTACCGGCAACGGGTGTCGGGTCCGCTCCTCGACCGTTTCGATCTCGTGGTCAAGGTCGACCGTCTCGAGGCTGGTGATATGTCTCAGCCCGAGCCCGACTCCAGCATCGTGGTCAGGGAGAGGGTGGCGGAGGCCCATGCACGACTCGAACACACACCTCCCACGTTGTCGCCCGACGCCGATGGGCTCTTGATCACAGCATTGGGCAACGGCCTGCTCACCGCACGCGGTGTCGACAGGGTGCGGCGGGTGGCCATGACGATCTGTGCCCTGTCCGGGCACGAAGTCGTCGATGAGAGCCATGTGGCCGAGGCCATCGGGCTGAGAGGTGAATGGTGACCGAGCCAGTTCTGGTATCGGTGGACGGCCCCGGCTACCCGGTCGGGCTCCACGACCTCGAGACGCCCCCCTCGGTCTGGGTGTTGGGTGACATAGGTCAGGCTCCCGGAGTCGCCGTGGTGGGGACACGGCGTTGCACCCGCTACGGGCTCGATCTTGCGACCTCGTTCGGGGCGGCGATCAGTCGGGCGGGCTGGACGACGGTCAGCGGTCTGGCCCGTGGCATCGACACCGCGGCCCATCGAGGCTGTCTGAGCCTGTCGGGACGTGCGGTTGCCGTGCTCGGCTCGGGTGTCGATCACTGCTACCCCAGGGAGAACCGTGGTCTCTACGACCAGATCCTGACCGGAAGCGGCGCCATCGTCTCCGAGTATCCGCCGGGGACAACCCCCGATCGCTGGAGATTCCCCGCTCGCAACCGGATCATCGCGGCCATGTCCTCAGCAGTGGTCGTGGTCGAGGCGGCGGTCACCGGTGGCGCCCTGATAACGGCCAGGCTCGGCGCCGAGCTGGGGCGTCCGGTGTTCGCAGTTCCCGGCGATGTGGATCGGGAGATGTCGGAGGGGTGCAACCGGCTGATCCGGGATGGGGCCCACCCGGTGCTGGGGAGTGCTGACCTGATCGAGGAGCTCAGCCTGGTCATCGGGCCGCCGGCCCGTGCTTCCGACACCACCCACGGGATCCCGGCCGAGGGTGTCGCCGTGGGCGACCTTCCCGGTCTCTGGTCGCTGACCGTCACAGAGAGTCTCGTGAAGTTGGGCCGTCTCGAGCTCGAGGGAAAGGTGCGCAGGCTGGGAGACTTCGTCGTTCCTTCGTGAAGTCCCACGGACAGTCGAGACCCTCCAATAGCATCTGGTCTCGTGGAGTTGCCGGAGACACCCAGCTGGGCTGATGCACACGTGGGGAAGTACCTCGCCCGTCTTCGCGATCAGCGAGGGCTGTCGCCGAACACGATCGATGCCTATCGTCGCGACCTGGCCCAGTTCTTCGACTACTGCGACCGTTCCGATGTCAAGACGATCAAGGGGGTGGAGCGTCGTGGCGCCCGGCGCTACCTCGCCTACCTCGACAAGCTGGGCTACTCGAAGACGACGACTACGCGCAAGGCGTCATCGGTGCGCGCCTTCTACAGCGACGCGGTGCTCCGGGGCGTTGCCCCGGTAAACCCCTTCGACGGGGTCTCCACGCCCAAGCTGGACAAACCCCTTCCCCACGCCCTGTCTTCGCCATCGATGGCGGCTGCCATCGATGGCATCGACACTTCCGAGCCACTCGGTCTGCGAGACCGGGCCATCTTGGAGACCCTGTACGCGACCGGGCTCCGTGTCTCCGAGCTCGCCTCGCTGAGCGAGCGCGACGTCTCGGGAGACACGGTCGTGGTCCTGGGAAAAGGGAGCAAGGTCCGAATGGTGCCGCTGGGTCGGCCGGCGCAGCGGGCCATCGACTGGTATCTGACGGACGGACGCCCCCACCTGGTCACCGACGTCTCGGGGCATCATCTCTGGCTCGGGGCGCGAGGCGGGCCCATGGGCCCGCGCAGCCTCCGCCGGGTCGTCTCCAAACACGTCGCCACCTTCCCCCATGCGGTCCGTCACAGTTTCGCCACCCATCTCCTGGAAGGGGGTGCCGATCTGCGGACAGTCCAGGACCTCTTGGGACATACCGATCTGGCGACGACTCAGATCTACACTGCCGTCACCCGTAAGCACCTGAGAGGAATGTATGACCAAAGCCACCCAAGGGCCTGAGGAGTCTCAGGTCGACGGGCTTTGGGAGCGTTTCAAGGCCACCGCGGACGCAAACGCCAGAGAGCGTCTGATTCTCCACTACTCACCGTTGGTCAAATACGTCGCCGGACGTGTCGGCACGGGACTTCCCCGTTCGGTCGACCAGAACGACCTGGCCAGCTATGGCTTGTTCGGTTTGATCGACGCAATCGACAAGTTCGATCTGGAGCGTGGCTTCAAGTTCGAGACGTATGCAATCAACCGAATCAAGGGTGCCATCCTCGACGAGCTTCGCGCCCTCGACTGGGTTCCTCGATCGGTTCGGTCCCGGGCCCGTCGCATCGAGACCTCGATCGCCGAACTGGAGCACAAACTGCAACGACCTCCAACCGAGGAGGAGCTTGCGTTCGATCTCGAAATGGACCTCGACGAGTTCCGTGATGCCCTTGCCCAGATCGGCCGGTCCGGCATCGCAGCTCTCGACGAGTTCGTCTCCAACGACTCGTCGACATCGATGGGGGAGATGATCGCCGACCCCCGAGGGGTGTCTCCCGAGAGCGAGTTTCAGGCCGAGGAGACCAGGCGCTCTTTGGCCGACGCCATCAACAGACTGCCCAACCGGGAGCGGCTGGTGGTGACCCTGTACTACTACGAGGGGATGACCCTCGCCGAGATAGGGGACGTGCTGGGTGTTACCGAGTCCCGGGTTTGTCAGATCCACGCCAAGACGATGATGTCGTTGCGCAACAGGCTCGGCGACCCCGCCTGGGGCTGAGCCTGCCCTGCGGGCAGGTTGGAGTTTCTTCGAAACTCCTGGCATCTCAGTCGACCGCCACGTCGCCCACGATTGCGCGCGTGATCTCGATGAGCGTCCCGGGAGCGATCCCGATCAGGAACCCGCGTCTCCCACCGTTGACATAGACCGTGTTGAGACCGAGAAGACTCTCCTGTGCGAACACCGGTGGGGCGGAACGCATCCCCAGGGGTGAGGTGCCACCGAATCGATAGCCGGTGACCCGGTCTGCCTCCCGTTGTGTAGCCGGTCTGACGCTCTTCACCCTCATGACCCGGGCCAACTTCTTGGTGGAGATCTCGAGGTCACCATGCATCAATACGACGGCGCCGCCACCGTCATCAGTCGTGAAGACGATCGTCTTGGCGGTCTGGTGGACGTCTAGTCCCAGCGCCCGGGCGGCGCCCTCAGCTCCGGGGTGACGCTCATGATCGAACACGTGTGCGCTGTAGGTGACGTCAGCTTGGCGAAGGACACGGATCGCTTGGGTGACAACTGGCTTCTTAGCCACCGGTCGGTTCCCGAACCATGAGAAGTGCCCGCTCCATCTCGACCATGGCATCGGGAACCGATTCGAAGGCGTGGCGCCGTCGCAAGGCTGTCCACGCCTGGTCCCCGATGGACCGGGCGAGCGCCCAATATGCATGGCCCCGCACCAAGGACGAGCGATGGGTGAAGTGGTCGAGGATGGGTCCCACGGCTTCTCGCTCCTCGGAGTTGCCTGCCGCCACGAGTAGATTCCTCCTCAGGAAACGGGGATCACGGTGGGGCACGTAGAACCAGCCGAAATGCTCCATCAGGTCATCGTCGTCCAGGGAGAGCAGATCGGCAAAGGACTCGACCACCGACGTTGCCTTCTCCCCGCTCGCCATCTTGAAGCCCGGTGGGCACGAGGTGAGGCAATCGTCACACCCGTAGATGCGACGCTCCACGAGGGGCCGGATCCAGTGGGGGATTGGGCCTGAGGTCTGCAGCCAGGTGGATATGCAGCGACGGGCATCGAGACCCTGGGCGGTGATAGCGCCGGTTGGGCACGCCGGGATGCAGGCGACACATGTGCCGCAGGTGCGCCTCATCGGCGGCGTCACATCGAGATCGGCGTCGGTTATGACCGACCCGAGCAACATCCAGGGTCCGTGTCCCGGTGCCAGCAGCATCGTGCTCTTGCCCAGCCATCCGACACCGGCCCGGGCTGCCGCGGCCCGGTCGACCAGTCGGTTGTCGTCGATCAAGACCTCGGAGCGGGCTCCCGCCTCACTCAGCCGCTCTGACACGGCAGTGGCGATGGCACGCACCGGTTGGTACCGGTCGCTGGTGGCGAATCGGGCGACGACCGGACCACTGGCGGCCGGGGCGGACGAGCCCTGGAGGTAGCCGTGGGCGACGACGACGACGCTGCGTGCCCAGGGGAAGGTCCGGCTGACGTCTGTGGCGACGTCGGGGTCGTCGTAGGTGAAGTGGAGAGGGCCTGACATGCCGTTCTCTCGATGTCGGCGGAGCACCGAGCGCGCCTCGGGGAACGGGTCTGCTCTGGTGACGCCAAAAGCCACGGCACCGTTCTGTCTGGCGACCTGTTCCAGGTCATCGGTGGTGGCGGTCATGAGTCGATTACCCAGCTTCGATTACCACAGCGTACGGGGGCTACGTAGACTTCGGGTCATCACGCACGCCCGTCAAACCCTCTGAGGTGGCGTCTCCTCTCGCGATGAGACGTTAAAGGGGGCCGCACCTTCGGGAGCGGGGGTCCACGACCCAACGGGCGGAGGAACAACCAGACAAGGAGCAATTGTGGCTGAAGTCACGATGAAACAGCTCTTGGAGGCCGGCGTTCATTTCGGGCATCAGACCCGTCGCTGGGACCCCAAGATGCGCCCGTACATATACGGGGAGAGAAACGGAATCCACATCATCGACCTGCGTCAGACGGTGAGTCAGGTCGCCGAGGCCTTGGAGTTCGTCAAGCAGATCGCCATCGATGGGGGCAGTGTCCTCTTCATCGGCACCAAGAAGCAGGCCCAGTCACCGGTCGCCGATGCGGCAACACGTTCGGGTCAGCCGTACGTCAACTATCGCTGGCTGGGCGGCATGCTCACCAACTTCTCGACGATCCAGAAGCGGATCTTCTACATGAAAGAACTGCAGCGTCTCGAAGAGACCGGTGACATGAACGAGCGCCCGAAGAAGGAGCGTCTCAAGCTACGCCGCGAGCTGGAGAAGCTGGAGAAGAACCTCGGTGGCGTCTCCGGGATGGCCCGCCTGCCCGAGGCAGTGTTCATCGTCGACGTCAACACCGAGGTCACAGCAGTCAAGGAAGCCGACCGTCTCGACATTCCCATCATCGCCCTGGTCGACACCAACTCCGATCCCGACCCGGTCGACTACGTAATCCCCGGCAACGACGACGCCATTCGCGCCGCCGACCTGATCGCCGGCGCCCTGGCCGATGCCATGATCGAAGGCAAGGAGATCGGCGCCAAGAAGCAGTCGGCCGCCAGAGCCGAAGCTGCAAAGGCCGAGGCGAAGGCCGAGGCCGAAGTGGCAAAGGCAGCGGCGAAGGCCGAGGCGGCGGCGGCCGCCGCGGCGGAAGCTCAGCCGACCGAGGCTGGCGTGGCCGGCGCCGATTCTTGATCGAGGACCGACAGCAATGAGTGAGATCACTGCCAAGGACATTCAGAAGCTGCGTCAGGACGCAGGTGTAGGGATGATGGATGCCAAGAAGGCGCTGACCGATTCCGGGGGTGACTTCGACAAGGCCTTCGAACTACTCCGGGAGAGGGGTCAGGCGAAGATGGCCAAGCGCGCCGAGCGCGAGGCCAGCGAGGGCACCATCGGGAGCTACATCCACATCCAGAACGATCGACCGGTGCTCGGTGTGCTAGTCGAGCTCTCTTGTGAGACGGACTTCGTCGCCAAGAGCGACGAGTTCCGCCAGACCGCCGACGACATCGCCATGCATATCAGCTGGGCCAGCCCCGAATGGGTCACCCGGGACGAGGTCGACGAGGATGCCCTGGCCAAGGAGAGAGAGCTCATCGCACGTCAGGCCGCTGCCGAAGGCAAGCCCGCCGACGTGGTGGATCGCATCGTCGACGGCAAGATCGAGGCCTGGTTTGCCGAGAACGTGCTCTACGACCAGAAATACGTCAACCCGGAGCGCTACGACGGGACCGTAGGCGATATGGTCGGCGCACTCGCATCGAAGATGGGGGAGAACATCTCCGTCCGCAGGGTGGCGAGAGTCGCCGTTGGCGCTTAGGAAAGGCCGTTGTTGACCGAGAAGACCAACCGACGCGTTCTACTCAAGCTGTCCGGGGAGGCTTTCGCCGATCCCGAGGTCGGATATGGGATCGACCCGGTGACGGTGCACCGGGTCGCCGAGGAGATCGCCCAAGCTCAGCTGAGCGGGACCCAGGTTGCGATCGTGGTCGGAGGGGGCAACATCTTTCGCGGTGTCTCCCAAGCAGCCAAGGGCATGGATCCGGCCAACGCCGACTACATGGGGATGCTCGCCACAGTGATCAATGCCCTCGCATTGCGTGACGCCCTCGAGAACGCTGGAGTGGTCACTCGTGTGCAGAGCGCGATCACCATGCAGGAGCTGGCCGAGCCCTACATCCGTCTCCGCGCGATTCGCCACCTGGAAAAGGGCCGTGTCGTCATCTTTGCCGCCGGGACGGGCAACCCCTTCTTCACGACGGACACCACCGCGGCGCTCCGGGCCATCGAGATCAACGCCGACGCCTTGCTCAAGGCTTCGAAGGTGGACGGGATCTACGACTCAGACCCGAAGACCAATGCCAACGCATCCAAGATCGAGGAGCTGACCTACATGGAGTTCATCGCCCAGGAACTCCAAGTGATGGACACCACCGCCGTTACGATGTGTAAGGAGCACGAGGTGCCCATTCACGTGTTCGACATGACCGTCCCTGGAAACATCGTCAAAGCGGTCCAGGGAGATCGGATCGGCACTGTCGTCCACTGACGCGTGCGAGGAGGCCCCATGATCAGCGATCTGTTGACTGAAGCCGAACAGAGGATGGACCAGGCCGTCGAACATGTCGCCTCGGAGTTCTCCACGGTGCGCAGCGGTCGGGCAAACCCACAGATCCTCCATCGGGTGAGCGTCGAGTATTACGGCTCGCCGACACCGTTGCAGCAGCTGGCCTCGATATCGGTTCCCGAACCGAGACTCCTCGTCGTCCAGCCGTTCGACAAGAGCACCGTCTCCGACATCGAGCGCGCCATCCAGCAGGCCGATCTCGGGCTCAACCCCACCAACGACGGTTCTCTGATCCGGATCGCCTTCCCGCCGCTCACCGAGGAGCGGCGCAAGGAACTGGTCAAAGTCGTGCGTCACATGGCCGAGGAGGGGAAAGTGTCGGTGCGCAACGTGAGACGCACTTCCAAGAGCGACATGGAAGAGCTTCACGGTGAGATCTCGGATGACGACATCCGCCGTGGCGAGGACGAGTTGCAGAAGCTGACAGATCGCTACACGGAGCGGATCGACAAGCTCTTGTCGAACAAAGAAGAAGAGCTGCTCGAGGTTTGAGTGACTGACAGAGGCCCCAGCGGCGATCCCGGCGAAGCCACCCCCGATGACGTGGGTGAGGAACTTCCCCTCTCGTTCGAGGACGACACCTCTGACGAGGAGGTCGTCGAGGGCGATCAGGTCGAGAGCGATCAGCCGGTCGAAGTCGACGACGGCGGTCCCGACTGGGAGGCCCTTTCCCAGGGGTCCGATCTGGATGAGTTCACCTCCGCCGAGTACCTGAAGGGGACCACACAGGAGTATCAAGGACTGGCCGAGGAGGTGGAGAGGGCGTCGTCGGAGGAGTGGGAACTGCAGGCCGTTGCGGCCAATCTTCCCGGAGTCGAGTCCGGTTTAGTGGGCTTTGGCGACGTTTCGGGGACCGAATCGGAATCGGAAGAGTCCTATGAGGCCGTGGAGCAGGCGGCGAGCTCGGATCTCACGATGCGGATCGGGTCTGCTCTCGCGGTGTTCGGTCTCTTCTTGGGAAGCCTCCTCCTGGGCGGCTGGTGGTTCACTGCTTTCGTGATCCTGGTCATGGTGGTCTCAGTCGGTGAGTTCTACGCCACACTCCGAACCCGCGGCTACCGTCCGCTCGCCCTGTTCGGCCTGCTCGGAGCGGTGCTGATGGGGTTTGGAGCGGCCAACGACGGTCCCATGGCGATCGCGGGGTGGGCCGTCGCCGCATCGGCGGGCACCATCCTCTTCTTCTCCCTCAGTCCCCGTCGCTACGCCCTGGCCAACACGGCCGTGACTGTTCTGGGCATCACCTGGGTCGGGATGCTGTCGTTCGCCATCCTGATCGCAGGCGGGCCCCACCCGGTAGCCCACATCATGTTCCTGGTGATCGTCATCGCAAGCAACGACATGGCCGCCTATTTCGTCGGTCGCTCCCTGGGCCGGAGACCTCTTGCCCGCACGTTGTCGCCGTCGAAGACGGTGGAGGGGTTCATCGGCGGGCTGGTCATCGGCGCCCTGGTGGCCGCCGTGCTCGCAGTGTTCCCACCCTGGGAGGAGATCGGTGTCACCCGGGCCCTGGTCACCGCGGTGCTGGTCGGACTGCTTGCCCCGATAGGCGATCTCGCCGAGTCGATGGTGAAGCGCGCCCTCGCCGTCAAGGACATGGGCTCGGTGCTCCCCGGCCACGGCGGGATGCTCGACCGCATCGACGGCTTCCTCTTCGCCGTGCCCGCCGTCTATCTCCTCTTCAGGGGCTTCGGGTTGCTGTGAGCGGCACCAGTCCTCTGGTCGTCCTCGGGGCGACCGGCTCGATTGGCACCCAGACTCTCGACGTCGCCGACAGCCTCGGTCTCGAGGTGGCCGTGTTGGCGGCTCGTCATCCCAGCCCAAGATTGGTGCAACTCTCTCGCCGTTATCCCGATGCAGAGGTGGTGGTTGCTGGAGGCTCCTCCGACGAGCGCGCTCGACTCACCACCGAGATCGGTAAGCAGGCGAACCATGGGCCCGATGCCGTGCTGAGTGCCGCCGGCACGCCGGGCCGCGTCGTGGTCAACGGCATCGTGGGAGCGGCGGGCCTCAAGGCGACCGTCGCCGCCATCGATGCTGGAAATCGGGTGGCGCTGGCCAACAAGGAGAGCCTGGTGGCAGGTGGCCCGGTGGTGAAGGCCGCGTTGGCGTCCGGGGGAGAGCTCTATCCGGTCGACAGTGAGCACTCGGCGCTACACCAGTGTCTCGTCGGGGAACCGCCCGAGTCGGTGGCTCGGCTCATCCTCACAGCCTCCGGTGGCCCCTTTAGGGGCAGGTCACGGGAATCGCTGGCGGAGGTCACGGTCGAGGAGGCCCTGCGCCATCCCACCTGGGACATGGGTCCGCGGATCACGATCGACTCGGCCACCATGTTCAACAAGGGTCTCGAGATCATCGAGGCACACCATCTCTTCGACGTCGGCTACGACCGTATCGACGTGGTCGTGCATCCGCAGTCCATCCTCCACTCCGCGGTGGAGTTCGTCGACGGCACCTGGAAGGGCCACATGGGTCATCCTGACATGAGGGTCCCCATCCAATACGCCCTCACGGCCCCGAATCGGGGTCCCAACCCGGGGAAGGGGTTCGATCTGGTGGGACTCGACTTCACTTTCGAGACTCTGGATCGGGTGTCCTTTCCTGCCCTGGACATCGCATACGAGGCGGGCCGGTCCGGCGGTTCGGCCCCGGCAGTCATGAACGCCGCCGACGAGATGGCGGTGGAGGCTTTCCTCCAGGGCCGACTGGGGTTCCTCGGCATCGCCGACGTGGTCTCCCGGGCGATCGCAGAGGTCGACTGGAGGGAGTTGAGGACGGTCGACGACGTGATGGAAGTCGACGCCGAAGCGCGGTCGGTAGCCGCCGGGCTCATCGCCGGCGTCTGCTGATAACCCAGGCGCCACGGGTAATCTCTCCACATGCTCGGGGGCATCGCCGCTGCTGTAGCCATTCTCCTCTTCGTCACCGCTCACGAGGCAGGCCACTTCCTCGCGGCCAAAGCCACCGGGATGAAGGCCACCGAGTTCTTCTTCGGGTTCGGGCCAAAGATCTGGTCGACCCGGAAGGGCGAGACCGAATACGGCGTCAAGGCCCTGCCGCTGGGCGGCTACGTGCGCATCATCGGCATGAACCCCCTCGAGGAAGTCGCCCCCGGGGACATGGGGCGTACCTATCGAGAGAAGAAGTTCTGGGAGAAGTCGGTGGTGGTGCTGGCCGGTGTAGGCACCAACTTCCTAATCGCTTTTGTCCTCTTCTGCGGGATCTTCATGGCCAACGGCGTGAATGAGCCAACAACGACGGTGGAAACCGTGGTCCCCGACTCACCGGCCGCGGTTGCGGGCATGGAGCCGGGTGACGTGATCGTCTCTGTCAACGGCACCCCCGTGGCGGAATGGGATGACGCAACCACCGCTCTGGCCGAGGCCGGGGCGGGGCCGGCGACCATCGGCGTCCAGCGTGACGGCCAGCTCTTGTATCTCGAGGCCGACCTCGCCGAGAGGGAATCCAACCCGGGAACGGGATACCTCGGAATCGCGCCCGAGGTCGTGAATCTCCCGGTGGGTCCGATCGAGAGTGTCGGCATGGCGGGCAAGGCGGTGGCCCAGGGCGTCCAGGACACCTTCTACTCGCTCTATCAGATGTTCCGGCCCTCCAGTCTCGCCCAGTACTTCGGGGTATTCGGTGGTGATACCGACGTCCCCCCCGAGATTCGCCCGGTGAGCCCGATCGGCATCGTCTCCATCGGGAACCAGGCGGGGAGCGTGTCCGGTTTCCTCGGGATCATGGCCTATATCAACGTCATCCTGGCCACGATCAACTTCCTGCCACTGTTCCCACTCGACGGTGGTCATTTCGCCGTCGCCGTATACGAGAAGCTGACCGGTCGGCAGGCCAATGTGCGCAAGCTGATGCCCGTCGCCGCCGCCGTGATCGGGACTCTCTTCTTTCTCGGGTTCGTGGCGATCATCCTCGACATCGTCGACCCGATCAGCCTCGGTTGACGCCTTTCTCCGTTCGGGAGAAAGGTTGGAGTTTTCAGCGAAGACTCCCCTAGCCTCGGCCTTGTGAATTTCGAGAGACGACAGACCCGCCAACTGAAGGTCGGCGATGTCGCGGTCGGCGGCGGAGCTCTGATATCGGTCCAGTCGATGACTACCACCAAGACCGCCGATGTCGACGGGACACTCGCCCAGGTCTACGCACTGGCCGGGGCCGGGGCGGACATCGTTCGTATCACGTGCAACGAGGTGGAGGCTGCCCAGGGGCTCGCCGAGATCGTCCCCCGCAGCCCGGTTCCGATCATCGCCGACATCCACTACCAGTACCGGCTGGCCCTGGCCGCGATGGAGGCCGGGGTGCAAGGTCTCCGGCTCAATCCGGGCAACATCCGTAAGGAGGATCAGATCAAGACAGTTGCCAGGGAGGCACGTGACCGGGGGCTGCCAATCAGGATCGGGGTCAATGCTGGCTCGCTCGACAAGGATCTCCTCGATAAATATGGGTCGGCGGTTCCCGAGGCTCTGGTCGAGTCGGCTCTCATCGAGGCCAGGTATCTCGAGGAGGTCGATTTCACCGACATCAAGATCTCGGTGAAGCACTCCAACGTTCCAAACATGGTGAAGTCCTATCGACTTCTCGCCGACACCGTCGACTACCCCCTCCACCTCGGAGTCACCGAGGCTGGACCGCCTCCGGCCGGGCTCATAAAATCGGTGGCCGGGATCGCGACGCTGCTCAACGAGGGGATCGGGGACACCATCAGGTTCTCGCTCACGGCCGATCCGGTCGAGGAAGCCAAGGCGGGACGTCAGCTCCTGGAGTTCCTTGGCTTGCGTGAACGCAAGGGTCTCGATCTCATCGCCTGCCCATCATGCGGGAGGGCCGAGGTCGACGTGATCGAGGTGGCCACCCAGGCACAGAAGGCACTCGAAGAGGCCAACCTCCCCATCCAGGTGGCGGTCATGGGCTGTGTCGTCAATGGACCGGGCGAGGCCCGGGAGGCCGACATCGGGATTGCCGCGGGCCGGGGCCGGGGTCATCTCTTCATCAAGGGCCAGGTGGTCCGGGTGGTCCCGGAGGCCGAGATGGTGGAGGCACTTCTCGACGAGGCGAGGAAGTTGGTCGAAGAGGGTCTCGAGGCCCGTCTCGCCCATGCAGAGGCGAACGCCGAGGAGATCGCCGCCGCCGAGCGACTCCAGCTCATCGAGATCCAGGGTGACGCCAACCGGTCCGAGGAGCGTCGCGCCCGGGTGGCCGATGTCGCCTCTCGTGCAGAGCCCGAGAGGTAGGAGTTTCCTGCGGAACTCCAACATCCCCGGAGGGCATGCAGTGCTCGGTCAGATCGTCGGGCCCACGACCTTCCTCGATGGTCACGACGGCGGCGCCGTAGTCACCGAGCCCGGTCCTCTCTAGCGTGAGACGCACCTCGCCCGCGTCGACACTGGTTGGGCCGTCGAACTCACACAGATCGTTGACCAGCAAGGTCGGTAGCGGTCGGGGCCGAGTCTGAGAACCATTCGATCATTGGCTACCGTCCCTCCCTCGATGCGCTGGTCTCAAGCTTTCATACCCACCCTCCGTGACACGCCGACCGATGCCGAGGCGGTGAGCCACCAGCTGCTCGTCCGTGGCGGGTTCATCCGTCAGCTGGCCGCCGGCTCCTACACGATGCTCCCGCTGGGCCAGAGGGTCAGGCTCAAGGTGGGCGAGATCATCCGTGAGGAGATGAACGCCATTGGTGGTCAGGAACTGATGCTGCCCACCATCCACCCGGCCGAGATCTGGAAGAAATCGGGTCGATACGAGCTGATGGGCGACAACCTCTTCAGACTCGAGGATCGCAAAGGAGCCGACCTGGTGCTGGGGATGACCGAAGAGGAGATCTTCGCCATCTTGGCCACCGAGCTCTTCTCCTACCGCCAGCTTCCCCAGATCTGGTACCAGATGCACACCAAGTTCCGGGACGAGCCCCGGCCCAAGTCGGGTCTGCTCAGGGTGCGAGAATTCACGATGAAGGACTCGTACACCCTGGACATCGATATGCCAGGGCTCGATACCGGTTTCGAGAAGCACTACGACGCCTACAAGAGGATCTTCGCCCGGATGGGTCTTCGAGCCGTGGACGTCGAGGCGTCGTCGGGGGCGATGGGTGGGACCGTCTCCCGTGAGTTCATCGTCCGCAGCGAGGCCGGCGAGGACTGGATCGTCACGTGTGCGACGTGTGACTACCGGGCCAACCTCGAGAAGGCCACCTCCGCCCTGACCGGGGTCGACGATGGCGGCCCGACACAGCTGGAGCGATTCCCCACACCTGGCCTGCGCACCATTGCTGCACTGGCTGGGGCGCACCCCGAAGTTGCCAGCCCGCAGCGTCAGATCAAGACACTGGTCTACATCGTCGATGGTCGACCTGTCCTCGCCCTCCTCAGGGGCGATCACGACCTCCAGGAACAGAAGTTGTTGGATGCCACCCTCTCCTCGGAAGGACGTCCCGCCCTGGCCGAAGAGATCAGGGGCCTGCTCGGGGCAGATCCGGGGAGTCTCGGTGCCGTAGGGGTCGACGACCTTCGTGTGTTCGCCGACCTGGCTCTGCAGGGCCGTCACGATCTCACCACCGGGGCGAACGAGGACGATTGGCACTACAAGGGCGTGGATCCCGAGCGTGACATGTCGATCACCGAGTGGGCGGATCTGCGCACGGTGACCACCGGGGAGAGTTGCGTGAACGATGGCGGGCCACTCGAACTGTGGAAGGGGATCGAGGTCGGTCACATCTTCAAACTGGGCACCAAGTACGCGGAGGCTTTTGGGGCCCACGTCCAGGACGAGGCGGGGACGAGCCATCCGATCATCATGGGCTCCTACGGCATCGGACTGGAACGGGGCATGGCCGCGGTGGTCGAGGGAAACAACGACGAGCACGGCATCGTGTGGCCCGTCTCGGTGGCTCCATATGAGCTCTTGATCACGGTCGTCCGACCTGACGACGATGCCACGATGGCAGTGGCCAACCGTCTCTACGACGACTTCCACACCGCCGGGGTGGAGGTCCTCCTCGACGACCGTGACGAGCGTCCGGGGGTCAAGTTCGCTGATGGCGAGTTGGTCGGCATCCCATACCGGGTGACCGTCGGGCCCAAGGGCGTGGCCGCCGGCATAGCCGAGATCACCGAGC
>Ga0307505_10002101_pt1 | contig 14420 bp, 9 predicted proteins | sample 23_S_MG_FD_202183 | JGI IMG/M metagenome (GOLD analysis project Ga0307505, IMG submission 202183) | Soil microbial communities from Populus trichocarpa stands in riparian zone in the Pacific Northwest, United States - 23_S | ecosystem: Environmental > Terrestrial > Soil > Riparian zone > Trees...
GCCCACATTCCGCACCTCAGGTATCGACTAAATAACAATTTTTAATGGCCGGACCAAAGAGGCGAATAATCTGCAACCTGACAGGGGATAGTTTGAGCACTCTGCGGTCAATGACAAGGCCGCCTTGTCGCACAATAAGGAGGTCAACTCCTTCAAACATTTGGGCGATGCGCCGCATGGTTGGTGTTTGGGTGGGCTTACCCTTCTGGTCAGGCATGGTCTGATCAAGTGCCTTGAGTTGATGGCGTACCTGCTGCTCGGCCAAGGCATAAATCAACAAGCACAGACCCATGACCATAATCATCGCCATAATACGGGCTGGACTTTTAAGGAACAGGCTATCAGCAAAAAACAGGGGATCCTTCAGGAAACGAAAGCCCCATTCGACCGTTGCGCCTTGGGCTTTATAGCTGTTGAGTAGGGCCTCATCGGGCAAACGGCTGTTGTCTAAGCTGTTGTCTAACTCGTTGGTCGCCAGGGTAAAACGGCCTAACCATTTCTTTTCTTCAGCTATCAACGCTGTGTTGGCTTGGCAGGTGGTGTTGCCATGAGGGTGAGAGGGGCAAGGGCGCTTCCTGATGGCCCACCAGGGTGACTGGCTGTACCGATAGCTGGTACGGCCCGTTGCCGGGGGCCGTCACGACCACCGGGAAGGCCACTATCCCATGCGCCGGGATGAGCAGTTCGGTCATGGGCTAGGTGATGGTTAGCCCTGGTGCAGTGACGGCGAACTGGTACTCGGTGGTAATGTTGCTGATGACTAGGCCGCGTCATCATTCCGTATCCGCCCATCCCCCTGTGACACGGCCAACACCACAAACTCATATGCCCCCGGCAACATAAAATCCAGATTGAGGCCATCAACTGGGTTATCCTTATCAGAAAACCAGCTCCTCAAATGTGCTTATCCTAAGCTCATAAAGATGATCTTTATCACTATCTTCGTTAGAAGCGGCACGATACAATCTCAACGTCAGCTAACTTTATATCTTTTTGATCTCACTTGCCCAGATATTCCTCTGCTTTCAACTTGCTCCCTGTGGCCAGAGACAAATCAATCACACACCCATCAGGAGTTGTCGCATGTCACGCCTGCTTCGTTTCCTCTTAACCATCTTTGGTGCCTTGATTGTTGTTTTGGGGGGGGTGGGAACAGGAGAGCCTGGTTTTGTCGCGGCCGCGACCGATCCCACCCCACCTGTCAGTTCAACCACAGATGAGCCAGTTTATTCTCTGGCTCACTACCGAGAAACCCGTTTTGACTCCCTCTCACTCCCCCACCTTGACGAGGGTCAGGCTGGTACAACTGCTCCATCGGCTTTGCTACCCTGGAGTAAAATCGTTTTTCAATCCTTTCAAGATACGAACTATGAAATCTTCGTGATGAACAACGACGGTGGGGAGATGGTGCGCCTGACCAACGATCCGGGCAACGATATCCACCCTCGCTTGAACCAGGATGCCTCACGGATTGTGTTCGCTTCCCAGCGCGGTGGGGATTACGAGATTTTTGTCATCAACCGGGTTGGAACTGGCTTACAGCAATTGACCTTCAACGACAGGGGTGACGTAGACCCCGTCTGGTCGCCCGACGGCACCCATCGGGCGTTTCAATCCTACCATGATGGCCATATCAGTTATGTGAATGCAACCGTTTCCCCGATTTCCACCCAGCCACTGGTCTGGGATGTGGGGGATTTGGCTGGGGGGAGTGGACCATTCACAATTGGGGTGACCTTGGCGGTTTCGCCGTCAGCCCCAACGATGGTAACGCGCACTATTGCCCTCGAATTGGGTAGCCAGACACCCGAACTGTTTGTGGCTAATAACAATCTTGTTCATCCCCTGTTCGTTGGGGCTAGATTGATGTTGCCCCTACTACTAAAGTGATGAGGACTGCCTTTTTTAAACACCAGGCTGGTACGAAGAAAAGTATGAGGGCAACTCAAGCGATGAAATTCCATTGTAGGCAGTTGACCCCAGAGGGCAATGTAGTTGAAAGAGTTTGTTTTTGTTAAACGCTCTCTAGTGTGAAAGCAACACACTAGAACCGTTATATTCCATATTTGCCTAGGAGAAGATAATGTCCAAAAGATTAAGCCTTACCCAACTATTCCCGTTTGTTTTAATGATTCTCGTTGTAGTGGTTTCCGTAAGTTGTAGTGATAACCAGCCCGCCGCTGAATTACCCACCGAAGTGATTGCAGAAGTGACAAATACCCTTGCACCTACGGTAACACTGGTAGCACCAACCAATACACCGCCACCGACACCTACCGATACCGCCACACCTGTGCCCACCGATACACCGGAACCCACAGCGACACCAACAGAGACACCCCAACCCACAGATACGCCAGAGCCAACCAATACTGCTACCCCAGAACAAACAGCGACCACGGTAGCCACGGCCACGCCTCGCGCTACCTTACCACCCCCTACCCCGACTGTACCGCTTACCGCTCCTACGTTCCCCGAGACACCTATCAGAGCCTGGAATGCCGAGGAATATCGCAGTTATCTGAGCCAGTTCCGTGATTCAATGCGGAGCTTCAACAGTGAAATGACGATATTTGAGCAAACGGGTAAGCCGGGTGATTGTGGCACGTTTTTGGGCTGGTCGCGTTTGTGGATTGTCCAATCACCAGGGTATACCGATGTGCCTAACCAGTGGTGGCCTCTTTATTATGAGTGGCGTTCCATGTTAAAACAAGTCGTTAATTTGACAACCGAAGTACGTAACATTTGCGGCGGTTCCGGTGGTGAGGGAGTAGAAGCTCAACCGCTGATTGATTTTCTCTCCTGGGCTTACCCGCGCTCAGAGCAAATGGTGATTGAAGCGGCCGCGATTCAGTAATAGCGATGGCTTTGATACCTACAGGGAGTAGAGGATTGTGCATAGCGGGCGTTCCATGCCGCTGTTGGTCACGGTGACGGTGTAACTGATAGGTGTGCCAGGGCCATCCACCCCCGTCGCCGGGCTGAGGCTGATAGAAACCCCCGTTGCGCCATCGTGGGGATGTCTAACACCCCGGTCTATCATTGCGCCAGAAGCGGTGGTCGCAGCCTAACAGCAGGAGTTGTTCAGTTTTTCTTGCCCTACAATGACATCATGTCAATCGCAGGTCTGGCTGGTGCAAATTATCGTCTGTCTCGGATTAAGTGAATGCCCGTAGCACCGCGGCCGCAACGTACTCCGGTGCTTCCCAATGTGGATAATGCCCTACTCTAGCCAAACGAATGGAAGTGGCATCAGGTCGTCGAGCCATAATTATCTCAGCCACTGCTGGTGTTGCCACTGGATCATCCTGCCCCCAAACAAGAGTAAGGGGCACCTGGCTCGCCTGAAGTGCATTCAACCAAGTTACCTGATGTTGCCAACGCTCCCGCATATACCCTAACAACAAGTGATAAATGGCTATCCCATTGTTAAATTGCAACAGGCTCCAAAAGGCATCTATCTCAGCGTCAGAAAGCGGGGCAAAAAATATCTGGCGCATCATGTTGGCAAAAATAGGTCGGCGAAACAGGTGTAGTCGGCTGATCAATAGGCCCAATAACGGGTGAAGCATCACGCGTTGCATCAAGAGCAATTTCAAATCGGTGAAGGGGATGCTCCACACACTCCCGTTCATCATGATCAAGCCGGCAATCGCTGGCGTGCCGCGCCGTAGAAGCTCCAGAACAACAGAATCGCTGATATCATGGGCTAAAATCAACAATGGGTCTAAGTGAAATATCTCGGCCACCATTTGCACAGCATCGGCACATTCAAGAAGGGAATAACGATGTGAGCGTGGTTTACCAGAGAAGCCGAAGCCAGGATAATCGAAAAGGACAAGGCGGAAGTGCTCGGCCAGCAACGGAACGACGCGAGTGTAATCATAACTGGATGTAGGAAAGCCATGCAGAAGGAGAAGGGGGCGGCCGCGACCTTGATCGGTTACAAAGAGCCTCAAATCTTGGAAATTGAGCCATGAACCGGACACTCGCCATGATTCAGGCGTCCAGATACTATTCATCACGCTATTGTAACCAATGCCACCTCTTTTTGAATCTGCGCCCATAAAACCTCGGCTACATACATCGAGGGGTAGGTGTACTGTTCGGCAATCAACATAGGTGATAACGATTCACCGCTTTGTATACGTAGCGTCACTTCAGCAAGAACTTGTTCATCACGCCAGAGAGGTCGTCGTCTCTCATCATCGTGCTTGTGCCCCCACCGATTCTGCAACCAACTCAGGAAAGGATCAAAATGGTACAGGCCATCTGCTCCAACCGGCTCTTCTAGTTCATAACCCAAACGGCGGGCAAGGCCAAAAAACCAGGCAAAACGAGCCGCTTTAATTTCGTGCCCTAACTGGTACAGGGTAAAGGGCAGAGAAAAACGAGGGTTTTGCAATACGAGTAAGGTAGTAAGCCGGTTCGATTCGCTCCGATAGAAGAAGGGGCGATGTAAGTAGCGGGGATCAAAGCACCAGGGAGAACGCCGCAGTGCCAAACCCAAGACAAGCCAGGGGTCGTTGCTCCAACGTTGATAAATGTACAGTTCACCTCTGGCAATATGACGCACATCGCCCGCGCGAAGAGTGTGAGCGGAGGGGACAATACGGAAAGCCTGTAAGTACAATAGTTTTCGCTGCAAGTCGGGGGCCGCGGCGGCACGCTGGCCCATTACCTGCCATAAATAATCTAATCGAGCCTCATCCGGTAGAAGATAGTAGTCTATATACCGTTGTAGCGATTTTTCTAAACCTATTCTCTGGAACCCTAAGCGGTGCCGTTGTCCAAGTCGGGCCAGCGAACGATGAGGCAGATATTGCCAGATAGTCGTGAAAATGCTCTGCCCCTTTTCGGTCAGTAAACGGATGCCTTCAGCCAGGATAGCGGCATAGACGAGCCATCTACTACCCCAGAGAGAAGCAAGTTCTAATAAGGCAAAACTCATTAGCCAGAAATTCAAGCCATCCCCTAACACTCGTACTGCGTCAAACCAGGTTTTCTGGCAGAGCCGTTGATAGGTTGTCTGCTGGGTGAGAATGAACAAGAGCTTCAAACAGTAGGGCAGAAGGATGAAGGGGAGGCGTAGAAGGGTTAAAATTTGGGCTACCAGGAAAAAAGCGTATCCCAGCCCATTTTCCAGAGGATAATGGCGAATAGGTTCCTCATCCAAATGAGGTGTGGCGCCAAAATAAAAGAGTAACTCTACTACAATACCGACAGTCAAAAGAATGAGTGCCCAGACCATTCTTTAACTCCTATGTCGACAATTGCTTTTATACGTCGCGGCCGCATTGTAAGAAAGTTTAAGCATAGGATCAACTTCTTGGCTGTATCCGGCTAGGCACGCGAGTGCTTGACAGATGGGCGCCGAAGGGAAAAGCTTACAGAAATTCACCCTATTCACGAAGGAGACCACCAGAGATGCGGGTTAAACAATATGAGAACTTTGCCGAATTTTGGCCGGATTATGTGCGGGCACATCGTCATCCTACGACCCGAAAACTGCATTTTGTGGGTACAACAAACCTCATCGTTTGGTTACTCGCGGCCGCGGTTTACCGTAGTCCCAAACTGCTCCTTGTAGCTGTTGTCTCATCCTATACCCTGGCTTGGGTGGGGCATTTCTTCATTGAGGAAAACATTCCATTGACATTTCAATATCCAGTCAAAGCCGCTCTCGGCGATTTGTTAATGTACATGAAAATCTGGCAAGGTAAAATGGATACCGAAGTAGCCCGGCACAACCAAGTAGGTGCATGAGAAAGCTTGCCCGGCCGGTTTGACACCATCTATTTTCGTCGTCGCGACTGCAAGAATCAGTAACAAAAAGACGGCGTGCCCACGTTGTTCCACTCTTCCTGGACTCATTCGTCTTCCAGCGTCAACAAGCCGTAGCCTTCCCATGATCTACCCGTCATGTCCTGCACCCCCTTATCGCTTATCCTATTCTCATACTATTCAATTGGATGTTTTTAGATGGCCATATGCACAGAGAATGTGCCATCTGAGGCAGTATGAGGATAAAGATCATGAAACGCCCACTCATTGCCCTGTCCCTCACGCTATTTTTTACTTTGTTTGTGGTTGTGGCCGTCCGCGGCCGCGAACCTCTGCCCACTGATATCCCACTCCAGGTTAGCCTGGTTGACCCAACCTCTACCTCTACCTCTACACCAACGGCCACCGCCACCGCCACGACCATACCAACCGCTTCCCCTACACCCCCGGCCACACCGACCGTCACCCCAGCCGGTTTGCCCCCTCGCCTCGTCCAATTCCAACCAGCCAATGGGATCATCACCAGCCGCTTTCAGCCCATTACCCTGACCTTTAGCCAGAACATGGATCAGGCCAGCGTCGCGGCCGCGCTCACCTTTAGCCCCACTGTTCCCTTCACCCTCACCTGGACGACCGCCAAGAGTATGATCATTAAACCGACAACCTCCTGGCCCGCCGGAGCCGACCTCAGCCTGAACCTGGAGCCAACGGCCCACAATGAGACTGGGCAACTGGTCGCGACCGCTATTCACAAACCATTCCATACCGGGAGCATCGTCACCCTGGCCTACGTGGCTCGCACCGGGCAAGGTATTGCCCCGGTGAAAATCAACTTTGGTTATGACATGGATCGGGCCAGCGTCGCGGCCGCGATCCAGTTTGATCCCCCCATCAACGGCACTCTCTCCTGGCAAAATAATCGCACTGCCACTTTCACTCCTGACGATTGGCTGGCTCAAACCGAATACACCCTATCGTTCACCAGCGTTTTAACCGATGCCTCCGGCGATACCCTTGCTCTGCCCCCGGCAACCACCTTTGTTCCCCCCTTCCTACTGGAACATTCACCGGGGAATAATGCTACCAATGTTTCTCCGGCCACCCCCCTGGTTTTCAACTTCGACCGCGCCATTGATCCGTCCAGTGTGCAGGCCGCCATCATTATGACCCCCACCATGGCCGGAAACTTTACTCTGGAAGGCAATTCCCTGACCTTTGTCCCCAGCGAAGGGTATCTGCATCCCAGTACCACCTACCGGGTTAAATTAGCCACCACCGCTCTGTCTGTCGAAGGCAAACCGCTGTTACTTACCCCCTATCGTTTCTCCTTCACGACTGGTCAGCTAAAAAGTGAGGTCAACTTCGGCTGGGGAACCCATGTCCAGGTGGTAGACAGCGAGGGCCGCCGCGCCATTCAGTTTCAGACATCCCTACACAGCGGCGATCTCAGGTTGGAACTGGGGAACCTCAGTCAGAGCCAGTTTATGGCCTTCTACCCCCAGGCTCTATACGAGAACCTGTACGGAGACCCCCTGCTTCTGGAGACTGATCTACCGGTGACGTATCACTGGGACATGACGCTCGACGCGGCTCAACTGAATCAATACGACGGCGTCGGCGAACTACTGATTCCCGCCGACATTCCCCCCGGACTTTACCTGCTGACGGTTCGGCGGGGTTATGAACACGATCAAATCCTGGTAGCTCTCAGTCAGAATGCCCTGGTGGTCAAAAAGGGGATGCGACAGATGACCGCCTGGGTGATGGACACCTATGATCAGCCCATCGCCGAGGCCGAGGTGCAAATTTTTGACGAAGAAGGGAATGTGCTGGTCAGCGGCCGCACCAATACCCTCGGTGTTTTCAAAACGCCCCTTGACCCGGCCAGCCCCGCTCCCTACCTGATCATGGCCCGGCAAGGGACAGATATCGTCATCACCGGTCTGGGTTACGACTGGTACAACTACAGTTCGGTCAGTTACGGCAACAGCACCAGCCAATTTGGCGATAGCACGCTCCCCTACGCCAGCACCATCTATACCGACCGCCCCATCTACCGCCCCGGCCACACCGTCTACTACAAAGCCATCATCCGCCGTGACAACGATGCCATCCTCGACATGATCCCCGCCGGAACCCCTGTGCAAGTAAGGGTAGCTGACAGTCGTAACAACACCATCCGCGAAGAAACGCTCATCACCAACAGTTTCGGCACCATCAATAGCAGTTTCACCCTGGCCGAAGGGGCCATGTTGGGTCACTACCGGATTGTCATCAGTCTAGATGAGTACAGCAAGAGTCAGGCCTTCAAAGTCGAAGATTATCGCAAACCAGAGTATGAGGTGACACTCACCACCGACAGTCCTGTTTACACGAATGGCGACACCGTCACCATCCAGGTCGCTACCAACTATTATTTTGGCGAACCGGTGGCCTCTGCCGCTGTTACGCTAAACTTTTATGAGCTGTACACCTATTACGATTATTACGGCGAACCAGGCTACTTCCCCCAGAATAGGAGTTGGCAGAGCAGTTGGAACCACGACCCGATCCAACAGACCACCAACGCCGATGGCACAACTAGCTTCACCTGGACAGCCAGTTTTAACGATTCAGGGGGGAACAGTTGGGGCAGCAATCTACGTTCACAGGCGTTTGGCCTGGAAGTGACCGTAGACGATGGCAATGGCCAGCCAGTCAGTTCGATGGTGGCAATTCAGGTTTATAACCGGCAGGAGCGTATCCGTGTCCCCCAATACCGCTTCCTCTACGCCCCCGGCGAAACTTTCTCGGTTGAAGCCCTTGTCGAAACGATTGACGGGGAACCGGTCCGCGGCCGCACCCTCACCGCCACTATCAGCCAGTACAACTACACCAGCTGGGATTACCAGACCCTTTACACCACCGCCGGGGTCACAACCGACGAACGCGGCCGCGCCACGGTCAACCTCACCTTGGACGAACCCGGTTACTACCATCTCACCCTGAGCGGTCAGGATAGCAAGGGCAAAGCCATCACCCTGCGTCGCTGGATATACATTTACCGACCCGGCGTTAGCAACTGGGCCGAAAACCACAATGCTATCTCCATCCAGGCCAACGCTGAGCAATATGCTCCCGGTGATACGGCCCAACTAACCATCGAATCTGGTTTTGCCGGGCCAGCCTTGCTTACCTTCGAGCGGGCAACCACCCGACGGGAAATGCTCATTGAACTCACGCCACCGCTGACCATCGTCGAGGTTCCCATTCTGGGCGACGATGTGCCCAATATTTTTGTCACCGTCAACGCCTGGCGGCCGCAAGACACCCAACTGGTCGAGGAGATGTATGAGAGCAAACCGGATAGCCATCTGCTCCAGGCATCGGTCAATCTGAGTGTGCCCGCCACAGCTAAAACGCTCAACGTGACCATCACCCCGGATCGGGCCACCACCGCTCCGGGCGAAGAACTCAGTCTGACCATCCGCGTTACCAACCAGCAAGGTGTCCCGGTTTCGGCCGAGCTTTCCCTGGCGATGGTAGACGAAGCCATCTTTGCTCTGAGTGCCGACCTGTCTGGCCCCCTGTACGAGGCCTTCTACTTCCAACGACGTAGGGCCATCAGTACCTACAACAGCTACGAACCCACGCGTTACCTCTGGGATGGAGGCGGGAGGGGCGGTGGTGGTGGCGGTGGGGATGGTACAGGTTCGCCTCGCTCTGATTTCCGCGACACCGCTTACTGGTTCCCCACCCTCTATACCGACGCCAATGGCGAAGTGACCGTAACCGTTATTCTGCCCGACAACCTGACAAGCTGGCGGTTCACGGCCCGGGCCGTTACCGCCGATACCCAGGTAGGGGAGACCCTGATCAATGTCATTACGAGACAGGATGTGATGGTGCGGCCGCAACTTCCACGCAGCCTCACCACCGGTGACACCCTCACCCTGTCCGCTCTGGTACAAAACTTCAGCGACCAACCGCAAACCCTCACCGTGGGCGTCATGGTTCCCCGACCTCTTCCAGAGGCTGGGTCCCCTATCTCCTTTACCAGCACCATCACCCAGGTCATCACCCTGGCCCCGGATGAAACCCGCATCGTCGGTTGGCAGGCGGTGGCGACGGGTATCGGCACGGCTGAACTGATCTTCTACGCTCAAAACGAGGCTGGCCCCGGTGATGCCATCATGTTGATGATCCCGGTGCGGCCGCTGGCTATTCCCGATGTTACTTCTAACATCGGCCAGTTTACCACCAGTCGCACCAGCACCCTTCTCTGGCCGGAGAACCCTCTGCCCAACAGCACCGTGCGGATTGAACTCAGTCGCTCTATTGCCGGGAGCATGGTCAACGGCCTGGAATATCTCACCGGCTACCCCTACGGCTGTGTCGAGCAGACGATGAGCCGTGCCCTGCCCACCGCTGTGGTCGCCCGCGCCTTCAACCAGTTGGGCATCGGCACACCCGCCTTGCAAGCCGACCTGACAGCCAAACTTGAGGCCAGCATCCAGCGGCTTTACGGCTTCCAGCATGATGATGGCGGTTGGGGTTGGTGGCATGACGACGACAGCCACGATTATCAAACGGCCTGGGTCATCTTCGGCCTGACGACCATGGCCGATGCCGGTTACACGATTGATCCGGCAGTTATCAGCCGGGGGGCAGAATGGCTCAATGACAATTTGGCAACGATGGACGTGCATACTCGCGCCTATGCGCTCTATAGTCTGGCCGTCGCCGGACAAGGCAACCGGCCCCAAACCTTGTCTCTGGTTAATCAGGTGGAATCACTTGATCCGTTCAGCCAGGCCGGGTTGGCCCTGGCCCTGTGGCAGTTGGGCGAAACGGCCGAAGCCCAGAGGATTGTAGACCTGCTGACCGAGTCGGCGATCATCAATGGCGGTATGGTTCATTGGCAGGGGACAACGGGTGATGGCTATTACGACCACAAAACGATGGCTTCGGACACCCGCTCAACCGCCCTGGTGCTGAGTGCCTTGGTTCACATTGAGCCGGGTCATAGCCTGGAAGCGGGCACAGTACGTTGGCTGATGGCCCAACGGCGGGCGACGGGCTGGGGCACAACCAATGAAACCAGCTACGCCATTTTGGGCCTGACCGATCACCTGTTGGCGGTGCAGGCGGCGGGGAACAGTAACCCGACGACCTACACGGTGGAATTGGACGGGATAGTGGTGGAGCAGGGGGTGCTGGGCGCGGCCGCGTTAGGCACCACTCTCGAACTCCCCGCCCATCTCTTCCAACCGGGCGCAAATAGTCTCCGTCTCAGCCATACCGGCCCCGGCCTCATCTATTACACTATCGTGCAACGCACCTATACCGCCCAACCGGCCATTAGCGCCGCAGGATCAGTCACGGTTAGCCGTCGCTACCTTGATCCACAGAGCAATTTGCCCGTGGGAAATTTGCAGGTAGGAGATTTGGTAAAAGTGGAATTACGCTACACCCTGGACGATACCGTTTTTTACCTGATGGTAGAAGATCAGTTGCCGGGAGGCCTGGAAGCGTTAAATGAACGACTCAATACCACCAGTCATGAAGCGATGGCGTATGGACAACAACGATCGTCATACTGGCGGGAATATGGGTATAACTATAAAGAGGTGCGTGGGGAGAGAGTGACATTCTTCATTACTGAAGCAGGTGGGGGAGTCCATACCATTACCTACCTGGCCCGTGTTACGCAGAGCGGCACGTTCAATGCCTTACCGGCGGAGCTTTCAGCGATGTATGATGCCGCTACCTGGGGACGTTCAGCCAGTGACGAGTTACTCTTTCAGCCGTATAACGAGGAGTAGACGCAAAGAGGGCTTACGTATTTTATCGAGTCAACTCCTGACACCGTTTCATTACCCCTGGAACCCTTTGGTCGGCACTAAATCTGTCAGGGGAACTTGAACACAATCAATTAATGCAGGCAAATTCCACCTTTTAGGGCCGATTTGCTTGGGGAGGCAATGCACATCCCTCTCGATTTGTTCAAACCCTATGTCCTCAACGAGTTGGCTGGTGTGAGTTTGGCCTTGTGATGACCTCGCCTGGCGACCTGGGAGTAAGCAGGTTTGTCAGGCGAGGCCATCTTTCCTTCCACTGTGTCGCAGAGAATCAAGAACTTCGGGGAGTAAGGGGGTTCCCGGCAAATGCTTAAAATGGGCTAGCCGGCGATAGATATCAGCAGCCGCCTCATGAAATCCCCCAGGCATTCCGGCTTCCTCAAACGTGGCGGCTATTTCTTCCATCTCACCGACAAACCGCCACGCTTTGGCCGTCACCCGCGTTACCCGTTGGGCGGATTGGGTAGCCATGGTCGAACCATCCCGCGACCATTCATGTTCCAGTTCTTCCCGAACGCCCAGTTCTTCTGCTGCTGCCAGTATGGCACATAAAAGGGCAGTTGTACCCTTGGTGTAGGCCGCATAACACATCTTCAACGCCGATGCCTGACCAATTGTTTCGCCTATCACCTCTGTTTGCAGCGGACCTGATGAGAAGCAATGGGCCACACGCTCAGCTTCTCGCCCCGACAGATAAAGCCAGGTCGTATTGTCCTCCCATGCTGGCCCACCAATGATGCCTCCATCCACAAAAGAAACCCCATGGCTTTGTAAGCGTTCACTCATACGAGTGACCCGTTGCGGTGATATGGCATTGGCATCTACGTAGAGTCCCTGAAAAGAATGCGCCAGCACCTGCGCCGCCACTTCTTCAGCCGCGTGAGGTGGGCACACACTGATAAGGATGGAGCAAGTCTGGCACAGCTTTTCCAACGAGTATGTGTCAATAAGGGCAAATCGCTGAGCACGCTCCTGGGTTTGTGGACTTCGCCCTTCAGAAGCCCAATAGACGATGTTGCCACTATGGTGAGCTGACATAGCCACAGAAATACCCATCTCACCGGGGTGTACAATCGCTATTTTTTCGATCATTGGCTTTTACTCCCTCATTCTCGGCTATGCCACTATCGCGTATTTATAAGAACCATCTGCCCGATCCGACCTCAATAGAGGCTAACCTGGTAGGGCCGAACCTGGTTTCTTTCTGTCACCATGTCTTCTCCATGCGGGAACAAGTTGAGGGTTATAGTGACAGCTTTCGCGGGTTCCGCGCTAAGGGGGTTGCCATTAACAAAACACAACTTCATCCCGCATCAAGTATACCAACAGAGTATCGCATACTGATCGTGGCAACCCAAAAGAGCCTGTAGGCCGGAAGTCGGCACATTCCTACTCAGCCAGGTAAGTTTTGCGGCCGCACGTCGTCTTTACACGTTCATCGTGACGCAGCCAGCCTGCGTTTGGAGATGAAGAAAAAGTTTATCCACACCAGAAGAAAACAGCTTTACTCCCCTATAAACCCGGCCGGATGCCCGGCTCAGCCCGAACAAACAACCTGTCTTCCCTGGAATAGACCGGCACGCGGCCGCGTTTCCGCTATCCCTTCTCTGCATCACACCCGTTCGCGTAATACCGCCGCACCATCTCACCCCTCTGTCCGTTCCCTGCGTCCCCTTGTTGTCACATGTATGCCAGTTGGCGATTATGATGGAGCACGCGGCCGCGACGTCTGAATTGGCTTAGGTTGGTGATATGCTCTGGGCCGACCCAAGAGTGGCTTTTACAGGGGTGCCTGCTCGATCCAGTCAATCGCCTGACCGTTTTGGATGGCCTTGACAGTCACTCGGAGCACACGCCAGCCATACAACTCGGCTTCATTTTGGACTTATTGTATCGTCGGCTACCAACCCAACAGCGCATGAGGAAACGCGGCCGCGATTTAGATTCTGCCGTTTCCTGAGCAACCAGATTTGTCGCTATGGCCGGTCCATAAAGGCTCTGTTCCCTACGTAAAGTCTCAGGAAATTGTTTGATGCTTATATGGGGCAATCTGCCAGGGAGATGGTTGGCAGCAGGGCATTCACGGATGGATGGTATAATGATGCTCTGATGTAAATGAGCCATTCCGCAAATCATCAGATGAATAAAAACCATGGTAACATGGACAATGGATGCTTCTCATGGACAAACCATCGCCTTCCCACAATGGGCAATCCCTGTCTGACCAGATGGGACGCACAATTGTCGTCCCTCGTCCACCGCAGCGCATTATCTCACTCGTCCCATCCCAAACGGAACTTTTGTTTGCTTTGGGACTGGATGAGGCGATTGTCGGCCGTACTCGCTACTGTGTCCATCCAGCCGGAAGGGTTGACGCTGTACCCATTATTGGTGGCACAAAGAAGTTCCGTTTTGCTCTGATTGATCAGCTCCAGCCCGATCTGATCATCGGCAATAAAGAGGAAAATTATCAGGAAGGGATTGAGCGGTTGGCTGTTTCGTATCCTGTCTGGATGAGCGACATCACCACCTTTGCTGAAGCGCTGGCTATGATTCGTCAGGTAGGGAGGGTGGTCTGTCGGGCACAACAAGCCGAAAAGATGGCGGCCGAGATTGAGGCGAAATTTACCCATCTACCACGCATAACCAGGCCGCTACGCGTCGGCTACTTCATCTGGCAGGAGCCGCTTATGGTCGCCGGGTCAGCCACTTTTATCCATGAGATGCTGACCCAGTGCGGTATGATCAATGCGTTTGCCGAAGAGAACAGCGGCCGCTACCCTGAACGCACTCCCG
>Ga0307505_10002102_pt1 | contig 14418 bp, 9 predicted proteins | sample 23_S_MG_FD_202183 | JGI IMG/M metagenome (GOLD analysis project Ga0307505, IMG submission 202183) | Soil microbial communities from Populus trichocarpa stands in riparian zone in the Pacific Northwest, United States - 23_S | ecosystem: Environmental > Terrestrial > Soil > Riparian zone > Trees...
TGATGAACTACTCCAGCTCGCGATGCGCACACACCGAGAGCCTTCTCCCCTCCGCAGAGGGGAGAAGGTGCCGAAGGCGGATGAGGGGTCTCTCTCGTGGCAGGTACGCAGCCTTCTGTTTCTTTCTCTCAGGCTGCGCGGCGTGGGCCGGCTCAGGATGACATCGAAGGTGTTATCCACTCCTCCCAGGCCGGCAGTTTTGCTCGAACAAGCGTGCCCAAGGCTTGGCCAACCAGCGCCGCCGGCCGTGCCGGCTCAGGATGACAGGTTGGGGAGCGCGCGGATTTCTGCACGCACTCACAGGGTGAAGAGCAGCAACTCTCAGACCGGCGGAGCCGTCGCTTTTTCGACCAGCAGGAGAGCCTGGTCGTCCTCGACGGAATCCGACACACTCGTCGCGATTCGCATCTCCTCGACTCCCGCCGCGACGAGCGTCTTGCGAATCGCATCGATGCGCCGCTCGGCGAGGCCGTCCCCGGTGGCGGTCTGAATGACGACTCGCAGCGCGGCTCTTGGGCGGACAGAGGATGCGAGCGCGGCGACGGACGCCGCAGACGCATCCTCGAGCGTGGAGGCTCGTCGCGCAAAGGGGATGACGGTCCGCGTCGTGATGGGAACGAGACGCAGCTCGAGAGAAGACAGCTCGAGCTGTTCGCGCAGACCGGCGGCGATCAGCGCGCGCGCGTCCTCGCTGATGGCAGCCGGTGCGAGATAGACGATGGTCGCGACCGGTGGGCCTGAGCCGATGGAGAGCGCGCTCTCGAGCGGCATTGCACCGGGCGGCAACCGGCTGGCCTCCAACTGCTCGAGGACCTCCTGAGCCGCCCGCTGGAAACGCGATCCAGTGCTCCCGGCCTGGGATGGGGGAGTCGTCTCGGCCTCCTTCTTCGCCTTCGCCACCTGATACGTGGAGGTCGGAATCTCGACGATCGCAACGTGAACCGTCTCGGGGCGCCGGCCGAGGGAGCCCGCGACGGCGCGGGCGTAAGAGTCGCGCTCTTCCGGCGTGATGCTCTCGCTGATGAAGACGCGAACGGTCAGGGACAGAGCGCCGTCGCGGTCTGCCGCATCGAGCCAGTCGACGTAAGAGCGCGCGCCGCCGCCGCGTGTCTTTGCGAACAGCTCCTCCCAGGTCTGGGTGGCGACGCGCTGCGTCCTGTTGAGCTGCTGCCGCTTCCAGATCTCGGTCGACAGCGCGTCGAACGAGCGCTTCAGCGGAATGAACACGATCGCAAGTAGAGCGATGACGAGCGCCAGCCGCGCGGGCAGACTGCCGATGCGCTCCACCTGATCGGGGACGAACCGGTCCACTCTGCCCTGAAATCGTGAGGACTCGGGATCGGCGCTGCGCCACGCCCGCATCCTCTCGCGCACCTCGTCGGAATCGATGTGCAGCAGCAGGAACACGAGCATCGACGAAAAGGTGATCGCCACGAGGTTAGTGACGAACAGCAGGCCGCCGCCGGCAAGAATGGCCGTCCCCTGCGCACGGTCCACCGTCAGGAACACCCCGATGCCGTATCCGGTGACACAGAGCGGCGGCATGAGCGCGACGGCGATGGCCACGCCCGGAATCGACGTGGCCACGCCGCGGAGACTCTTGCAGACCGCCAGCGCGCCGACCGCGCCGGAGAAAAGAGCGACCACGAGATCGAGCGTGTTCGGATGCGTCCGCGACGCGATCTCGGCCGTCATCTCGCGAAACGGCAGCAGTGCGACGAGGAACGTCGAGAACGCGATCGCCACGAGACTGCTCAACACGATGTTGAGCACGGCCCGCATGGCCAGAATGAAGTCGCCCGCGGCCAACGCCAGACCCGCGGACATGATCGGTCCCATGAGCGGTGAGATGAGCATCGCGCCGATGATGACGGCCGGGCTGTTGAGTGTGAGGCCGAGGGTGGCGATCCCGGCCGAGAGCAGAATCTCCGCCCAGTACGTGGCATCGCGCATGGTCGCCGACGTCGCGACGTTGACGTAGATCTGAAACTTCTCCTCGCCTTGCAGGCGCAGGTGACGCGCAAGCCAGTTGCGCCACGAAGCCATGTCGTTCATTGCGTCCGCGGACATACGCTCATTTCACCACACTCGACAACCCCGATGACCTGCCGCGGGAGCGGGTGTGCCGGCACCGGCTGGCACTCCAACCATGCAACAATATCGCGTGCTGGAAGCAGGATGATGGGTGTGAAGCGGCGGGACCGGGCGGCGATGGACGACGCCAAGGCCATTCTCAATCGCGTACGTCAGCTCGTCCGCGCGCTGCGCTCGTTCGAAAAACAAGCCCAGTCCCGGTTCGGATTCGGCGCCGCCCAGATGTTCATCCTCCACGTCCTGCAGCATGAAGACGATCTCTCGCTGAACGAGCTCGCCGATCGCACCGCCACGGATCAGAGCTCGGCGTCTCTCGCCGCGGGAAAGCTGGTCAGCGACGGCTACGTTCGGCGTACACCCAGCGAGGAAGACCGGCGCCAGGTGCGCCTATCCCTCACGGCAAAAGGCCGCGCTCTCGTCCGGAGGGCGCCGCCGGCCGTGCAAGAACGGATCATGCAGAGCGTCCAGGCCATGCGTCCCTCGGACCGCGCGCACCTCATGGCCCTGCTCGACAACCTCATGTCCGGACTGCTGCCCGCGGACGGACGCCCGCCGATGCTGTTTCAGGATGAGCACAACACGCCGGTGAAGGTCGCGAGGAAGAAGCGCGCAGGCGCGAAGAAGGCCTGAGCCCAAGGCGTCGTCGCGCGCTGCCCACCGCAACGGAACTGCGCGAGAATATGAATTGAGTTCAATCGGTTGGAATTCGCCGTGCAGTCCTGGCACAGCAGGAATCAGAACGCGCCGGCAGCCGGCAGACCGAACGTCCGTGCAGGCGCGTCCACGCTGACCGCCGTAGCCTTGCTGGCGCAGAGGTCGCGGCGATGAGCCTGCGCCTCCAAGACATCCTCGGCAATGCTCCAGGCACGGTGGCAACTGCCGCGGGAATCGCCGCTGGCGTGCTCGTCCTGTCGGGAGCAGTGGCCAGCCTCGCCCGTCGCAAGCTGCGCAACGCGAGGCAGACCGAGGGAGAAGTTGACGATTTCTTCCTCGATCTGTTCAGCCGCACCAATCTGGCGCTCATTGTGTTTCCGGCATGCTGGCTCGGCGCGCGCGCGCTGGTCCTGCCGGCGGAGGTGACCGCGCTCATCTCCACGTCCGCGCGGTTGTCGCTCATCGCGCAGGCAGCACTCTGGCTGGCAGCGATCCTCGATTTCTTCCTCCGCCGCTACCACCGCCACCGGGTGGAGAACGATCCCGCAGCCGTCACCACGATCCGCGCATTTCGATTCTGCGCCGTGTTCGGCGTCTGGTGCATCGCCATTCTCGTCGCTCTCGACAACCTCGGCGTCGACGTCACGACACTCATTACGGGTCTCGGGATCGGCGGGGTCGCGATTGCGCTGGCAACGCAGAACATCCTCGGCGATCTCTTCGCCTCGCTCTCGATCGTCCTCGACAAGCCGTTCGTGGTCGGTGACTTCATCCGCACCGGCGAGGATCTCGGCGTGGTCGAACAGATCGGTCTCAAGACGACACGCGTGCGCTCGCTGTCGGGCGAGTTGCTGGTCTTCTCGAACAGCGACCTGCTGCAGAGCCGCATCCGCAACTACAAGCGGATGGAGGAGCGGCGCATTCTCTTTCGCATCGGTGTCGTCTACCAGACCACTCCCTCGCAACTGCGCGGCATTCCGCCGATGGTGCGCGAGATCATCGAACGGCAACCGTCCACGCGCTTCGACCGCGCCCACTTTGCCGCATTCGGCGACTCCTCGTATGACTTCGAGCTCGTCTACTACGTCACCTCACCGGACTACAACGTCTACATGGACACTCAGCAGGCAATCAACCTCGCCATCGTCGATGCCTTCGCGGCCGCGACGATCGAGTTCGCGTACCCAACGCGGACGCTGTATCTGGAGCGCTCGCAGAGCCGGGAGTAGTTTGTCCGGCTCTCGATGGAACACTCTCGCGATGAACCACTCCATTAAACGACGAACCCCAGCTCGCGACGCACACACACCGAGAGCCTTCTCCCCTCCGCAGAGGGGAGAAGGTGCCGAAGGCGGATGAGGGGTCGCTCTCGTGGCAGGTACGCAGCCTTCTGTTTTGCTCTCAGGCGCGCCGCGCGCGGCGTGGGCCGGCTGAGGAGATGAGCCCAACACGGGCGAAGCACTGTCCGGTGAACCAGGTGAGAGCACATGCATCCTGGCAGCGCTCAGGCGCGGCGAGACCGGAGAAGGCAGCAAGCCCCTACGCCGTGGCGGCGGTCTCCTCCTCTTTCTTTTTCCTGCGTCCCCGGACCCAGCCTCGCGCCTGAATGTTCGCGACGAACGTGCTCATGCTCGTGTACGCGACCGGGATCAGGACCAGCGTGACGAGCGTCGAGGCGGTCAGGCCGCCGATCACGACGCGGGCGAAGGCCGCCTGGATCTCGGCGCCGGGGCCGATTCCGAGGGCGAGCGGCAGCAGGCCGAGCACCGTCGTGGTCGTGGTCATCAGGATCGGCCGCAGCCGCAGTCGTCCCGCCTCGGCCACCGCTTCGACCGGCGCCATGTGACGCTCACGCCGCAGCAAGTTGATGGCATCGACCAGGACGATGGCGTTGTTCACCACGATTCCCACGAGCATCACCAGGCCCATGACGCTCTGCATGTTGAGCGTCGTTCCGGTGAGCAGCAGCGCAGGCACGACGCCGATGAGCGCCATCGGTACGGAGATCATCACGACGAGCGGATCGAGGAAGCGCTCGAACTGCGCGGCCATGAGCATGTACACCAGCGCCAGCGCCAGCAGGATGGCGATCGTGAAGTCACGGCGTGCCTCCTGCTGTTCCTGAAACTGCCCCCCATAGAGAATGGAGGACGACGCGGGCAGGGGCATCGCCGTGAGCTCTGTCCGGATCGCCTCGATGGCGTCCCCCAGCGCGACGCCGCTCTCGAGCGTCGCCGTCACATACGTGACGCGCTGCCCGTCGATCCTCTCGATCTCGACCGGCCCTCGGGCCCGCTGCCGTTCGACGACCGCGGACAGGGGCACGATCGCTCCGGCCGGCGAGCGCAGCGCGATGTTGGCGAGATCCTCGGACCCGAGCCGGTCCACGGGCCTGAGGCGGACCACGATCGGAAACTCCTCCCCACCCTGCCGCAGGCGTCCCGCCTCGACTCCACCGACGTTTGCCTGCAGCGTCCGGGCAACTTCGCGGACCGTCAGCCCGAGCTCCGCGATCTTCGCGCGATCGAAGACCAGGTTCTCCTCCGGCTGGCCTTCGCGGCGGCTCACCCGCGCACCGCTGATGCCGGGGATGCTCTCCATCCGCCGCCGCATGTCCGCGGCGATCGTGCCGGCGCGCTCCAGATCCCACTCGCGCAGTTCGATCTCCACCGCATCCTCGCCCCCGCCGGAACTGAAGATCCGCCGCAAAATGCCCAGACCGGGCTGGGCATCGACGCGGATCTCGGCGCCGGGGATCTCTCCCTCGAGGCGTCCACGCAGCCGATCGGCCAGCTCCGCTCCCGAGATCTTCCGCTGTCCCTGCGGCGCGAGCTTGAGCTCGACCTCCGCACTTCCTCCGCGCACCTCCATCGATACGAGCTCCACCTCTCCCGGCGCGAGCTCCGCGCGCACTTTGCGTTCCAGCTCTCCCACGTACTCGCGCACGACGGCGATGTTCGTTCCCTGCGCCATCTCGATGTCCACATCGATCTCGTCCGCCTCCGTCTCCGGTGCCAGCTCCACCGGAATGAGAGGCCAGAGCAGGAGGGCAACGGCCAGCAGCGCGGCCGTGATTGCGAAGACACGTCGCCGGTGTGTCAGCGACCAGCGGATCCGGCCCGCGTACCACCGCTCCAGCCGTGCCATCGCCGACCGTTCGCGGCGGACTCCCATTTCGGCGTCGGTGCGAAGGAAGCGCGCCGCCAGCATGGGCACGAGCGTCAGCGCGACCAGCAGCGAGCAAACCAGCGCGAAGACGACCACCAGCGCCAGCGCCTGAAACAACGCCCCGCTCGTCGTCCTGGTGAACACGACCGGGACGAAGATGACGCAGCTCGTCAGCGTCGAGGCAATGACGGCGCCGGCCACGTCGCGCGCGCCGTGTTCCGCGGCATCGATCGCGGCAAGACCTTCTTCTTCCCGCTTGCGGACGATGCTCTCCAGCACGACGATGGCGTTGTCGACGATCATCCCCACGCCGAGGGCCAATCCGCCGAAGGTCATCTGATTCAGCGTCAGTCCGCCGAAGTAGAGCAGCGCGAACGTGGAGATCACCGAGATCGGAATGGCCAGGGCGATGATGATCGTGCTGGAGCGATTCCGCAGGAACAGATAGAGGATGAAGACTGCCAGCAGCGAGCCCCAGAGCGCCGAGGTGCGGACGCTGTCGATGGACTGCTGAATGAACTCGCTCTGGTCGGAGAAGATCGTCAGATGGAGGTCGTCGCGATCTTCGTTGAGCCGCGCCGCCTCCTCGCGCACGCGCCGCGCTACCTCCACGGTGTTGGCGCCGCTCTGTTTCTGGATGCCGAGACTCACCGACGGGACGCCGTTCACCTCCACGAGATAGCTGACGTCTCCATGGCCGTCGCCGACGTTCGCGACGTCCTGGACGCGCACCGGCCGGCCGTCGACGGTCGTGATTACCGTGGCCGCAATCTCCTCGACATTCGCGTACTCACCTCGGCCCCGAACGTAAAGGTCCGCCATCCCGCTCTTCACGTTGCCGCCCGGCAGCGTGACGTTCTCGCTGGCGATGGCCTGTTGCACGTCGAGCGCGGTCAATCCCGCGGCCTTGAGCCGGTCGCGATCGAGCTCGATCCGGATCTGCCGGTAGACGCCTCCCCTCACATTGATCGCACCGACGCCGGGAATCTGCTCGAAGCGGCGGGCGATGTCGTCCTCGAGCAGACGCGTCAGCCGCTCGAGGTCGAACGTCGACGTTGCGTAGAGGCTGACCACCTCGATGTTGTCGAGGTCCAGCTTGAAGATCTCAGGTGCGCCCGCCTCCACCGGAAGGTCGTCGCGAAGCCGGTCCAGCGCCGCCCGAAGATCGTTGGCCGCCTCGTCGATGTTTGTACCGCGCGTGAACTCCAGCCGCACTCGGCTGCGCCCCTCCTCGGAAGAGGAGGTCACCCGCTCCAGATTCGGCAATCCGGAGACCGCGTTCTCGACACGGTCGGTGATGATCTGCTCGATCTCTTCCGGCCCGACGTTCGGGTAGTCGACGCGCACCGTGAGCTGCGTGAACTCGATCTGCGGCAGTAGGTCGACCGGCAGCGCGCGGAAGGAAACGATCCCCAGCACGATGAGGATCAGGTACACCATGGCCGTGGCCACGGGCCGCCGGATGGACATGCCGCTCAAAGCCATGCGCGGTTCCTCTCGCTCATCTCGAGCCTCCGGATGCCAAACCTGCCAGGTACTCGGTGCTGTCCGGCGGCTCCGCTCCATCCGAACGAGCGACGCGCTGCTGCTTGGCCAGAAATTCGTGCAACAGATCTTCGCGCTGCAATCCCTGAAGCCGAACGACGCGCTCCCATGTCATCGCCCGCACGCGCGCGGAAGGGGTCTTCTGTTCCGCCAGAAGATGCTGGCCGCCGATGACCGCCCACTCCCCTGCCTTCACCCCGGTCACCCCGGCCACCCCGGCTCCTTGCGCGGTGACCTCAACGGGCCGCAGTGTGAGCCGGCGCGCTTCCTCGGGAATTGCGGTTGTCGAGGTGCCTGCCGTCATTGCGTCGGCCACATAGACTCCGATCGCGCCGCTCTTCGGATCCTCCCAGATCGCGCTTGCCGGAACGAGCGTCGAGGTCGTGCTCTGACCGTAGAGGATGTCCACGGTCACGAACATCCCGGGCGTCAGTTTGCTATCGCGATTGGCGACGTCGACCTCGCCGGTGGTGCTGAAGCTGCCCGCATGCAGGAATGGGGAGATGCGGGACAGCTTCGCCTCGATGGGGGTGCCTCCAAGGGCCGGCGAGCGCACGATGGCGCGATTGCCCTCGCGCAGATGGGCGAGCATTTTCTGCGTGAGCGGAACCTCGACGATGAGCTCATCGAGATCGCCGATTTGAAAGAGAATCGTGTCGGCCCGCGCCTGCATCCCCACTTCCGCGTTGCGCTGCCCAACGCGCCCGGACACCGGCGCGCGGACGACGGCCCGCTCGAGCTCCGAACGCTGCTCGCGCACAGCGGCACGAGCTTGCTCGATGCGTGCCGCCGCCTGCTCCGCGGCTGCGCGCGCCCCTGCCACCTGCGCCTCCAGCGCCTCGAGCGCAGCGGTGCTCACGAGTTGCTCCACGGCAAGACGCCGCGTCCGCTCGAGCTGCGATTGCAGTTCCCGAAGCCGTGCTCCCGACTCCGCCGCCGAGCCCTCCGCGAGCCGCACGTTCGCCTCGGCTTGCCGGAGCTGTTCGCGCAACTGCCGGTCGTCGAGCCGCACGAGCGCCTGTTCCTGCCGGACCGCCTCACCGCTTCGGACGAGCACTTCCACGATAGGTGCCTCGATCTCCGCGCGGATGGCGACCTGGTTCTCGGCACGCACGATCCCGCTGACGCGCTCCTGCAGGGGGAGCGTTCCGGATCGCGCCTGTACCGCTTCCACGGCTGGAACCAGCTCCGTAGACGCCTGCGGCGCATCGCCGGAGCACCCGGCAAGCAGCATCACGACGGCGACGACAACGAGGCAGTGAAAGAAGGATCGCATCTTCAGAATACGAATCATGCATCAGGATAGGGACCCGCGGGCGACCCTCCAGAGATTTTCAGGGATGCCGAGCTGGTCATTGCATTCCTCGGAGATAGGCAACAGCAGCAACCAAATTCGCGATAATGCGCCATGCACCCTGAGGATGAGCCCGACACGGGCGCAGCACTGTCCGGTGAACCGGGTGAGATCACACGCTGCCTGGCAGCGCTCAGGCGCGGCGAGGCGGGCGCTCTCGAGCGGGTCGTGCCGATGCTCTATGACGACCTTCGCCAGTTGGCGAGAACCCGGCTGCGAAACGAGCGCGATGGCCACACGCTCGACACCACAGGATTGGTTCATGAGGCGTATCTCCGGCTCGCGACACAGCGCCGGCTTGCTCCCGCGGATCGCGGGGAGTTCTTCGCGGCGGCGTCCAACACCATGCGTCGCATCCTCGTGGACTACGCTCGTTCCCGAAGTCGTCACAAGCGCGGCGGAGGCGAAACGCGCGTGCCGCTCGACGAGGTCGAGCCGTTCCTCACCGGCCGCGCGGCCGACGAAACGCTCCTTCTCGACGATGCCTTGAGCCGCCTGTCGAGCTCCTTGCCTCGCGCCGCGGCCGTGTTCGAGCAGAGGCTCTTCGGTGGCTTGTCGGTCGAGGACATCGCCGCCTTCATGAACGTTTCCACCAAGACCGTCTCGAGGGACTGGGAAGCGGCACGGGCATGGTTACGCAAGGAGGTCGGCCGGGAGCTCGGATTGTCCGCTGCCAACGCCGAAACGCGCCATGAGAGTGCAGGTTCTTCGTCATGACGCGCGAATTCGATCCGGCGACCTGGCAACGCATCTTCGACACGTACTCCGACTTGGCGGATCTGCCGTCCTCGGAGCGGGCCCGAGTCCTCGCCAGGATCCGGGGCAGTGATCCCGAAGTCGCCGAGGAACTGGACGCGATGCTCGCCGCGGGAGCGCAGGAGGGAACGCTCGAGATCGAGCGCCGGCTCGCGGACGAGTCCTCGTGGGACGGAGACCCGCCTCGCGCCGAGACGGGCAGCCGGCTCGGCGCCTATCGTCTCATTCGCCTTCTTGGCCACGGCGGAATGGGAGAAGTCCATCTCGCCGAGCGGATCGAAGGCGGCTTCGAGCAACTCGTGGCCATCAAGGTTCTGCGCGCCGGTCTGCTCGGTGCGGAAGCCATCGACCGCTTCCACCGGGAACGGGCCATTCAAGCGCGGCTGGTCCATCCCTCCATCGTGCCCCTCCTTGACGGCGGAGTCGCGCCGGACGGGCGGCCCTACCTGGTCCTGCAGTACATCGAAGGCCGCCCGATCACGAAGTATGCAGACGAGAGCGAACTGTCGATTGAGAGCCGCCTCCGCCTGGTCATCGCCGCAGGCCGCGCCGTGGAGTTCGCGCACTCACGGCTGGTCGTGCATCGCGACCTCAAGCCGTCGAACATTCTGGTGAGTGCGGGAGGCGACGTCCACCTCCTCGACTTCGGCATCGCCCGCCTGCTCGACGATTCCGAGGGCAACACTCTGACACGCGACTCGCCTGCCCCCATGACTCCCGCGCGCGCCGCGCCCGAGCAACTGCGCGGCGATCCTCCTTCGACCGCCACCGACGTCTGGGGTCTCGGTGTGCTGCTTTATGAGATGCTCACCGGACACCTCCCCTTCGTTGCGGACGCCCGCGACACCACACCGGAACGGCTGCCTCGCGCCCTGCGGGGCGATCTGGAGATGATCGTCGCGAGAGCGTTGCACGTGGAGCCGGACCGGCGATACGCCAGCGCCACTGCCCTGATCGCGGACCTCGAAGCTCTCCTCGACGGCCGCCCGGTCCTGGCACGTCCCGACTCCGCCGCCTACCGCTTCCGCAGATTCATCGGCCGCCATCGTGCTGCGAGTGCAGCCATGTTGATCGCCGTCGTTTCCCTGCTCGCACTCGCCGGCGGATCGTTTCTCCAGGCGACGCGCGTGGCCCGCGAGCGAGATCGCGCCACGCACAACGAACGCGTCTCGAGCGCGCTGGTCGAGCTTCTGGTCGAAGTGCTCGGCGAGACCGATCCTCGCTCCGGCTCGGGCGTGGCCACGATCTCGATTCCCGAGTTGCTGAAGAAAGGCGATGAACGCGTCACGGCGATCACCGACGACCCGGCGGTGCAGGCGCGGCTCTGGCACCGGCTGGGCACGATCCACTTCGAGCGAAGCGAGGCCGCGCGAGCCCTCGAGCTCTTCGAGCGGGCGCTCGCGGCCAGCAGGGACAAGCCCAGAACGGACGAGGCCCGCGCCCAGTTACTGCTCGACTACGCGAGAGCGCTGGAGTTTCTCGGCAGAACCAGGGAAGTCGAGGAGACGCTTCGGCCTCTGGTGGCGGACCTCGAAACGGCCTCCGCCCCTCAGATCCTGGCGCACGCCCTTCAGATCCTCGGTGAAACGGTCGGTGGCGACGAGGGGTTCGCGCTCGTGGAGCGCTCACTGACGATGCGAAAGCGGATGGTACCGGCCCAGCCACAGACGGTGGCTGCCAGCCTCCATTCGCTGGCTCTGGTTCAGTTCCGCCGTGAGCGACGGACGGAAGCCCGAACGATCTGGCAGGAAGCGTTGGCCATCATGGAGGCCGAGAAGGGCTTCGACAACCCGGACACCCGCGCCGTGATGAGCGGACTGGCGGCGGTGCTCGACGATCCGAAAGAACAGGAGGCGATTCACCGCCGGCTGCTGGCCTCGATCGAGAGGCAACTCGGTCCCGAGGCTCGCGGTCTGGCCATCGGGTTCAACAACCTCGGCGTTTCTCTCGCGGTCCAGCGGAGACACCAGGAAGCCGATGAGGCGCTGCGCGAAGCTCAGCGCCGGTGGCACCTGCTGCTTGGACCGGCGCACATGCAGACGCAGCGAAGTCTCGGGTCCATCGCACGCAATCTGGAGCTCGCCGGTCGTTCCGAAGAGGCGCTGACGGTTTATCAGGAGATCCGCAGACGCCAGACAGCCGGCGGCCCGGAAGCTCCGCCGATGCTCGCCATGGCGGTGCGGGAGGCGGAAGCCTTGACCCGTTTGAACAGGCTCGGGCTCGCGGAGACTCTGCTCGCGGCCGCGCGGAAGGAGCTCGCGGTGCGCGAGCCGGCGGGCGCGCTCGACAGCGCCAGCGGCGAGGTCGCGCTCGGCCGTCTACGTCTGGCGCAAGGAAAGACGCTCGAGGCCGTCGCCGCGATGCGGAAGGGTGTGATGCTGCGCGAACGGCTCGTCGCCGCGGACTCTCAACTTCTGGCCGAGGCACGGGCCGAGCTTGGCGCGGCCTTGCTCGCCAATGGCGAAGTCGCCGAGGGGAAGAGTCTTCTCGACGCGTCCCTGCCGCGCGTCGCGTCGTGGGGCGCCGCTCATCCAGCCGATGTCGCGCGGCTGCAGCAAGCGCTGGCCGCGCACTGAACCGGCCGCCAGCTTCAGCGCGACGCGCGGAGACGGGAAAGCGCAGCCACTGCGCGCTCGGTGAAATCGAGCCCGCTGTATCCCCAGCTTCCGCCAGGATTCGGAGAGGTGGCCACCGTCCGTTCATAGGCCTCGACCGCTTCGAGCTCGGCCTGTGGCCCGCCGTGCAGCTCGAGCGCCTGAGCCAACTGAAAGGCTGCGGGATGGTTCTTCGGATCGACATCGAGCGCGCGGCGAAACGTCTCCACGGCCGACTTGGCGTCCTTGAGCGCCAACTGCACGTTTCCAAGGTTGTAGAGAGCGTCAACGTGATCTGGATTCGATTCGAGGAGGCGGCGGAGGCTCGACTCCGCTGTGTCCAGATCGCCAGTCGCCCCGCTGGCCACGCCCAGCGCGAGCAGTGCATCCGGATGGTCGGGCTGAAACTCGCGGACGGACTTCGCACTGGCAATCGCCGGCGCCCAGGCGCCGCGAGAGACAGAGATCACGGCCTCGCGAGCCTTCGCGGCGAGGACTTCGTCGTCCGGCGTCTTGCCGGCGCGCCGATCGAACCAGCGGAGCACCCGCTCCACTGCGCCGGCCGGACCCCACAGGTTCACGCTGAGCCGCGCTTCCCGATAGTCGATGAGGAACGAGCACTCCCCCGGCATCCCGTACGACTCGATCACCAGCGACTCGCGGGAAAGATCGGCCGCGCCCCTCTCGTAGTACTCCCATCTCTGGATGACTACGAATCCCCCGCGCTCGGTGCCATGGCGGGTCCGTGACTCGTTGAACTCGCGTTCGACGCTGCTATGGCGCGCCGGATCGGACAGGACCGGATACTGACAATCCGGCGCCAGGGCGTAGAGGATCTGCCGGCCGAGCTCTTCCAGCAGTTGCTTCGCTCCATCCGGAGCCCATGGCTCAAACGTGCGGGACCCGGCGGCGAGATCTGCGGAGGATGTCTGTGTCGTTTTCATCACACGGTCCCTCGAAGTTGAGTGTTCACGCCACCCTCGATTCGCTGCTCCGAGCTTGGCGACTCCGGCCGGCGCGTCACTGGGGAATGATGTCACCGAATGCGATCGCGGACGGCCTGCCGGACATCGTGACCTGATGCCCGAAAGCATTTCTCCTGTTGGCGACACGCGCCGCCACGATCGGACATTCGAACGATTCTGCAGAAGCGATGTCCCGTTGCGGGCTCGTTCGTCGCCAGTCATCACAAGGAGAATTCTCAATGCACCCCGATCGACTGTCGTCCGTTCGTACGCTGTTCGCGCTCGCCGTTGCCCTCGTCTCCCTCGCCGCGGCGGTTCCGGCCCATGCCGACTTCCGCACGCGTTCGGTGCGCATCGTCCCGGAAACGGACTGGAAGCCGGCCGAGTCTCAGAGTCTGGCCATCGAGGTGGTCAGCCAGTCGAGCCACGAGACTTCGCCGGAGTTTGTGAAAGCGCTGACCAAGGAGCTCGAAGAGCAGTTCGGGCGAGTTCTCAAGTTCACGATCGACCCCAAGGCGAAGATCAAGCTACGGTTCGTCATCGTGGAGCTGGATCCGGGGAGCGCGGCGAAACGCTTCGCGATCGGCTTCGGCACGGGAAAGGCGTATGTGGGTGGAGACGTGGAAGTGATCGAGAAGAAGAAGACGATCGGGAAGCTCACCTTCTCGGTGCAACCGACGCTTCCCGGCGTGGCGGCCATGGCGCGCGAGACAGCGGCGCCGCTGGCGCTGAAGATCAAAACGGGCGAACGCGACAAGGAGCTCCACCCGCTGAAGAAGAAGTAACCGCGCCGCGCCTCGGTGGACGTCACGTCGATCGTTTGATATCAATGCAATGCGCGGCTTCCCAACCTGTCACCACCGAGAGAGCGTAGGCGGCAAGCCCGCGGCAGCGGGCGCGAGCCCGCTATGCGGGCGGTCGTACCGGGTAGCAGTACGCCTCCTTAGAGCGTGTGCAGAAGTTCGCTACGCTTTCCCCGCCTGTCATCCTGAGCCGGTCCACGCCGCGCAGCGGCGCGCCTGAGAGAAAGAAACAGAAGGCTGCGTACCTGCCACGAGAGCGACCCCTCATCCGCCTTCGGCACCTTCTCCCCCTGCGGAGGGGAGAAGGCTCTCGGTGTGTGCGCATCGCGAGCTGGGTTCATCATTCGTTGAACTAGTACATCGCGAGGGTGTGTAATCGAGAGCCTTCTCCCCCCGGCTTCTTGGGGGGAGAAGGTGGCCATCGGCCGGATGAGGGGGGCGATGCAGCCTCCGATGAGTTTGCATTCTGACCCTGCAAACACTGG
>Ga0307505_10002103_pt1 | contig 14416 bp, 13 predicted proteins | sample 23_S_MG_FD_202183 | JGI IMG/M metagenome (GOLD analysis project Ga0307505, IMG submission 202183) | Soil microbial communities from Populus trichocarpa stands in riparian zone in the Pacific Northwest, United States - 23_S | ecosystem: Environmental > Terrestrial > Soil > Riparian zone > Trees...
CACCGCGATCGTGAACGGCGTCGAGATCCTCGCGTTCTCAACGGCGATCGCGAGCATCTACTGGTCGTGGCGCGAGCTTACGCTTGGGGCGCCTGCGATCGACTGGACACAACAGAAAGAGGTTGCGGGCGCGAGTCTATTCCAGGTCGCCCACCTTTCCGATCCGCATCTTGTCGGCGAGCGCTATGGCTATCGGATGGAGCCCGGCTTTCTCGGCCCGCGCGGAAACGGGCGCTGGCGCGCGGCGCTTGCACGGCTTGCGGAACTCGCCGAGACGAAGCGGTTCGAGTGGATTTTCATCACGGGCGATATCACCGACGCGGGCCGGCGCGCGGAGTGGGCCGAGTTCATCGACTCCATCGAACCGTACCCGCGGCTTCGCGAAAAGCTGCTGATCGTTCCCGGCAATCACGACGTCAATGTCGCGGACCGGGAAGAGCCGGCGCGCCTCGAGCTGCCGTGGAGCCCCAGCATGGCGCTGCGCAAATTCCGCTTTATCTGCGCGGCCGACGAATTGCAGGGAAAGCGCGTGCACGTGTTCGACCGGGAAACGGGGAAAATCGGGGCGACGCTGCACGACTACCTGCGGACGGACGGCCCGGCGTCGTGCTGCTGAACTCGAGCACGAACAGCCACACGGCGCTCACGAATGCGATCGGCGCGGTGGAGCCCGGCGAACTTTCGGCGCTGAATCAGGTTTTAAGCGACGGGGTCAATGACGCCTGGCTCATCCTGCTGCACCACCAGGTCGTCGAGTATCCAATTCTCGGCATTTCGCTGAAGGAACGCGTGGGGCTCGCGCTCACCAACGCGCCCGAGCTTGTGGCCGCTATCGGCGACCGCGCGCGGCGCGCGGCGATCTTTCACGGCCACCGGCACCGCGACTGGATCGGCTCGTGCGGGAAGCTCGCGCTTTGCTCAGCGGCGTCCGCGACGCTCGGCGCTCATGGCGATGCGACGGGGCAGGCCGTCTTTCATATCCATGACATTGCGATCGACGAAAATCGGGACGTGAAGATCGTGCGCAGCGAGCGCGTTACGGTCGACGATCCCGAACCAAACAGGGAATTCCTGGCAGCGCGCGAACAGCTTACGGGGTCCCGCTGACCCGAAGCGGCGTACGCCGGCTCGTCGTCTCCGCCTGTCGCCGTGAGCGCCACCGGTCGACGATGTGAAGAAACGATCTGGAGATGTCGTCGACCGTTTGCCGGTCCGACACCGAACCGTCGAACCATCGTTCAGCCGGTTGCCAGAAGATTGCGCGGCCAACGGCGAATCCGCGTACGAGCGGTTCGACGGCACTCGCCGCAAAGGCGCGGCCAAGGTCGGCTTCCGAAGAGTCGAGGCCGAGCAGCATCACGCCGCGCGCGTATCGATCATTCGCCCGGATAATATCGCCGACGCGTTTCCAGGTGTCGCTTACGGTGCTCGGCGGGAGCTTCCACCAGTCGGGCTTGAGGCCGATTTCGTAGAGCCGCTGCATCGCCTTGATCACGGTCTCATCTGAGCGGTCGCCGTCAGGCGGGATCAGTTCAAGCAACCACTCGCGTCCGGTTGCGTGCGCGGCCTGCTGCAGCGATACGAGCGCGGATTCCTGTGCGTTGCGGAGTACTTCGGAATCTCCCGCATCGTAATAAACGAGACATTTGGCGATGTGCTCAGCGGGCCAGGCGCGCAGCGTGATGGCGGGGCTTGCGGGATTCTCGAAGGCGAGGGGCCGGCTTCCCGGCAGTTCCACTGGCCGCGCGATCCACACCCCGGTTCCGGTCAGGCGGTCGAGCACCGACGATCCGAAGCGGTCGTCGATGATCGCGCCGAGACCCTCGATCTCACCGTCGAGTTTCGAAATGGCCTGACCGATCAAATCCTTGAATTTTCCGATTCGCTCAGGCCTGCCGCCCGTTCGTTCGGCGAGCTCCTCGAACTGACGGCGGTGATCAAACGCAAGCGCCAGAATCTCCGCGGGCAATTCACGGCGGGTTGTCACGCGATGCAGGTGCGAGAGCTCCTTATCCTTGCGCGGGACGGCGATTGAGTCGGACCGCGCAAGAAACGATTCAAGCTCTAGAGCGGTTGGCATAGCGGGTGCGCAACCGTGCCTTGCGACCACGAGGGCCCCGCAAGCGTTCGCAATCCGGCCCGAATCTTTCCAGGACTTGTCGCGAAGCCAGCCGGACAGGAGCCCCGCCATGAAGGCGTCTCCCGCGCCGAGTACATTGAAAACTTCGACCGGAAAACCACGGCACTCGATTGTGTTGCTGAAGTCGTCCGGGATGTCGCCGTCGAAAATCGTGGCGCCCTCGGCGCCGCGCTTCAGAACGATGGTTGCCGCGGTCAGACTGCGCAGGCGGCGAAGCGCCGCCACGGTGTCATCCGATCCGCCCGCGATGCGGATTTCTTCTTCGGTGCCGACAATGAGGTCGCATTGGGGGACAAACGACTGCAAATGCGCGCTCACCGTGTCAGACCGGATGTAACGCGTTTGTCCGTCATCCCGACCCGTGAGGCCCCAGAGTACCGGGCGGTAGTCGATGTCGAACACGATTTTTGTTCCGGCTGCGCGCCCCGCCGCTATGGCCGCTCGGCTCGCTGCATCGACCTTCGGCGTCGAAACGTGCGTTCCCGTTACGACCAGCGCGCGAGCGCTTGCGACATAGGCGGGATCGATATCCGTGGCCTCTATCGCCATGTCGGCGCAGTTCTCGCGGTAGAAGATGAGCGGAAACGTATCGCGGTCGCGAATGCCCAGGATGACCAGCGCAGTCAGCCGAGCGGGATCGGTCTTGACCTGCGAAACGTCGACACCTTCCGCGCCGAGCGTATCGCGCACGAACCGGCCCATGTGATCGTCGCCAACACGCGTGAGGATTCCAACTTTCAGTCCGAGGCGAGACGCACCGACGGCGATGTTCGCCGGACATCCGCCCAGGTATTTGGCAAAGGTGGACATCTCCTCGAGCCGCCCGCCGACCTGCTCGCCGTAAAGGTCAACGGCAGCGCGCCCGAGCGTAATGACATCCAGCGCCCGCGCGGCGATGCTCATGCGCGGCTCCGGCCTGCGGTCAGGTGATGACCGAGCGCGATCACGATTGTCTGTGCGAGCGCGATCGGGGCAACGAGCGAGCGAAAGGCACGTTCGGCGCTCCCCGGAATCTCGAAACATACTTTCGCCGGACCGGCGAGCGGACTCAAGGGGCTGTCGGTGATCGAAACCACGGGGACGCCGCGAGCGGCCGCAGCATCGACCACCGAAACTACATCAGGGGAGTAGTCGCGAAAGCTGACGGCCAGCATCACATCGTCGGACGTCGCCATGTTGCCGACGATGCGCGTCGTTCCACCAACGCCGTCAATCAGGTGGGCGCGCAGTTCAAGTCGACCCAGTGCGTAAGCGAGATAATGGATGACGGGGAAGGAACGACCTTGGGCCACGAGATAAACCGTTTGAGCATTGGCAAGCAGTTCAACCGCGCGCCGGATCTGCCGCGGCTCAACGATCCGCCCAAGTTCGTCGAGGTCGGCCGTGTTGTCGGAGACTTCGCGCATCAGGATCGATGCGGGATCCGTCTCAGTGGAGCGCCGCTTACGGGTGTGCGCTGCCGCGAAGCGAGCTCGATAGCCGGGTGAGGCTTCCGCCACGAGGCGCGAGCGGAATACCCGCTGCATCTCCGAGAACCCGTCGTAGCCAAAGGCGTTGGCGAAGCGCACGATACTGGAAGGTTGCACTCCGATCGCGCCCGCGAGCGCCGATACAGTATTGAGCGCGATCTCGTTCGGTTGCTCGACCGCGTAGACCGCAATGCGCTGCAGGCGATCGGAAAGTTCGCCGTGACGGCGTGCGATCTCGTCTCGGAGAACCTCATAGTTGGTGGGTGCCGCCGTCATCGCAGGACACTCGCAGGAAATTCGTCTTTACAGCGGTCATAGAACATGTATTCTATTTTTTCAATAAATAGAATGAAAATTTCACTGGGGATGAATGGCTGTGCAGGTCTCGTTTGTCGGCGTCGGCATGATGGGCCACGGGATGGCGAAGAACCTTTTGTTGAAGGGTTTCCCGACCACCGTGCTCGGCCATAAGAACCGTGCGCCCGTTGAAGACCTCGTTGGCCAAGGCGCGCGCGAGGCAAAGAACCCGGCCGACGCTGCCGCCAATGCCGAGATCATCTTTATTTGCGTAACGGGTTCTCCGCAGGTCGAGCAGATTGTCTACGGCGAATCCGGTCTTATTGGCGCCGTACGCAAGGGACAGATCGTGGTCGATTGCTCCACGAGTGAGCCAACCTCGACCAACCGAATCCATGAAGATCTTTCCAAACGCGGCGTTCCGTTCGTGGATGCGCCCTTGGCGCGGACGCCGAAGGAAGCAGAGCTCGGCAAACTGAACGTGATGGTCGGCGCCGAGCCGGAAATATTCGCGCGGATCAAACCCGCGCTCGAAACCTTCGCCGAGAATATTTTCCACGTGGGCGGGCCGGGCAGCGGTCATACGATGAAGCTGCTCAATAATTTTCTGGCGATGGGGCACGCGGCGCTGATCGCCGAAGTTCTCGTGGCGGGCCAGAAGTCCGGGGTAGACCTTGAGCAGTTCTACAAGGTCGTCAGCGCCGGCGGTGCGAACAGCGGCATCTTCCAGATGCTCGTCACCAATATTCTGAAGGGCGACGATGGCGGCCTGCCGTTCTTGCTGCGCCTCGCGCAAAAGGACCTCACCTATTACGCGCATCTGAATGCGGGCATGGGGCTGCCGAGTCCACTGGGCGCGGCGGTTCTTCAGGCCTTCGAGCAGGCATCCAAGCTCGGATACGGCGACCTCATGGTGGGCGGCCTGATCCGGGCGCAGGAGCAATTGACAGGTATCAAAATCAAGACGGGCGCAACCGGCTGAAGCCGGCGCGGACAAGCGCTCCCCATTCATACAGGAGGAAACGCCATGTCGAAGTTCAAGACCACGCGGCGCGGTCTGCTGAAAGGCAGCGCGATGACCGCAGCACTCGCCGGTACGGCCGTCATTTTCGGACCGTGGCGGCACAATCACGTACTTGCACAGGGTCAGAAGAAGTCGATCAAACTCGGGTTCACCTGCGATGCAAGCGGCCAGTATGGAAACAGCGGTCAGGATGACCTGCGCGGCGCCAGACTCGCCATCGATGAGTTCAACGCCAAAGGCGGCGTGCTCGGCCGCAAGATCGAGTGGATCACGGCCGACACGGAGACGACACCGGCAACGGGCAGCCGCGTAGCCGAGCGCTTTATTACCCGCGAGGAATGCGGCTTCCTCATCGGCGCGGTCCATTCGGGCGTCGCCAACGCGATCACGCAGGTCGCGGCAAAGTACGGCACGATCTACCTCAACACCAATTCGTCTGCCCCGAGCGAAGCGGGCGAGAACTGCTCGCGCGTGAAATTCGTCTGGGACGGAAACGGCACGAACTTCTCGAAGGCGGCGGTGCGCAACGCCGTAAACAGCATCGGCAAGAACTGGCTGCTGCTGACGAACGACTACGTCTGGGGACACACCACGTCGGAATCAACCCGGAAGCAGGTCGAGGCCGCAGGCGGCAAGATCATCGACAACCTGCTCGTGCCGCAGAACACTCGCGACTTCACTTCGTATCTTCTCAAGGTGCAGCAGTCGAAGCCGGACGTGGTCGCGACCGCGGTCGGCGGAGACGACATCAAGGCACTTCGAACCCAGGTCGCCCAACTCAAGCTCGACGGCAAGCCGGCATGGATCAACAACCAGCAGGATTGGCCGGATATCTGGGGCGCACCTGAAAGCCTGTTCGGCGTGTTTGGCACAACCTGGTATCACAAGCTCAAGCTGCCGGGCGTCGAGGAGTTCGTGAAACGGTGGCAGGCCGCAAACAAGGGTGGCCCGATCCCCGTTCCGGGCAACGTGTCCTACAACGGCTATGTCGCGACGCGCGAACTGCTTCGCAGCATCGAGCGGGCGGGCACGACGAACAACATCGCGGTCATCAAGCAGCTCGAGAACATGAAGAACACGGCGGCGGACCGCATGCAGCATCACGACGCGTTCATGGACCCCGTCACCCATCAGGTGCAGCAGACGATCTATCTCGCACGCCGCAATCCGAAGCCTGTGGACGACACGGACTACTACGAGATCGTCGGTCAGTCGGATCCGAGCTCCGTGCTCGACGACGGGGCTCCGGGCAAGTGCAAGCTCGTTCCGCACGAGCAAGTGCCCACCTACGAACTCTAATTGTCGCTACTATCGCGCCGGACCGGTATCTCCCCCGGTTCGGCGCATTTTGCGAGAGCGTCATGCTGCTCGATCTGCTGCCGCATTTGGTGAATGGTTTGACGCTCGGGCTCCTCTTTGCCCTGGTGGCACTCGGCTTCATGCTGATTGTCGGGTTGATGGAGCAGATCAACCTTGCGCACGGGTCGCTGTTCGCGCTCGGCGCCTATTTCGCGCTGGTCATCGTCGGCGGTGAACGGTCGCTCAGCCCGTGGATCGGCGACGCCTGGTACGCCGTACCGCTCGGTGTGCGCTACGCGGTCGCCCTTATCGTCGCGCCGATTGTCGTTGCGGTCATCGGCATGGGCGTCGAAGTGCTGATGCGGCGGACCTACGGAAAGGACCCGCTGTTCGGCCTTTTGCTCACGTTCGGGATCGCGCTGGTGATCGAGGAAGCGATCCGCGGCGTCTGGAGCACGCGCGACTACGTGCTTCAGACACCGTCCGGCATCAGCGGCGGTTTCATCTTCAACGACCTGATCTGGTCGACCTATCGATTTTACGCTGCGGGATTTGCAGCGGCGGCAATCGCGCTCGTCTGGCTGTTCATCGAGAAGACGCCCTATGGCGCCGTGATCAAGGCCGGCGCGCACGACAACGAGATGGTGCGCGCACTGGGCATCAATCTCTCTCGGCTGCGGCTCTTCGTTTTCGCCTTCGGTACGCTCTTGGCCGCCGTGGCCGGCATCATCCTCGCCCCGATCTGGGGCATACGCCCGCATATGGGCGTGGATGCGGTGGTGCCGGCATTCCTCGTGATCGTGCTCGGCGGCATCGGCAGCTTCTGGGGCGCGGTCATCGCTTCGCTCCTTTGCGGCATGCTGGTTGGACTGACCGGCGCGTATGCGTCGGAGTGGTCGCTGCTCTCGATCTATCTTTTGCTGATTGCAGTCACCGCCGTGCGTGCGCGGGGCCTGTTCGGCAAGAAAAGCCTGCTCGAGAACTGAAATGCTGCCGAGCCCAAAAGCTTCGCCTTACCTCGTCACGCCCGCGATCGCGATCGTGCTGTTGTTGTTGGCCACCGTACCGTTCTGGATCGAGCGCATCGGCCTCTATCCGTATCTCGGAGTCGAGATCCTGATCTGGTCGATCTATGCACTCGGCTTCAACCTGCTGCTCGGCTATACCGGGCTGCCCTCATTCGGCCACGGCGCCTATTTCGGTATCGGTGCCTACGCATTCGGCCTGGCGCAATTCAATCTCGTGCCGAACCTGTGGGTTTGCCTCCTGGTTGCCGTACTCGCGGCGGCGCTCGCCGGCACCTTCGTTTCGCTCTTCATTTCGCATCGGCGGGGCATTTATTTTGCGCTGATGACGATCGCGTTCGGACAGGTGTTCTGGTTCATCTCCATCAAGTGGCATAGCGTCACCGGCGGAGAGGATGGTCTGCTCAAGATCCGGCGACTGCCCGCCGATTTCGGTGTGATGCAGTTCGATCTCAGCTCCAGCAACTATGCGCTTTACTACTTCGTGCTCGTGGCCTTCGCGCTCGTTCTGATCGGCCTCTGGCGGCTGGTGAACTCACCCTACGGACGCATTCTTCAGGCAATCCGCCAGAACGAAACGCGCGTGACCTTCCTCGGCTACAGCGTGTGGTGGTTCAAGGTCAGCATCTTCACCTTGTCCGCGGCGATCTCGGGATTTGCGGGCGCGCTGTTCGCCATGGCTCAGACCTCGGCGTTTCCCGACGTCATGAGCCTGCATCATTCCGGTTACATCGTGATGATGACGCTCGTCGGCGGAGGCCTCGTAAGCTTCTGGGGGCCGGTGATCGGGGTTTTTGCCTTCCTGCTCACGCGCGATCTCATCGGCGCGTTCACGACCGCCTGGATGTTCTGGTTCGGCCTCTTCTTCGTGCTCATCATGCTGTTCAAGCCCGAAGGCATCGCCGGCCTGTTGCGCGACGTAAAAAACGGATTGCTCGCGCGTTTCAGCGCGCCGACACCCACGCCGGTGCGGGAACGGGGGAACTGAGCATGGCCCTGTTCGAAGCAACCGGATTGCATATGCGCTTCGGCCAGCGGGTCGTGCTCGAGCGGATCGACCTCGCCGTTGATGAACATCAGTTCGTCGGCATCATCGGCCCGAACGGAGCAGGGAAGACAACTTGTTTCAATGTCCTGACCGGCCGCTACAGCCCGAGCCGCGGCAACATCACGTTCGCGGGCGAGAACATCACGAACCTGTCTCCGCAGGCGATCGCCCGAAAAGGCATCGCGCGGTCCTTCCAGATCATGAACCTGTTCGACGAATACTCGGCGCGGGACAATGTGATCCAAGCCATGCCGGAAATGCGCGCCATGAGCTGGAACATGGCGCACGCGGTGGCGCGTGACCGCTTTCTGGACGAAGCAGCCGACGAGGTGCTTGACGGTGTGGGCGTAGCTGCGCGCGCCGACGTGCGCGCGAAGGATCTTTCCTACGGCGATCGCCGCGCGCTCGAAATCGCCGTTGCGCTCGCCTCACGGCCGCGCGTGCTATTTCTCGACGAGCCTACGTCCGGACTTGGAGCGAGTGGCCGCGCGCGGCTCCGTGAACTCCTGCTGAAGCTCAAGGGCAAGCTCACCATTGTCATGATCGAACACGACCTGGCCCTCCTCTTTTCGCTCGCTGACCGCGTTTCCGTCATCCAGTGGGGGCAGGTGATCGCCGAGGGTACGCCCGACGAACTGCGCGGCGACCCTTGGGTACAGCGCTCCAACCTCGGGAAGCTTCAGTAATGCTCGAGGTCAATGGCATCGACGTCTTCTACGGCGAAACACAGGCGCTATTCGATCTGTCGTTCGGCGTGCGGCATGGCGAGGTTCTCGCGCTGCTCGGCCCGAATGGGGCCGGCAAAACGACGACGCTGCGCGCGATCCTCGGCCTGACGCCCGCGCGCCGCGGCCGCATCAATTTCGACGGCCGCGAGATTACCCGCTGGCCGACGCACAAGATTGCCAGGCTCGGCGTAGGCTGGGTGCCGGATGATCGGCGGCTTTGCCCGACGCTCACCGTGTCTCGCAATCTTTCGATCGCGGTCAAGCAAACCGGATTCCGCTCGTGGACGTTCCGCGAAGTCACGGGAATATTCACCGCGCTCGACTTTCTCATGGACCGCGAGGCAGAGACGCTTTCGGGCGGCGAGATGCAGATGGTGGCGATCGCCCGCGCGCTGTTGGGCTCGCCCGGCATCATGTTGTTCGATGAGCCGAGCCAGGGACTCGCCCCGAAGGTAGTGCTCGACGTGCAGGCAACCATCGAGCGTTTGAAACAGGAAGGCATCGGCGCGATCGTCGTTGAACAGAATGCGGATGTGGCGTTGGCCGTGGCGGACAGGGTGCTGATCCTCGACAACGGCAAGCCGGCCTGGGCGGGGGCGGCGGAGGAATTGCGCGACGACCCCGCGCTCAGGCGACAGTTGCTCGGGGAGTGAAATGGAAGAACCAATTCTCCGCATCGACAAAGTTCGAAAGGTTTACCGCAGTGGCTGGCTGAAGCGCCGCGAGACGTTCTCGCTCTCGGCGGACCTCGATTTTCAGCGCTCACGCATCGTGGGCGTCGTCGGCCCAAACGGCGCCGGGAAGACCACGCTTTTTGAACTGATCACCGGAAACAACACGCCGACCGCCGGACGAGTGTTCGTCGCCGGACGCGACATTCACCAGGTCAAAGTCGATGAGCGCGACCGGCTGGCGATCCATTATCACCAGTCCTATCAGGTGCGCCGCTTCGTGACGCTCACACCGTCGTTCATGATGCAGGCAGCCCGCAGCGACGCGCCAATCGTCCATCTCTTCGACGAGCCGCAGTTCAATACCCAGGATGGCTATATCGGGTTCATGCTGGCTTTCTTCCGCAGGCTGCGCGCCGAAGGAAAGCTGATTTTCGTGTCGCTGCACCCGACCGCGAGCTATCATCTCGAAATCATGCGGGAAATCGCAGAGGAGTTCATCGTCGTGAGCAAGGGCCGTGTCGAACGGCGTGCCGACTTTGCAGAACTGGCCGCGGATCCTTTCGTGCAGTCCTATCTCGGTCCCGCACTCACAGAGCGCGCGAAGGCGCTCGCTTGATGACCCAGACACAGCCACGTGTTGCGCTCGTCACCGGCGCGTCCGGGACGATGGGTGGGGCCACCGCGCGCCGGCTCGTGGCGGACGGCTACCGCGTCATTCTTACCGACGTTTCGGGCGAGCGATTAAAAGCTTTGGCATCAGAGCTTGGCGGTGCCTCATATGCCCTCGCAGCCGATCTTTCGGACGCGAACGCGATCGAGCATCTCGCCACGGAAGCCGAGCGAACGGTCGGCCCCATCGACGTCCTCGTCAACAATGCGGGCATTCTTTCGAACCACAAATCCGCCGATACATCGCTTGATGAATGGCGCAAGGTGCTCGCCATCAATCTGGACGCGGCCTTCCTTCTAGCCCGCCGCGTACTGCCGGGCATGAAGGAGCGGCGCTTCGGCAGGATCGTCAATGTGTGCTCGCTCGCCATGAAGTCGGGCGGGCTGACGGCCGGCACCGCCTATACGACATCGAAGGGCGCCGTAGCGGCGCTGACCTTTTCGCTCGCCCGCGAGGCGGCCTCGTTCGGCGTGACCGTGAACGCGATTTCACCCGCGTACGTGAAGACCCCGATGGTGATGGAGCAATTGACCGAGGCGCAGCGGAAAGCGCTGCTCGCGCAAATTCCGGTTGGCCGCTTCTGCGAGCCGGAGGAGTTCGCCCACTGCGTCGCTTTCCTGGTCTCGCCGCTCTCGGGGTTCATCACTGGCGAAATTCTCGACCTCAACGGCGGTCTGCATTTCGATTGAGGCAGCGATGACGACGCCCGAGCGCATCACACCGGTGATCGACTTCACCAAGGATCTGTCGAACCTGTTCGATCTCTCCGGCCAGGTGGCGTTCGTCCCCGGAGGAGCCGGCGGGCTGGGCGAAGCGATCTGCTGGGGCCTCGCACATGCCGGAGCCGCGGTCGCAATCGCGGGCCGAGACGAAAAGAAGCCGCGCGAGCTTGCCGCGGCGATCAGCAAGGCGGGCTTTCGCGCTGAAGCGTTTTCCTTCGACGCACTGGACGTTGCCGCGATCGAGCATGCCGCCGATCGGGTGGCGGCGGCGTTTGGCCGTATCGACGTGCTGGTCAATTGTATCGGTATCCAGATCGAGCAGCCGCTCGGCGACGTCACCGAGGATGCGTTCGACCGCGTCTATCAGACGAACCTGAAGGCCGCGATGTTTCTCGCGCAGGCGACCGCGCGCCATCAGATCGCGGGCGGCCGGGGCGGACGCCAGGTTCACCTTCTCTCGGTGCGGTCACAACTCGGTCTGCGCGGCCGCGGATATTCCGCCTACGCATCGACGAAAGGCGCGCTGGTCATGCTCACCAAGCAGCATGCGCTTGAGCTTGCGCCGCATGGAATCACCGTGAATGGCGTCGCGCCGACATTCGTCTACACGGAGCTGATACGACACGTGATGGAACGGCCCGAGTTCCGTGCTGAACTCGAGAGGCGCATTCCGCTTGGGCGGATCGCCGATCCGAAAGATGTTGTCGGCCCGGTACTGTTCTTCGCGTCGCCCGCTTCGGGCTTCGTGACCGGCCAGATTCTCTATGTCGACGGGGGGATCACGGCCAGCCAGTAAATCGGAGCAGCGGTTAGGTCCGCTCGCGAAACGGCTTGTTGTGTATCGACTCGTAGTCGGCTTCATCCCAGACCCCGATCAGCACACCGTTCGGCTCGCGTCCCGACATGCGCGCGATTTCCTCGGGCGACTTGGTGATGCGGTTATGGTGCTTGCGCGACCAGGTGCAGATTGCTTCGTACAGCCGTGTGCGCACGTCGTCGAACCGCGGATCGGCTCCGAGATCGGTCAGTTCCTGCGGATCGCTTTCGAGGTCGAACAGGACGGGGCGAAAGCCCTCGCAGTGGATGTATTTCCAGCGCTTGTCGAACGCCATGATCAGGCGCGCGTCCGGCTCCTCGATGCCCAGTTCCACGCGCGCGAAGCGCGTTCCGTAGTCGTATTCCGATATCGCGTATTGCCGCCAGCGCGCCGGCTTGCCGTCACCGTGCAGCAGCGGATTGAGCGAGCGGCCCTCCAGAATATGCGGCTTGGCCGGCGCACCGTAGTAGTCGAGGAATGTCGCCGGCAGGTCGATCCCCTCGACAAGCTCGCCGCAGACAGTGCCGCGCGTTCCATCCGCTTCCGCGCGCGGGTCGTAGACGATGAGCGGTACGCGCACCGACTGCTCGTGGAAGAAATCCTTCTCGCCCATCCAGTGGTCGCCGAGATAGTCGCCGTGATCGGAGCTGAAGACGATCATCGTGTTGTCGAACAGCGCGCGCTCTTCCATCCAGCGGAACAGCCGCCCGAGTTGATCGTCGATCTGCTTGATTAGGCCCATGTAGGCCGGGATCACGCGTTGACGTACTTCGTCGCGCGAGAAGGCGCGGCAGATGCGTGAATTCTGATAGGCGCCGACGACCGGATGCGGGTCTCGTCGTTCCGCTTCCGAGCGAACCGCGGGAAGAATCTGATTGGCACCGTACATGTTGTGGTAGGGCGCGGGCACGATGTAGGGCCAGTGCGGTTTGATGTAGGAGAGGTGGCACAGCCACGGCTGATCGCCGGCTTCTGTCATGAAATCGATCGCGCGCGACGTCATGTACGGCGTTTCGGAGAGCTCCTCCGGAACGCGCGCGGGAAGATTGTTGTATTTCATCAGCCAGCCGGAAAGAATCTCGCCGTCGTCACCCTCGGCCGAGTTTGCCCATTCCTCCCACGGGTTGCGGCCTTCGAATCCGTGCTTGCGCAGGTAGTCGTCATAATCGGGATCGGGATCGTAAGGGCCGTAGGGATGCAAACCGTCGTCGCGCTCGTAGGGCTCGAATCCGCATTCGGCGAGGGTAACGCCGATCGGTGAACTTGGACTGATGCCGAGCCACTCCATTCCCTTGAGGTCCGGTGTCATGTGCGTCTTGCCGACGAGCGCCGGGCGCACGCCGAGCGGACGCAGATGGTCGCCGAGCGTCGGCTCGCCGACGCGGAGGGGAAAGCCGTTCCAGGTCGAACCATGCGAGCGGACGTATCGGCCGGTGTAATAGCTCATGCGCGAGGCGCCGCAGATCGGGGACTGCACATAGGCGCGATCGAACCGCACGCCTCGTGCGGCAAGGCGATCGATGTTCGGCGTCTCCAGCGTCGGATGGCCGTAGCAGGACAGGTAGTCCCAGCGCAGCTGGTCGGCCATGATCCAAAGTACATTGCGCGCCGATTTCGTGGTCATTTCTTCGTCCCCGGTCTTCCTCGATCCAGCCTAGCCTGCCGCCCGGCTGCCCCGTCGCCAAATTTCCATTCGGTGCCGAGGAGCGGCACCCTATTCGAAAGGCGGTTGCGCTGCGTGCGGATCGAGGGAAGGCTAGTACTCGGCGCAACAATTTGTCGCAACAATGCGGGAGGAAACGCCATGCGTCGCCAGTTTCTGCTCAGTCTCACAGCCGTCGCTCTGCTGGCGGTTTCTGCTCCGGTCACCGCGCAAATCGCCGAGCAGCCAATCAAGATCGTATTTCCCTATGCAGCCGGTGGCACCGGCGACGCCTTCGCGCGCCTGTTAGCCGATAGCCTGCGCGCCGGTCTCAACGGGCAACCAGTCGTCGTCGAGAACGTGACGGGCGCTGCGGGCCGTGCCGGCGCCCGGGCCGTGGTCAACGCCGCGCCCGACGGAAAGACCTTGCTGTTTACACCGATCGCTCCGGTCGCTGTTCACAACCATGTTTACAAGGATCTCGGCTTCGATCCGCTCACGGACCTGACGCCAGTCTCGCTGGTCGCGGAATTCGAATTCGGTATCGCGGTTGGGCCAAAGGTGCCGGCCAAGAATCTGAAAGAACTCGTCGAATGGGCCAAGGCCAATCCGAACCAGGCGAGCTATGGCAGTCCGGGTGCGGGCGCGCTTCCGCATTTCTTCGGCGTACTGTTCGGCAAGGCGGCCGGAATCGATCTCGTTCATATCGGTTACAAGGGATCGGCCGCAGCGATCACCGACCTCGTCGGCGGCCAGCTTCCGATTGTGGTCACGACGACGAGCGATTTGCTCGCGCAGCATCAGGCAGGAAAAATCCGGATACTCGCGACGTCCGATTCCAAGCGCTCGCCGCTCGTGCCT
>Ga0307505_10002104_pt1 | contig 14413 bp, 18 predicted proteins | sample 23_S_MG_FD_202183 | JGI IMG/M metagenome (GOLD analysis project Ga0307505, IMG submission 202183) | Soil microbial communities from Populus trichocarpa stands in riparian zone in the Pacific Northwest, United States - 23_S | ecosystem: Environmental > Terrestrial > Soil > Riparian zone > Trees...
GCACGCTTATCGGCTTGTCTTCCCACATTTCGAGGCTGACTTCCATGCCGTCCTCGAGGAATGCGGCGGCATCGCCGATCAGGTCGGCCGGCAGGTTGATCTGTTCGTACGTGTCCCCGTCCATGAACACCAGGTCGCCGCCATCGTTATAGAGGTACTGGAACGGCTTGGTGTCGAGCCGGACGCGCTCAAGCGTGTCGGCGCTGCGAAAGCGCACGTTGGTCTTGCGGCCGTCCTGCAGGTTCTTCATCTCGACTTGCATGTAGGCGCCGCCCTTGCCCGGCTGGGTGTGCTGGATCTTGGCGACCTTCCAGATGCCGCGCTCGTACTCGATAATGTTGCCGGGACGGATGTCCACGCCACTGATCTTCATCGCAAGGCCTTAGAATGACTTGGGGGTATGGCTTGGGAAATGAGCGCGCGCCCTAGCGTCTGCCCGCGTTCATGGCAATGCAAGGCGGTTCGCGCTACGGCACGGGCGATGAGCGTCCTTGTTCCACTGGTGATCGCGGCGAGCGCCGCTTCTGCACTCGCCCAGGGTGCAATCGGCACTGTCGAGCGCGGAAGCTACGTCTGCGAGCTGCCGGGCGACGCCGCCGGCCGCGCGGGCGTGGTGCAATCGGCCGAAGGGTTCACGATCGAGAGCGCCTCGCGCTACAGCGCGCCGCAGGGCTCGGGTACTTACTTGCGCCGCGGCAATACGGTCCTGCTGACCAGCGGGCCGCGCCAGGGCGAGAGCTACGCCTTGATCAGCGCCGGCTTCATGCGGCGGATCGAGAACGGCCAGCCGGGTCGGCTGCGCTGCGTGCGCACCGGCCGCTAGCCGCTGATAGCAACGCGGCCAGGCTTTCGCCCGGCCGCATGCATCCAAAAAATCGTGTCCAGCGGAGGCTGACCGTTTGGTCGAGCCTCCGATCGCGCGCGTCCTACGGGCTGTGCGGACGATCGCTGCCGGTGCTGGTGAGCGCCAGGATGCCGAGAATGATGGCGATGACCGCGATGGCCGGGATGATGAAGCCGCCGCGAAGGTCTTCGCCGTCCACCTCGGTGGCGGTGCGGTCCGCGACGACGCTCTGCGCTGCCTGAGCCACGACCGGCGCGGCAAGTAGCGAAGCGGCGATCGCCGTGGATGTAAGCGCCCTAAACAAGCTCATAGCGATATCCCTCACTCTTGATTCGATTCGACCATGTCACAGCAACGCGGCCTGCACAATCGGCTTTTGCGCTCGTGCCAGCTACTTCCTTAGCAACTGGTTAATTTCGTTGCGTCAGCAGCATAAGGGTTGAGCGCGGTCGCCGATTCACACCATTACCCACCGCCGCCCGGATGGTTCCCGGGCTCACGCCAGAATCTCGCCAAACGCCCGTACGGCGGCCGCTTCGTCGCCGTTCCACACCGCGCCGCTGACGGCGAGGAAATCGGCGCCGGCCGCGACCAGCGGGCGGGCGTTGTCAGGCGTGATCCCGCCGATCGCCACGCAGGGGATTTCCATCATCTGCTGCCACCACTCGAGCAGCTCGAGTTCGGGCCGGTACTCGCTCGGCTTGGTGATGCTTGGGAAGAACGAGCCGAACGCGACGTAATCCGCCCCCGCCTCGCCCGCATCCAGTGCCAGGTGGCGGCTGGCGTGGCAGGTCACGCCGATCTGCACCTCTCTGCCGAGCGCCTCGCGCGCCTCGCGCACATCGCCGTCGTGCTGGCCCAGGTGCACGCCGTCTGCTCCCAGGCGTTTCGCCAGCGCGATGGAGTCGTTGACGATGAAGGCCACGTCGCGCGCCCGGCAGATTGCCTGCAGCGGCTCGGCAAGGGACGCGGCCTCGTGCTGGCCGATATCCTTGACGCGGAACTGGAACGCCGCCACCGGTCCTGCACCTAGCGCCTGCTCGAGCCGCCGCGGGAACTCGCCCGATACGTCGAGCGGCGAGATCAGGTAGAGCTGGCAATCAGGCATCGCACAGGGGTCCGGACCGGCGTTCAGCGGAGCGAAATCCGGGTCGGCGCGTTGTTGGCGCGATGAAACACCCGATCGCCCTGTCGCTCCTCGCCCTCACCGCCGCTTGCGTCACGCCGGGCCGCGCCGAGCCGATCGCCGACGGCATGCCGGCCGCGCTCGGCGAAACCGTCCGCGTCGGCAGCCTGCTGGCCACGCCGCGCTCGGTCGCCGAGGACAGCCGCTGCCCGGAGAGCGTGCAGTGCGTCTGGGCCGGGCGCCTCGTTGTCGCCACCCGCCTCGACGGCGGCGGCTGGCAAGAAACCGTGCCGCTGACGCTCGGCGAACCGTACGCGACGCACGGTACGACGGTCACGCTGGTTTCCGGCCGCCCTGAAAAATGGGCCGAACGCGACACGCCGCGCAGCGAATACCGCTTCGTGTTCGACGGCGGATAAGGCTGAGGCAATAGTTGGATTTGTCCTGGCCCGCGTCAGCTGGTTGATTAAATTTCGGTCCGGCCCGGCTGGCACATTTGCGGGGCTGTAGGAAGGCGAAAACGGGCAGTGTTCGAAGATCCTTAAGCTGTCGCGGCTTAGGATGAGCCGATGAGATTTGCCTTCGCCCTCGCCGCTCTCGCGCTCACCGGTTGCGCCACGGCCTCGACGCCTGTCGCATCCGCAGACGGCATCGCCCGCGCCGGGCTCAACCAGCGCGTCTATGCCGACGGAATCTGGGTGACCCCGCTCGCGCTGGTCGAGGACAGTCGCTGCCCCACCGATGCGCAGTGTATCTGGGCCGGCCGGACGCGGGTGATGGTCAGGATCGACTTCGGATCACACAGCGAGGTCGGCGAAGTCTGCAGCGACGAGCCGCTGCAGGTGGCCGACGGGCAACTCTCGCTGGTCGAAGTAGGGCCGGCCTTGCGCGTCGGACAAAGTCCAGGCCGCGACAACCCCTATCGCTTCGGCTTCAGGTTCGCCGGCGGGCTTTAGGAGCGCTGTAGCGCCGCCACGCCGGGCAATTCGCGGCCTTCCATCCATTCGAGGAAAGCGCCGCCCGCCGTCGAGACGTAAGTGAACTGGTCGGCCACGCCGGCGTGGTTGAGCGCCGCCACGGTGTCACCGCCGCCGGCGACCGAGACCAGCGAGCCTTCGCGGGTGAGCGCGGCGGCGGTGCGCGCGAGCGCAACGGTGGCTGCGTCGAACGGCGGGGTCTCGAAGGCGCCGAGCGGCCCGTTCCACACCAGCGTGCGGCAGGTCTTGAGCACATCGGCGAGCGCCTCGACCGCCTGTGGCCCGAGGTCGAGGATCATCTCGTCGGCGGCGACTTCGTGGACGTTGCAGGTGCGCAGCGACGGCGGTTGGGCGGTGAATTCCTTCGCCACCACGACGTCATAGGGCAGGTGCACCGTGCAGACCGCCGCCTCGGCGGCGTCCATGATCGCCTCGACTTCGGCGGCGAGATCGTGCTCGCACAGCGACTTGCCGACATCGACGCCGCGCGCGGCGAGGAAGGTGTTGGCCATGCCGCCGCCGATGATCAGGTGATCGACGCGGGCCACCAGATGCTCGAGCACCGCCAGCTTGGTCGAGACCTTGGCCCCGCCGACCACCGCCGCGACCGGCTTCTCCGGATTGCCGAGCGCCATGTCGAGCGCCTCCAGCTCGGCCTGCATGGCGCGGCCGGCATAGGCGGGCAGCAGGTGCGCCAGCCCCTCGGTGGTCGCGTGGGCGCGGTGCGAGGCCGAGAACGCATCGTTGACGTAGAAATCGGCATTTGCCGCGATGGCGCGGGCGAACTCGGGATCGTTCGCCTCCTCGCCCGGCCAGAAGCGGGTGTTCTCGAGCAGACCGATGTCGCCGGGGCCAAAGATGCCAAGCGTCTGCGCGACGACCGGTCCCGAGACCTCCGAGATGTACATCAGCCTGCGCCCGAGCACGTCCTCGACCGCGCCCTGCAGCACGCTGGTCGACATGGTCGAGTTGCGTTCGCCCTTGGGACGGCCGAAATGCGCCAGCAACAGGACCTTGGCCCCGGCGTCGGCCAGTTCGAGAATTGTCGGCGCGACTGCGCGGGCACGGGTCAGGTCGGTCGCCCGTCCGTCGGCCATCGGCAGGTTGAGATCGACGCGCACCAGCGCGACCTTACTCTTGATGTCCCCAAGATCGTCAAGCGTGCGGAAACGGGCCGTCACAGCACCCTGATCTCGTCGCCGACCGCGATCTCGCCGTCCTCGATCACCCGGCCGAGGAAGCCGCCGCGCCAGTCGGGCGTCAGCGCCGCGAGCAGGCCGGGATGGAGCGCTTCCATCCGCTCGCAGGGGTTGCACTCGTCGGTGATCTCGATGACCAGCGATGTGCCCACCTGGACCTGCGTTCCCGCCGCCCGCGGGATGCGGATGCCCGTAACGAGAAGATTGCGGCGGCATTCCGACCAGTCGACCAGCGCCCCGGCCTCGGCCATCGCCGCCGCCACGCAGTCCGCCTCGATCAGCGAGACCTGGCGCGTGCGGCCCGGCTTGGTCGAGGCCAGCCCGCCGCGAAAATCGCCGTGGACGCCCTCCGCCGTGCTGACGGCAACCTGCGCGACCGTCTCCATCGGCCCCTTGGGCTGGGCGTGCCGCGCTATTCCTGCGAGCTTTCCGGTCACTCCATCCTCCCTAGAGGAACTTCGCCATTACTCCGGCGGTGTCGATCATGCGGTTCGAGAAGCCCCACTCGTTGTCGTACCACGAGACGACGCGGGCGAGCTTGCCTTCGAGTACCGCGGTCTCGAGGCTGTCGACGGTCGAGCTGGCCGGCTGGTGGTTGAAGTCGCTGCTGACCAGCGGCAGGTCGGTGTAGTCGAGCACTCCCTTCATCCTGCCCTCGGCCGCAGCCTTGAGCGCGGCGTTCAATTCCTCGACACTGGTGTCGCGGCCCGGTGTGAACACCAGGTCGATCAGCGACACGTTGGGCGTCGGCACGCGCACCGAGGAGCCGTCGAGCTTGCCCTTCAGCTCGGGCAGCACCAGCCCGACGGCGCGGGCGGCGCCGGTGGTGGTCGGGATCATGTTCTGCGCCCCGCCCCGCGCCCGGCGCAGGTCCGAATGGATCTGGTCGAGCATGCGCTGGTCGTTGGTGTAGCTGTGGATCGTGGTCATGAAGCCGCGCTCGATGCCGACGGTGTCGTGCAACACCTTGGCGACCGGGGCGAGGCAGTTGGTGGTGCAGCTGGCGTTGGAGACGATCACGTCGTCGGTGGTCAGTGTATCGTGGTTGACGCCGAAGACGATGGTTTTCGAGACGCCGGTGGCCGGAGCCGAGATCAGCACGCGCCTGGCGCCGGCCGCAAGATGCGGGCGGCTGGCTTCATCGGACTGGAAGAAGCCGGTGCATTCGAGCACAAAATCGACGCCCATCGCCTTATGCGGCAGCTTGCCGGGGTCCTTCTCCTTGGTGACGGCGATATCCTTGCCGTCGACCTGGATCGAATCGCCGTCGGAGGTGACCTTGCCGGGGTAGCGGCCATGCGTTGAATCGTGGGCGAACAGCAGCGCGTTGGCCTTGGGATCGGCGAGGTCGTTGATCGCGACGAGGTCGAGATCGTGGTCGTCGCGCTCAAGGATCGCACGCGCCACCAGCCGCCCGATGCGCCCGAACCCGTTGATCGCCACCTTCGTCGGCATCTGAGAAACTCCTGCTAAGTCGCCAGCTTGTCTTTGATTTTCGGCACGATCGCCTCGACCGTGAAGCCGAAACGCTTGAACAGGTCGGGCGCCGGTGCCGAAGCGCCGAAGCGGTCGAGACCGATATTGAGACCCTGGGTCGTGGTGTAGCGCTCCCAGCCCCAGGTGACGCCGGCTTCGATCGAAACCTTGAGCACACCGGCTGGGAGGACCGTCGCCTTGTAGCCCTCGTCCTGCGCGTCGAACAATTCGAGGCACGGCGCCGAGACTACGTCGGCGCCGATGCCCTCGGCCTCGAGCGCGGCGGCGACATCGACCGCCAGCGAGACCTCGGAGCCGGTGGCGATCAGCACCACCTTGCGCGTCGCCTGTGCGCGCCGGAGAGTATAGGCACCGCGTGCGGACAACATTTCGCCCTCATGCCTGAGCTGCGGCAGGTTCTGGCGGGTCAGCGCCAGCACCGAGGGCGTATCCATGCTGCTCAGCGCCAGATGCCAGCACTCTGCGGTCTCGATAATGTCGGCGGGGCGGAACACGTTGAGGTTGGGCATCAGGCGCAGGCTCATCACGTGCTCGACCGGCTGGTGCGTCGGGCCGTCCTCGCCGAGGCCAATCGAATCGTGGGTCAGCACGTAGATCACCCGGATCTGCGAGAGCGCCGAGAGGCGGATGGCGTTGCGGCAATAGTCGGAAAAGATCAGGAAGGTGCCGCCGTAGGGGATCACGCCCCCATGGAGCGCCATGCCGTTCATCGCCGCGGCCATGCCGAATTCGCGGATGCCGTAGTAGATGTAGCGGCCGCCGTAGTCCGCAGCGGTCAGCGGCAGCGTGGCGGGCGTCTTGGTGTTGTTCGAGCCGGTCAGGTCGGCCGAGCCGCCGATCATCTCGGGCACTATCGGCGTCAGCACCTCGAGCGCCAGCTCCGAAGCGCGCCGGGTGGCGACCTTCTGGTCGCCCTCGAGCCACGAGGAGAACACCTTGCCCGCTTCCTCGCCGGCCGGAAGCTTGCGATCCATTCGGCGAGTGAATTCGCTTTTGTTTGAATCGCTTGCGAGGCGTTGCTGCCAATCGGCACGAATCTGCTTGCTACGCTCGCCGGTCTTGCGCCAGTCGGCGACGATGTCCTCGGGGACGACGAACGCGGGCGAGTCCCAGCCGAGCGCGATGCGCGTGGCGGCGACTTCGTCGGCGCCGAGCGCGGCGCCGTGGACCTTGTGCGTGCCGGCCTTGTTGGGGGCGCCCTTGCCGATCACCGTGTGACAGGCGACCAGCGACGGGCGCTCGTCCGCCACCGCTTCGCCCAACGCGCGGCGCACATCCGCCACGTCGTGCCCGTCGCATTCGGTCAGGTGCCAGCCGGTCGCCGCGTAGCGCGCCTTGACGTCCTCGCTGGTCGACAGGCTGGTGGCGCCGTCGATGGTGATCTTGTTGTCGTCCCACAGCACGATCATGCGGCCGAGCCTGAGGTGCCCGGCGAGGCCGATCGCCTCGTGGTTGACGCCTTCCATCAGGCAGCCGTCGCCGGCAACGACCCAGGTGCGGTGATCGACCAGGGCATCGCCGAACTCGGCATTGAGGTGCCGCTCGGCGATGGCCATGCCGACCGCCATGGCCAGGCCCTGCCCGAGCGGGCCGGTGGTCGCCTCGACGCCGTCGAGGAGGAAGTTCTCGGGGTGGCCGGCACAGGGGCTGCCGAGCGTGCGAAACTTGCTGATCTCGGCGAGCGTCGGGTGGGCATAGCCGCTGAGGTTGAGCAGCGCGTAGAGCAGCATCGAGCCGTGGCCGGCGCTGAGCACGAAGCGGTCGCGGTCGGGCCAGTGGGGGTCGGCGGGGTCGAACTTGAGAAATTCCGACCACAGCACGGTGGCGACGTCGGCCATCCCCATCGGCATCCCGGGATGGCCGCTGTTGGCCGCCTCGACCGCGTCCATCGCCAGGGCGCGGATGGCGTTCGCCATCGGCGCGTAACGGGCGGGATCAGGGCTCATGCAAGGCTCCGGGACTGCGAGGGTCGGGCCGCGATTCGGCTGCGGTTCCCTTGGGCAGAGGCCGCGCGCGCGTCAAGCGCGCCCCCGGAGGCCGTAGCCGAGGTTTATTCACAGCTCTCGCAGCCAAGCTTTTGCCCCTAAAGGCCGTTTACCTTATGCAGCGCACCATGGCAGGGGATCGGATCGCGCGGGCGACGGCCCGGATTGAGGCGGCGGCGCGGCGGATCGAAGCCGCATCGCAACGCCCCGCAAGCGATGGCGGCGATCCTGAGCTTGCGCGCAAGCACGACAACCTGCGCGACGAAGCCGGTGCGGTATTGGCCGAGCTCGACCGCCTGATCGGGTCGCTCGAGCCATGAGCAACGTCACCCTGACCATCGGCGGGCGCTTCTACACCGTCGCCTGCGCCGAGGGCGAGGAAGCCCATATCGAAACGCTCGGCCGCTCGATCGACGACAAGCTGACCGGCCTGCCCAACGTCGGCGGCCAGTCGGAAGCGCGCACGCTGCTGTTCGCCGCGCTGCTGCTCGCCGACGAGCTGCACGAGGCGCGCTCAGGCAAGGCGCCGGCCGAGGACAGCGCCAGTGCCAAAGCGCTCGAAGGCCTGGCCGAAACGCTCGAGGGCCTGGCCGAACGCCTTGAGAATTAACCAGTCGCAGCCTACATAGGCGGCGGCGGGACTGCCCGGCACGAGCCGACAAACATCCCTGAGGCTATAAGCAATCCTTGGGAGCTGTCCCTGCCCGAATCACGGGTTCGTCCTGCGGGTTCGGTGCATATGGTTCCCACCTGACGTGAAGGCGTCGGTGGATTTTCCGGTAACGACCCACGGTGGTTCCGCCACTTGCCCTTGGGTTCGAACCTGACCAAGAGGCCGCCCATGTCCAATGTGGCCCAACTCAAGCAACAATTGCGCACCGAACTGCGCCGCAAGCGGATCGAGCATGCCGCCGGCCTGCCGCCGGAGGTAAGCGCGCTGGTGTTCAGCCGCCCGCCCGGCCCGGTGCTCGAGCTGGTGGCGGCGAGCGCGACCATCGGCCTCTACCGCTCGGATACCGGCGAGGCGCCGTCGGCGGGCTACATCAAGTTCTTCCATGAGCACGGCCACTCCGTGGCCCTTCCCCGCGTCACCACGCTCGACCAGCCGATGGAATTCCGCCTCCACACCGATCCTTACTGCGAAAGCGACCTCGAAGCTGGCGTCTGGGGCCTGCGCCAGCCGGGCGTCGCAGCGCCGGTGGTGGTGCCCGAAGTGCTGTTCATGCCGCTGCTCGGCTTCACCGCGAAGGGCGACCGGCTCGGCCAGGGCGGCGGCTATTACGACCGCTTCCTCGCCGCGCACCCGCAGACCGTGGCCATCGGCATGGCCTGGGACGTGCAGGAAGTGCCCGAGCTGCCGACCGAGCTGCACGACATGCGCCTCTCGGCCATCGTTACGCCCACCCGCGTCCTTGGTCCGTTCTGATGCGCGAAAAGCCGACGCTACGGATTCCGCTCGGCATTCTCGGCCTGCTGTTCGGCCTCGCCCTCTATGCACTGGCAGTGATGTGGGCCTCGCAGTGGATCGAGCGGCTGCCCAACCTCGTCGAAGCCGCTGTCTACCTCGTGCTCGGCGTCGCCTGGCTACTGCCGATGCGGCGCTTCCTCATCTGGATGGAAGCCGGGCGCCGAGGTTGATGACACACGGCCGCCTGGCTAGCATGTCCATGCAGCCGGGGGCTTTCCATCATGGACCAAGCGCAAGCCGCCATCGCAATTCCCGCCGCGAACGACCGGGAGCAGCGCGCTGAGCGCTTCCTGTTTCGCGTCGCCATCGCCACGCTCGTCTACTGTATCGTCGGTTTTTCGCTTCGTGCAGTAACCGACGCGCCCACTCTCGCCCGCGTCACCGTCCCGGTTGCGCTGCATGGGCTGCTGATGACCGGCTGGCTGACGCTGTTCGCGAGCCAGGCATGGCTCAAACAGAGGGGTCTGATGGCCCGGCACATGCGGATCGGTAGGGCATCGTGGCCGGTCGCAATCGCAATCTTCGCGGTGGGCCTCTGGATAACCTACGACGGCAGCTTGCAATCCGGACCGGCGTTTCTTGCCCTGAACGCGTCCGGATTCGTCAATTTTGGAATTCTCTACGCGCTGGCATTGCGAGCTGCCCTTCACGGCCAATACGACACCCACAAGCGGCTGATGCTGATCGCCACGATCAGTTTCATCGGGCCGGCAACCACGCGCTACCTGGCGGTGTTCGGTGGGCCGCCTCCGCTGGCAATCCTGTCGCTGCCAGCCGCGGTGATCGCGATACCGCTCGCCTACGATCTGATCGCCAGGGGGCGATGGCACCGGGCGAGCATAACCGGCGCGGCGATCACCGTCACCTTGCTCCTGACAGCCGGCGCGATCGCTGCTTCGTTCGGCTTCGAGGGCATGGCGCAGCCCGAGGCGACCTAATCCGTAGGGGTCGGCTGGGGCTTCGGAAGGTTCCAAAGTGGCGCGAGTGACGGGACCTGAACCGGAGACCTCGCGGACTTTGCGGCTAACCGGCCTTGCGCTGCGCTTCCGGCTCGGCCTGCGCGGGCTGGTCGGGCCAGATGCCGCGGGAGTCGTAGACCGCCTTGCCGGCGCGTTCGGCCAGCGGCACCGAGCGGAACAGGTCGTGGTCGACCAGCACGATCAACACGCCGCAGGTCTCGAGCGCATCGTCGATGTCGACCAGTGTGGCGCCGGTATCGGTGAACTCGATCGGCAGTTTGGCGGCATAAGGCTCGACCACGCGGATGCGATCGCCGTAACGGCGCGCCAGCGTGGCCGCCACCAGCCGCGCCGGGCTTTCGCGGAAATCGTCGATATTGGCCTTGAAGGCGAGCCCGAGGCACGCCACCGGCACGCCCGGATTGGCCGCCACCAGCGCTGCGGCGCGCGCGATGGTGTGGTGGATCTTGGCGTCGTTGACCCCGCGCGCGGTGCGGATCAGCGGGGTCTCGTCGGGCGCGCCGTGGACGATGAACCACGGGTCGACCGCGATACAGTGCCCGCCCACGCCCGGGCCTGGCGACAGGATGTTGACGCGCGGATGGCGGTTGGCGAGGCGGATCACTTCCCACACGTCGAGGCCCATCGCATCGGCCACCATAGACAACTCGTTGGCGAAGGCGATGTTGACGTCGCGGTAGGCGTTCTCGACGAGCTTGGTCATCTCGGCGCTGCGCGCATCGGTGGTGACGCAGGCGCCGCGCACGAAGCGCTTGTAGAACGCCAGCGCCTTCCTCGCGCAGCGCGGGGTGATCCCGCCGATCGAGCGGTCGTTGTTGGTCAGCTCCTCGAGGATGCGGCCGGGCAGCACGCGCTCGGGGCAATAGGCGATCGAGACGTCGGCAATGGCCTCGGTCAGACCCGGCATCTTGAGGTCGGGGCGTTCGGCCGCGATCAGGTCGCGCATCGCCTCGGTGGTGCCGACCGGCGAGGTCGATTCGAGGATCACTGTGTCGCCGGGCTTGAGCACGCGAGCGACGCTCCTCGCCGCGGCAAGCACGTAGGAAATGTCGGGCGTGTGCTGGCCGTCCTTGGCGAACGGCGTCGGCACCGCGATCACGAACACGTCGGCCGGAGCGACTTCGGTCGCCGCCGAGAGCAGGCCGCGCTGGACCACGCCGCGCACCAGCCCGTCGAGATCGACTTCCTCGATGTGAATTTCGCCGCGGTTGATCGTCTCGACCACCGTCTGCGCCACGTCGACGCCGCACACCTGCATCCCCGCCCGGGCGATCACCGCCGCGGTGGGCAGGCCGATGTAGCCGAGGCCGATGACGCTGACAGTGGGTTGAGCTTCGCCGCGCATGCCAGCGCCATGCCGAAAAAGGGTTGAAATTGCGGTAACGTTAGCGCGCGAGAAGCTCGACGATGCGCGCGGCGCTGTGGCCATCGCCGAAGGGATTGTGCGCCCGCGCCATGGCGGCATAGGCGGCCGGATCGTCGAGCAGGCGCTCGGCTTCGGCGACGATGCGGTCGGCATCGGTGCCGACCAGCTTGGCGGTGCCGGCTTCGACACCCTCGGGGCGCTCGGTCGTCTCGCGCATCACCAGCACCGGCTTGCCGAGCGCCGGCGCTTCCTCCTGCACCCCGCCGCTGTCGGTCAGCATCAGCTCGGCGATATCGAGCAGGCGGGCGAAGTTTGGATAGTCGAGCGGTTCGATCAGCGCGACGTTGTCCAGACCTGCCAGTTCGCGCTCCATCACCTGGCGCACATTGGGATTGAGGTGAACCGGGAAGATCACCGCTACGTCGGGCCTTGCGGCAAGGCGGCGAATGGCCTCGGCGATGGACTGCATGCCGTCGCCGAAGTTCTCGCGCCGGTGGCTGGTGACGCCGACGATCCGCTTGCCGGCGAAGCGCTGCTCGAGCTCGGCCAGCCCCGCCGCCAGTTCGGGCTGCGCGGCGATCCGGCCGGTGACCCAGTGCAGCGCATCGATCACGGTGTTGCCGGTGACGTGGATCGTCGCCGGATCGACGTTCTCGCGCCGCAACGCCTCGGCTGCCGTCTCGGTGGGGGCCAGGTGCAGCGCCGCGATGGTGCCGATGATCCGGCGATTGATTTCCTCGGGCCAGGGATGGTGGATATTGCCGCTCCTCAGGCCCGCCTCGACGTGCGCGACCGGGATCTTGCGGTAGTAGGCGGCGAGTGCCCCGGTCATCGCGGTGGCGGTATCGCCCTGCACCACGACCCAGTCGGGCTTTTCCGCGTCGATCACCTGGCCGAGCCCAGTCAACAGCGCCGCGGTGAGCGTGTCGAGCGACTGGTCGGGCTGCATCAGGTCGAGGTCGTGATCGGGGACGATCCCGGCGATCGCGAGTACCTGGTCGAGCATGCCGCGATGCTGGCCGCTGACGCACACGCGGCTGGCGAAGCGCGGATCGCCGGCCAGGGCATGGACCAGCGGGAACAGCTTAATCGCTTCGGGCCGGGTGCCGAACAGGGTCAGGATGCGCTTGGCGGTCATTGGCACGGAATTAGGCCGCCGTGGTTAAATTGCCGTCAAGCTTTAAGTCCCAAGTGGCGCGAGTGACGGGACTTGAACCCGCGACCTCCGGCGTGACAGGCCGGCGCTCTAACCAACTGAGCTACACCCGCGCAAGCTCGCCCGCTTTGGGCGCTTGCACCGCTTGGGAGCAGCGCCACTAGGGCAGCCTCCCAAGGCTGTCAACCGCGCCGCCGCGGGGCTCCGACCAAGGCGAAAATGGCTCGCGAATTAACCATATTTTGGCGACTTCGGGCGCATTCGTCCCATGCCGCGGCGGCCTGCCGCGAGGGGGGTTATCATGCGCTGGACGATTGCCTTGGCGGCCTTGCTCGCCGCGACACCGCTGCACGCGCAGCAAGTCGCGATCGACAGCGCGGTCTATCACGAGAGCGTCGATGCCAGCGGAATGCGGGTCGAACCCGTCAGCCGGCTGGTGCGCGGCGACCGGGTGGTCACGATCCTCACCTGGGCTGCACCCCCGGCCGGGCGCTACACCGTGGTCAGTGCCATTCCGGCCGGTCTGGCGCTGCATAGCGCCAGCCATCCCGGCCTCGAAGTTTCGACCGACGGAGGCCGCACCTGGCACCGGCTGGCCGACCCCGATAACGCCCCGCGCGACGCTACGCATCTTCGCTGGCAGGTCGGCGGCGACGGCCGGCTCAGCTATCGCGCGGTCGTGCGCTGAGCGCCTAGCAGCTCTCGTATTTCCAGTTCCGGCGCTTGCCTTCAGCGAGCCATTCGATCGCCTGGTCCAGCCGCTTGACGCGGGTTTCGTCGCGCTTGGCCTCGGTGATCCACTGCAGGTATTCGTAGCGGTGCGACGGCGCGAGCTTGTCGAAGAACGCGCCCGCCGCCGGATTGGCCTTGAGCGCTGCCGCCAGGTCCTGCGGTACCGGAATCTCCGCCTTGGGCTTGGGCGGCGCCTCGCGCCAGGCTTCCTTCTCGCCGCGATCGATACGCCCCATCGCTTCTTGCAGACGGGCCGTCAGCACCTCGTCGCTCGGCAGGTCCTCGAGCTTCGTGATCTTGCCGTAGGAACCCATCCCCTCGGTTTCCTGGCGCCCGTCGCCGTGGATCATCACCGCACAGTGCGCCTTGAACGGCGCCATCCCGGCGATGTTCTTCCCCTTGTAGACGAAGTGCGGCATGGACCACTTGATCGCTTCCTCGACGCCGGGGACGGTCTTGTGGACCAGCGCGCGCCAGTGCTCGAGGATGGGCCGCGCGAACGGCGCGGCCTTGGCGATCTTCTCGTCGATGCGTGGGTCTCGTGACATCGGCCCCTCCCCTAATCGGCCAGCAGCAGCACCGGCGTTTCGATCAACCGCTTGACCTCCTGGACGAAAGCCGCGGCGTCGTAGCCGTCGACCACGCGGTGGTCGCAGCTGATCGACAGGTTCATGATCTTGCGTTTCTCGACCCGCTCGCCGCCCATGCCGTCGGGGACGAACATCGGCCGTTCGACGATGCGGTTGGGGGCGAGGATGGCGACTTCGGGCCGGTTGATCACCGGGGTCGAGGCGATCCCGCCGAGCGGGCCGAGCGAAGTCAGCGTGAAGGTCGAGCCGGACAGCTCATCGGACTTGGCCTTGCCGTCGCGGGCCGCTTCCGCCAGCCGCAGGATCTCGGCGGCGATCTGCCACAGGTTCTTCGCCTGCGCGTCGCGAATGACCGGCACCATCAGCCCGGCCGGGGTCATCGTCGCCATGCCGAGGTGGACCGCGCCGTGGCGGGTGACCAGGCTGGCCTCGTCGTCGTAGCGCGCGTTGAGCATCGGGAACTTGGGCAGCGAACGGCAGATGGCGACGATCA